>PVMK01177226.1_pt1 | contig 78183 bp, 75 predicted proteins | sample 1853481 | NCBI WGS metagenome assembly PVMK01 (sample SAMN08533507, study PRJNA380276) | Marine sediment metagenome, whole genome shotgun sequencing project.
TCGTTTTTCGGTGAGCTCAGCTGGGATATTGGCGACAAGACCACGCTGACCTATGGCGGACGTTTCGTCGACGACAGTAAAGACTATCTGTATGGCGTGCGCGCCTGGGGTGCTAACAAGCAGCTTGGCGGCGTGCCCGGCGTTGGTCCTGGTATCGACGGCGAGCCCGAGGTTTGTCCTTTTGTCGGTCCGCCGAACGGTACGTGTGGGTCTGCGGCGGATCCACTCGGATTTGAAAATCACCCGGTAAGCGATTCCTGGAGCGATTACATCTCCAAGTTGTCTTTGACCTATCAGATTAGTGACAACCTGAATATTTACGGGCTGTATGCGGAAGGATTCAAGAGCGGCACATTCCAGCCTGATGCGCGTAACAAGGCCAGTGCAGATGTCGTTGTTGAACCTGAGACATCCTGGAATTTCGAAGTAGGATTGAAGGGCTCCTCCGAGCGATTCCGTTATGCAATTACGGCTTACGTGATGGAAGTCGAAGATGTACAGACGATCAACCTCGTACCTGTAGGTGCTGGTTTCACAGGGCTAATCAGTAACGTTGGCCGTGTGGAAACTCAGGGGCTTGAACTTGAAGGTACATTTTTGCTCGGTGACAACTTCCTGCTGGGTGGTACGGTCGGGATAATTGATGCGGAGATGCAGGACACTCCGGATCCGACGGGCGCCACCGATCCGATTACCGGGGAGCCCATAAGCCTAGACGGCCATCGACCACCCGGTGCGCCGGAATGGACGTATGCGCTGTACGGCGAATATACGGCTCAACTCGGCAACGGCTCGCGCCTGCAATTCAGGGCAGACGTTCGCTCGCGAAGTGAGGTGTTTAGTCAAAGATCACACCGCTCTACGACTCCTCCCTTACGTCTGCGACCTGAGGTCACTAACCGGGGCGCGCGGATTACATGGACCGCTGCCAGCGACAAATTCAGCTTGTCGCTATGGGGCAAGAATCTTGCTGAAGATGTTGATGTTGAGAACTTCGGACCGCCAAGCCCTTGCTGTAGCTCTTTTGCTGCGGGTTTTCGTGGCCAGACCCAATATGGCCTGACCGGAAGTTTCGACTTCGGAGGATAATTTCGAGGACAGGGATAAGTCACTGTAGTTTGAAACGGCAGCCAATGAGCTGCCGTTTTTTATTGGAGGACAAATGAATAATCTTTGGAAACTGTTTGCATTGTCCGTTGTGCTGAGCATCCCGATCGCGAGTATTCAGACGGCTCCGGCTGCGGAGATTCGGACACTTCAACCTGCAACGGTCGCAACCCCTTTTCGGAATCGGTATAGCCACGGAAAAGTTGTTCCTGACGGTGCTGAATTGTTAATTACGGCCGGGCAAACCGGTTCGGATGCGGATGGCAACATCGGTAACGGGATTGAGGAGCAGGCCGATTTTGCAATGCGCAACCTGCTCGAGATCGTTCGTGAAGCTGGAATGACGTGCGACGACGTCGTCAAAATGACGATTTATTTTCGCGATCCGGCGCACCTGTCAACTATTGTCGCTGCACGAAATCGGTATTTTGGTGAGGATTTTGCGCCGGCGAGTACTGCTATCGGTGTGTCGGCACTGGCGAGGCCTGAATTCCTGGTCGAAGTGGAATTGGTTGCGGCCCGGATGCCTGCTGACGACGATTAGTCGCCTGGTGAATTACCGGGTTGCTGTTTGAACTTGCCGTGTTTGGCGTAGTAGTCGTCAACCAGTTTATGCCGTTTCGCGAGTTTGGGTAGCGCGATAACAAAATCCCATAACGCCAGGAAGCCACCGGTCCACATTGTCCTGATGGCAATCCACAAACCTCGCGACGCTTTCAGCTTTTGCATGTCGGCATTTTCGTTCGTGTTTATGTTTTCGCGGTCCGCCAGGGCCTCGGCAAGTCCGTCCGCAGTAGCCCAGTTGCAGCGGTAATGCACGATGCCTTGCGGGTTGATGACGTATACGATATTTGGCATCGCGCCGTAGGTAATGTGGAACTTGCCGGAAAGATCGTCAACAAGCGTAGTTCTGTCTTCGTCATATTTCGCCGCCAGGGTTTTTGCCGCATTCATCTTTTCGTCTGGTGACTGGTGCTGGTGCAAGCGCTCTCCCGGATGCGCTTCGCGAACATAAACGACAATAAATTCGACATCCGGATGTTGTGCTCTTACTTCTTTCATCCTGGGGATATTCTTTGTATACATTGAGCACGTTGCCGAACCGGTCTCAATGACCAGCCACTTGCCACGAAAGTCTGAGAGTTTGACGGCATTGCCAGTAAGATCCGTAAACGGAAAATCGATAGCGGCTTCGCCCGCTCTCGGGCCCTTGAACACGTCCCAGTCATACTGCATCACGGTAAAACGCGGCCGGTTGTAGATCATTTTCGCTTTTGCCACGATTCTGTTCATGCGTCTGGAGTCTTGTCTTTTGCCCAGTAGTTTTTATCCTGCAGGCTGTCCTTTGTTGTTGCAGCATCTTCGAATCCGGGTGCCATGGATGCAGACGTCCCTGCCAGCAACGCATGGTGCTGGATGTTCAGTGTTCTCAACCAGCGTTGCTGACCCATGGTCAGCGCTATAAAAAAACCAAGTTCGACGATTTCCGGTTCCGTGAAATGTGTGTGAAGCCTCTCCCATAGCGCATCGTCAGTTTCAACATCCCAGGTGATCGCTTCCGTATATGCCAGCGCGGCTTTTTGGCGTTCGTCGTATTGATCTGATTTTTCGAAATTGAGCAAGTCCATGTAGTCGGCTTCCACAACCCCGGCATTGCGCGACTTTTCGGAGCGTTGATTACCGCAGTATTCGCATTTCACGGAACGCGATACGTAGACTCTGCACAATTCCTTGATGTTGTGATCGCACACGCCCTCGTGAAATGAGTCTTTCCAGGCGGTGGCAAATGCCATCATGATGGGTGGTCGATGGGCACGGATCGCCTGGCTTTCCGGCCGTGGCGTACCGAATTTTGCGCACCGCTCGAATTCAGCAAGCATTGCCTCGTCGGTGACGCTGTTCGGGTCGATAAAACTGATTCGTTGCTTGGCCATTTTTATCTCACTATTTGTTGCCAATTGTATTGCCACTAAAGCGTGACAGCATGGCGTAAATACCGCCGAGGATGAGCAACAGCGTGCTCATCGCTCTCCAGACGGCTGTGGGGTCAGTTGGATCAATAAAGGGTTGTACCAGGATAGGGGCACAAAACTGTCCGAGGAACATTGCGGTCGTTACCAGGCCAACACCAAAGCCCCGCCGTTGCGGAGATACGATCGAAAGAATCCAGCTACTGTGATTGGGCACATACAGACCAAAGCCGAGGCCAGCAACAACCATACCCAGCAACGCGGTATTGTAGGTTTCGGCTTCAGCAACCATAAAGTAGCCGATTGCCATTGCCAGGAAGATAAACGCATAAATCGCGACGAAGTTCATGCGCTGTTTGAAACGATAATAAGTCAGCGAAATCAAGGCGCCAACCGTATTCCCGACAGCGATGGCTGCCCCCATCTCAAATGGCGAAGCCGTAAAAGCATTACGCAGGTAAAAGGGCAACTGGACCGGCGTGATAAAGAACAGACCGGAGGCCAGAAATGCGGATACGAATACGTATGCCGCCGGCCAGAATGGAACCGCCGGCAAATTGTCAGCGGCTTGTGTGTCGGCTGACGCGGCGGTGGCGGGCAGACCGCCACTCAAAGCCATCAACCCGCTGGGCAGGATCAGAAATGCGAGCAAGTAACCCAGAAACGGCGCTTGCCAGCTGTAATTGGCCATGAATCCGCCGAGCAACATGAATATCACTCCGCCGATTTTCATCGCGGAACCCTGCCAGCCAATAATCTTGTTGCGCTCTGCGCCCTGGTAGTAATCGCCGACCATTGCCACCGTGGCAGTTTTAATGCCTGCGATCGACAAGCCGAGAATGGCGCGGCCCACGAACATGAAATAGAAACTGTCTGCGAAGTATCCGGAGGCTCCGCTAACGCCGAAGATCACCAGAGAAATATTTAGCAGGTCTTTGCGGCCGATGTTGTCACTCAGCCAGCCGACCAGTGGTGCGCTCAGGATGATAAAGAGGGCGGGGATCGATAAGAGGATGAACTTGACCAGGAAGATGACACTGGGATCGCCGGGCAAAACACTGATGGCTTGGAGAATTGCCCTCGCGAACAATTCGTTTTGAGCATTTTCGGTAAAGACACGAGCGATTTCGGGCATGGCCGGTGATGCAAGTGGGGTGCCGAGCAAGGCGATAGCCGTCGATGCCAGGATAACGAATAATCCGTGCCTGCTGATTCCGGCTCTGGCGCCGCTTTCAGTTGCTCCTGGGGGCATAGAAATTCCCGGTATTGAGGGTGTAACCGACTGGTAAAAATGAGTGCGACTGGTGGTACTGCAATCGATTGCAAAGTGTGCCGGACTTGCGCATAGTGGTCAAGTTACGGCCTGTATGAGGGTTGTGAAAATTCGCCGTTGAATGCGTTTGTGCGATGCAATCGTAGCAAAATATATTGATTATAAATCGCGTTAAATCAATAATTAAACCAACTAATGTGATAAATAACATTAAGTCAAGATGAATGAAATGGGAAGACATCCATGACCGCTAAACTCGATGATCCGAAAATTATTGCTGCCGGGGATATCGATCCCGGGCATGACTGGTCCAGGGCGCTGCGTGCGCCTGGAATGATGAATGTAGATTTCGAGGAGCGCATCAATTTTCGCCGCTTGCACGATTACCGCCTCGGCCGCTCGAGAATGGCGTTAAAGCAATCTGACCTGGGCTCACTGCTGACCTTTGACAACAACAATATTCGCTACATCACCAGTACTGCGATCGGCGAATGGGCGCGGGACAAGATGTGCCGCTTTGCATTATTGGCAGGGGATGGCGACCCACACTTGTGGGATTTTGGTTCTGCCGCGGCCCATCACCGAATTTATGCGCCCTGGCTCAAACCATCGTGCTGCCATGCCGGAATGGTTGGCCTGCGTGGCACGGTGTCTCCGGAATCAGGCCTCATGGCGCGGGCTGCGGAGGAAATCAAGGCGGTACTTGTGGAGAACGGTGTGGCTGACCAGCCAGTGGGCCTGGACCTGGTTGAACCGGCGATGTTATTCGAGCTGCAGAAGGCCGGGCTCGATGTTCGGGATGGCCAGCAAGTCATGCTCGATGCCCGCGAAATCAAATGCATGGATGAAATCATGTTGCTGAACACGGCAGCATCGATGGTCGATGGCACTTACGACATGATTTTCGAAATGCTCCGGCCCGGCGTGAAGGAATCGCAGATCGTCGCTGCGGCCAATAAGATGCTCTATGAGCTGGGATCGGACGATGTTGAGGCCATAAATGCAGTGGCAGGCGAACGTTGTAGTCCACACCCGCATAATTTCACCGACCGCATCATCAGGCCGGGCGACCAGGCGTTTTTCGACATCATCCAGGCCTACATGGGCTATCGCACCTGTTATTACCGTACCTTTAACGTCGGCAGGGCAACGGATCCACAGAGAGACGCTTACAAACAGGCGCGCGAGTGGATTGATGCAGCAATTGACCTGGTGCGGCCGGGCGTTGGCACTGACCAGATTGCAGCTGTATTCCCCAAGGCGGAGGAATTCGGTTTTGACGACGAAATGGAGGCTTTTGCCTTACAGTTTGGTCATGGGCTGGGTGTTGCATTACATGAACGGCCAATCGTCAGTCGCCTGGTTTCACTGGAGAATCCACAGGAGATCAAGGAAGGTATGGTGTTTGCATTGGAGACTTATTGCCCGGCGAGCGACGGATTTTCGGCAGCCCGGATAGAGGAAGAGGTCGTCGTCACCAACGATGGCTGCAAAGTCATTACCTTGTTTCCGGCAGAAGAATTGCCGGTTGCCAACCCTTATTAGGTGTAATAAATCAGACTTGATCGTACAGACGCCGTAAGGCAATGCCTGAACGAAGCGGCCGGATAGCACCAACGTCATTGCGAGGAGCGAAGCGACGCGGCAACCTCTATCAGGTTGCAGTAGTGCAAAACGAAGCCGCGCGACAGCGTCGGGAGGTTGCCACGCCCTCCGGGCTCGCAATGACGTCTGTTCTTTTCGGTGGTTTCGATGGCCGCATGTGAGCGACGGCTGCCGAGTAGCAAGGCTGACTATCATAGGTACGGCTCGTTCTTACAGCGTCTGTACGATCAAGTCTGAATTATTACAATTAGGCACACGGCAGACGTCTTACCGCTCCAGGGGTGCCGCGGCGCGTGAGCCTACTGTGTAGCCGCCAGGTTCTGGTGGCTTTCCATCCAGGCGTTGGCCAGATCATCGCCCGCTGCAATCTCTTCTGCTGACATGTGGCCGGCGAGATCCTCGAGTTTGTACCCCGCATTTGAATCACCCAGGTTGGCTGCGATAGCGAACCATTTACGCGCTTGAGATAGGTCTTTGTCTGTCCCGAACCCATCCCTGTACATTTTGGCCAGGCTGACCTGCGCCAGTGTAATGCCCTGATCCGCTGCGAGCGTGTACCATTTGAGCGCCATCTCGTTACTCTGCGGTACTCCCCAGCCATTTGCATGCATCACCGCGAGATTGGATTGCGCTTCGGCATGGCCCTGGTCGGCCGCCAGCCCATACCATTTGAGGGCCAGTTCGTCATTCATGTCCACGCCAAAACCATTCGCGTAAAGCAGGCCCATCCCGAACTGGCCTTCCATCTGCCCAGCCTCAGCAAGTGGTTGCCACTCGGCCATGGCTGTTTGATAGTCGCCAGAGAAGTAGGCGTCCTGGCCTTTGGTAAAGTCTTCGCTCCAGCTGATTGCTGAAAGTATCAACGCGAACGCGACGAGAATTACGGCTGTAAATATTCGCATGTGTTTAACCCTCCCAATCCGGCGCTTCATCCACCGGAGGCTAACCTTTGTAATTTTGCAACAAAACCGTATGTTTATCTATTCGTGAGATGTACTTAGGCCGGTATGGGCGTTGTTCCGGCAGGTTACCAGACGGCCTTACTGTCATAATGCAGCTCGCATGAGTTGCTGGCACCTCGTGGTGTCAGGCCGTGTTCCCCGGTGGAGTGCTGGAGCCACGAATCACCAGTTCAGGGTCCAGGCGGATGGTCGTTTTCCGGCTCCCGCTGTCACGAATTTCATCCAGTAACAAAGTGGCGGCTCTGACACCCAGTTCATCAAGTGGGATGTGCAGGGACGTCAGCGACGGCGAGAGCCTGTCGACAAAGGGCATATCATTGAATCCAGTCACTGATACGTCCGCCGGGCATGACAGCCCGCGTTCATTGAGTGCATCGAAGCAACCCAGCGCCAGCAGATCATTCGCGGCAACCACAGCTGTAAACGGTTTATTCTGCTCGAGGATGCCTGACATCCCTGTGTAACCTGCCGCCTCCGTGAACGCATCACATATTGCGAACAAACCCGCATCCATTTCATTCTGACCGTTTTCAGCCATCGTTTGGAATGCCTGGTAACGATCCCGTCCTGTAGATGTATCGAGGGGTCCGCCGAGAAAAGCGATCTTGCGGTGCCCCAGCTCCAGCAGGTGCGATACGGCGAGCTGTATGCCCAGTTCGTCGTTATTGATGATTTCGGTGACATCGTGGGAGTCGGTCGTGCGATTGACCAGCACTACCGGCATTTGCTCGGCCACACAGTCTCTGACAACCGGATCCTCAAGGTGGGCCGTGGCCAGAATGAGGCCGTCAATATGTCGTGACTTCATCGAGTCGAAAATGGCTCGTTCGCCTTTCTGGCTGTTATCCGAGTCGGCGAGGATGGCGATATAACCTGCGGCGCTCAATGTTCGTTCTATGCCGCGGACTATGGGAGGAAACATCGGATTGGTGAGGTCAGGAATGATCACGCCAATTGTGTAGGATTTGCCGGTGCGTAAGCCGGAGGCGAGCGGGCTTCGTTCGTAGCCCATATCGCTGGCAATTTGCAGGATTCGTTTGGCGACCGATTTCGAGACCATTGCGCGGGTTGCAGGGTTCATCACCCTTGAAACCGTTGAGGGGTGTACCTCCGCACGGGCGGCAACATCCTTGATATTGGTTTTACGTTTCGCCATTTTCCCTAGCCCGAACATTTCATGAGTGCCGGCCATTAGTAACTAGAATGGTAGATGAATCAAACGGTTCATTATCTATCGGCTCTTGTCGAAGCGTAACAGTTAACGCCTGACGGGCTGTCGCTTCCACTCATGAAATATTCGGGCTGAGTATGTCAATAATCAGTTTCAATTCCATGACAACGAATGTCGCCAGGAGGACGCGATTGAATATCGTGACCGATATCTTATGCGACATGCTGATTCCAACCCGCGTAAAAATCAGTGCAGGAACCAGTGCAAAAAGACTTAGCTGAATCCGCCCGGGTGTTAACAACTGCAAATTTGCCATGGCACCGGACTGTGCGAGAGTGAATATCAGGAAGGTAAACGCCACCGCGAACGCATAGGGCGCCCGTACCAGGCCACGTGCGTGATAATACGGGGCGACAATCTGGGCAGAAATGCCCGTTGCACCCTGAATCGTACCGGCGGCCAGCCCCAGCGGGTAGCCGCTTAGTTTGCTGGCGCCAAAAAAGCCCAGGCCGCCCCGATTGAAAAAATACTGCAGCAGGTACAAGCCAAGCCAGATTGCCAGCAATAACTTCAGGGTCTGATCGCTGAAGAACACCAATAATCCCGTCCCCAGCAGGCCGCCGGCAAAACCCGCGGTGAGAAATGGCAGGTGATCACGCAATAAACTCCGATGCTGCCAATGGTTCACGACGAGCCACAGGTTCGAGCCGATACTCGGGAAAATCATGAGTACGACGGCGTCCTCGACCGACGTAATCATCGCCAGAGCCGGTACGGCGAACAAAGGCAGACCCAGTCCAGTCATGCCTTTGAGCAAGGCGCCCAGGGAAATTGCTGCCAGAACTGCGAGCAACATTCCGCTGCCGATAGTCGTCAGGTCCAAAACAGGACTCGCTCAACGCCAGGTTTCAGGATGTTTTTCTGCATTTGTCCGCAAATTAATCGCTTTGTCAGGTGGCGGGGCATCGATTCAGAGGTTGGGCTTGCGTGTGCGGCGATTCCTTTTATAATGATCCTGCAAACGATTGCACCAGCTTACTACAACGATCTCAAACAGCAAAAACATGAATGAACAGGCAGCAGTTGCGGCAAACGGCAAGAACCTCAAGATTGGCTGGATCGGTACTGGCCGCATGGGTTTCGCGATGGCCAGGCGCCTGCTTCAGTCAGGCTGCGAGGTTGCGGTCTACAACCGGACACGCTCAAAAGCGGAGCCACTTTCTGAGTGGGGGGGGAGTACTGTTGATCGGCCGGCCGACCTGGCACATTGCGATATCGTTTTCACGATGGTATCCGGGCCGGCCGATCTGCAGGACGTAATCTGTGGTGCTGAGGGACTCTTGAGTGCTGCCGTTACACCGCGATTGGTAGTCGATTGTTCCAGCGTTTCAGCAGCAGGATCAGAGGTGGTTCGCGATGCCCTTGCGGACAGGGGCGTAGCCATGCTCTCGGCCCCGGTCAGTGGCAATGCAAAAGTTGTGTCTGCTGGCAAGCTAACCTTGGTTGCATCGGGTCCTGTGTCTGCCTTCGCTATGGCTGAGCCGTATCTCGCTGCACTGGGCACGGGTGTCACCTATGTTGGCGAAGGAGAGCTGGCCCGCATGGTCAAAATCTGCCACAACGTTTTATTGGGCGTTGTCACGCAATGCATGGCAGAAATTACGGTGCTGGCAGAGAAAGGTGGAGTACCCCGGCATGCGTTGCTTGAGTTCATCAATAACAGCGTCATGGGCTCAATGTTTTCTCGTTATAAAAGTCCCGCTTTTGTTCATCTGGACTGGACACCAACGTTTACTCCGGTCCTGTTACGCAAAGACCTCGATCTCGGCCTGGCTGCCGGAGAAGAACTTGGCGTGCCAATGGCTGTGACACAAACGACACGAGACCTGGTGGAAAAAGTCATTAGTGCAGGCCAGACGGATTGTGATTTTGGCATTTTGCTGGAGCAACAGGCAGAAGCGTCGGGATTGCAGCTGCAGCCGGAAGATGTCGATGTTGATGACGGACTAAAGTAGATCACTTTGGCGGCCCAAGCACACTGAGGCAATTCTTAAATGAAACGCAGACAGTTCATCAAACACTCCGCTTCAGTGGCTGGCCTCTCGTTCGTTGGCTGTGGTTTGGGTGCTCTGTCCGTAGCGGCAGATGAATCGCATGACGGTCAGCGACGTCAGGTCATGGTTAATGGCAAACGCATGCTGACTGTAGATATTCACTGTCACAGTTATGTGCACGATGTGTGGCCATTGATTGAGGAATACGACGGCCTGGGTTATCTGCGATCGGTTGTTGACAACGAGCATTTGCGCAAGAAGATTGACCTGAACAATGTCGATTTCCGCCTGCAGCAAATGGATCGGCAAGGAATCGATGTGCAGGCTGTCAGTCTGCATGTTGGCCAGTATCATCATTGGGCCGATCGTGACCTGGCGGCGAAAATTGTCAGCATTCAAAATGAAAAAAGAGCTGAGCTGTGCAGCCAGCATCCGGATCGTTTCGTTGGTCTTGGAGCGGTTGCATTACAGCACCCGGACCTCGCCACGCAGCAAATGCGCCATGCGATCAGCGAATTGAATATGCGCGGCTTTATGATTACCGCTTCGGTTGAGGGTGAAGAGCTGGCAAGTCCGCGTTTTCACCCGTTTTGGGCTGCAGCGGAAGAGCTCGATACGGTTATTTTCATTCATCCGCGGAATTTTCCGGCTGGCCAGTCGCGCCTTGGTGGTAACGGGCGGCTGGACAATGTAATCGGCAATCCTTTGGAAACGACGGTGGCACTGTCACACCTTATTTTCGAAGGGACCCTGGACCGTTTTCCAGGCGTGAAAATTTGTGCTGCGCATGGCGGTGGCTACCTGCCATCCTACATCGGCCGCTCAGATCACTGTGCCAGCAATACACCGCAGTTTTGCGAAGCTGTAGGAAAGTTGCCGAGCGAGTATCTCAAACAGCTGTATTTCGATTCCCTGATTTATACAACCGAGAACCTGCAACACCTGATCAATACTGTTGGCGCAGAGCAGGTTGTTATTGGCACAGATTTTCCGTTTGGAATGGGCGTTAGTGATGCTGTCGATCACGTATTGTCGGTATCAGGCCTCACTGCGGCACAGCAGGAAGCCATACTGGGTGGCACGGCAGCAAAATTATTGGGCATTGGTTAGCAGGGCGCGATGTTTGTTGAATTTACACTGAACGGTGCGGCGGTCGGAATTGATGTCGACGCCAAAACGCCACTACTGGAAGCATTGCGCAACGATTTTGAGCTAAACGGGCCAAAATTCGGTTGCGGACTGGCGCAGTGCGGCGCCTGTGCTGTTCTGGCTGACGGGGTGTCTATCCGCTCTTGTGTCACCCCTGTTGCCAGTGTTGCGGGAAAAACTGTGACTACCCTGGAGGGGCTGGGCAGCAAGGACAATCCACATCCGTTGCAAATCGCCTTCATAAATGAGCAGGCGATTCAGTGCGGTTACTGTGCCAGTGGCATTATCGTCACGGCTGCTGCACTACTGGAAGCCAGCCCATCCCCGCAAGAAGATGAGATCAAGGATGCGTTGGCTGGCCACCTTTGTCGCTGCGGCGCGCAACCACGCATGCTGAAAGCAATAGTTCGTGCCGCCGCGAATATTGCAGAAGCGCAGGCTGACAAATAATCATGCTGGTCAACCGCCGCGAGTTCTTGCAATCTGCCGGCGCAATAGCTGTGTATTTTGCATTGCCCGGTTGCGAACAGGAAATCAGTGTACCTGCGGAAGGTTCTGCGGCATTCGCCAATCGAATCTTGATAGACACTGCAGGCAATGTACAACTCAATCTCGGTAAAGTAGAACTGGGTCAGGGCATAGGCACTGCCCTGGCGCAAATTGCTGCAGAAGAATTATGTGTCGATTTCGGCCGGGTTTCCCTCGCTGGTGTTGATACCGATTATTCACCAGACGAGTCCTATACCTTCAGTACTATTTCCATTCAACAGAGCGGACCACGTGTGCGGCAAGCTGCAGCAGCGGGGCGAAAATTTCTCATGGAACGGGCGGCACTCGCGCTCGGTGTTTCTGTCACAGATCTGGAAGTCGTGGATGGTGACTTTGTTATCAATGGCAAGCCGGCCAATCTGGGTTACTGGCAACTGCTGGCGGGCGAACACTTCGAAGTATCGATGGATGATGAGGCGCCATTGGTGCCGGTAGCGAAGCATCGGTTGGTTGGCGAGTCTTTGCAGCGGCTGGATATTCCCGCCAAGGTGTTTGGTGAGGCAAGCTTTTTGCAGGACATGCGTTTGCCAGGGATGCTGCACGCTCGTGTTGTTCGGCCACCAGCTGAACGTGCACGCCTGACGGATTTTCATCCTGGCTCGGCTGAAAAAATGCCCGGCGTAGTCAAGGTCGTGCGCGACGGAGATTTTGTAGCTGTCATTGCCGAACGTGAAGGGCAAGCAAGAGAAGCAGCTAATACAGTTCGCAAAACTATTGACTGGTCGCTTGCGGGAGACCTTCCCGAATCTGACGACGTGCATGACTGGTTAAAAACCGCACCCAACCGGGTAGAGCCTGTGGCGAGTCGGCAATCGGCTGCGGCGATTCCAGAGGTAAATCGTGTTAGTGCAACTTACCGGCGCCCGTACCAGGCACACGCTTCTATTTCTCCGTCTGCAGCAATCGCCTTGTATGAGAATGAAAAATTAACCATCTGGAGTCATGCGCAGGGAATGTATCCATTGCGTACAGCGATAGCCCACACGTTCGGGCTTGAGCCTGAACAAGTCCGTTGCGTACACAAAGAGGCAGCAGGCTGTTACGGCCATAACGGTGCTGATGATGCGGCGTGCGATGCAGCGGCGCTGGCGATGCAAATGCCAGGGCGGCCAATTCGAATGCAGTGGGAACGCGCGGATGAATTTGCCTGGGAACCTTACGGTTCCGCCATGCAAATCGAAGTCAGTGCAGGGCTCGATCCGGCAGGTCGAATTCGTGACTGGAACTACGATTTGTGGAGTTGCCCGCACACCAGTCGGCCACGAAGTGCCGAAAACGCCGGGCATTTTATCTATGCTCAACACAGAAGTGATCCGTTGGACATTCCCCCGGCCGCTTCAATTCCGCAACCCAACGGTGGCTCGGACCGTAACGCGGTACCGTTGTATTTGTTCGACAATTTGAAGGTTACCAAGCACCTGGTAACGCAGGTTCCATTGCGAGTGTCTTCGTTGCGTGGCCTGGGCGCGTACGCCAATGTTTTTGCTATTGAGTCTTTTATGGATGAGCTTGCGCAGATTGCCGGGCAGGATCCAATTGCGTTTCGCAAACAGCACCTGGACGATTCACGCGCAATAGCTTTGCTTGATCGACTGGCAGAGGCCAGTGGCTGGGCTGAGCGACCTGAGCCGGGTAGTGGCGAAGGTTGGGGTGTTGGGTTTGCTCGCTTCAAGAACCTGTCGAGTTACGTAGGCATCGTGTTTCAGATTTCGACGAATAATCAGACGGGTAAAATCAAATTAAAACGGGCGACGGCAGTTTGCGATGCCGGGCTGGTCGTTAATCCGGATGGAGTGCGTGCGCAAATCGAGGGTGGGATCGTACAATCGGCGAGCTGGACGTTGAAAGAACAGGTTCGATTCACTGATTCGCGCATTGAAAGTCGTGATTGGGCAAGCTACCCGATCTTGCGTTTTGATGAAGTGCCGGATATCGAAGTCGTATTGATGCCGCACAACAACGAGAAAGCCGTGGGTGTTGGTGAAGCTGCGCAAGGACCGGCCGCGGCAGCAATTGCGAATGCGGTGTTCCACGCCAGTGGCCGACGGTTGCGCAAATTGCCGCTGACACCTGAGCGGTTTCTACATTCGGCTGCCTGACTGGGAGCCCCGGGGATACAAATGAGTGAAAACACGTTTGGTTGGCAAGAACACATCGACAAAGTTACGGCAAAAGGATTACTGGCGAAACGTTTATACGTAATTCAGACAGAACCGGCGGGTCCAATGGAAGCCGTACTCGATAATTTGCAGGAACACCTGGCTTATCAGCTTGAGCTTGAGCGCAAGGGAATCATGTTTGCAGCCGGGCCATTTGCAGATGATGGAGAATCGCGCTGGGAAGGCGAGGGGATGGTCATAATCCGTGCGGCAGATATCGAGGCCGCCAGGAAAATTGCTGCCGAGGATCCTATGCACATCAGTGGTGCGCGAAAATGTCGTGTGCGGCCGTGGCTGCTGAACGAAGGTTCAATTACGCTGAAGGTAACCTACTCGAATGGTGGCAGAGAGGTTTTATAAGGAGTCATCATTTGACGGTCCTTGTGCGACCACCGGATATCGCTCGCTATCCAGGGGATCGCCCGAGATAAGATCAGTGCACACGAGTGGTTGGCTTAATCCGGGGCGCATGTCGTAAACAACGTCGTCACCGGTGTAGCGAATCGTATATCCCCGGCGCCGCCCGTCGATTGACTTGTTACCGCCCGCACCATGCACTGTCAATCCATGGAATACATATACGTCGCCCGGTTCCAGATCCCAGGAAATGATGTCGTAGTTATCCCTGTCAGCTTCAATATCCGGGATGTCTTCAAATTCAGGATTTCGTTCGTACTGTGATATTGCGGCTGTTTTGCCAAAGACCTCAGGCTGGAACCAGCGATTCCACTTGTGCGATCCACGGATGAATTCGACGCGACCGTTTTTTTCAGTTGTCCTGTCAAGCGCAATCCAGATTGACAGGACCTGCCAGCCGCGGATCGGCCAGTATGGTTGATCGTTATGCCAGCGCGTTCGTTGGCTCATTGCTGACTCTTTGACGAAAAGCTGGTCGTACAGCAGATTGATTTTGCTGGCGCCAAAAAAAGTGCGAGCGACTTCCGGTAACTCTGAATTCAGGCACATTTTGCGAAATGCGTCGTGTGTTTCCCACAGGCGCAGATTGCCGTGAAACCGGCCCTCATCAGATTCGTAGCCGTGGAAGAAGGGCCCAGGTGAGCGAATATCGTCTTCAACGGCATCCTGCAGTTGCCGCAGGTCAGTGCTGTTGATCAGGCCGCGCAGCGGCACAACACCGTCGGTGTTGTAAGCATCAATATCTGCTTTCGTTACACACTCTGACACCACAGGCCTCCAGTTTGAGCTGACAACATCATAGTTGATTTGGTAACGGACCCCAATTCCAGCCTGTTCAATTTTGTGCCAGCTCAATATTCACTACAAAGAGCAATCGACAATCGTTACGATACGGTCTGGTCGTTCTCCTTGATGGAAGCAAAAATTCGTGAGGCTCATAAAAACCCTGTTTCTTGTACAGCTGGTTGCCGCCAGCGTAGTTGCTGCAGACTCTGATCTCATACTTGAGGCGGTCGCGCTGCGTCCATTGCCAGCGCCGGTAACAAATAACGCCGTCACGAGTGTGATCGTTGCCGGGCATCCGTACCTGGTGAGTTTTAATGGTTTGGCGAAAGGGCGCGCTTACAGCGATACGTTATCGGTAACATACGTCCTGGATGTCGAGCGTAACGAGTGGACAGAGGCGGCGCCTGTACCGGGCGGCGTTGGCAGGCTTGCATCAGCAGCAGTATCTGTAGGCGAACTCGCTTATGTATTTGGCGGTTACAGCGTGGCTGCAGATGGCACGGAGATCTCGACACCCTGGGTGCACTCTTTTGATCCTGCAAGCGGAGTTTTCAACGAGTTGAGATCCATGCCCGTACCTGTGGATGACGCCGTCGCTGTAACGTACGCCGATCGCTACATCTACCTGATCAGTGGCTGGCATGATCTTGGCAACGTCAATCTTGTGCAGCGCTATGACGTACAAACGGATAGCTGGGACCAGGCGACGCCGATTCCGGGAAAAGCCCTGTTTGGTCACGCCGGTGGAATTGTTGGCAACCAGGTTGTTTATTGCGATGGCGTAGCGATTCGCTCACACGCAGACCGTGCGCGCGACTACGTAGCAAGCAACGAGTGTTTTCTCGGCATAATTGATACAGAGGACAGTCGTCGCATAGACTGGCGCAGCATAGAGGCTCATCCTGGACTGCCGCGTTACCGGATGGCGTCAGCTGGAATAGCCCAATTAAACTCGGTGCTGTTTATTGGCGGCACTGACAACCCTTATAACTATAACGGCATTGGCTATAACGGTGAGCCGTCGGAACCAACGGCAGGTGGTTTGCGTTTCGACCTGGACTCATTTGAATGGCATGAGTTAAAGCAGAGCAATTCAGCGACAATGGATCATCGCGCGCTGGCTGTTCTTAACGGCGCCTGGCTGACGATTGGCGGCATGCTGGGTGGTCAGATTGTCACTGACAAAGTCATTGCCTACAAATAAAGGTAGAAACATATGCTCCAGGTTTCCCGTGCAGTTCTTGGTTTTGTTTTCCTGTTAATGGCAGCAAACGCCTGGTCGAATGAGAAGCTCTTTCAGGACCCTGAAAATTTCGATGCCACGTGGCCACCATTGATGATCGAGGTATCGATTCCATCTCACGGCGAAATGCTTACCGGAACATTTTATGCGGCCGCTGGAGAGGGACCACACCCAACCATTGTTACGTTGCATGCGTTTCCGGGCTACGAAAAAAACCTGGACCTGGCGCAATCATTGCGGCGTGTGGGTTTTAACGTTTTGTATTTCGATTACCGCGGTATCTGGGGTGGCCCATCCGATTTTTCGGTTACATCAGGGTATGAAGATGCTGCGAGTGCCGTTTCTTTCGTGACCGACACGAAGAATGCAGCCGAACTTCGAATTGATCGCAATAACATCATTCTTCTTGGCCATAGTTATGGTGCTGTCGCCGCACTGGACGTCGGTGCGACCAATCCTGACGTGCGCTGTGTTATTTCGCTGGCACCGGAAGACATGACATTGATGGTCGGGTCTGCCGAGGACCGGGAAGGACTTGCCCGTTACACCGATAACCTGCGCGTCGTGTCCGGATACTCAGGGCAGCAACTGGTAGACGATTTGCTGGCGAACGGCAAAGAGTGGGCGATGACAACAACTGTCAAATCCCTGGGCAATAAGCCGTATTTGCTCATAGGCGGCGGTCTCGATAGCAACTTCGATGCAAGTGAGGTGTCCCGGGTGCTCGCGGCGGGCAAAGCTGCGGGTGCATCGGCGATTACTGCCATGGTCATAGAGAATGGAGATCACAGCTTCTCCGCGAAACGCGTCGAGCTCACGCTCAAAGTCGCAGCCTGGCTGGAGAGCGATTGCCGCTGAGACCGGTGCATCATGGTGCAAATACCATGTTGAGTCGATTCGCTACAGGGCGCAATTCACTACGCCATTCCCTTATATAATTTGCTCATCCCGGACAGTACTTTATTGACGTAATGCCGGGACACGCGTTAACGGGTGCGCAATTCACAGCAACGTCGATGATCGGCATGATTGCGCTCGCTGGCATCATCGTGCGTAACTCCATATTGCTGGTGGACTTCATGCGCCACGAGATTGACCGGGGCGTGGAATTTCAGACGGCGGTGATCTGGGCCAGTGCGGTACGCGCCAAACCGATTGTGTTAACGGGCCTTGCCGCCACGCTTGGCGCATTTTTTATTCTTGATGATCCGATCTCTAAAGGGCTGGCCGTATCACTGATTTTTGGCATCCTGGTATCGACGCTGCTTACCCTGATTGTCATCCCGGTTTTGTACTACGCTGCCGAATACAAAAAACAAACGACCGCTCAGTAATATCGGTTAATTTGTTTGCTCGTAGACCAGTTTGCCTTCGAAATATGTCTGGGAAACCTGTGTATCGCCAACGTCCTTAATCGGTATTTCAAATATGTTGCGATCGAGGATAATGAAATCGGCAAGCTTACCGACTTCGAGCGTACCGATCCTGTGCTCAAGCCTGAGTGCGCGTGCGCCATGGATGGTGTAAATTTCGATCGCTTCTGCAAGCGAAATAGCCTGCTCCGGCCAAAGTTCGCCAGGTGTTTGCTCACGCGGGTCCTGGCGTGTGACGAAGGCCTCTATTCCAATCCATGGGTTGACGTCGGGTGCAACAGATGGCCAGTCGGACCCGCCCAGAACGGCCGCATTTGTGTCGAGAATATCCCGCACCGGCCAGTACTTTGTACCCCGTTCGGCGCCTACTGCGGAGACGATGACATTAATTATTGGCGACGGATGCCAGATAATTGGCGAGAGGTCGACAACTGCATTAAGTGCGGCGAAGCGTGGCAGGTCTGCCGGGTCAATATAGCCTGCATGTGCCAGTTCGTGACGAAGCCCGCTGTCGCCGTTTTCCTTACGTGCTGCTTCTATAGCGTCGAGTGCGATCCGCACGGAGCGATCACCAGCCGTATGCATTTTGACCGTGAAGCCGCGCTTGTCCAGTTCGATAAGATCGGCTGCCAGCGGATGGATGCCGACGTGTAACGGTCCGCCGTTGAAGTCATCACCATGTTCCTCGTCTGGCAGATATGGCGCTAACATCGCCGCTGTCCTGGCTGGCGTTGGCACGCCATCCAAAAATATCTTCACAAAATCCAACTGCAAATGTTCTGACGTGTAGCGGTCCCGGACTGCCTCGATCTGGTCATAGTCGAGTTGTTCGGTACGCTGACCATCTGGTGTGCGAATACACACTGCGGCGTGTACTGTCAGTTCACCTCGCTGGTCAGCAGCGTAAAATGCAGCAACCTCCTCATTGTAAAGGCCTGCACCTTTCGCCCCTGTGATGCCGAATGAGTTAGCTATTCTGGAAAACTCACGAGCAGCTGCGACGTATTGGGCATCGTTGTAGCTGTCTGTGAACGGTCGCATAAGTTTTGTTGCGTTTTCGATAAGGATGCCATTGGGCATGCCATCGGCATCGCGCTCAAACTTGCCGCCTGCCGGATCAGGGGTGCTCGCATCAAATCCAGCGAGTTGCAGGGCTTTCGTGTTGACCCAGTCATTGTGGGTGGCGTCATCGCCCAGGACTACCGCTTTGTCTCCGGAAACGGCGTCGAGGAATTTGCGCGGCGACTCGATGTCAAACCGATCGAAAAAGTCACTGGACCATTGACCTCCGATAATCCATTCCGATTCAGGCATTTCCTTCACACAGCGTTCAATTGCCGCCTGTATGTCACCTGGTGTTGCGGTGAACGGAAAATTGCACTGGTACAGTTCCTTGAGCGCGCCGCGAATTGGGTGCAGGTGAGCATCGATAAGACCCGGCATGACCAGGCGTCCAGCAAGCTCAACGACTTCGGTCGTCGATCCAATGTAGGCCTCTACCAATTCGTTGCCGCCAACAAAAACAATTTCGCCGCCCGTGACAGCGATTGATTCGGCTTTTGGTTGAGTCGTCGATACTGTATGAATCGTGCCACCACGCAAAACCAGGTCGGCAGGTTGCAGGACGACTTGTGGTGGCTGGCAGGAGGCCAGGCACATTGCCAACATGACGCAAAATATATTTCTGTCAGTCGATCCGGAAATCACGAATCCCTCGCATGCCATGCCAGATCGGAAGTCTGACAGCAGTTTCCGGGATAGTAAATTTATTGATCGAGGTCGCTTTGAACGTTTTTTTGACCTTGCGCCGCCTGACGGCTGGGGGAGGGACCGGATACTCTTACGGATTGACCTTTGTAGCGCCGTACCAGGTGACGGGCGTCTTTGGCCCAGGTGCAGGTCTCGCAGGCACAGTGCCGGAAATTGTGTCCGTCGCGTGAGATATGTGCGTCGACGTAGTCGATACTGAATATAAACGCCTCGAACAGTGCCTCAATCGGTTGCTCCGACAGGACGCTGAATTCATCGTTGGAATTGAGCCAGTGGCATTCCTCGCCCTGGCTGCAGGTCTGACAGACATGCTGGTCGGAACTGAAATACCGGTTCATCGGGCAATCCCGCAGATCCATGCGAGACATCATCAACATTCGCGGATAGGTGAGGGCTTCGATAATCCGCCTTCTCATGTTCGACTCCGGCAGTGATGGGCGACCAAGCGTCAGTGTAGTAGCGGGCCAGAGCTTTGAAAATAGTGGATGTTACTTAGATGATGATGATGGGAGCGGTTGCGATAAATTGTATTGCCGGGAATAAAACCGGATCCCGTGCGTATATAGTCTGAAGCCAATGAATATTAACGAGATGAAACACGAACTGGTAACGCTTGGTGGCGGCGCACATGCACTGGCCTCCAATATGCTCGGCAACCCGGACGATGCATCGGATGCCGTACAGGATGCATTTGCGGCAGTGCTGGGGAAGCCACTTGCATACGATGCAAAGAAGGGGCCATTGAAACCATGGTTCTTGCGCATTGTTCGAAACAGATGCCTCGACTCATTGCGTCGCAGGCGCCCCGCTGGCATGCCGGTAGATGAGCTGAAAGACAGGGGCGCTACGCCGGAACAAGCGGCTGAACTCGATGACCGGGACCGTGAACTAAAGTTGGCATTGGCAACGATTACGAACGAACAACGCCAGATCGTGATATTGCGAGACCACCTGGATTTGTCCTACGCGGAAATCGCTGACGTACTTGATATTGCCCCTGGCACCGTAATGTCCAGGTTGCACAGGGCAAGACTCGCACTCAGAGAGGTGCTGAAGAGCTATGAGTAATGAGAGACAACATATTGATGAACATGTAGTCGAGCAGCTGTCTGGCTACGTGGATGGTGAATTGACGCAGCAGCAGCGGCAGCGGGTCGATGTGCACTGCGCCAGTTGTACAGAATGTGCCAAAGACCTGCGCGAGTTGCAGGAACTAAGAGAGCGCATAGGCAGTGCCAGGTTAAGCAATAAAAACCAGGATGCATGGAGAGAGATGATGAATGACACGACAGTTCAGACTACGCGAGGAATCGGTTGGCTGTTGCTAATAGGCGGCGTACTGGTCTGCATGGGTATCGGTGTTTTCGTATTCCTGTTCGGCTCGTCGGTTGGCCTTGTCGAAAAACTGATAGTAAGTGCCATCTACGGTGGTCTTGCGCTGCTGTTTTACTCAGTGCTGCGGCAACGTCTGATTGAACGCAAGACAGACAAATACAAAGATGTGGAGATCTGATAATGATAATTGTGACAACGGAAAACATTGCCAACAAACGGATCGTGAAGACACTGGGCCTGGTTCGCGGGAACACGGTTCGGGCGCGCCATATTGGTAAAGATATAATGGCCGGCCTGCGCAATATTGTCGGTGGCGAGATTCACGAGTACGGCAAGCTTATTGCGGAGAGTCGTGAGCAGTCTCTGGATCGAATGGTCGAAGAGGCAGAAGAGTTGGGTGCGAACGCAATATTGGCTACGCGCTTCACGACCTCTGTCATGATGGGAGGCGCTGCTGAATTGCTGGCCATTGGAACGGCGGTTGTAATGGAGGATATTTAGCGTCAGGACGTATCCTGCGGGTGTAGTTCAACGGTAGAACATCAGCTTCCCAAGCTGAGAATGAGGGTTCGATTCCCTTCACCCGCTCCATACCTGACTGTTTTTATGGGTTAGCGGCCGGGCATCAGGGCGTGGCGATCTAATTCACCCTGCTGGTGCCGCATTTGCCAACGCAGACCACGCAGGAATATCAGGCCGAACAGGTAGCCGGCGATGCCGCCGGAGACGTGTGCCATGACGTTGACGATGCCGTGATCGTCATAGGCGAATAATTTGTAGATGTCGCCGCCGATATACCAAAGTGCGAGTGCCCATGCAGGCACCGCTATTGAACCGATAAAGATAACGAACCAGTAATAACAACGAATCCGGCCATGCGGTAGCAAAAAGGCAAACATTCCAATCATGCCAGTGACCACGCCTGACAACCCGACCGTCGAAAAGTGAGCGCCGGAGGCCATTGCCGAGAAGGAGGAGAAAATACCGGCCGCCAGGCCAATCACCACAAAGGCCGAAACGTATGCGAAACTGCCAATCAACACCTCAACCGCAGCCGCGAAAGCTATAAAGAAAATCAGGTTGAAAATGATATGTGACCAGCTGCCATGAGCGAATGTAGAGGTCAGCATCGTTACCGGGTTCCAGGAGTCTGTTTCGTAGGCAAGCCCGTCGTCCGGATTTTCGGGTACTTTTATGTGGTAGTTCCGAAGTTCGTCGGTCAGCATGTTAGCCACGTACAGGCGCGAATCCTCCTGGGTCAATCCAGTTAGCGGATCAATTTCTGCGGCAATCTCGGCAATTGTTTCTGTTTCATTCTCCGATTCTGCGATCCAGTAAACCACCTCGACGCAAGCCATGGCGTTATCCTCACCCGCGATGTCCTGAAAAATCATGCGTTTCAGATTGCTTCTTGGTGCGTCACAAAAATCCAGAACGGCGGTCTCGTACGCCTCCCAGTCGCTGATCTGTTTGAGGAAAACGCCCAGGCAGACGATACAGACCAGCGCGGTCAGGTACGGGAAACGTGCCAGTTTGAAATCTGCTTTGACTGGGATGAACATTGTTTAAATGTGCTGTTCCAGAGTTCGAAGAGGCCTAAGGTAGCAGTAATAAGGTATTGATTTATATGCGCTGTGTCTAGATTTTGGGCAGTCGGAGCAATATGCGAAATCTGGCACAGTGGTAGTTAAGAGAGGGAGTGTTTTTTTGAAAATTCGCGGCGTCTCAGTTTTCATACATTTCTAAGTACCGCAACGAAGCACAATAGATTAGACAGCCGCTCCTACAGATTGGCACAGACCGTGGGAGCGGCTGTCTCAATGGATGTACACATGTCCCAGCGCTTAGGGATGTGCGGAGCGGAGATGCCGCGAATAGCTAGGACGCTACTCTGCGATACAAGTGGTATCTGCCAGTTTCCGTCGGGTATCGTCAGCCGTGTAGACAAGCACACAGTCGCCGTCATTGAGTACCAGGCGAAACTGCATGGGCATGTCCATGTTACGTCCCTGGGCGGGCAGGTTTTCCATGCTGCGTGGCGGGTTGCGTTCAATGGTGAGCACGCTGCTGTCAGTCAGCGCATTACTTGCCAGCGTGACATTAGCGTCCAGCGCGTTGTTGACCGCATTCTGTAGCGCTTCACGACTGTTATCGGTCGGGTTCGTGATGCGTGCCGCGACATCGCCGTCGGTGGCCAGTGTTTCGCAACCGACCAGCGTAAATATCAGTCCCGCCATTAATGCTTTCGCTTTCAATGCGTGATCCATCAGCGTCGCATTATGCGATTGGTATGCCAAAGTGATTTCGGCACGATACCGTCGGTGGCATCCAGTGGCACACCGGTTTTGCTTAAGACGCCAGGAGCCGCTGCAGCTGGCGCAATACAGCCCATTCCTGCCTGATGTGCCAAAGCGACTTCAAGGCGATTCTCCGTAGGATCCCCAAGCAGTTTCGTGAAATCGTCCTGAACCGTGCAACCCAGTACATTAGCTTGCCCATCATCAACGGCTGACGGCACGAAACCGTCTGTGTAGTCACCGAAGTTTATGTGGTTGACACCACGAAACTGGATGGTGAAGTAGGTTGTTCCACAGTTATCCTGCGCAAAAAAGCCATAGGGCTTGCCGCACGTTGTCGTGCCAATCTGGATGACTTCCACACCGACGCCACGAAGACCATTCATGATGGCTTCGCTCGCGGAGCAGGTACCGGAACTGGTAAGAACATAAACGCGTGGCAAGTTGAGCACGGGCAGTGCTGCACCCGGCGCCAAACTAAATCCCAATGTCGTGTTGTGAAAAGGCGTCGGTGTTATCGGATTACCGAATATATCAGTAACGGTGTGCTTATCATTGAATTGCGTCGTCTCAAACCTGCGTCCGGCAATCTGTGCCGGACCTGAGATCATGTACGCCATCTCTGCAGCAATGTCGAGAAAGCCGCCGCCGTTGTAGCGAAGATCAAGGATCAGGTCATCAATTCCCTGACCAGCGTTTAACAAATTCACCGCTTCGACCAGGCCCGATTCGGCTGTTGCAATATGATCGTTAAAAACCATGTAGCCGACGCGCTCTCCGGTCGCCGTTACGATTACCCGGGTTTCCTGCACTGGAGTCGAGGCCACATTTGCCGCGGTCATGGTGATCATGCGATTTGTCTGGGCGCCAAGATCAAGGACTTCGAAAGTGTGAGTATCTCCGGCGTTGGGAAAAAGGATGCCCGCATTCAGTGCGCCGGCGTCGCCATTAACAACGGCAACACCATCGACCGAGATAATCGCTGCACCGCGCGCCAGCGGAATTGGCAGATTTGTCGCCGGCGTATTGGGATCGGTATAGGCGACCACGATCTCGCGCGGCGGTGTTGCAGACAGAACAGCGAAAGTGGCACCGTAGCCGGCTGACACACCGCTCTGAGACAGCTGAATCCACTCCTCGGTGCCGAAGGTGAAATGAAACTTGTCCTTGTCTTGTCTTGACGGAGTTTCGGCGGTTGTTTTCAATACGTTGAAGTACGCGATTGGATCATTAAAAAGCCCCGGATCCTGATCGACTATTTCGCTGTACCAGAGATAAGTGTCGTCACTGTAGGAACGCAGAAAATTATTTTCGTCAAGTATCGTGCCTTGAATATCATTGGTTCCAGCTCTTGGCGCCTGGCACTGGGCCGCAAAGGTACTCGCCGGCATGAAGACACCCGACTGCCAGCCATTACCGGGAGGCGGGGGTGGAGGAGGAGTTGCAACAGCGCCGCCGCCACCACCGCAGGCTGTTAGCGCCAGGAGTGAGAGCAGCAGGAAAAGCAGGAGGCTGGTCCTGTATTTTGGGCAACCTTGAATCCAGAAACGGCTGGCAAAATCAGTCAACGTCTGGCACCTGCGTGTGAATCAAACTGGGGTGCAGATGATACCCTGCAAATACGCCGGCGGACACTGTCGCCATTTGGCATCAGTACAACGTATCAAAGCTCTTGATACCCTTGATTGGTAGTGTAGGAGCCATAATGCTTCGATTATTTGGACCAACCGACGGCAAAAAGGTTGCCTGCATAGCACTGGCAATCTAGGTTATGTTCGCAGAAACAGCATGGGAACTCGGGAAATATGGCAATGAGTGAGAGCAAAGGAATAGAGGGCGCGGACGAGGAACGCAGGCGGATACTGGCGCTCTTGCTCGCAGGAGGAGCAATTACGAGTGTCTCAGGTGCTTGTGCAGCTGCCGAGACGACTGATGAAGGCCTCAATAACAATCTCCTGTGGGCGGTCGCGTGGAAACAGACAGCAGCAGAATATCGGGCGCTTTGTTACCAGGCGTACAACATTGCGCGCATGCGATTGGACGATGCATTGCGGCAGCAAAAGACCGGCGACCGACCATTAGCGATCATCACGGATATGGACAACACCATGCTGCATGTTGGCAGTTACTGGGGTTACCTTGTTAACGAAAATATGGATTTCTTTGATGACGCAGTCTGGGATGAATGGTTGCCGAATAACCTCGTTACCGCAGTGCCTGGATCCCGGGAATTTTTTAACTATTGCAGCGATCGGGGCGTAGATGTCTTTTATGTCACAAGTCGCGACCAGGGTGAGCGCACGTACGAGTATGCGTTGGTACAATTGAAGTATCTCGAGGTTCCATTCGCCGATGAAGCGCATCTTTTTGTTTTTCGGGAGTCATCAGACAAGACGCCGGCAAGAGAAAAAATTGCCGAGAAATTCGATATCGTCGTATTGCTTGGCGATAACCTGAACGACTACAAGCGAGACTATTACGTTAAGGACGTCGATGAGCGACTTGCATTAATGGAACGTGATAGAGCTGACTGGGGGACTAAATTTATCCTGTTACCGAATCCAACGGACGGAAACTGGGTGCGCGCCATATTCGGTGAGTCAGAGCCGCCGCCGACGGACGAGAATCGTCGCAAGTTGAAGGCTGCGGCAACGCGCCTTGCCTGGGATGGACGTTAGCCCGGCCTGTGTCACTGTTGTCCGGCAAACTCAAAATTGGTGCCCGGTTGAAGCATCAAGTTGACTTGAATCGCCCGCAATCGCCCGCTGGGCGGGCTCCTACAATTCTTATTAGCACCTGTAGGAGCCCGCCGTACGATAGATACACGTTCTGGATCCTCGTGATTATCCGTCTATCGGCACGGGCGAAATTACTACGCCCAGCGGGCGATGTCCCAATTCCGCGAAAATACCGGATTATTACGCCAACGCTTCAGCCCACGGCCAGGAAACTTGTCTTTATGGGACAACAGCAGGTCGGTGAAGTGCTTCATCAGGTGACTATTTAATGTCCGGGCAAATCGTTGTGGTGATTGGTGCCGGCATCGTGGGTGCATCGACGGCGCTTGCGTTGCAGCGGGATGGGCACCAGGTAATCCTTATTGACAGGGAAGGGCCATGCGCCGGTGCGTCATTTGGTAACGCCGGTGCGATAATCAATGAATCCTGTGCGCCGACCGCGATGCCGGGGATCGTCTTTGACGTCCTTCGTATGATTGGTCGGCCCTTGTCGCCCTTTACGATCAGACTCAGTTATTTAGCCAGGGCGCTGCCATGGATGCTCCGGTTCCTGAATGAGAGTCGGCGTTCACGAGTCAATGCCAACGCAAAAAACCTGCACGCGCTGACAAAAGGCGCTGAGAAGAGCTGGCGAAACCTTACATCCGGCACAGATCTCGTTGGCCTGCTGCGGCCTGGCGGCTGGCTTAAAGTTTACGAGTCGGACAAATCCTTTGCAGGAACTGCCTTTGCAAGGCTATTAATGGATGAGTTGGGCGCTCCTTACGAGATTCTGGATCCAGCCGGCATCCAGGAGCTTGAGCCTCACCTGGCGCCGATATTTTTACGCGGCCTTTTTGTCCGGGAAGGATTGATGATCAGTGACCCTGGGCGAATGACCAACGAAATGGTCGAGTTATTCCTGAGTCGGGGCGGTCGCTTTCAGAAGTTCACGGCCGAACGACTGGAGATTGGATCTGACAATATCGTCATTCACGACCAGTCTGAGTCATTGAGTGCGGACAAGATAGTTGTCGCAACTGGCGCGTGGTCGCGCCACCTGGCGGCTCAAATCGGCGATCGGGTCCCGCTCGATACAGAACGTGGGTACCATCTCATGTTGCCGGCATCGAACTCCGCCTTGCTGGAACGCCCGGTCATGAGTGGCGATCACTCCTTTGTCTTGTCGCCAATGGATGAAGGGTTGCGTCTTGCGAGCCAGGTTGAATTCGCCGGGCTTGATGCGGCACCAGATTATGGTCGCATACGTAGCCTCATTCCGGCCGCAAAGCGCTTGCTGCCCGCTATTGATACAGAAGAGCAATCCGTCTGGATGGGGTGTCGACCGTCGTTGCCGGATTCGTTGCCGGTGTTGGGTTACGCAACGCACTGCGATCGTGTTATTTACTCGTTCGGGCACCAGCATTTAGGTATGACACTTGGCCCGCGAACAGCGCTAATCACGGCTGACCTGCTGGCAGGGCGGAATCCGCAGATCGACTTGCAACCATATCGTGCCGATCGGTTCTAATTACGGGTCGGGTGCCGCATCATGTGGGGGTTTATACCGTAATATGTTGAGACATCTGGGGAATAAGAATAATAACTATGGATGACTATGGAATTCTCTCGATAGCACCGCCGATCCTGACGGTTGTCGTGGCTATGTACAGCAGGAATGTCATTGTTGCTTTGATTGTCGGCATCGTTTTTGGTTCGCTGATTATCACTGGTTTTAATCCGTTCTATGCAATTCTGGACTCGATCGAAAACCAGGTCCTTTCCGAAATTGCCAGCGGCACGCAGGTGCAGGTAATTCTCGCCATGCTTATTATCGGCGGTTTTGTCAGAATGCTGGACGTATCTGGTGGCGCCAGAGCCTTTGCGCGACACATGACCAAAGTGGTTTCGACTCGGGCGCGAGCACAGCTGCTGGCATGGATGACCGGACTCGGAATATTTTTTACAGATTCAGGCAACAGCCTCATCGTTGGACCGTTGTATCGGTCGGTATTCAGGGAATTCAATCTCTGTAAGGAAAAACTTGCCTACATTCTTGATACCACATCATCTCCGATTAGTATCCTCATTCCGTTCATCGGCTGGGGTGCCTACATAATGAGTTTGATCGACAAGTCCTATGGCGAGGTCGGGCTGACTGAAAACGCATTTGCGGTTCTGATCAAGGTTATTCCCTATCAATTCTATGCATTTCTTGCTTTGTCATCTGTGCCGATCGTTATTTTCATTGGCAAAGACTTTGGGCCAATGTTGCGCGCTCAGCGGGACTATCTCAGTGCCGAGGCGGTAGCGGTTTCCGTGCCTGATGAATTGCACGACAAGGAGCCGGATTCAGCAGACGAGCCGCCCGAGACGGAGGATCGTCTAATTACTTTTGTCTTGCCTTTATTTGTCATGTTGTCACTGGTTATCGGACTAATCAGCTACCACGCGGCAAATGACGGTGTGACTGGTGTCCATATTCGATCCACCCTGGCAATTGGCTATCTTTCTGCGTCGTTGGCCTGTGCAGTGTTGATGTACCGCTTCAATGGGGTTTCGTTCAACAAATCGTTGCACACTTTTATCGAAGGCGCCGAGACAATGGTTTATGTATCAATCGTGCTTGTCCTGGCGTGGTCTCTCAGTTCGATCACCAAGGATCTGCACACGGCTGAATATATTTCTGCACTCATCAGCGACAGTGTGTCGCCGAAATATTTCCCGGCGATAGTGTTTCTACTCGGTGCCGGTATCTCGTTGTCGACTGGTTCTTCTTATGGAACGTTCGCTATATTGATGGCAATTGCGGTGCCGGTGGGATTCGAGTTGGATGCGTCAATGTATTTGACGATAGCGGGAGTGCTTAGTGGTGGTCTGCTCGGCGACCATATTTCGCCGATCTCGGATACAACAGTGTTGGCGTCGGTGGGTGCCGACTGCGAACATATCAGTCATGTCACAACACAAAGCGTTTACGCTGGTGTAACCGGCAGCGTAACCTTGCTCGCATTTGTTTTGGCCGGTATTTACGAAACGCCACTGGTCTTGTTCGTGGCTATAGTCGTTTTGATTATCAGTTTCAACCTGGTGATGAAGTACTTCGGCACCGACGCCCATGCAGTCGGAACGCTAAAACAGGATGCATCGGCAGAATCGCCCGTACATTAGTTGCCTGGTTCAGGTTGCCGGTTCGGATTGTTCCGCCGTCGGGGCGCTACTGACCAATGGTTGCCGTTGACGTCGAATCAGTCGCGTCATGAAAACGCCAAGTCCGTATAAGAAGGACATTATTCCGGCACCAAGGTAATAGAGGGTTATTTCGAACTCAACACCGAGGTACAGCCCGTTGGCGAAAAACAGCATGCCAAGCAGCACATAAAATTGCGGGATTCTTTCGTAAACCGGTGTTGGTAACCACATTGCACTGCTCACTCTGACCAATTGAAGATTCTCATCGTCAAAATGCACTGCACAGTGCCGCTCTCGTATGCCGCGGGTATCACAGATTTGGTAATTTAGTGCCGTATCAGCCGAGAAAGTGAGACCTGTTTCACATAACGCTGCGAATTTACCACCAACCGGATCGGTGCGGACTAAAAAACCCAGGCGAATTTGGCGAAAAAAGTATCGCTTTGCTGAGACTGCTGGCCCTGTTCTGATGTGCCACGCTGGTAGGCAAGTTGCAGTGAGCCAAATGGCGGCTGAAATCGCCATACCATGAGTGCCTGGACGTTTTCTTTGTCGATTGCAGAATTGGTCTGCAGGAACACTTTGGCAAACAGGTCCGGGTGAAACGCGTACAGCACGTCGAACACATGAATGGTGGTTGAGTCATTGTCCAGGTCCGGCTTCAGCTCAAGGTGCGTTAGTTCGTAAGAGAGACGCCAGCGATCACCAAAGGGCCATTGCACTTCGACACCGTACAGTGTCAGATCGTTGTCGAAGTTAAAACCGCGGCCGGCAAATGCGAAAACTGAACGGCCATCGCGGCCATCCCAGCCCACCGCCAGCTCCGTACGATCGTTGCGAAACTCCTTCTCGAAAAGCTTGAACTCGTCAATATATTCGAGTTCGATTGCCCACCCATTGCGAAACTGGACCTCGATCTCCGCATCGATTTCCCAACTTCGCAGCTCGCCTTCCTGGCTCCAGTAACGATTGTAGTTTACCGACGGCCGCACTTTTTCAACCGGCCCGGAGTCCAGCCAGAAGGTGTGCCGCGCATTGGTGTCAAATTCCTTGCGATCGTCGTCAGTCAGAAATCCAACGGCATTGATGTCCTCCAGAATGCCTTCATCGAGATTTGTGTAACGAACGTGGAAATGACTGGTTGCAGTATCCCATGCTGGTCGTAAAAACCAGGCCAGGCCCCCATCAGCAGTCGGACCATGAACGCGCAACAGTTGTGCAGTCATGCCGAGTGTATCTGTGAAGAACCATGTTGTGTCGATGCCGACAGAACCGGCGTCCTCGCCCTGGAAGTTGCGGTTCGCGGCAAGCAGGCCGATGCTGGAGCCGCGCGCAAGGCTGTGCTGTAAGCGAACAGTGCCATAATTTGCTGTCTCCTCGTCGCCACCTGATGGAATTTCCAGGTCTTCGGCCGTAGCGATCGTGGAGAAGTCGGTGCGTCCGAGTTTGCCACTGGCCTTCGCGCCCCATGTGATAGCGCCGATTCGCCGGCTATAAAACTGCCGAATACGCTGGTTGAACATTTCATTGCCTTCAAGGAAAAAGGGACGCTTTTCAGGGATACGCAGCTCAAAGCGCGAGAGATTGATCGTTTCCACATCGGCTTCGACCAGGGCGAAGTCCGGGTTGATTGTGAGGTCAACACCCAGCTGACTCGAGGGTCGCCAGCGGACATCGCCGCCGACTTCGAATTCCGTGCCTTGTCCCCTTTCGATTGAGCCGAGAATATAGGGGATGAACTGCCACGGATCTTCCTGCTTTTGCACCCTGAGGCCAACCATTTCACCGAAGCTTGAGACTCTGAATACCGTCTCTGCGGGACCGGCCCACATTGATGTTTCAAGACGGCGAGGTGTCGTACGAATAAAATTGATACCCCAGTTGCGCTCGGCATTCGCGGGATATTTGAGGATCGAAAAAGGAATCTCGAACTCGACCGTCCATCTGTTTTCGTGGCGCTTTGCTGCAGAACGCCATGCCGCGTCCCAGCGGAGGTCGGTTGTTCGCCCGTTGTCAGCAATCCGTCCATCTTGCTGCGTTGCCAGCGCGTTGGTGCGAAACAGGTAGGCAGTCCGCAGGTCTTTAAATGTATCGAAAAGTACAGCCACTGAGTCATCGCGCTCCAGATCACCATCCCGCTGCGTAAATGCTGCGGCAAGGCGCGCGGGATCAGAATCAAATGATTCGAAGGCCACGTACAGTGCTGTGTCAGTCTGGCCGATACGCACGACTGTCCGAAAGGGCGAGGGTTGGCCGTACTCGGGTTCAATCTGGACGAACGGCTGGTCGATGATCGTGGCATCTGCCCATTCAGACATCTCGATATTGCCATCAATAGTCGGCGCGGACGCGAACGATGTTATCTCGAATGCGGAAACACGACTTGCATCCGTACTTTCTTGTGCAATGGAAATTTGCGTTATGCCGCAGGCCGCAAAGAGCATTAGTGACAGAGCGGTCTGAGGAATTGGGGATGGTGACTTCATTTCAATGACGAAGGCAGATTGAATTTGTGGGAGCGGCTTCAGCCGCGAATGCCTGGCCCTAAATCACGGCTGCGTCGCTCCCCCATATGATCGCGCATAAACTTTCTTGTCAGTCGTAGACCACAGTACTGATAATGGCCAGAAAATCTCCGACCCCTCTTCTGAATGCGGCAACGTTTACGCGTTCATCATTGCCATGAATTCGCGAAAATTCGGCTTCCGGCACCACGATAGGGTCGAATCCATAGCTTGCGATGCCCAGGTCACGCGTGAAATGACTGTCAGTAAAACCGGTCCCTACAGCTGGCATAACCCGGGATCCAGGATGACGTTCCGCAGTCACGGTTTCGATGGCTTGATAAAGCACGCTTGCCGTCGATGATACGGCTGGTGTAAACGCCATTATCACTTCAATTTCTACACCGGTGCCAGCTATGACATCGCTAACGTCAACGACGAATTCTTCCGCTGTCCTGTCCGGTAACATGCGGCAATCTACCTCTGCCCATGCCTCGGGCGGGACGACATTAATCTTGTTGGACGCACCCATACGGGTAATCGAACAGGTATCTCGCGTTAACGCGTGTTGAAAAGGTGAGTGTGCTTGCAGTTTCGCGAGGAATCCCGGCTGCTTGACGGCGGACGCCATGTCCGCATAGGCATCGGCCCATTCACCGCTCATGTTCTGACCCATCGCCGAAAACATTGCATCAACGGAGGGGATAATCCGCGCCGGGAAGGGGTTTGTGCGCAAAATATTTAATGCGTCGACAATCCGGGTAACTGAACTGGTCGCGTTTGGCATGGAACCATGTCCTGGAGTGTCCACCGCTGTAAGTTTTAGCCACACCGGTACTTTCTGCGTTACTTCGACACTGAATATTCTCTCTCCATCACGGTCGGTACCGCTATCGCCTTCGTTGATCAGCAAGCCGGCGCCCTTGAAAATTTCGGGGCGATGTTCGACCAGCCAGCCAGCACCGAACAGCCCGCCAGCTTCCTCGTCTGCAGTAGCAACAAAAATAACGTCCCGATTCAATGCGGCGCCAGAACGATGCAGGCTCAGGAATGTGGCCAGTTGAGAAATTCCGGTGCCCTTCATGTCCAGCGTGCCACGGCCCCCAGAGATAACCGTCCCTGATGTCTCCGGAGAGTGGATCAGTCGTCCAGAATCTGGGATCCGCGGGAACGACGTCGGTGTGCTGCAAAAGGATCAGGGCCGGCTCGTCTCCGCCCTCAAGTCGAGCCCATATATTGCCGCGTCCGGGCGCGCTCTCGGCTGTCTGGAAGCTAATGCCCTCTGCAGTAAAAATCCTGGCGTAGAAATCTACCGCGCGCGATTCATTGCCCGGTGGATTGATCGTATCGATACGGATGTATTCCTGCAGCCAGGCTACCGCTTCTTCGTCGATAGATTGTGCGTGAGCTGGAATTGATAAAGTGCAGGAAATAAGTAGAGTGAAATAAAAACGTAGCGGCATCTTTTTACCCCGTTATGATAGGCGCAAAGAACGGTAACACGGTTCATTACTGCCCGGAATAAGCAATGGAACAAGGCCCAGACAACGCCAGTGGCGAATCGCCACGTGAGCGAGCGCGTAATGGAATCATTGCGGCACTGATTGCTTATATTTCCTGGGGAGTGTTGCCACTCTATTTTATCCTGGTGAAGGACGTTGGCGCGCTGGAGCTGCTGGTCCAGCGGGTAATCTGGGCGATACCCGTTTGGTGCGCTGATTATTCATTTTCGCCACCAGTGGCCGGAAGTTCGGCGCGCACTAACGCACCCGCAAATGCTCGGGTACCTGGTCGCCAGCGCAATACTCATTGCAGGCAATTGGCTGGTTTATATATGGGCCGTGCAACAGGAGCAGATTTTCCAGGCCAGCCTCGGTTATTACATCAATCCATTGCTATTCGCTGTTTTCGGTGTGTTTGTATTCGGCGAAAAGCTGCGCAAGCCGCAGATAGTTGCTATCTCACTGGCTGCGGTCGGTGTCGCGATACTGGCAACGAGCGGCAGCCAGTTTCCTGCAATCGCAATTTTTCTCGGTACCAGTTTTACGATATATGGCGTTATTCGAAAAAAGGTCGTGATCGGTGGCATGCCGGGACTTTTCATCGAGACGCTGGTGCTCTTGCCATTCTCACTGGCATACCTCTTCTGGATAACGCAGGCAGGAACGGCGACGTTTTCGTTCTCAGATCCTTCGATGGCGATGTTGTTGGCCCTGGCAGGCCCAATCACGGTTGTGCCATTGTTGTGTTTCGCGCTTGCGGCGAGGCGACTGAACCTGTCGACAGTGGGCATGATGCAATTCATTGCACCGACTCTGCAGTTTTTCGTCGGAGTCGCGTACGGTGAGCAATTGACGCTTGCGCATATCCTTTGCTTCACGTGTATCTGGATTGCAGTTGCGATTTTTAGCGTGGACGCGTGGCGTTCAAGCAGGGCACAGCGGATGTTAGCAACGACGTGACATAGCGAGCAGCAACGCAGATAGCAGAAACCCCAGGTGCGCGACACCGATCAGCGCGAATATGCCGGGCGTTAGCAGCAGGTAAAAACCGACCGGTACGAAAGAAACCACAAAGCAAACTGTCAGGATCAATGTTCTTTTTTTCCACGCTGCGCCAATAGCAATAAGACTCAACACAACGAGACCCGTCATTATCCATTGCGTGCCGCGGTTCATGCCGGCTGTGCTGTAAGGGTTGTTAAACAAGAATATGCCGACGAGTGTGACGACCGTAATCGCCGATACGGCCGTTATTAAGCGCGCCACGTTCACCAGCAGGATTTGTTTTTTCGTCGGCATGCAGCGTTTCAACCTTTTGCGGGTGTTGACCTTAAGAACAGTACGTATAGGTATATCGCAGTATGTTTCCGGGCCCAGCGGGCGACTAAGCTGGCAGATGCCGATGGGCGGTGATTCTGCGACTTTCTGTAGGCCTCAAACATCCTAATTAGTGAACATTTTCGGCGCACACAGTTCATAAATAACAGGTTCTGCAATAAGTGATATAGTGTTATAGTGAGGTATAACACCTTGACCGAGTGGTTCATTTCTGACCGGCCATGCAGAAAACCAGGAAAACGAGATTAAGCACATGAAACGTAAGGTAAAACGCGGTCTCCTGATCGCCGGGATATTTGTCGTGGCATTCGCCGGTGCTTTCGGGCTCACCAGGATGAAACCGCCGCCGGAAAGCAAGGAGATCAGCGATGCAACGCCACTGGTCGATGTGCTGCCACTTGAGAAAATCACTGCGAGTTTCGAAATTGAGAGCCAGGGAACGGTCAGGCCGCGTACAGAAACTGTTTTGAGCGCCGAAATCTCCGGTGCGATAGTCAGTATTTCACCCAAATTCGCTGCCGGAGGGGTTTTTGCAAAGGGTGAGGAATTGCTGCGCATTGACCCAACCAACTACACCGTGGCGGTGGACCAGGCCAGGGCAATGGTTGCACAACGACAGATTGAATTCGATGGCGCGAAGAAATTGCGCAGCCAGGGATACCGTGCCGAATCGGAATACGCATCCGCAGTCGCGGCACTGGCAGCAGCGACATCGGACCTGGTAAAGGCCGAGCGCAATCTGCAAAGAACCTACATTACATTGCCATATGCCGGCATGGTCCGGTCCAAAGAAGCGGATATCGGCCAATACGTAAACCCAGGCACGCGTATTGGCGTTACTTTTGCGATTGACTATGCGGAAGTACGCTTGCCTTTAACCGATCGTGATCTGGCTTTTGTTGATTTGCCCGGACGCAGCTGCGATCAGTGGCACAGGTTCTGCTGCCGGACCGATGGTGGAATTATCGGCAGTGCAAAAAGGCCGAACGTCACACTGGCAGGCGCAAATCGTTCGCACAGAAGGTGTTGTCGATGAGAAAAACCGCGTGACCTACGCTGTTGCCCGCATCGAAGACCCGTATTGCATGGGTGCCGCTTCTGTCGGGAAATCTCCGCTGCCGATGGGCACTTTCGTGGCTGCAACTATCCAGGGAACAACGGTCGAAAATGTCGTACGTGTACCGCGTATTGCATTGCGTGGTAACGATCAACTGTTGTTTGTCGATGCTGACAACAGTCTGCAGATACGGACTGTGGGTGTCCTGCGTGCGGACGCAGATTACGCATATCTGGACGGCGCTACCATTGTCGGCGATCGGTTTACTATGACTGCGATCGAATCGCCGCTAAACGGCATGTCGGTGCGGACCAGTGACGATCCGGTTGACGACTCCGCAGACGACATGACTAACAGGCAACTGGCTGTCGAAAACGACGGTCATTAAACAGATCATCAGAGGCAGGGGGCAATGAATCCACGCGGCGAAACCTCGGAGACCGGCATTATTGCCTGGTTTGCCAGCAATCATGTGGCAGCGAACCTGCTCATGCTGTTAATTATTGCTTTCGGTATTGTATCCAGCTTCACCATTCGTAAACAGACGACGCCCGATTTCGAACTGAACTGGGTGCAAATTCGTGTGCCTTATCTCGGTGCCGCTCCACAGGAAGTGGAGGAGGGTGTCGTGATCAAGATCGAAGAAGCAATACAGGACGTTCCCGGCATAGTGGAAATAAACTCGCGCGCCAGCGAGGGCATGGGCCTGGTGACCGTAGAGGTTGCTACCGGTGAGGACATCAACGAAGTACTGACCGAGGTTAAGACTCGCATAGATGCGATATCGACCTTTCCTGCGCTTACCGAGAAACCGATCATCTACAAACAGGAAGTGCCGATCCATGTCGTGTTTATCACGATTACCGGCGATCTCGACGAGTTTGCAAGGAAAACCATCGGCCTGGAGATTCGTGATGACCTGATGGAAATTCCTGCAGTGAACCAGGTGCAGATGCTTGGAGATCGCGACTATGAAATAAGCGTTGAAGTGTCAGAACATGTCTTGCGCCAATACGGCCTGACAATGAGCGAAATTTCACAGGCCATTCGCAACTCTTCCGTGGATCTGCCGGGCGGTTCGATAAAATCTGCCGGCGGCGATATATTGCTGCGTACCGAAGGGCAGGTTTATACGGGCCAGGAGTTTGCGGATCTCGTCTTGCGTACGTTTCCTGACGGCACCAGGCTGACGCTGGGAGACGTAGCAACGATTCAGGACGGCTTCGTGGAAACCAACGGCTATGCCCGCTATATGGGCCAGCCCTCCGCCTCGATGCGGGTGATGGCAATCGGGCAGAAGAACGAGCTGGAGACAGCTGCAGCTGTCAGGGAATATGTCGCGGAAAAGGTGCAGACCTTACCCAGCGGTGTCGATATCGAAGTCTGGGTTGACCGGTCGTTCTACCTGCAAGGTCGCCTCGACATGATGTTCAAGAACATGGCACAGGGCGCGCTGCTGGTCTGCATTATTCTGTCTTTGTTCCTGCGTTTGAAAGTCGCTGCCTGGGTGATTGTCGGCATACCGATTACGTTTCTCGGCGCAATGTGGCTGATGCCGCTCGGCCCCTGGCCGGTGTCAGTGAACGCGATAAGCCTGTTCGGCTTCATCCTGGTGCTCGGTATCGTTGTCGATGACGCGATTATTATTGGCGAAAGTATCTACACAAAAATTCGTGCTGACGGCCATACACTGGACAATGTTATTCGCGGCGCCAAACGGGTTGCCATGCCAGCAACATTTGGTGTTTTGACTACCATCGCCGCCTTTGCACCGCTGTTGTTTGTCGGCGGCATTGTAGGTCCGTTTTTTGAGGCGATGTCAGTCGTTGTAATTCTTTGCCTCATGTTTTCACTGGTCGAATCAAAACTGATTCTTCCAGCACACCTTGTGCATGCAAACATCAAGCCTGTAGATGAGGAGGATCTGTTCAATCCACAACGAGAGATCGGCTTTCTGGAACGTTTTCCCCGATTCTTTCAGAAGATCCAGCGGCACGTGCAACACGGCTTGCATAAACTGATTCATAAATGGTATGTCCCGATGCTGGAAAAATCGATCAGGAACCGTGGCCTGACGTTCAGTATTTTTGCCGCGATCCTGATTCTGACTTTCGGTGTGATGAACAGCGGCATAGTGCGTACGGTTTTGTTCCCCGAGGTGCCCAGCGATTTTATCCAGATACAAATGACGATGCAGAACGGTACGTCACCATCGGTACGAGATGCTGCTCTGGACAAGATTGAGCAGGCGGTTTTTGATATCAACGACGAATTTGTTGCCGCCAACCCGGACTCTGATGATCCAATCGATCACCTCATCGTGTTCACCAACGGTGACACCGCGGGCCTTATTTTTGCAGAGCTGTATCGCGGTGAAGACCGGGCGCTCAACAGTGATGAGATCATCAAAATCTGGCGGGATAAAGTCGGTGAAATTCCGGGCATGAAGGAGCTCACCTATTCCGGGGGTGACCATATTGGCGGTGGAGCGCCGCTGAGCTTTAATCTTTCCGGGAACAATTATGCGTCCCTGGAAAATGCCGCTAAAGAACTAGAGGCCAAATTGAGCGAGTACACCGGGGTGTTTGATATTCGCAATTCGGCTAATTCCGGAGGGCAGGAGATCAGCCTTACCATCAAGCCTGAGGCGGAAGCACTTGGGCTGACCATGTCATCACTTGGTCGCCAGGTTCGCCAGGCATTTTATGGCGAGGAAGCACAGCGAATTCAACGTGGTCAGGATGAACTGAAAGTCATGGTTCGCTATCCGCTGGACGAACGTCGTTCGATTGCGGACCTCGAAAATATGCGTATCCGGACGCCGGCAGGGGACGAAGTGCCGTTTCACTCCGTGGCCGAGGTTTCGTTTGGTGATGCTTATTCGACGATTACGCGACAAAATCGTAAACGCACGGTGACGGTATCGGCCGATATCGACCCGGAGATCGTTGAGCCTGGTGAAATCATCAAGGAAATATCTAAAGATTATATTCCTGGTTTGTTGACGCGCAATCCAGGCGTCGGCTACAGCCTTGAAGGTGCCAGCCTGGAGGAGATCGAATTCCTCAGAAATCTCGGTATTGCTTCCATTGCCGCGCTATTCCTGATTTATGGCCTTATCGCGATTCCGCTGCACTCGTACACTCAGCCACTGATTATCATGTCGGTCATACCGTTTGGTCTCATTGGCGCAGTGTTTGGGCACATCTTGCTGGGCGTGGCGATAAGTATGTTTTCGCTGTTCGGCTTGATCGCCCTCGCTGGAGTGGTGGTGAACGACAGCCTGATCCTCATCGACTTTGTAAATAAGGCAAGGCAATCAGGACTGTCGGCGAAAGAGGCAGTCCTGTTATCCGGGGCCGAGCGATTCCGGCCGATTATTCTTACGTCTCTTACAACTGCCGCAGGATTGATGCCGATTATGCTTGAAACGAGCTTGCAGGCCCAGTTTGTTATTCCAATGGCAATTTCCTTAAGTTTCGGCATTATCTTTGCGACCATTATCACGTTGTTCCTGATTCCTGCACTCTATTTGCTACAGGAAGATTTCGGTCGATTAATGACGGATACAAAGAACCTGTTGTTGGGCAGAGAACCGGCGTCTGATTCTGGGATGTCTGAATCATCCTAGCCAGTCTTCTGATTTCAAGTGTCCTTTGTTGGCTTGTGGTATCGCCCGTGCCGATCGACAGATAATCACAAGGATGAGGTGACTACAGCTATTGTACGGCGGGCTCCTACAGTTACTAATTAGCATTGTAGGAGCCCGCCCAGCGGGCGATTCGGTGATCAACGCCTTAAAATGGCAAACCATCTGGCAATATTCAAAAGACTCATCAACGATGCCGAGCTTCGGTATTATCTTCGCGGCCGTAATCACATTGTTTTTGATTCCCGCACTGTATTTACTGCAGGGTGATTTTGGTCGACTCATGACGGATACAAAAAATCTGCTGCTGGGCAGAGACCCAGCCCCGGAATCCGGCGTTCCTGAGTCACATTAACTGAAAATTATAACTACGCCGCAGTTCCAATTGAGTTCTTAAGTGCAGCGAAGACTTTGGCGTTAGGGCAGAACGTATTTTCACCGCCTTCTATGCCGGCCAGCCATTTTTCACAGACGCTCTCAGTCGCGCAGCTTCGACATCGCTGACGAACTTCTTTCATCATGGCTTGTGTGTCGTCTTTCCAGGCAATGGCAGGATCGAGACCGACGCATTCGAGCATGCGCAACATGCGCCGCTCGGATAAATAAGCCATATAGCGTCTGATCGCGAGTACTAAAGCAAGGGTCACGCCAACCAGAAATATTGCGGTGACGGTCTGAAACAATGAAATATCCATGGCCCGGATCTCCGGTTACAAGTTGGTCCAACTCAGATAACCGAGTGGATACCATGGGAACCGGTCCATCGTTAACCCGTGGCAGGGTTCGCCCGGATAACTGATATAGACCTTAAATGTACGCCTGTAGAGAACCAAACAAAGTACGTATAAACCACTTCCTCGGTCCTACGGTTAAGTGCTCAACGCCTTAATATCGCGAAGCCCCAGCGCGCCTGGGCCCCAGGTAAGAAACATGTTGCTAGGTGCGGGATGATTATTATTGATCTGCCGAATGAAGCGATTCATTGATTAACGCCTTAAAATTGCAAACCCAGCCCGCCTGATCCCCAGGGTAAGAAACTTAATGGTAAGTGCGGGATGATATTTATTGATCTGATGAATGAAGCGATTCGTTGATCAACGCCTTAAAATCGCAAACCATCTGGCAATATTCAAAAGACTCATCAACGAGGCCGACACATAAGTAAACGCCGCCGCTTTCAACAGCCGCCTGGCATGCCGTTTGTCGGCTTTCATCAAAATATTATTTTCTTCGAGCATCGGCAGTGCCCGATTGAAACTGGCATCAACTTCTGTTGGCAGCGTAACCAGGTGCACAAGTGTTGAAGTGCCGAGCGTCAGCATGCCGCCAAGAAACATTACGATGCCCAGTCCTGGTGCGCGAGTTATGGCGCCCATGAATGGCGAAATCATCAACACGGCCGCGCCGAGTTTCTCGAATTTCTGAGTAGCCCGAACGAGGTTGCTTCTGTAGCGGAGTGGTTTGTAGCCTTCATGATCCTGAAGGGCGTGGCCTACCTCATGTGCTGCAACGGTTATGGCCGTCAGAGATTGTCCGCTGTACTTGTCGGCTGTAAGCCTGACCGCCTTCGCATTCGGATCGTAGTGATCACCTTCCTTGGTTTCTTCAACTTTGACAGAATCCATGCCATATTTGTCCAGCAGGAATCTGGCCAGCTGGGCACCGCTGCCGGAATAGCGATCGGCGGGTTTCGAGTATTTGCTTAATACGCGTTGCACCCAAATACCTGGAGCGAATACGATAGCGAGAAGTAGCAAACCAATGATGAGAAAGCTCATGAATCAAGTGTATCGCGATTAGCCTCTGCTCAGGAAATGAGAATGCTGGATCTCAGTGAACTGGACAAATACGTAATAAAGTACCAGCGGAGAGGGTCAATATGGTCGGGAAACATGACCGTGTAGCGGCCGAGCATCTGAATCGACAATGTGGAATAAAATATTGCTTGTAGTAATAATTTCTGTCGCCGTAATTGCGGTACTGGTTGGCGTATTTTTTGTTGCCAACCGACCGCAACTGCTTACGATCACCGCGCCGCTACCTGCGGATTTTCCAACCGACGGCTTTAGTCACACATCATTTGAGGTGTTGCTGAAGCGCTACGTAGATGCGAGCGGAGAAGTCGATTACGAGCGCTGGCATGACACTGCAACGGATTCGCGACAACTCGACAGTTACCTGGCTGCAGTGAGCCGATTCAGTCCTGACGCGACTCCCAAGCGATTCGAAAAGCGAACAGATGCGCTCGCGTACTGGCTTTATAGTTATAACGCGTACGTCATCAAGAGCATTCTTCTGCATTGGCCGCTAAAGAGCGTTACCGAGGTCAAAGCGCCGATTGAGGCCAGAACGGGTCTTGGGTTTTTCTATCAACAGCGATTCCTGTTTGGTGGCACCGCATACAGCCTGTACGCCGTCGAGAACGACAAAATTCGTGCGACCTTCAATGACCCTCGTATACATTTTGTTCTCAACTGTGCCAGCGCCAGCTGCCCGGTTCTCCGACCGGAACTGCCAGCCGGCGATGAGCTTGAGCAGCTGTTGCAGGATTCGACGACGGACTTCGTCAGCGATCCGGGAAATGTACGCGTAGATCACGAGCATAAGAAGGTCGTCGTATCGACGATCTTCAAGTGGTTTCGCAATGATTTCATCAATGATCTGCGACGGCGTGGCGTACCCGCCGAGAACGGCGTTCTCGACTATATCGCGGGTGTGGCGCCAGAGCCATTAAAGGCCGACCTCAAAGTAGCTGCTGGCTACGAAATTGAATACGCCGACTACGATTGGACAATTAACTCGCAGGATTAGTTATCCGCCGGCGGGCAATTGGTACACTGTGAGAATTAGCGGCCCTGGCCGCTCTCTCAATTCGCCAATTGAAGGATGTAGTCTGCCTTGACCCCCGATCAGATCATTCTATTTACGCTGCTGTTTTTCGTTTTTATTTTTCTCATCTGGGGTCGCTGGCGATATGACCTGGTTGCGTTTGTCGCACTGCTTGCTGCATTGCTGACGGGAATCGTCCCTGCCGATAAAGCGTTTTCAGGCTTCGGCCACCCGGCAGTTGTGATCATTGCGCTCGTGCTGATCGTCAGCCGTGGATTGTCGAATTCCGGCGCCATTGAACTACTGGCCAGGCACGTCGTGTCGGGCTCCAGAAAGCTTGCAGCACACATCGGCATCATGTCGTCTCTTGCGGCAGTTTTGTCAGCATTGATGAACAACGTAGCAGCGCTGGCACTCCTGATGCCGGTCGATATCCAGGCAGCGGCAAAGGCAAAGAGAAGTCCGGCGTTGTCGTTGATGCCACTGTCGTTCGCCTCGATCCTCGGCGGCATGATTACCTTAATTGGCACGCCGCCAAATATAGTAATTGCCGAGTTTCGCAGGGACGCGCTTGGTGAACCGTACAAGATGTTTGATTTTGCACCGGTTGGCATTGCATGTGCTGCAATTGGTGTCGCGTACGTTGCCCTGATCGGTTGGCGACTCCTGCCATCAGCGCGTAAGGAGTCCGATTCTGGCAAAGAATTATTTGATCTCGCCGACTATGTGGCAGAGCTGAGTGTGCAAGTGGGGTCACCGGTAATCGGCAAACGAATACGCGAGCTCGATGCGCTTGCAGAGAAAAGCGATGTTGAAATTATTGGCCTGATTCGCAAGGGCAGGCGACTCCCGGGTCTTGCACGAATCGCTCAGATTGAAGCAGGCGACATATTGGTTGTTGAGGCACCTCCCGGAAGTATTGAGGACGTAATCGGCAGTATGAAGCTTGAATATATCGGCACCGGAACGGGTGTCCTGAAAGACGATGAACTGGTGCTGAGCGAGGTTGTTGTGCCGGATTCCTCACCGCTGGCGGGTCGCTCGGCTATTTCTTTCCGGCTGCTGTATCGCTATCGGGTTGCACTGGTCGGCGTATCCCGTGGCGGCGTGCGCTTTCGCGAGGACGTACGTAAGCTTGAGATCAACCCTGGCGACGTACTGTTGTTGCTTGGTGCAGAAGAGCGCTTGAGCGACATTACAGGGCGGCTCGGCCTGTTGCCGCTTGCCGACCGCGGGCAACGGGTGATTCAGCGGGACAAGGCGTGGCTCGCTGTCGGCCTGTTTGCCGCGGCAATCGTCGCTGCTAGCGTTGGCGTGGTTTATCTGCCAATCGCATTAGGTTGCGTGGTTGCAGCATACGTATTTCTCAATATCGTGCCCATTCGTAGCGTTTATGATTCCGTGGAATGGCCGGTCATCGTGCTCCTTGGCTGCATGATCCCGATTGGTGGCGCATTGCAGGCGACGGGAGGCACATCATTGATCGCGGATGGCATTGTCACTCTGTCTGCGGGCTATTCTCCAGTAGTCGTGCTCACGCTGCTGATAATCGTCACGATGTCGTTGTCAGATGTGATGAACAACACGGCGACTGCCGTTATTGCCGCCCCGATTGCCATAGAAATTGCCAATCGCCTGAGTGTCAATCCGGACCCTTTCCTGATGGGCGTTGCCGTTGCTGCATCCAGTGCATTCCTGACACCCATCGGTCACAAAAATAATACGCTGATCATGGGGCCTGGTGGGTACAGGTTCGGCGACTATTGGCGCATGGGCTTGCCGCTCGAGTTGATCGTCATTGCGGTCGCGGTGCCTATGATATTGTGGGTTTGGCCAATGTAGTAGTGGTATGCCGTTATCCTGATCGTTAAAAACCTGAGCGAGAAATTCTTTGAAAGGTAAAGTTTGCCTGGTGACAGGTGCATCCCGTGGAATTGGTGCCGCAATCGCAAGCGCTTTGGCGGAGCGCGGTGCCCGGGTCGTCGTGCATTATGGTCACGCTAAAGAACTGGCCGTTAAAGTGGCAGAGAATCTTGCCGGTTCCGATCATCTTGTGGTCGGTGCTAACCTCGCGAATCCTGATGCGGCCGACGACTTTATAGAAAGTGTCGTAGATCAAACCGGACGCCTCGATGTACTGGTGAATAACGCGGGTATTTTTGTCCCGCATCCGCCAATGGCGGTGGATGCGGATGACTGGTTGTTCAAGTGGGAGCAAACCCTGGCCGTTAACCTGCTGTCACCGGCAGCACTGTGCCAGTCAGCGGCCAAAATTATGGCTGAGCAGGGCGGTGGCCGAATCATAAACATCGGCTCGCGTGGCGCATTTCGCGGTGAGCCGGAGTGTCCTGCATACGCGGCAAGCAAAGCGGGCTTGCATGCAATGAGTCAGTCGCTGGCTGTGGCCTTGGCGCCTCATGGCATACTGGTATACGCAGTCGCGCCCGGTTTCGTGGAAACGGATATGGCGCAGGAGCTGCTGGACAGCGATAAAGGTGCCGCAATAAGGGCCCAGAGTCCGCTGGGCCGGGTTGCGAAACCTGAGGAAATAGCGGAAACGGTTTGTTTCCTTGCATCCTCCAGGGCGGAATTTCTAAGCGGCGGGATCATTGATATCAACGGGGCATCTTACCTCAGGTCATGATCATTAAATCAATGAGTTAACGTGACTATTTAAATCACATTCGAGGTTAAATCTGAGCGATGAAAGTCCGTGAAAGCAGTATGCCCGGGCAGGACTACTGGGACAGTTTTTTCGAGACCGGGCCCATCCTGGATAAGCTCGGGGTAACTTCGGCTTGTGGTGACCTGGTTGAATTTGGCTGTGGATATGGCACGTTCACGGTTCCAGCGGCACAGCGAATCTCCGGTACAGTGCGGGCGCTTGATCTCGAACCGGAAATGCTCCAGGCCACGAATGCACTGGCCAGGGTTTCGGGCGTGGACAATATCGAGCTGCTGCTTCGCGATTTCGTGGCGGATGGCAGCGGACTGCCCGATCAACCTGCTGATTACGCGATGTTATTCAATATCCTGCACGTCGAAGAACCGGTTGCCCTGTTGCGTGAGGCCTAGCGTAATCTTGCGGCGGATGGACAACTTGGAATTATTCACTGGAATCACGATGAGCAAACCCCACGGGGTCCACCGTTAAGTATGCGGCCGCGTCCGGAGCAGTGCCGGTCATGGGCCGAAGCGGCAGGATTCGAAATGGCAGTCGAGATTCTGGACTTGCCGCCCTACCACTATGGCTTGTTATTGGTGCGCTTCGGTTAAGGGCAATTCGGCTTCTTTCCAGGCGACATAGCCGCCTTCAAGACTGTACAGATTCCTGAATCCCAGCTCGCGTAGTGTCTCCAATGCGCGACTGGAACGTCCATCGGCCGGGTTTTTGGTGCAGTGAACGATGTAGGTTTTCTCCGGATCGAGCGCCGCGGCCATTTCTGCAAATGACTCGTCCTGTACGTTGACGTTTACCGAATTTGTAATGTGCGACATGTCGTATTCTGCCGGTGTTCGAACATCTATGACGATCGCGTCTTCGTGTGTATTGACGTATTCCTGCGCGGTAGTGACGCCAATGGTCTCAGTAGTGGCTTTATCAGAGTCCCCGGCGTGAACAACGGGCATAGCAATCAGGCTGACCGTCAGTAATACGCCGGACAAAACATTTATCGACTTCATTACTTCTGTTCCTTTTATTGGTATCCGCACAGGGAAGCCAGTATAACCCCGGCGCATAATTAATTGCTGCTGGCGTAAGACGGAATGTCGGCAAAAATATCCTGAAATATGTAAAGCGTTTGTCGCAAAAAACCTGAAACTTGTGTCACAAACTGACAGTCTGAGGACGATTTTCGGCTTCCGGGATTGTCACCGAATTGGCGATATAACCAATAAAAACAATAAACTATAGTGTATTTACGAGGCATCCGTAATGTTGGCACGAGGATTGCACTTTTAACCTTGAGGATTCATGTAAATCGCTTCGCTTGGCGTGACATGAATAGCGGAATAAGCATCGATACGGAGATAAGACGATGAGTAGTCATGTTATTCAGGACTGGACCAGTACCGAGGTGCCGATGAAATGCGGCCCGACTCGCGATGTGCGCTACAAAGTGTACAAAGACGGCTCCAGGCTATTTCAGGAGATTCGCGATTTCGATAATCAACCGATTCACACCCTTGAGTTGCCGCGGGGAATGGCGCTCGAAAAAAGCAGTTATGAAGTTCTGCTGCGATACGTTTTGGTAGACGTCGTAAATTCTTAGTTTTGACTGTCAGTCAGAAGCAAGGGACGAGAAGGGGCCAGGGACGGCCCTTTCTTTTTGGCTGGAAAAAATGAGCCTGCAGCATCGCCGGCATTCCAATAGTATGTGCTGACTTCGCGGGACGAGGATAGCCGGATACATTGAGCTGCTGTCGGTGCAATACACAATGCGCTAGTCTTGTGCGCGCTGCACCAGTCCCTGGTCGGTCAAACATTCAAAAGAGAATTTAAATGAAAGAGCTGATTGCGCTTGTTTTGTCGACGATTTCTGCGGTCGCATACGCAGCCGAACCTGTGCAATACGACGTCTCATTCAATAATGCCGTACATCATGAAGCGCGCATCTCGGTGACCTACAGTGATATTGGGGATGCACCATTGCAGTTGCGCATGAGTCGCTCTTCACCCGGCCGCTATGCGATTCATGAGTTCGCCAAGAATGTTTACCAGGTGTGGGTCGTTGACGGTGCCGGCAATCCGCTTACATTCACGCGACCCAGTCCGTACCAGTGGGATGTGGCAGGGCATGATGGCACCGTGACGGCAACCTATACCTTGTATGCGGATCGTGCCGGTGGCACGTACTCAGGCATAGACCTGACTCACGCACATCTGAATATGCCAGCAACATTTATGTGGGCAAGAGGTTTTGACGATTTGCCGATTAATGTTTCTTTCAGTCCTGCCAGTGAAGACTGGAAAGTAGCAACACAGCTCGTGCCGACAGACGATGCATACGTTTTTACGGCGCCCAACCTGCAGTATTTTATGGACAGTCCGACTGAGCTTAGTAACTTTTCCGAACGCTCCTGGGATATTGAGTCGAACGATAAGACCTACACGCTACGACTGGCGGTGCATCATGACGGCATAGAGGAAGACGTGGATGTCTACCTGGAGAAAGCCAAAAAAGTTGTCGATCAGCAGATACAGATATTTGGTGAGCTGCCGGACTTCGATTATGGCACCTATACCTTTATCGCCGACTACCTGCCCTACGTCTCAGGCGACGGTATGGAGCATCGCAATTCCACCATACTTACCAGTACGCAATCGCTGCACCAGGCAGAATTCAAGCAGCTCGGCACGCTGTCGCATGAATTTGTGCATGCCTGGAATGCAGAGCGCATTCGGCCAGATCGCCTCGAGCCGTTCAATTTTGAACAGGCGAATATGTCACTCAACTTGTGGTTTATGGAGGGATTCACCAGTTACTATGGCCCGTTGGCAATTCGACGGGCCGGCGAGTCATCGGTCAAGGACTTTGCCGAGACAATATCCAAGCCAATAAACACTGTCACTAATGCGCCGGGCCGCTCGTTTGCCTCGTCGCAGGGAATGAGCACGCAGGCGCCGTTTGTGGATGCCGCTACAGCCATTGACCCAACCAATTTCGCCAACACTTTCATCTCTTACTACACCTATGGTGCGGCCATCGGTCTCGCTCTCGACCTGACCTTGCGCGCAGAATTTGCTGACGTCACGCTGGATACGCTGATGCGCCAGGTGTGGGCGACACACGGAAAGACCGAGGTACCGTACACCACAGATGATTTGCGCGCCGCACTTGTGCAGGTGACCGGCAAAGAGCGTTTCGCAAACAACTTTTTCGCTCGATATATAACCGGACAGGAGTTACCCGATTACGCATCACTGCTTGCCAACGCCGGCATGTTATTACGTCTGGTGAACGCCGGCGATGCGAGCGCGGGTCCCGTATCTTTCGAGTTCGAAGGAAAGGCAGCGTTAATTAAGCAAAATACCATCATCAACAGCCCATTATACAATGCCGGCCTCGACAGAGGAGACCAGGTTCTCTCTATCAACAGGCTGAAAATTCACACGCCGGATCAGTGGGACAACGCAATCGGACGCTATAGCCCGGGTGACACCGCAACGATCCGGTTTATTCAGCGCGGTATCGAAAGGACCGCCGTGCTGACTTTTGCTGAAGACAACGAACTCGAAGTCGTTACCTACGAAGCGGCGGACATGGCCGTAAGCAAGTCGCAACTCGCTTTCAGAAAAAGCTGGATAGGAGCTGATTCCGCAAGCGATGATTAGTCTGCCGCTAGTGTGAATCCTATTTGGTTGCTGCAATATCGATGATGATGTACCAGAGAAACTGCACCAGCTGCTTCATGGATTCCTCGGAGATGCGTTCGTCGTCACCATGAGCACCGCGACCACCGGTTAGTTCTGCCAGCGTGCTTGATGCACCGAAGCCATAAGACGCCGTACCTTTGGCACGGACCTGTGCCATATCGGTTGCTCCTGTCAGCATCGTCGGTAGAACGGTGGCATCCGGATATAACTGATTCGCTGCCGATTCGATTGACTGAAACATCTCATTATCAATTGCCGATGGTGTGCCAGCGGGACGATAGATCGGCTCGGGCACAACTGTTACACGAGGATCATCAATGACCTCAGCAAGCTTGAGATAAAAGCCATCGACGTCCTCGTCGGGCAGCATGCGAATATCCAGGATGGCCGAGGCCTCGGACGGTATTACGTTTTTGCGAAAACCTGCATCCATGACGGTTGGTACAACAGACGTACGCAGGATCGAGTAGTAATACGGAAAGGTCTCTGCAAAGTGTTGTTGTATGGCCTCTGTCTCTTCCGGATTTTCAACGTTCCGATAACGCCAGGCGTCCTCCGGCTCGGACATGTCGGCAAGGCGCTCGAAATAGGCACGCGTTGTGTCATTGAGGCGCATTTCGGTTTGCCATGCGCCGGCTTTGGCGACTGCATTCGCCAGAATGGTTACTGCGTTGTCTATGCGTGGTATTGACCCATGCCCCGGTGTTCCCTGTGCGACGAGTGTTGCACGGCGCGGCATCTTCTCGGTCGTCGATATACCAACCATCGACACGCCGTTTTCCGTGAGAATATTGCCGCCGCCTTCTGCCAGGCAGTACTCCGCCGCAATGACATCCCAGTGTTTTTCAACCATGAAATTGATACCGACATCAGGCGTGCCTTCTTCTCCTGACTCCGCCAGGAAGATGATGTCGCGATCCAGTTCAACGCCATAGCGTTTCAGCATTTTCATGACCATCAACGCGGCGGTCGCGTTGTCTTTGTCATCGAGTGTGCCACGGCCATAAATGTAACCGTCCTTGCGTGCTCCGCCGAACGGATCCTCGGTCCATCGATCTGCCTGAATGCCGACAACGTCGGTGTGACCCATGATCAATATAGGTCGCTTGGAGCCATTCCCCTTGATGCGGGCAACCAGGTTCGCTCGCGCCGGATCAAGTGCGTACAACTGCGAGTCAATGCCCTCCTGGGCAAGTGCAACTTTCAGGTAGTTGGCTGCGTCGGTTTCGTTGCCGGGCGGGTTCATGGTGTTGATACGCACCAGGTCGACAAGATGATCGATTGTTTCCTCGCCGATAGCATCCCAGTCGACAAGGTACCGGTCCTGACTGTAACCACAGATTGGTAGTAACAGGAGAAACAAAGTAAAGTTTTTGCGCATCAGAAAGCTCCGGCGGTTGTCAGTCCAATAGACAGTCGGTGAGTCTACCCCAACCATCGGCCAAATTGTTCTACTCAGCTTTTGCACCCGCAGGTGCTACTCTTATTCCGTACCAATGAAGGAAAACTGAAATTGTCCGGTAAACATAAAATCGCAGCCGTGTTTTTGCTGCTTGCAGAGGGAGACTTTCCCGTGAAGACAAGAGCTTTTGTACAACGGCACACAATACACATAGTACTTCAATGACATCGCCTAAAGACGTGGCTCCTGAGACCTATACAGCCCAGGCATTGCATTACATCGATCCGATAACAGGCAGTGTGGTGCCACCGGTAATGCCCTCGACAAATTTCGCTCGCGATGAGCACTATCAGCTTGTCGCGCAGGAATACAGCTACGCGCGAGATCAAAATCCCAGCTATCAGACGGCGGAGAGAATCCTTACACGTCTTGAGGGCGGTGAAGATTCGCTGTTATTTGCTTCGGGGATGGCGGCTGCCGGAGCAGTCATTCAATCATTGAGCCCTGGTGATCATGTTGTGATTCCAAAGGTAATGTATTGGGGCTTGCGCAACTGGATGGTTGAATTTTGCGCGCATTGGAATATCGAACTGGAGCAATACGATTCTGCTGATCCGGATCACCTGGCCAGTACCGTCAAAGCCGGCAAGACAACGCTGGTCTGGATCGAGACACCGAGTAATCCGACCTGGGACGTGATCGACATCGAAGCGGCAGCGCAGGTAGCGCACAGCGCCGGCGCCAGGATTGCAATCGACTCGACGGTTGCAACACCGGTTCTCACCCGGCCAATCGAATTTGGTGCCGACATAGTCATGCATTCAGCGACCAAGTATCTGAACGGACACGGTGATGTGGTTGCCGGCGCCCTGGTTACCGCGAAGAAGGACGACTTCTGGCAGCGGGTCTGCAATGTGCGCGCGGAAGGTGGGGCGATACTGGGATCGTTTGAGGCCTGGTTACTGCAGCGCGGCATGCGGACATTGTTTCTGCGAGTCCGCAATGCAAGTCGCTCCGCCCTCACGATTGCACAGCATTTTGAAGGCCATGCAAAACTCGCGGTAGTGCTATATCCCGGCCTTGAAAGTCATCCAGGCCATGCGACGGCGAAAAAGCAAATGGCAGGCGGCTTCTCCGGCATGTTGTCGTTGCGCGTCAAGGGAGGGGAGCAGGCAGCGCTTGATGCCATCAGGAAGTGCCAGGTTTTTATTCGTGCGACATCACTGGGTGGCGTTGAAAGCCTGGTTGAGCATCGCTATTCAATTGAGGGGCCGCGCAGCCCGATTCCAAAAGATCTGATTCGCATTTCCGTCGGTGCCGAGTTGGTCGATGATCTTATTGCGGATCTGGAACAGGCGCTGGGCTAGCGTATTCATTTGCATTGGAAAAATCTTCGCCTGCTGCATGCGTGGCATATACATAAGCTGAACCGTCCGACAACATTGCAACGGTTTTGAATGATTGCGGCCGGCTGTGTTCCATGCCTGGCGATCCGAGCGGCATTCCGGGCACTGCGATACCGGTGACATGTTCCGGCTTTTCCTTGAGCAACCTGAGAATGTCATTGGCCGGCACATGGCCCTCGACAAAGTAACCGTCAACGATTGCGGTATGGCAAGACATCAGCGGTACCGGTATCGCCCTTTCTTCTTTAAATTCGAAAATCTTCGGGTCTTCGATGGTGGTAACGCTAAATCCATACGAGCGCATGTGATCGGCCCAGTTATCGCAGCAACCGCATCCCGGATTCTTGTGCATGATCACCTGGGTCTGTTTATCTGACTGACGAGCATTATTTTCATCGTCGGCGACTGCATCACCGACGCTGGACAGCAGTAAGCAGGCGGCAGTCGCCACAGCGAAATTCAGGATATTCAGTTTTATTCGCCTACAGCCTGGAACTCGAACATGGCCTCGAGAATAGGCGTCATCGGCTCTCCGTAACGCCCAAACCAGTCATGATAAAGCCGCCGAATACGCGCGTTGCCGTAAAGATTTGCCAGTGCACGGTCTGCCACAAGCCGGAAATCCGTGTCACCACGGTGCAACATCAATGCGTAGGGCTCAAAGGAAAAGACATCGCGGGTTATCGCGTACTTCGACCGGTCCGCGGAACGAAAGACCTGCCCCACGAGCATTGCACGGTCAGACGCGTAACCATCGACCTTGCCCGCATCGAGCAGCTCCATACCTTCATCATGGGTGGCGATTATTCGCAGCGTGATCTTGAATTCATTGCTGCTAATGTATTCGCGTAAAGCCGCGTGTGTTGTGGTGCCTTCGATCACCGCCACCGTCTTGCCTGCAGTTTCTACAACAGCATTGATTGGCTTCTCGTTGGTCGAGAGTACAGCGCCGCCTGTGATGAAAGTCATCAACGTAAAATCGACCCGTTCACGTCGCGACAGGGTTACCGTAGTTGCAGCACACTCAATATCCACGGTGCCGTCTTCTACAGCTGCCAGGCGCTCTTCCGGCGCAATCAAAGGAACATAAATTATTTCGAGTTCTTCACGACCTGTTGCAGCTTTGACGGCGTTTGCGACAAACCGGCATAACGCTATCGAATAGCCGGCGGGTTTGCCATTGGTATCGAGAAATGACATAGGTGGCGCATCCGGAACATAGCCAACCCTGAATTCACCAGTATCCGCGACACGTTTGAGCGTGCCGGTAAGTTCCTGCGCATCGGCAATTGAACTTAGTCCTATGGCGATCAGGCAAATCGTCAGCAATCGGGGCATCGTATTCCTCCGTTTCTTATTAGCTATGGCTGGTCGTGTCAGGGGCTAGTCTGGCAATCCACCCCTTAATTGTCCAGTCAGCGATTTGCTGAAAAGTGCGGGTTATAAATAAGGCCGAGTCGATTGCCGAATGGATCCAGCACGCTTGCCACCTTAATGTCGCCACCGACGTCCTGCAATGGGCCTTTCACGGTGGCACCGAGAGCCACCAGCCGCTCCAGCTCCGCCTCTATGTCCGCGACGCCCCAGTAGACGGCTGGCCCCGCGCCAGGCGGTTGCGCAACGTTTGCGTGTCGATCCAGCGCGAGTTCATAGCCACCGATGTCGAAGCCGACGTAATTGGGCGAATCAAAATAGGGCTGCACGCCAAACGCCTTCGTATACCAGGATTTCGCACTTTCGAGGTCCGGAGCTGCGTAAACCACTGTGCGCAGGCCCTGCATGTGTGAAAGAGAGTCGCTATCTGAACCGAATGAACAAGCGCCGAGTGACAGTGCGATGAGGGCCAGGGCTACGAGCAGGAGTCTGGATATGCTGCGCATAAGGTATTCCTTGGTGAGTTGTCAGTGAAAACCGAGTTGCTCGCAGTCTGTCAAGCGGCCCTGAGCATGTCCAGTCTGGCGCCAATTGGCAGATGATTTCAGTTAGAGTTCAGTCATGGCCGCATATTCTAAATGGGTCTGTTGATCATGCGTTTTAACACCGTACGCAGACCAGTTTGCGTATCGGTGTTGTTGCTGGCCGTCGCGGGTGGCAGTTGTACCAGCCAACCCGATGTGGCTGATGTGGCCCCGCTCGAGGATTACCCGACACTCCAGGGCCGCTTTGTGGAAGAGGGCGTTCTGGAGCCCTTGATCGCTGCTGAAGCGTTTGTCGGCGAGGATGAGTTCTTTATCAGTTACGAAAGCGCGGACGGTTTAGTCCATGCCGGCGGCAACTGGGCAAAGAGAATTGACATCGTCTCTATCGAACAAAATACGGACGGCACCTATGCCGGACCGTACATACTCCCTCTCGAATACCAACAGCGCCAGCCCTGGAAGGAAGTTCCGGACAATCCAATCAGGCCGCGCCTGCTGAGCAGTGAACAATGGGGTCGTTTTCGCGAGCAGTTGTTTGCGGCGGTCTTGCCCAGGGCGGAAAAGGCCGGTGTTGTCATGTACTTCGACAATGACGATTACTTTCTTTATTACAACGATGTTGATCGATTTGAAGCGCGCCTGATCCTCGACAAACCCGCGGATTATTCAGTCAGGGAAGGCATCAGCTTTGCAGAATTCATCCGCCGTGGATTGCCGGAGCTCAAATTGTTTCTGCAGCGCGAGGGCGTAACCGATCGGCGCATCGTCTTTAGCACCGGGGACGTTGGCGCCTATTCCCTGCCATTTCTCTACGTCGATCTGGAACTGCCAATTGCGGTATTCGTGCGTTATGCGCCGGCACCGAAAAACCGGGCGAGTGCCGATTCAGCGACACAAATGGCGCAGTCCGTCGGACATCTCGCACAGAGTCATCTTGGCGGTCTGATCGCCCGTCCTGTGTCTTCCATATTCAGGTTGTTTTTTGTAGCGAAAGACGTCGCCGTCGAGACGGTGACGCCAAGCTGGATGGTCACGCTCGAGGCCACGCCAATCCCCGCGATAAGTGATACGGAGGGTATGGATCTGCAAGAGTGGGAGGCGCAGCTCGAACAAACGCTTGGTCGCCCTGCGACGAAGGGTACGATCGACTTTCTGATCGACGGTGAAGCGTTTTTTACTCGCTTTATCGATGCGATAACTGCTGCGCGTGAATCCATCAATATTCGCACCTACATTTTTGACAACGACGATTTCGCAGAAAAAATAGGCGAGCTGTTGCGACGTCGGGCAGCGGAAGGAATCGACATAAAGGTACTGCTCGATGGGCTTGGCACCATTGTCGCCTCCGGCGACGATGATGAGAGCATGCCCGAGGACTATGTTGCGCCGGAGTCGGTGCGATTGTTTCTTGAAGCCGACTCCGATATAGAAGTCCGCCAGTCAAAAAATCCGTGGCTTGTTTCCGGTGATCATGTGAAGACCACGATTATCGATCGTGAAATCGCTTTTACCGGTGGCATGAACATCGGCCGCGAGTATCGCTATGTATGGCACGACATGATGATGGAGCTGCGCGGGCCGGTCGTCGACATCCTGTCAAACGAATTTAATGATGCTTGGACCCATGCAGGATTCTTCGGTGATCTGGGCTACTTTTTTCACAAGATGCGTCGCAATGCGCAATATGCTGCAGATGCGGGTTATCCGATGCATGTTTTGTTTACGCGATCCGGAAATGCGGAAATATTCAGGGCACAAAAAGCAGCCATACGTGCTGCCAGGAAATACATATACATACAGAACGCTTACTTCACAGATGACGCGATGCTTTACGAACTGGCGAAAGCACGCCGTCGCGGTGTCGATGTTCGTGTAATAATGCCATTGCGTGGCAACCATGGCCCGATCAATACAAGTAACATACTGGCTGTTAATGCAATGCTGGAACATGGCATACGGGTGTTCGTGTATCCGGGAATGTCGCATGTAAAGGCAGCTGTATTTGACGGTTGGGCCTGCCTTGGCTCAGCCAACTGGGACAAGCTGAGTTTTCGCACTAATAAAGAACTCAATATCGCGACGTCACACCCGCAGGCTGTTGATGAACTGCTGGCAAGCGTGTTTGCGGTGGACTTCGAAAAATCCGTCGAGGTAACTGAACCTTTTCCGGAGCGCTGGACGGATCAACTGTTGGAAATCCTTGCCGACTATTTGCTTTAGATGCGACGCAACGTAATGACTTTATGAGTGCTTTTCTCTCCAAATCCAAACTAATGTCCGCCCGGCAGTGCCTGAAACGACTGCACCTGGAAGTTCAGCACCCGGATCTGAAAGTTGTTTCCAGAAAGACCGAGGCGGCTTTCGCCATAGGCAACCAGGTTGGCGATGTTGCTCGCGGCATCTATGGCCCAGATGACAGTGTCTTCATTCCCTATGCGGGTGGACTGGGACACGCCTTAAAGAAGACCAGGCGCTTGCTTGCGGAGGGCCCCGCATACCCGATTTTCGAAGCGACGTTGCAACATGCAGGCGTACTGGTTCGGGTTGACGTATTACTTCCGGATGGTGATGGCTGGCGCATTGTCGAGGTCAAGGCCTCGACATCGGTCAAGGACGAACACATCTTTGACTGCGCTGTGCAACGCTGGGTATTCGAAGGGCTCGGTCACAAAATGACGACAATGGCGCTGGCCTACGTCGACAACACTTTCGTCTATGAGGGTGATGACAACTATTCGGGGTTGCTGATCGAGTCGGACCTGACTGAACAGACAGGTAGCATGCTTGCAGCAATTCCGGAATGGATTGCCAAAGCAAAACGGGCCGCGTCGGGCAGCGAGCCGGATATCGGCGTCGGCAGCCATTGTTACCAGCCGTACGAGTGCCCGTTTGTAGGCCATTGCTGGCCTGCCGATGTCGATTATCCGCTGCAGGGACTCGGTGGCAGCAGAGCAAAGCTCGGCGAATTTATCGGCGCAGGGATGCGGGATATCCGGGACGTGCCGCTGGCCCGGCTCACCGAGAAACAACAGCGTATCCAAAAAGTCACGCAGGCAGGTGACGCCGAATTGCTACCCGGTGCGCGACAATTTGTTGAGTCGCTGGAGTATCCGCGGTACTACCTTGATTTTGAAACGATCGCGCCGGCGGTGCCAATCTGGCCCGGTACGCGTCCCTACGAAACGCTGCCAATTCAATGGTCGTGCCATTATGAGGCAGGTGAGGGCGCTATGGCCCATTCAGACTTTCTGGACCTGACTGGCACGCCGCCGATGCGGCGCCTGGCAGAATCCCTGGTCCGGGCATTGGGCACGATAGGTCCGGTCCTGATGTATACGACTTATGAACGTACCGTCATTAATAACCTGATTAAACGGTTCCCGGACCTGACTGCGTCGCTGACTGCGATTGTGGAACGGCTGGTAGATATGGCATCGCCCACGCAGCAGAACTATTACCATCCGGACATGGCCGGCTCATGGTCTCTCAAGGCTGTATTGCCGACAATTACTACAGACCTTAATTACTCAGAACTTGAAGGAATCCAAGAGGGTACAGCGGCTTCTGAAGGTTATTTAGAGGCCATAAGTCCGGATACAGATAACGAGCGGAAAGCGGAACTCAGCGAACAACTGCTGCGCTACTGCAAATTCGATACCGAGGCGATGGTGGCGCTGCTGCGCTTTTTGGGAAATGCGCCCTAAGACCCGTATGATCGGCACGACCCAAAAACAAGAAAATAATCTATGGATTGGTTAACACAACTATTCGGCTGGATTGCCGAACACGAATCTGTCCTTTCCGGCATTGCCGCGGCTATCGTTATAGTCGGCGTGATCGCTGCGTTTAGCAGTCGCACATTAGGTTTTTTTCGCTCCGGTGTTAAAGACACTGACGCTAAACCGGAGCCTGCTGAAATAAAGATTCAGCAACAAATTCGTTACTGTCGGCTGGATAACGGGTGCAAAATCGCCTGGGCGTCGGCAGGCTCAGGATATCCGTTGGTGCGCAGCCTTGGCTGGTTTACCAATCTTGAGCTGGAGTGGAATTCACCGGCCTCGTCGCCTTTTTGGCAGGCGCTGGCCAGCAAATTCCAGTTGATTCGCTACGATGGACGTGGCATGGGCCTCTCGGACAGGAACGTCGACGAGTTCAGTCCGGCGACACGCCTTGAGGATCTGGAGGCGGTAATCGAAGCATCGGGCCTGGAAAAATTCGCATTGTTTGGCATGTCTGAAGGCGGCTCAACGGCGATCAAATATGCACACAAGTATCCGGAGAGAGTCAGTCATCTCATCATCTGGGGTTCTTTTCTTGTTGCACCGACACCGGACGACGTTCCGCAATTTACTGCGATCGCGAGGCTGGTACCAAAGTACTGGGGCAGCGATTCTGCTGCATTCCACCAGATGTTTACCGCTTCTTTTTTGCCGGACGGCAATGCCGCGCAGAACGAACTGTTCAATGAAATTCAGCGTACCTCAGCAACACCGGAAACTGCCTTTAAGTTTCTGAAAAGCATTGGCAGTGTGGATGTAAGAGATATAGCGCGCAGCGTCAACGTGCCAACGCTGGTGATGCATCGTAAGGGTGATTTGGCTATTCCGGTCCGTTTTGGCCAGGAACTGGCGGCACAAATGCCGAATGCCCGCTTAGAACTCCTCGAGGGCAGCAACCACTGGATGGCCGCCGAGAAACCAGAGGATATAAGCGACATAACGGCGCTTATTAATGATTTCATATCGGTGCAACAATAATCAGATTGGAAATTCCCGCTGACCAGGCTGCCAGTGCGCGAGGTTGATATGTGCACTGCCGATGCCGAGTGAGCGTACCCATTTGGCGGCGGCGTCCAGGGTTACCCAGGTCTTGATTTTGCCCTTTTGAGTTTCCGCGGTAACTGAGCCATTAGGCGTGTTGGCTTCAATATGAAACCGTGCGCCGTGACCAATGATATTGATCTTCTTGATCGCGCCAGCCGTAACCATCGCTTTCATCATTTTTTCATCCATGTTGCTTCCCCGGAAACATTTCACTCTGTTCAGGAACAATAATGCCCGCATCGTCGCAGTGCCTGCGAATCAGCATCTCGATCATGTTGGCCACACTACGGTGTTCAAACTCTGCAGCCTCGCGTACGGCTTCTTTCACGCCGGGGTCGATTCTGAGATTGAGGGTGGCTATCTTGGTTCTGGGCATCGGTTTGGTGTATTGCGAAAGTAGTGTAAATGTAACGCACTTTGCGTGACAATGCCAGCCATTATTGAGCATTAGTCATGGGTGTTAAAGACCCGATCGCAATTCGATCGGCCCTCCATCCTGGCGTCGCAGCCCCTTATTCAATGCAAAAAGACAATTGCCGGCAAGAGCGGTTATCGTTGCCGCCATAACAACGGATCAGCGTGCAGGAGAGGGGCCGGAAGATGAGATTCAGTGACGTAGTGGACCTGTTGGTCCTGTCGGCACTCTGGGGCGCCTCTTTTATTTTCATGCGTATCGCCGCACCCGAACTGGGGCCCGTCGTCCTTGGTTTTATGCGGGCAGCGATTGCCGCCTTGTTCCTGCTGCCATTTCTCCTGTTGCGTGCTGGTACAACAGATATAAAGACGCATTGGAAAAAACTGGCGATGGTAGGAATCCTGAATTCCGCTATTCCGTTCTTCCTGCTCGCTTTCGCAACACTCTCTCTAAGCGGTGGATTCGCATCAATTGTTAATGCAACGGCACCATTGTGGGCCGCCGTTATCGCCTGGATCTGGTTATCCGAAAAGCTGGACGGAAGCCGCACAGCCGGATTGATTATCGGTTTTGCCGGTGTAGTCGTCCTGGTGTGGAACAAGGCAGGCATTGATTTGCCGGGTGTATTTCTGGCCGTCCTGGCAGCGATTTCGGCAGCATTCTTTTACGGTCTCGGCGCCAATTTCACCAAGAGATACATGCAAGGCATAAATACGCTTGTCGTTGCGTCAGGCAGCATGGTGGCGGCAGCTATAGTCTTGTTGCCTGGGGCCATGCTCTACTGGCCCGCCGATCCGGTCTCGACCCAGGCATGGGTCGCGATTAGCATCATGGGTATTGCAAGTACCGGTATCGCTTATGTCCTGTACTTCCGCCTGATCGTTAATGTGGGTCCGGCGAAAGCGATTACGGTTACCTATCTTGTACCAGGTTTCGCTGTTATTTGGGGCGCTATGTTTATCGATGAAAAACTTACAATGAATATGGTCATTGGCTGCGCAATCATCCTGACAGGTACAGCGCTCGCCACCGGGATGTTGTCTCTCGGTCGCAGCTCAGCGGCGAGCGAAGATGATGCCTAGACTGGATACACTCTTAAGTTACGCGTTTCGGCTCTTGTTTTTGCTGAGCGGGGTTTTTGCAATTTTTGCTGTCGTGGTCTGGATGATGATCCTCAACGGCTCAGCAGTGGTCGGGACGGTCGGCAATTCATTGTATTGGCACGGTCATGAAATGATCGTTGGCTTCGTGCTTGCGACGGTCGCTGGTTTCATTCTTACGGCAGTTGCTAACTGGACCGGTCGACCAGCATTGAGTGGCTTGCCTGTTGCATGGCTCGTTACAGCCTGGTTGCTTGGTCGTGGCGCAATGTTGTACGCCAACACGCTGCCTGTTGCAGTCAGCGCCGCGCTGGACATGCTGTTTCCCTTGTCGCTATGCATTTTCACGGCGCGTGAGATTTTCGCTGCAGGTAATAAACGAAACTACAAAATCGTACTTATTACTGTGATTCTTGCCAGCCTTAATCTTGTTTTTCATCTCGGCGTTGCGGGAATTTTTCCCGGCGCGGATTACATCGCGCTTTATCTTTTGATTCACGTCATTGTGTTGTTAGTTGCGATCGTTGCCGGAAGAGTCGTGCCGAATTTCACGGCCAACTGGTTGCGTAGCCAGGGTGCTGACAAAACCCCTGTCGTCAATGCCACTGTGGATCGAATAGCGATCGCGTTGACGATATTGACCGGCCTGGCGGCGGTGTTTTACCCCGGCCGGTTAACGCTTGGAGTGCTGGCAATGTTAGCCGCATTCACGCATGCATTGAGGGTCAGTCAGTGGCATGGTTTGCAGACTGTCCGCAATCCATTGCTCTTTATCCTGCACGTTGCCTACCTGTGGTTACCAGCGGGTTACGCAATGATGAGCCTCGCCAGTTTCGGCTGGGCTTTTACACCAACAGCGGCGCTGCATGGCCTGACCATGGGTGGCATCGGTAGCATGATCCTGGCGATGATGACGCGTGTTCCGTTAGGTCATACGGGCAGGCCATTGCATGCGTCACGACTCACCGTCGTTGCCTACGTGATCCTGATGGTTGCGATTTGCATCAGGGTAATGAGCCCGTGGAATGCAGTTAACTACCTGGGAATGATCGAACTGGCAGCTGCCGGCTGGTGCCTGGCGTTTGCCATCTTCATCTGGGTCTACTGGCCAATACTGACCGGACCACGCGTTGATCATTAGCAGGTTCGGGCTAGTTGCGAAATGCCGGCGGCTGGTCCGTATCCGTTTGCAGATAGCGGTCACGCAGCAGTGTTTGCCGGCTTTGCATTGAAATGGCGATGCCCTGAATGTAGACCTGTTCCGGATAGTTGGTCAGTTCGAGAGGATCGTCTGACCAGATAACAAGGTCGGCCTCTTTGCCGGCCTCGATGCTGCCAACCAGTCCGTCGACGCCGTATATCTGTGCTGGCGCAAGCGTGATTGTCGCAAGTGCTGCCTCCCATTCCAGACCATTGGCTACTGCGATGCCCGCGGATTGAGTCAGGTTCCTGGCATTGTGCGTTCGCGCGCCTGCACCAAATGCAACCGTCACTCCGGCATCAACCAGGATGCTTGCCGAGTCGAGGCGGGCGTTGATGTGGTCGAAGTCACCCGGCAGGTTATTCATCCCGTCCAGAATGACTGCAACGTCAGCGGCTGCCAGCTGGTCTGCAACCATCCATGCTTCTGCACCCCCCGCAATGATTGCGCGAATATTATATTCAGCGGCAAGTCCTAATATTACCGATATATCGCTCGCGCGGTTGACGTTGAATAGCATTGGCGTGCTGCGATCGAGTACGCTTTGCAAAGCGTCGAGGTCAGCAGTGCTGACCGAATATTCCCGCCAGTCTCCGCGCTCATACGCAGACCTGTTTTGTTGATAATCGCTGGCGTCATTTAATGCAGCACGCAATATCATCACGGCAGCCGCTCGTGACCCACCAGCCACGCTGCTGCCGGTTTCACCAAAGTTGGCCACCACAACCGCACCGCGTTTGATGAAATATTCAGGTGCGTCGCCAAGATGAACAATTGATCCGAGGCCGGACAATACCCGGCTTGAATTACCCGCCTCATCAGCGGAAGCGGCGTACGGCGTGATAGCAGCGCGAGTGACGCCATCGATTCGATTGACCGGAATCAGGACCGAGCGCGGGTTGTAGGCATCCGCAACATCAAAAGCTGCAGCGAACTGGTCTCCGCGTTGCACAGCATCGTTAGTTCCCGTTACCGCGCTGACTTCAGTCAGACCCAGTTGACCGATAGGAGTGAACAATCCTGGTGTAATGATCTTGCCGCTGGCGTCGACGCGTTCGGCATCGGCCGGAATCGATATGCCGGTACCAACGGCTTTGATTCTTCCACCTTCGATAATAATGGTGGCGTTTTCAAGTGTGCCATCAGGACCGACCGTGTGTACGCGAGCGCCAGTGATCGCGGTAGATTGTGCGTTGGCAATTCCGCACAGCGCGACGAGGCTTATGGCAAACATTACAACTACAGATTTCATTGTGCACCTCCGTGCTGTGCCGAAGTGCCAAGACTGAAATCAGTTACCGGATTAACTGCCGCGTTACCGCGTTCATAAGCGAGCGCCCCGTCTATGTAGACCTTCTGTGCTTTTGTATAGACGCTGAACGGGTTGCCGTCCCAGATTGTTATGTCGGCCATCTTGCCGGCTTCGAGTGTGCCGACAACATCACTGATGCCCAGCGCTTTGGCTGCGTTGCTGGTTATCCATCGAATGGCCCGCTCCGGCGGGATATCGATGCCGACTTGTGCTGCGGCACCCATGACCTTGGCGCTCTCCTGGTGGAGTCGCTGTATGCCCAGCGCGTCATCGGAGTGAATCACCGTGCAGGCATCAGCGCGGTCCAGAATGGCGGCATTTTCACGAATGCCGTCAAACGCTTCCATCTTGAAGCCCCACCAGTCTGCCCATACGGCAGCGCAGGTATCATTCTCGCGCAACAGGTCGGCGATTTTGTAGGCTTCCACGCCATGGTGAAAAGCACTGATCTTGTAATCGAATTCGTTGGCAATCTCGAACATTACCGCCATTTCGTCAGCTCGATAACAATGATTGTGTATCAGGATTTCGCCATCGAGTACGCCGGCAAGCGTTTCGAGCTTGAGGTCGCGCAGCGGTGCTTCACCCTGGCCTTTCTCCGCTGCTGTCATTTTGTCGCGATAATCCGCCGCTGCGATCCACGCCGCACGATAACCGGCAACGTTACCCATTCTCGTCGAGGGAGGCACGCCACGGCTGCCATAGACGCGTTTCGGGTTCTCGCCACAGGCCATTTTCAAGCCGTGTGGTGCGCCCGGAAACTTCATGTCCATTACCGATTGCCCGGGTACGTTTTTCAGCGTGACACCGCGCCCGCCAAAGAGGTTTGCCGAGCCTGGCAGGAGCTGCAATGAAGTCACGCCACCCGCGAGCGCCGTTACAAATCCGGGATCCTGCGGCCAGACGCTGTGCTCGGCCCAAACCTCCGCCGTGTTCGGCGCGGTGGCTTCATTGCCATCCGAGTGTGCGCTGACCCGTGGTGACGGATAAACACCGAGATGTGAATGAACATCGATGACTCCAGGTGTTACCCACATACCACTCACATCGACAACCGTCATGTCGCCTGCGTCCAGACTCTGGCCGACGGCAACGATTTTGCCGTCCTGCATCATTACATCGGCATTCTCAAGCTTTTCCCCGGTCCCGGTAAGAACCGTAGCGCCTCGCAACACGGTGGGTTCCGACGGCATTGCCTGATAACGACTGGAGTAGGCGGCAGGAGATCCATCATCTGCGCCGCGCTCACAGGCGGCCAGCGAAAACAATGCCAGTAATGACGAGATTGCAAGGCAGTGGAATTTCATGATCGCTCCGCGAAGGTCAGCTTTTTTGGGTGGGTTTGTGGGCCTGCGAGGATAGCAAATCAGGGCGGCAAAGATAGCGCGTGTATTTTTCCAGCTTATTCGCAGCCGTTGGGCCACAGCAGAAGGTTCTACCGCTGCAGTACATCTTCGTATTAGTATTGAAATCTTATCAACGGGGGAAGTTCATGGCCGATAGATACGCTGGCCCGGCCGCAGGCAACGGTCTGCTTGACCGACGATTTTTTCTAAAAGCGGGCGTTGCGAGTGGCGCGGCACTATTGAGCGCACAGGCCTGCTCGGCAGATCGTCCGCTCTGGATGCGGGTACCCGGCGCGCCAATGAGCGAAAGCGGTGCGCCCTCTGAGCATGAAGCGCATTTGCGACGTACGGCCATCGGCTCACAACCTGGCACGACCGGTGCCGGGGCATCGCGCACGCCGCTCGAGTTGCTTGATGGAATCATTACACCGAGTCGACTGCATTTCGAACGGCACCACAGTGGCATCCCTGCAATCGATCCGGATGAGCACCAATTGGTTATCCACGGTCTCGTTGAGCGACCACTGTCTTTTAGCCTTGAAGCATTGTCGCGCTATCAGACGATTTCAAGAATCCAGTTTCTCGAATGCTCCGGCAACAGCGGTGCATCACTTTCGGCTGAACCGGTACAAAGAAGCTGCAGCCAGATTCACGGCCTGGTTTCGGCCAGCGAATGGGGTGGGGTGCCGCTTGCTGTATTACTGCAGGAGACGGGCATCAAGCCGGAAGGGAAGTGGATCGTCGCGGCCGGCGCCGATGCCGCGATGATGAGTCGTAGCGTGCCCCTCGATAAGGTGCTCGACGATGCAATTGTTGCGCTCTACCAGAATGGCGAGCGCCTGCGGCCAGCGAATGGTTATCCAATGCGACTGTTCCTGCCGGGCTGGGAAGGCAACATGAGTGTCAAATGGCTGCGCACGATTAAAGTGGTGGATCAGCCGGCGATGACCAAAGACGAGACGTCAAAGTATTCAGATTTGCAGGACAACGGTATCGCGAAATTATTCACCTTTCCGATGGGCGTGAAATCGGTCATCACCAGTCCGTCACACGGTTTGCAGATGGGCGCCGCCGGCATTTATCAGATTTCCGGCATCGCGTGGACGGGCGCAGGAAAAATTAAACGCGTAGAAGTTTCTGCTGATGGTGGCAAGAGCTGGGCCGATGCCGCACTTGACGAACATGTCATGTCGAAGTGCCTGACTCGCTTTCGTTCCGCCTGGCGATGGGATGGCGGTCCGGCCGTAATCCTTAGTCGCGCAACGGACGAAGCCGGCAACATACAGCCAACCAGGGATGTTGTGCTCGATGGTCGGGCTAACGGCGCCTTTTATCACTACAACGGAATTCAGGCATGGCAGGTGAATTCTAACGGGGAGGTTAACAATGTTTACGCGTAATGCGATGGCCGTTCCCGTGTTGTGTTTAATTGCAGCACAAATTGTCATGGCTGATAACAATCCACAACTCGGCGAAAATGTAAGTCAGGCTGACCTCGTGGTGGTTGACTACACAATAATGCCGAATGGGGAAGGGCTTCCTGGCGGTTCCGGGAGCGCTGCGGAAGGGGCAAAGGTCTACCAGCAAAATTGCCTGGTTTGTCATGGAGCAGGTGGCAAAGACGGGCTGAACGACGCGCTGGTCGGTGGGCACGGTTCATTAATGACCGATCGACCGCGGAAAACCGTTGGTAGTTACTGGCCGTACGCAACGACGCTTTTCGATTACGTGCACAGGGCGATGCCGTACCAGGCACCAGGCAGCCTGTCGGATGATGATGTTTACGCAGTGACTGCCTACATTTTGTATCTGAATGATGTTGTCGATGAGAACGATCGATTGGATGCAGACACGTTACCTGACGTACGTATGCCAAATCGCGATAATTTTGTCTGGGCCTACAGTCCCGACTGATATCTGTTGCTGTATTAGCTGATGTCGCAGTCGCTGGCACTTTCAACCTGGAACCGCCTTAAGGGCAATGCGCCGGGGCGCTGGTTTTTTTCACGCATTGTTTGTTTTCGAGCGCCGTATTTCGCATCGATCTCTCCCTTGTTTCGCACGCTTGAGGTTGGCTTTGCCGAGGTATCCCTGAAAAAGCGGCGCAAAGTCACCAATCACATTGGCACCGTGCACGCGATCGCGATGGCAAACCTGTGTGAGATTGCGGCGGGCACAATGATCGAGGCGTCACTGCCATTGTCGATGCGCTGGATTCCGAAGGGAATGACGATCCGGTATCTCGCGAAGGCTGAAACAGACATTACTGCGACGGCAATATTGCCGACGATTGAGTATGGAGAAACTCAGGATGCCGTTATCGCGGTCAAGGTGCAGGACGCCGGCGGTAATGTGGTCGTAAAAGCCGATATAACGATGTACGTGACGCCCGCAAAGCAATAGTTAATACGACCGGTTAATTTTCTCAATCTTGCGTTGCAATATGGGGGGCAGACGTCGCTCCAGGCTCTGAACACCCAGCAAACTGCAGCGCCGGATTTTGTCAAAATTGAGACACAGCTCAGAGTTACGGAAGGCCCGGAATTGCTAACATTCGCGTTGTTCTGGACAGATTTGTTGGCAAATATCGAATATGACAAGCGAAGTAATCATTACAGAAAAGCAGCTGCCTGCCGAAGTGATTCGGGCGATCGAGCAGGGGCGCAAGATCGAAGCGATCAAGATCCTGCGTGAGGAAACAGGGCTCGGCCTCGCCAATGCCAAGGTATTGGTTGACCGGGCGCACCGTACTCATGGACCACAGAAAACTATGCCAGGCGCCATCAGCACTGAATCCGGCGCGGCGAAACTCCTGAAGTCGGGTTTCCTGGTCATGATTCTGGTCGGCTTTTACTACTTCTATTTCAACGTCTGATTCCGGGCATTCGGGCCCGATCCGGCCAAAGCTCCGTAAAACCCACTGATAATCAAGTTGCGAAGTTTTCTCGTAGAGCTGAAACTTTGTCCACGATTTCACAGTCGAATGATTGAGAGTATGATTTAGCTGTCAGGGTTGGCCTGAACTTTGAGGAAGAAAAATGACCACCAACGATCAACCTATGGACCACGTTCCGCCGGAACCAGCAACGGACGAAAAAGCAGCACCAAGTGACATGGAGAAAAACGTAACATCACGCTCCACGTGGCTGCGCCTTGTTTTTATGATTGTGTTCGGTTTCCTGTACGGTCTTTCCCGGCTTGTCATTGCGCCTGTCGTTGTTATTCAGTTTCTCTATGTTTTATTGACAGGGGAAACCAACAATCAATTGAAGAGTTTTGGTCATTCACTGGCGATTTATTCCTACCAGATAATCGATTTCCTGACCTTCAACACAGAGAAGAAACCGTTCCCGTTCGACGGTTCCTGGCCAGCATCCATTTCCGACGCTTAAAGACCCGGTCGGGCTAACGTCCGGCCAGCTCCTACAGCAAAATGTGCCAGTGTTCGAGTGCGCTGTAGAAACTGCGTACCGGCACTCTTTCATTCAGTCCGTGCGAAAAGTCGTCATTTGGTTGTATGAGTAAACCCGATACGCCATAAGTTGGCATGCCGGCGATACGCGTCCATTTGCCATCCGTACCGTATGCTGCCATGTACGGGATGATCGGGATGTCCGGATGCGTTGCATGAACGGCCCTGGAAACGGCGGACATCACGTCTTCGCGCAGAGCAGAAGCGGGACTCGCCGTTGGCTCGTTCAATACCGCAATTTCAATGGTGGCATTTTCGCTGACCACTACAAGCTTCGCGGCGACCTCATATACCTCCTGTCGTTATCTTAATTAGCAAGCAAGCGAAGCGAATGTGGCCTGGTTCCGCGCGGCAATAATGAGTGATGTTATTATTTCATAGTATGAATGATGCTTATTTGGCTAATAACTGGGCGCTTGTTATCGCGGTTGTTGTCGCCAGCCTCGCGGCGACAATGGTTGTCGCAGTGCTTCTACGCAGGTCCGCAAGAGGGCAGTTGAAACGTGTCCGTGCCGATCTCAGGAAAGCGCTTAAGCGAAATCGTAAAGCAACGAGCGTTGTTGAAAAGTGCCACCGACGGTTGGTGAAACTCGATGCTAACGCGACAAAAGTAAAGCCCAGGCTGCTGCAGGAGGCGAAGGATGCACTGGGCGATGCACGTGCACTCGAAAAAATTGCGAATGACCAGGTGCTTATCGCCGGCAATCATGTACGGCGCGTCATTCACGAAGAATTTCCACCTTCACAACAGCAAAAACTGCGCGATCGGTACCTGCCGGGTGAGGAAAAGGACAAACGCCCTTTCTCATTTTGAGGTCAGCTGGGCCGTCACCTGTTGAAGTAGGTATTTCTACTTATACACCGCGATGCATGTCGCGGTTCAGAATCACCGGGACAGTGCGCTAATAAAATATCGGCGCAGTCGTATTCCAGACGAACTACTTCCAGGTGATTCACATGGTAGAAACGATAATTCTGGTTTGCACCATCATGGGACCGCTCGCCGCGGTCGCTATCGGAATCGTGTTAGTTGGTATTGCGCTCGGTAAGATTCGCGTCTAACCCGTCGCTGCGATGCCGGCAGCTTAATGTAGCCGGCGATAATTCTTTCTGGCCCGCTCAAGCCTGGCGGTCTGGGTTGATAGCTTTTGCCGTTTTCTGTCCGGCCCGCCGGTTTACCAGGGTCAGTACCATCCTTCCCAACCCGGCCCTCGGACTACTCGCCCTGGCGTGGCGCCGGTATGTCCGCCGTAGCGTAGAACTTGTTCACCATTGACGAAAACGTGCTGGACACCGGTGGCGTACTGGTGGGGATCATCAAATGTAGCGTGATCAGAAATTTTGTTCGGGTCGAAAACGACGATGTCTGCAAAATACCCCTCGCGAATTTCGCCACGCTCCTGAATGCCGATGTTATAGGCGGGCAGGGAGGTCATACGTCGAATCGCTTGTGCCAGGTTAATAATTTCTTCCTCGCGAACGTATTTGCCCAATAAGCGTGAGAAATTGCCGTAAGTTCTCGGATGCGGTCCGGATTCAAGAAAGACGCCTTCTGAAGCCAGAGCCCGGGCATCCGAGCCAAAGCTGATCCAGGGTTTGGCGATCTTGCGTCGGACGTTTTCCTCAGACATCAGGAAAAATACGGCATCCACCCGACTATTGTCTTCAACGACCAGGTCTACTGCCGTCTCCGCCGGATCTGTGCCGCGCTCGTCGGCTACTTCCTGCAATGTTTTGCCGACCAGTGAGCGAAGCTTCTCGTTCTTGAAACCTACCAGTAAAATATTATCCGGACCCGCGGCTACGTAGAAATTTTCCCACTCGTTAGTAGGCTGTTTCATTTCGGCGATGACTTTTTCTTTGATCCCGGGATCTTGCAGATTTGCAACCCAAGCGTCGTGACCGCCTTCCTGTACCCACAACGGCATCGTTGCATCGAGTCCGGTCGAGCCGGCAGTGTAGTTGTACATGTCGGCGGTAATTTCGAGACCCGCCTGTTGTGCAGCCTCCACCAGGTCAAAAACATTGCTCAGCTTGTGCCAGTTTTCTTTTCCGGATGCTTTCAGATGGTAAATCTCTGCCGGAGCGCCGGTGATGCTGGCAATCTTGATGAGTTCCTGAACGCCCTCCTCAAGGCGATTACCCTCCGATCGAATATGCGAGATGTAAGCGCCACCGTATTCAGCCGCAACGTTGACCAGGGCGATCAATTCGTCAGTGTCGGCGAAATTGCCGGGTGCATAAATGAGTGATGAACCAACGCCGAGCGCACCTTCTTCCATCGCTTGCCGGACCAGGACCTGCATACGTGAGAGTTCGTCCGCTGTTGCGCGCCTGTTGTCGTAACCTACCTCGTGGACACGTAACGTCGTTGCACCGACATAGGATGCGACATTTGGTGAGATGCCTTTGGCTTCGAGGAATTCCAGGTATTCGCCCAGTGTGGTCCATTCAATGGCGTAGCGAACACTGCCTTGCTGCTCCAGTGCCTCCTGTTTCATCGCGTCGCTGTACGGTCCCATTGAGCTGCCCTCGCCCATGACCTCCAGTGTTACACCCTGCACGATATCGCTCATGCCGCGGCCATCTTCGATCAATGACTCCGTCGCCCAGGACAACATGTTGATAAATCCCGGTGCGACAGCCATGTCCTGTGCGTCGATCTCCTGAATGCCGGAGTACGCAGAGAGATCACCGATTGCCGTGATGCGGTCTGCTGTTATGCCAAGGTCAGTTACGACCGGATCACCGCCAAGACCATCGTAGACGGTCCCGCCACGAATGATGACGCTGTAGTCTGCGTCACCGGGGTCAGGTACACAGGCGGTGAGAGCCAGACCCAGTAGGAGCCATAAGAAAACTTTTGCTGATCTCATCATGTATCTCCCGGATATCTGGTTTTGACCTGGCGAAGCCTTACTCAGCCGCGGCTTCTACTTCCCGCCAGACACGGAGCAGATTGCCGCCGAGAATCTTGACGACATCTTCTTCGCTGTAGCCCCGTCCCAGCAGACCCTCGACAAGTGTCGGGTAACTCGACACATCCTTAAGCCCCTCTGGCAGACTGTCGCCGACGCCATCGTAGTCGGAGCCGATGCCAACGTGATCGATGCTGGTGAGTTTCACGACATAGTCAAAATGATCGAGCGTCTCGTCAAGCGTTGCGTAGGGAAAGGTGCCATATTCAGCAGAGTATTCTTCCTGGAATGCCTGCTGGACCTCGTCAGATCGTTCGAGACCGTTTTCCTCAAGATGTGCGACAAATGCTGCGCGAGCATGGGTCCGATAATCCTGTGCTTTTTGCGTCAGGAAAGAAGAACCATAGTTGATCATTACCACTCCGCTATTTTCGGCAAGCCGCACGATCATGTCGTCGTCAATATTACGCTCCCAGCCTGGCGTGAAATGCCGTGCTGATGAATGTGATGCAATTGCCGGTGCGCTGGCGACTTCCATGACATCCCAGAACGCCTCGTCGGAGACATGGCTGATGTCGACCATGATTCCGAGCCGGTTCATTTCTTTCACTACTTCAACGCCGAATTCGCTCAGTCCGCCCCATTGTTTGTTTTCGTCATACGACGAATCTGAAATGTGGTTGGACAATCCGTGTGCGAGCGTGATGTAGCGAATGCCACGATCGAAAAAGTGCTGCAGGTTGGCAAGGTCGCCTTCAATGGGTGAGCCGTTTTCCATGCCCAGTGGCAGGGAAATTATGCCGGCTGCAAATTGCGCTTCAACTTCGGCGGGCGAACGGGCGATCGCGAATTTATCCGGGGATTCGCTAACGATACGATTGACGAGGTCGATCAGTTCCTCGGCAACCTCTTTTGACTCGCCTTTTTCTTCCAGTTCAGCCGGCGTGTAGATCGACATGAAAGCTGCGTTCAGGCCGCCTGCAACAGCTCGTGGATAGTCAAAGTCACCGTCCTCTGTAGCCTCGGAGACGTCTGCCCATTCGGCGTGCAACCGGTATGGCACATCAATGTGCGTGTCAATAATGATGGAGTTCTGCGCGATCTCATTTGCCTGCGTAGCCAGATCAACCGCCGCGGGTGCTGCTGCTTCTTCGACTGTGGTCTCTGCCTGCTCGGCAGGGCCGCATGCCGTTATCAGTAATGCGGCCGCGACGGCGGTTAATGCTCGAATGGTCATAAAAAATCCCCGGTAAATTGTTCCGCCGCGAGTGGCGGACGGGAGATTATAGGCAAAAAGTCGGCCAACGGCAGCAGCTTCAGGAAGACCGTCACACCATTCGCAACGATTCAGGTGAATCGTGCTCACAGGGCAGGCTGAGTTGTCGTTTGAAAAACAACTACAAAAAGTAAAAGGTTATTAATTTAGTGATAAAACAATATGTTCTGAAATAATATTAATGTTTATTCTCGCTGATGTCGGAGCCTCGTGTGACTAACTCTTCGCCGATTTCTATCACTCCCGCAACCAGCGCCGCGAAATCAGAGCGCCTGCTGCGGTGATTGCAAATGGCCACCCGAATTGAAAACGCACCATTTAGGACGGTGGATGACGGTGCGGCAATACCGCGTTCATGCAATAGCACGAGGATCTCGGCGTTCAGGTCGTCAAGCTCGTTCGCCGGGACAGCGTCATCAATAAACCGAAAATTGACAATATTCATTGCCGTTGGCGCCATGAGCTCCAGCCTGGGATTGTCATTCACCAGTCGGGTCAGATACGCAGCCTGTTGAATGTTTTGCCCGATTTGTTCTCCGTAACGATCAGAACCTTCTGTTTTAAGCGCAGTCCAGGCGCGCAGCGCCTTGAAGGAGCGTGATAATTGCACGCCGTATTCGGAAAAATTAAGCGGACCTGACGCCAGGCCGCGATCAAACGCACGCAGATATTCTGGTGTGACCGAAAAAGTGTCCTTGTGCAATTCGGCAGACTTGATCAGCACACATCCACAATCGTATTGCACGTAGAGCCACTTGTGCAGATCGAACGCCAGGGAGTCTGCCCGTTCGAGTCCATCGACCAGGTGCGCATATTCCGGCGAGAGTTTTGCAAAACCACCAAACGCCGCATCTGCATGCATCCAGAGTCCTTCCTCTGCAGCTAAATCAGCAAGCTGATGGAGCGGGTCGATGGCAGCCGTATTGACGGTGCCGGCGTTGGCAATGATGCACGCTGGCAATTTGCCGGCAGCACGATCAGCTCCTATGGCCTCCTGCAATGCGTCGACATTAATTGTGAAGTCGCCCATTACAGGAACCAGATGCAATGACTCGGAGCCCAGTCCGAGTAACTCGATCGCCTTGCGGACTGAGGAATGTGTTTCAGATGACGCGTAATACATGAGTCGCGGATGGTTGGCTGTGTCAACTCCGGTCTTGCGCACGTCATAAGGTGCCATGCGTGTACGCGCAACGGCCAGCCCAACGAGATTCGCCATCGAGCCGCCGCTAACGAGGAGACCACTGGCATCGCTCGGATAACCCAGAAGTGTCTTCAGCCAGTTCAGTAATTGCAGCTCAACGTAGGACGAGGACACTTCGTCGAAGCCAAGTCCCGCGGAGTTCATTGCCGAGGCAACCAGGTCTGCTATCAGTTGTGTGGCAGTTCCCGTGCCACCGACCCAGCTCCAGAAGCGTGGGTGAATATTGCCGGTGGGATAGGGCAGGATATGTTCGTGAATCTGTGCATACACCTCATCTCGCGGCGTACTTTGCCGCGGCACTCCCTCGTCGAAAAGTTTCCTGGCGGCTGCAGGCAAAGGTTGCCATGCCGGCTGGTCACCAATGGTCTGCAAATACTCGATCATGTCGTCGAACGCCCGATGTCCCAGGTCGCGCAATTCTTCCCAGTCGTCCGGGTCAAGTGAGCGCTCCCGCTCATCATTTGCCTGTTCGTGTCCCATTTGGTGTCACCCTGTTTATGGTCGGGATTGTATGGATAAGAATTATCGATGTTTCTTCGGTCTGGCCAAATACACAGTTATGAAGCTGCACCGCTTGTACAATCTGGATCTGGATCTGGACCTGGATTGCATTGTCATGCAGCATTCTCCAGCGGCGATTGGCGTTTCGCCGGTTGCTTTCAAATGAGGACAATACCTTGATCGCAGATTTTCTATTGGTGATAGCAGCCGTGTCCGCCACCGACGCTACGGCTGTGCAAGAGGTTATATGTGCAGAAGCAGCGTTCAGCCGTGCAGCGGAAGTACGGGACAGGGCGCTTTTCCTGAGTTTCGTTGATCCCGATGCGCGATTCGTCAGCAGCCGGATTGCCCGGGGCAGGGCGGAAGTCGGCGAGGCGTGGGCGATTTTTTTCGAACCAGGCGGGCCGCAAATGCGCTGGCGTTCCCAGGTTGTTGCAGTGTCGGGTGACGGCGATCTTGCGATTAGTCGTGGGCCGTACCGCTCGGTGACCCTGGACGCGAATGGTCAGCGTATTGAGTCCTGGGGGACCTTCATATCGACCTGGCGGCGTAATTCTGATGGTGATTGGCAGGTGCTTTTTGATACCGGGGCCGACGCCGGGATGACACCGACGGAGGACGATCGGGCAACGCTCGAAGATGAACCAGAGTGTCCGTGATAGCCGGCTAGCATTTAACATAAGCTGTGTGGCTGCGGACGTGTCAGGTTGTAAGTTACTGACTCGATTACCAGATCTTGCGATATTTGATCTTTTGCTGAAGTGATATCATAATGATATCTATCTGATGCAAAGGAGAAATGCCATGATTCGCGAAAAAGAAAGAAAAGTACCGTCCGGGTACCTGATGCTGGTGGTGCTGTTGGCTGCGCAACTGGCAGCATTTTATGGCGTTTTCCTCAACCTCAGGGCCATATCCATTCCCGGGATTGTGGTTACCGTAGTGATTAGCATAATGATCCTTATTCTGTGGGCCGGGTTTTTCATGGTGCACCCAAACCAGGCGCGCGTACTGCAGCTTTTTGGCGCTTATGCCGGGACGGCGAGGGAGTCGGGGTTGCGCTGGGCCAACCCGTTCTACACCAAGAAAGCGGTGTCGACCCGGGTCAGAAATTTCGAAAGTGGCCAATTGAAAGTCAATGACTCGCGCGGCAGTCCCATCGAGATCGCTGCAGTTGTTGTCTGGAAGGTGGTAGACACAGCAGAGGCGATCTTCGAAGTGGATGATTTTGAGGAGTTCGTTAACATTCAAAGTGAATCCGCTTTGCGCAACCTGACTACAAGCTATCCCTATGAGCCACACGAAGGCGAGGGCATCGCTTTACGCAGCCATCCGACGGAGATCGCACACGCGTTGCGCAAAGAAATACAGGATCGCCTGGAAGAGGCTGGTGTGAATGTGCTTGAAGCACGCATCAGCCACCTTGCCTATGCACCGGAAATTGCAAACGCGATGCTGCGCAGGCAGCAGGCCTCGGCAATTATTGCAGCAAGGACGCAGATCGTTGCCGGTGCCGTGGGCATGGTGCGCATGGCGCTTGAACAACTTGAGGCTGAAAACGTGGTCGAGCTCGACGAGGAGCGCAAGGCCGCAATGGTCGGCAACTTGCTGACCGTGCTATGTAGTGAGGAGGCGGCTCAGCCGGTTCTCAATACCGGGTCATTGTATTCCTGACGAATGGTCGAACTGATCAGACATTGTGTTGTAAAAAAATGAGCATGCAATGAGTTCACGTAAGGCGTTTGCGCTGCGTATAGATGAGAAAACGCTAACGGCAATGCACCGTTGGGCAGAAGACGATCTGCGCAGTCTTAATGCGCAGATCGAGTTCGTATTGCGGGACGCCTTGCGTAAAGCGAGCCGGTTGCTAAAAGACCAGCCGGCCGAAGATAAAAGCAAAGATGATTGATCAACGGGTTGCGTACTGTTATTAACACCGTATGAACCTCTTATCCCTCATCCTGATTGCGCTGGCACTTATCGTTGTAGTTTGCGTTTTCTACGTTGCCTGGGAACTGTCTTCTGACGATCTGCACTCAAGCAAAAAGAAAGAACCGGGCGAATCGAAAGAGTCAAAAGATTCACCCGGTTCCTAGGCCGGCAGTCCATCTGAGGTAATCGACCGCGGGATTTCTAATTTCGCTCGCGCTTTCGTCCTCTTGTTGACGATTCCTTGCGGCTTGGTTTGCCGGCCGATTCGCCTCGACTTGAAGCCTGCCTGGCCGGTCGTTGTGCCGGTGCGCGTTGCTGCCGGGGAGTTGAGCGTTGCGCAACAGGACGAGTCGGCGAGCGCTGGGCGACTACCCGTTCACTTTGCCGACGAGTCGCGACCCTGGCTGGTGCCGTTTGCCTGGTATTGGCAGGCGTTGCGCGGCGCTGATTCGAGCGCGTGTTGTTAGCGCGCACCGGTGCGGTCTGGCTGTTACTCGCTACGCGTCGCGTAGTGGCCGGGGCCTGTTGGCGACGTCTGGTGTTGTCGGCAGCAGGCCTGGAACGTGTGGCTGAGGGACGCACTGTGTCATTACCCCGGCGCTCACGAAACTGAATACCAGTCTGACTCCGTTGTGCGGGCGTTCTGCTATTGCTCCGGTCACGCCGATTACCTGCCATCGTTGCGACGCGAGTCGCTCGATTATTACTGGCAACAATAGTACTGGCGTTGCCGCGATTTCGTTCGCGCAGGCCCAGTTCCATCCGGCCGTTATTGCGCACGCTGGTGCGGTTGCGGGTTTGTGTGACGCTACCTGGCGGGTAGTGCCGGTTACGCACACGGCTTGTATTTGAATAAGGCCGCGAACCGCTACGCTGACGTGGACGCCAGTAGTCGCCATCACGATGGTTGTACTGCGAAGTCCGGTAGCTGTTGTTCACATAGTAGTTGTTATAGACGTGCACGCTGGGACGACGATAGTAGTGTCCGTAGTAATGGTGTCCGTAATACGGATGACCAAAGTAACTGGGGTGATAAACGTGCAGGTAATGGTTTGACCAGCCGATCGTAAAGGCCGTGGTCACGCCCCAGAAATAACCGGATGCGAAGTGGTGCCCGACAGGGTACGGGTAGTAGTAAACCGGGTACGCGCGCGGGTAATAGTGATATACCGGTTGCGGCTGGTAAACGACCACCTCGGCCGGCTCATAATAAGGAACGTAAATGATCTCCTCGTCGGCGGGTTCGATTTCGATCGCACCCTCATCCAGGCTTACTGTCTGGTATTCGTCCGACTTAAGGTTGCCAGCGGCATAAGCGCGATCACGAAATAATTCCACTGCTGTGATGACGCCAGCTTGCTGACTGATGACGGCTTCACCCAGGCGCCAGGTCCAGTCGATGTCGTCATCCATCATTTGCACGACTTCCGGATAATTTACCAGTGCAGTGACAGACTCATCCCAGGACTCGTCCGGCTTGAGGGAACTGTCCGACTCCAGCTGCTGCAGAAAACGCGCCGCCTGGACGATCTCCAGCGGATAGGTGGATGCAGGCAGGACAATTGCGAGCAAGTCATCGGGATACAACGCAATCGGCCCGACCAGTTCTTCCAGCTCAGTGGCAGACAACGGCGCCGAATCCTCGAGGGATTCACCCTGAGGGTAGCTTTCCTCTGCCAACGAGGCGATGGGTTTGCCATTCTCGTCAACCGGAACCTGCGCCACAACAGCGCCTGACGCAAATACGAGCAACGTCATGAGCAGGAATGGATTGCTATTCGTGTGCACTTTGGTCGATTGCGTATTCATCTTCAGCCTCCTGGCAGTACGCGCGCCTTGCAGGCGGGCGATTGGTCATCTTGGGACCCAGAATAGCGCCACCTAGCTGAACGGAGCCTTAACCCGGTCAATAATTGTAATCTGTATGAAAACAATGAGTTATGCCGAAAGATTTGGTGATTGGAACCTTATTAACATTTCGCTCGTTAGCGTTAGTAACGGAGATTGCTGCGCGAAAAGCGCTGCAGGGAATGTAATGAGAAACGAGAGGGATGCGCCGGGAACTTCAGGGAAATATGGTCGACCTAAGATGCCGGTCAGGCGCAATATGAAGTTATCGGCAGCCGGGCGGGTCGACAGCCCCACCGACACAGATGGAACAGCCCCGACAGGTTACAACCCCTACGACCATATGCCCGCGACGTTGCATGACGCAGCTGATACGAACCGCGTCGTCAAAATGCAGATATTTCAAACAGACGCAGAGTAACCGTCAATGGCAGGCTACGGGCTTATTAGCCTTGAAAAAAGCCTGGCGGCAAGCTGTGCCCGCATGTTCAATACTCTGATGTTGTGCTCGATCTGCCGTTAGCACGGAAACAAGGACATGCTGCCGCTTGAGAGGCCTTCGAGTTAACATCAAATAGATTATGCGCGCATTCGAAATCTAACGGTTCAACGGCCGCTTTTCTCAATAGCGGACGTTCAAGTCACCTAAAAAACATGTGAAAGATAGTCTGGAAATGGCCAGAAGCGGTCACTCAGGTCGCTGCTATTCGACCTTTGTCTGGTACGATTCGAGTCGAGCAATTAGGTCTATTGCACGTGTCTGAAGGCCTTCCTCTGTCCCTCGAATGAAATGAGCTAGATTAATCTCAGCTATCACGTACATTCCGATGGATAATTCGTGTATTACGTTGACAAGTTCGTTGATGTACTCGTCGCCAAGACCGGACTCCAAGTGACTTTCATCGACAACACCGTCTTTCATCAGAACAATGCTTCTGGGTACGAGCCGGTAGGATATGTGTGGATATTCAGTCTCTCGTTCCTCTATTCGAGTGTGCGAGTCGTTATAGTCCTTGTAGTAAGCAGAAATGAGTGTCCGGATCTCACGATCTGAGATGATCGCCAAATTTCCAGACCCTAGGAGGTCATCAAACGTTGCTCGGTTCGCTAACCCTTGATTCCAGCCGAAATCAGCTCCGATAATAATGTCCCGTAGGAACTCAATTTCGTTCTGAGGACCAGCATTTGAGAGAGCGGATTGCACACGCAGAAGACTTTTCTCTTTATCATTGATTGCCTTTAATCGAAACTCGAATTCCTGCAGATCGACTTCAATGTCAGAAATGAGACGCGACACTATGTCGAACTCTTCGGCCCTTTCCAGACGTTCGCTATTCCATTCACCAATGGCCAAGGCAATGAGAACGCCGATTGTGACTACGAATAATTCTCCGATGGCATACGACCACTCCATTTTGAATTTTCGCCAAAACACGATGCTGGACTCCAAGCAGGCATTTATCGACAGTCTACGCAGCCGCGGAATGCGGGTAAATACTGGTTGGATACTCTCTCACGAACGCCCTCGTCAGATTGTTAGCTGTCGCACAGGACTCTAGTATCGCAACGTCTGCTTTCCCCCAAAGCGGCCTCTCACCAGTTTAGCAGCCCAGCGGCTGCTTTCGGCCAGAAGCGGCCGCTCAGACATAAGCCACGGCCCCACCCACTGTCGGCACAGGTGGCCTTACCTGCTTCTCAACAATCTCCCCACAGTCCTTACA
>PVMK01148048.1_pt1 | contig 77973 bp, 94 predicted proteins | sample 1853481 | NCBI WGS metagenome assembly PVMK01 (sample SAMN08533507, study PRJNA380276) | Marine sediment metagenome, whole genome shotgun sequencing project.
CCATCGTTGCGACCGCGTACGAGGGAAACCGTTGCCCGCGAGATTTCCTCGAACGAGGCGCTCCCGACGTTCCAGGTGACGTCATATCCCGTGGGGTCGCTGATATCTGCCGCGAAATGGGACCGGATGAGTCTTGCGCGATCTGCGTCCCGCTTACGAGAGCCAGTCCTCGCCTCTTTCTCCGATAGATCATGCACATCCATCGCCCTGGCGATTCGGACGTCCTCGGGCGCAACGATACGAAGAGACACGCCGCGAGGAATGTCCTTGGTCACATGTGACCCGCCGCGTCCGACAATGATGGCCTTCCCCATTCCTGCAATTGCACGCACCACGACAAACAAGCGATTCATCACCATTGTCTGGTCGGCTGTGGATCGCAGCATCTGATGGAAGAAGTCGTTCGCCCTCGAGCGATACTCCTCTTCCACGAGAAGGTCGAGTGACCCCGCGAATCTCTTGTCCTGCACAACCATCTCACAAATCGTGCGATCGTAGACCCGCCAACCGCCAAAGAGATCGACGTCATCCTGTTTCGCAAAAACCTCAAGCATCGCGTCCGCCAGCGCGTGCCCGCCGGTTCCCGTCTGCCGCGAGATGGTGACGAAGGGATGAACACGGCGCTCCCCTGGATCGGGTACCGGCATCATCTGCGCAGCGAAATGGGCCCGCAGATACCGATCAATGTCGTCGATACGTTTCATCAGCCTCTAACACCATTATCTCACATTTTCCACGACAAACGACACACGACACAGAGTCGTACGTAGGACAGCGAAGCGGTCGGCGGACGCAGCCCGCTGTTACTCGACCGTGACGCTCTTGGCCAGGTTTCGTGGCTGGTCGATGTCGTGTCCGCGTAGACGCGCAACGTGATATGCGAGGAGTTGGAGAGGAACGACCGCCGCAACGGGGGCGAGCAGATCGTCCATGTCGGGGATGCGCATCACCGTGTCAGCATACTTCTCGATCTCTGTGTCGGTGTCATAGGCAACAGCGAGGATGCGGCCACCCCTGGCCTTGATCTCCTGGACCGCTGAGATGGTCTTCTCGTAGACCGCCCTCTGTGTGAGAACCACGATGACCGGCACATCCTTGGTGATCAATGCAAGGGTTCCGTGCTTCAGTTCGCCTGCGGGCATCGCCTCAGAGTGGAGATACGAGATTTCCTTGAGCTTCAGTGACCCTTCCATCGCAATCGCATAGTCAAGTCCTCGACCGATGAAGTAGACATCCTCAGCATCGACGATCTCCTCAGCGGCTGAGATGGCCTCATGTTCTCGGCGAAGAACCTCCTCGATCGCTCCTGGCAGCTGGTGGAGTCCATGCGAAACCGCCTGTGCCAACTCCTCATCAACTGTTCCCCTCGCTGCACCGAGGCGGAGCGCCAGTAGGTACTGAGCTATCAGCATGGCCATGTACGCCTTTGTCGAGGCAACGGAGATCTCTGGTCCGGCTCTGGTGTAGAGGACGTCATCCGCGTATCTCGACAGTGTCGAGCCAACGACGTTGGTGATCGCGAGCATCCGCGCACTGTGGTCGGGCGCGATTCTGGCCGCTGCGAGCGTATCTGCGGTTTCGCCTGATTGGGAGATCGCGATCATCAGCTCACGAGGGCCAATGATCGGATCCGCGTACCTGAGCTCGTGGGCGTATTCGACGTTCGCCGGGAGTCGCAGAACTCTCCGAAAGATCTCCTGCCCGATCAGACCTGCGTGATATGCGGTTCCACACGCCGTGATCCACACACGATCAAGTCCTGCGATATAGGCATCGTCGAACTCGACATCCTCGAGCCGAACACTCCCGTCCTCTGACAGCCTGCCACTGAGAGTTTCGGTGATGACATCTGGCTGCTCGTGGATCTCCTTCAACATGAAGTGCTCGTAGCCACCCTTCTCGGCCTGACCAGCGTCCCAGTCGATGTGCGTCACTTCACGTTCGATGTGATCACCACTGATCGTTTCGACCGTTGCACCCTCCGCCGTGACAATCACCATCTCGTCGTCCTCGATGATGAGGAAGTCACGGGTACGGTGAAGGATGGCGGGAATGTCGGACGCCAGATACGTCTCGCCGTCGCCAAGACCAACGACGAGTGGGCTGATCTTTCGCACCGCAACGATCTTCTCCGGCTCGAGCTTGGACATCACCACCATTGCATACGCGCCCTCCGACAAAGCAACCGTCCTCCGGACAGCCTCCACGAGGTCACCGTCGTATTCCTGTGCAACGAGATGGGCAAGCAACTCCGAATCGGTCTCGGATGAGAATTCCGCACCGCGATCAGCCAACTCGTCTCTGATGCTCTGGAAGTTCTCGATGATTCCGTTGTGCACAACGACGAACTCACCGGATGGATCAGCATGCGGGTGTGCGTTCGCGTCGGTGGGCGCACCGTGTGTCGCCCATCGCGTGTGGCCTATGCCGATCGTCCCGTTCGGCTGATCTCCCTCGATCAGCGATTCAAGATTCGCAATCTTGCCCTCGGCCTTCTGCACCCGGATATCGCCATTGCTCACAGCAATGCCAGCAGAGTCGTATCCGCGGTACTCGAGGCGTTTGAGGCCGTCCACAAGAATCGGACCAGCTTGTTGTGGCCCCACGTAACCCATGATCCCGCACACGCGCGATCTCCCTTCGTCATGTGACCTGGAGACACGGATGGCTGGGCTTCCCCACTCACTTCAAGATGGTCTCTGTCCCCAGAATTGCTTCTGAGCTTTCATCCATCCTGTCACGACCGTGAGCGGCCGAGAGGGCATCCGCCGAACATTTCGATACTCCCTCTTCCTCGTCGCCTCGCGTTGCGAGGTCAGGCGCTGTGAAGACGCATCTCCCTGTCAGGTTGTGTTGTAGAGCAAAGACTAGCGTCTTTGATCGCAATCTCGGGCTGAACAGCCCGGAGGAGAGCTATGCAAGCTCGCTCTCAACGACTTCGGCAATCGAGTCTGCAACGCTGGTGGCCTCGGACTCGGTCGGCGCCTCGACCATGACTCTAATGAGCGGTTCGGTACCCGAGGCCCTGACAAGCACTCGGCCCCTGCTCCCAAGTTCGCGCTCTGCCTCAGCCGTGGCACGGCTGATCGACTTGTTGTCCTGCCACCCGTTCTTCGATTGGACCTTCACATTTGTGAGAACCTGCGGCAGCTCTGACATCACCGTTCGTAGTTCTCTGAGTTCCTTGCCGGTGGATGCCACGACCTCCATGAGACGCAGCGCGGTGCGGAGTCCATCCCCTGTCGTACGATCCTCCAGGAGTATGTGGCCCGATTGCTCACCGCCAACCACTGCACCGGACCGCCTCATTGCGTCAACGACGTGTCGGTCTCCGACAGGTGTCACGATCACATCGATTCCGAGACGTTCCATCGCCTGGATGAAACCGAGGTTCGACATCACCGTTGCAACGACGGTGTTCTTGTGGAGCTTGCCGCGCTCGAGCTGCCACTGCGCGAATATCGCCATGATGACATCGCCATCGACGACCCTGCCGTCCTCATCGACAGCGATGAGGCGGTCGGCGTCGCCGTCGAACGCCATGCCAATCCTGCCATTCGCTGCTCTCGCGACAGTCTCGGGATACGTTGCTCCGACACCATCGTTGATGTTCATGCCGTCAGGGGTATCGGCGATCACCTCGACGGTGGCACCGACTTTGTTGAAGAGGTATGGCGCCGCGGCGAATGCAGCGCCGTTTGCGGTGTCGATCACGAACTCGAGTCCGTTCATGGAGTACGAGACAGTTCGGCTGACCTTTTCCGCGTATCGTTCGATCGCGTCTGACATCACAGTCTGGATCCCGATGTTGGCACCGACCGCTCTGCGGTACGGTCGGTCGTCATTGAGCCGTTCCTCGATGGCGAGTTCTGCGGCATCATCGATCTTGGTACCGTCTCTGGCAAAGAACTTTATGCCGTTGTCCTCTGCTGGATTATGAGATGCAGACACAACAACGCCATAGGTCGCGGCCGAATCTCTGGCGAGACGCGAGACGGCACCGGTTGGGATGATTCCGAGATCGACCACGTCGATGCCCACTGAGTTGAATCCGGAGGCCAAAGCCGAAGCGAGCATTGGGCCTGATCGTCGCGTGTCGCGACCGATGACAACATGTCCGGAGACCGATTCGCCTGCAGCACGGGCCAAATCGAATGCGAGATCAGGTGTCAGCTCGGAGTTCGCGCTGCCACGGACACCGTCGGTTCCGAAGAGGCGCTGCTGTTCCTTTTCCATGCGATGTGATCCCCCGTCGACGATACGACCTATCGGGATTCGAGACTAACGCTTGGTGAACTGCGGAGCTCTGCGAGCTTTACGCAGGCCGTACTTCTTGCGCTCAACCTTACGGGAGTCCCTGGTGAGCATGCCCTCTTTCTTGAGAGCACCACGGAGTTCTGGGTCGAGATCGATGAGTGCACGCGCAATGCCGAGACGAAGAGCGTCACTCTGTCCTGTGGTTCCTCCACCGTGGAGTGTGGCGTTGATGTCGAATCGACCTTCAAGATCGACGACCTTGAAGGGTTCGTGTGCCCGGCGACGAAGTTCCGGATCCTTGAAATAGTCATCCATCGTGCGACCATTGAGTTTGTATTCACCAGTGCCGTTGTAGATGCGGACGCGGGCGACAGCGGTCTTGCGACGGCCGGTCGTCTGGACGAGTGGCTTTTCTTTTGCCATCAGGCTTCGGCCTTTCGGTACTTGAGTTCAATGGGCTGGGGATTCTGTGCCTCATGCGGATGATCCGGACCGGCATATACCTTGAGCTTCCTCATCATCTGACGACCGAGACGGTTCTTTGGGAGCATGCCGCGCACAGCCCGCTCGACGAGGCGTTCAGGATGATCCGTGCGCACCTGCTCCAGTGTCTGGGCGCGGAGACCACCGGGGTAGCCCGAGTGGCTGAAGTAGACCTTCTCGGTCTCCTTGTTGCCCGACACGTACACACTGCCGGCGTTGACGACGACAACGAAGTCGCCACCGTCAACATGAGGTGCGTAGGTTGGCTTGCCCTTCCCACGAAGGATCTGTGCGATCTCTGAGGAGAGCCGACCGAGGGGGGCTCCTGCGGCATCGACCACATACCAGGTACGCTCGATGTCGCCTGGCTTTGGCGAAAAGGTCTTCTGCAACTGTGCCTTCATAACGTAACTATCCCGGTAAATGGCGTCAGGAAAAGGCCCCCGGCTGGGAGCGAGTCCATATGCTATCGCTTCTCTGGGGTAAAGACCACCCGAACTGGGCGCACCCTCTGTCATCTATCGCATCTCTGGAACCCAGGAAGGTCGCGGTAGCGGTTCGTAGTCAAATGCCACAGCAACAAGTACCAGCCCGTACGCCGGCGCTGCGCCCGCCGATCTATGACGCTCCCGCGACGCCAGGATCTGCGGAACGGCCTGAGGCGAGATGCGGCCTCTGCCAACCTCGAGACACACCCCCACGATGGATCGGACCATCTGGTGACAGAACGCGTTGGCTCCTATGGAGAGCTCAATGATCTCATCGGTTCGCCGCCAATACGCCCACAGGACCAATCGATCGGTTGCCTTGCCGTCTTGCTTTCTGCAGAACGCAGCAAAGTCGTGGGCGCCCACGAGAGGTATAACTGCCTCGTTCATCGCATCGACGTCGAGAGGCTCGGGGTAGGTGTAGGTCGTACCTGCTGAAAGAGGATCGTGGAGTGTCGAGCCACTGATGCGGTACCGATACGCCCTCCCCGTTGCCGAATACCGCGCATGGAAGTCGTCTGGCACCTTCGTGAGATGTCGCGCCGCAATCTCTGGTGCCAGCTGACGGTTGAGTGACCACAGCACCTGATCCGTATCGAGCTCATCACATGAGAAGGACACAACTTGCTCGGTTGCGTGCACACCCTTGTCCGTGCGCCCCGCCACGAACGTCTCCGCGCCTCCCGTGTGGGGCGCCAGGGCTGATTCGAGATCACCCTGGACCGTGCGAACATCAGGTTGTTTGGCGTAGCCGTGGAACCTGGCACCGTCGTAGGCAAGATCGAGGCGAAAGGTGGGCACTAGTGCCCTGTCCAGTAACGTTCGGGGTGTCGATGTCGATTCAGGGGCGCTGATCGCAAGGACGCAGGACGAAGGCGCAGTCTGGACTGCGTTGAGGACGAGGATGCCGCGAGCGGTGGTCCTGGGCGACAGAACAGCGCAAAGGTTGCTGGACGGGGCACTAGAAGGCCAATATGGATCCGAAGATCGCCTGCACGGTCACGACGACGACGAACCCGCCGATTGCAGCGAGGAAGGCCTTCGGACGAGGTAGATCAACCGTGTACATGAGGCCATGGGCCACAACGACGACGAACCACGCGCCTCCGAGGGCAAACGCGAGCGTTAGGTTCGAGAGAAGGATCGAAGTGAACACGATCAACAACAGCGTCGGGTACGCGAACCCGGTAATGCGCAGGTAGATGGCGTACTGACCAGTGCCATCGAGCAGGAACCGACTTACCAGATACACAGCGCCCGAGTACACCACCCAGGTGAAGAGAGCCCCTATGAGCAATTGCACCAGTGTGAGCGGATTCAGCAGATCGAAGAAGGACGTCCCGAGACCGAGAGCAATGAGTAGCTGGGTAATCGCCACAAGGATCGCGGCATCACCTGTTGCACGATCGTTGAAGTCCATCCACACGAACGCGTCGCGTTGGAGTTTGACGGCTTGGAGGAGGCGGCTAAAAACGACGCCCAGAAAGATCACCCCTTCGATCAGTGCACACGAGGATACAACCCATGAACGGCGAAGTCACTCGGCGGCGTGCCTCACCGCCTGCGCACCGGCCGTGAGGGCGGCATCGACATCGAAGGATTGCAGCTCGCCGTAGGGAACCCAACGCGCTTCGATTACCTCGTCAATCGGTCCGATGTCGTGACTTCCGGCATGAAACCCGACGCCGAGATCAATGTGCATGTGAGCAGGCTCGTCTCCGTACTGTGGAATCTGGTGCGAGTCGATTCGCATCAGTGTCAAGCCAAGGAGTCGAAGGTGGGTGACGCCGGTCTCCTCAAGTACCTCTCGACGCGCAGCGTCCTCGATGGTGAGATCCTCCGGTTCGAGATGTCCTCCGGGCTGGAGCCACCGGCCAAGCTTGCGGTGATGAACAAGCAACAATTCCTCTCGATCAGGAGACAGTACGAATGCAGAGGCTGTGAAGTGTCCGGGATCGAACTCCGACCGTGGCCACATGGACCGTCGGTTGCCCAGGATCGCCAACGCAAACTCATGGGACGATGCATCCCCGTCAGGCACGTGACCACGCACGAGGGCTTCCAGATCTCGTTCAAGCGACGTAGTCACAGTGAGTAGTTCACAGTTTTCAGTTGACAGTTTCAGAGCAGCTGCACAAAGAATGGGTCGACCTGGGAGGTCGACCCTTTGGATTCTTGGTTCCGACTGAAAACTGTGAACTGTGAACTGAAAACTGAGAAGACTGTCGACCGATTCAGACCAGTTCCACTTTCGCCATTTCGGCTCCGTCGCCACGACGGGTACCCAGCTTGATTATCCGCAGATAGCCGCCAGGACGATCCGCGTAACGAGGAGCAACCTCGTCGAACAGCTTCGTTACGGCATCGTTGTTTGGGATCTTCTTGAGCACGGTCCTGCGGGCGTGCAGGTCGCCTCGCCGAGCCTTCGTGATCATCTTCTCAGCGTATGGGCGAAGCACCTTCGCCTTTGCATGCGTGGTCGTCACAGATTCGTACTCGATGAGGTCGGCGGTCAGATTCGACAGAATCCTGCGCTGATTCTCCGGCGAGCCTCCGAGGCGCTTACCCTTCTTGGGGCGTGGCATTAGACAACGCTTCCTTCCACGTCTGCATAGTTCTTCAGGGAGAAGCCGAGTTCGTCGAGCTTGGCGACAACCTCTTCAAGCGACTTCTGTCCAAAGTTCGTGATGTTCAGAAGGTCTTCTTCGGTCTTTTCGATCAACTCTCCAACCGACTGTACCTGGGCACGGCGCAGACAGTTCCGCGGCCGTTCCGACAGGTCAAGAGCCTCGATCGGGAGATCAAGATGCTCCTGGCCCGATGGCTCGATCGGTGCGAGTTCGTCAGGGACGAGGGCGTCGTAGTCATCCATCTCGGAGATGAGCTCAAAGAGGTTTGCGAGTGTGCCTCCTGCCGAGGACATGGCCTCACGAGGCGTCACGGACCCATCGGTCTCGACATCCAGAACGAGGGAATCGAAGTCGGTACGTTGGCCGACCTGCGTGGTCCCGATCTGATACGAGACCTTTATGACGGGCGAGAAGATGGAATCGATCGGGATGACACCGATCGTGTCGCTCTTCTGGTTCTTGTCAGCGCTGCGGTATCCGACTCCACGCTCCGCGGTCAGCTCTACTTCGAGCTTTCCCGATGCAGAGAGGGTTGCAAGACGCAGGCCCGGGTTGCCGACCTCGACGCCAGCGGGTGCCTTCAGATCTGCCGCGGTGACATCTCCTTTGCCGTTCGCGGACAGGTACAGCGTTTGTTCGTCATCTGAATCGATGCGAAGCACCACCTGCTTGAGGTTCAGGATGAAATCTACAACGTCCTCCACGACGCCTTCGATCGTCGAGAATTCGTGCTGGACGCCGTCGATGCGGATCGACGTGATCGCGGCACCAGGGATCCGCGCAAGCAACGTGCGGCGCATTGTGTTTCCGAGCGTGTGGCCAAAGCCAGGCTCGAGGGGCTCAACGACGAACCTCGATCGGTCGTCCGTGAGCGGTTCCTCTTCTATTGTGGGGCGTTGAGTGATGAGCACATTCGCTCCTGTGTTCGTGGTTCGGCTTCGTCGTTCTACTTGGAGTAGAGCTCGACGATGAGTTGTTCCTTGATTTCTGTGTCTATCTGTTCGCGTGATGGAAGTGAGTCAATCGTGATCGTACGATCGTCAGGAGTGACCTTGATCCACTCCGGAACGGTCCGACCCACGGTGTCGACCGCGTGCTGGATCGGGAGAATGTCGGTGCTGCGTTCCTTCACTGTGACGACATCCCCAGCAGCGACCTGGTACGACGGAATGTCGACCTTTTTGTCGTTCACAAGAAAGTGTCCGTGGTTGACGAGCTGACGAGCCTGAGGTCGAGTGCTCGCAAGACCTGCCCGGTAGACGACGTTGTCCAGCCTGGTTTCCAGGATCACGAGCAGTGTTGTCCCTGTGATACCTGACCCCTTTGCGGCATTCTTGTAGTACCTACGGAACTGCTTCTCGAGCACCCCGTACATGAACTTCAGTTTCTGCTTCTCCCGAAGCTGGATCTGGTACTGGGATTCGCGGATTCTCCCACGCCCGTGCTGGCCCGGCGGGTAGGGCCTTCGGTCGTAGTACTTCGCCTTGTTCTCGTCGAGGAGCTGGCGAGCGCGTCGGCTGACCTTGGTCCTCGGTCCCGTATAACGAGCCATTTAACGACCCTTCCGCTTCTTCGGACGACATCCGTTGAACGGGACCGGAGTCACGTCCTTGATTCCAGTGATCTCGATGCCCATGTTTTGAAGTGTTCGAATCGCAGTCTCGCGCCCTGAGCCCGAGCCTCTCACGATGACATCGAGCTTCCGGATTCCCATCTCTCCTGCCTTGCGGGCAGCCTGTTCGGCTGCGACCTGTGCGGCATAGGGAGTTGATTTGCGTGAACCCGTAAACCCGACCGATCCCCCAGATGTCCAGGCTGCGACTTTCCCATCCTGATCGGTGATGGTGAGAATGGTGTTGTTGAACGTTGCCTTAATGTGCATCTGTCCGTGGGATATCGTCTTCTTCCCACGGCGACGCCTGGGTGCCGCGGCGGCTGCCGCTGCAAGCGCATCCTCCGGATCTGTGGGAGCAGCTGGTGCCTCAGGAGCTTCCGGTGCAGGGGCCGGTGCCTCTGCTGCCGGTGCCTCTGCTGCCGGTGCCTCTGCTGCCGGTGCCTCTGCTGCCGGTGCCTCCGGGGTCTCAGCCTCAGGAGTGGCTTCCTCTGTTGCTGTGGCCTCGGGAGCCTCAGGCTCTGAGGCAGTGTCAGCCTCTGGGGCAGTGTCAGCCTCTGGGGCAGTGTCAGCCTCTGGCGCGGTATCGCCTGGCGTGGTCACGTCTGACTGTTCCTCTGATGTGGCCATTACTTGGTGACCTTCTTCCTACCTGCGATTGCTACACGCTTTCCCTTGCGGGTACGAGCGTTCGTGTGCGTGCGCTGCCCACGCACGGGGAGTCCCTTGCGATGGCGAAGACCTTGGTAGCACCCGATCTCAATCTTTCGTTTGATGTTCTGAGCAACTTCGCGGCGAAGATCGCCCTCGATCTTGTAGTTGGAATCGATGAACTGGCGGATGCTCAGGACCTCTCCATCCGAGAGATCGCGAACCTTTGTGTTGTAATCGATGTCGAGTGCGTCGAGCATCTGATTCGATCTCGAACGACCAATCCCATAGACGTAGGTGAGACCGATCTCAACCCTTTTGTCCCTTGGGAGATCAACTCCGGCAATGCGTGCCATTCGTTCCTTACCCCTGTCGCTGCTTGTGGCGAGGGTTCTCGCAGATCACCCACACGCGGCCATGCCGCCGGATGATCCGACACTTCTCGCACATCTTTTTTGCTGAAGCTGAGACTTTCATAAAGCCGTGATCCTGCCTCGGTACTTCTTCGGGACGTCGTGTCGCCAAGCACGGGGGGATCCGAGTGGAGTCCCAAGTGATTGACATCTACATCGTTGGAGGCCAACAGAAACCCAGACTCGGTCTGAGGGGTTGGCAGTCCGTCGATATCAACGAAGTCGTTTTCTCACAAGAAATCACAGCCCGCTTCCGGACTGCTGGACGCAGTGTAGACCGCGGCGGAGCGTACCGACAAAGAGACGCGGCATCACAGCCCGGCTCCAGCGCAGCCCTGTGGGTGCGCTCCTGACGCTCCTCTTCTACTCGCCTGTGTTGACGCTCACCGCAATGCAGTTCTCTGGATCGATCGAGTCATCCGGCACGACGCAGAAACTTGCTATCGAGATGAAGGACGACCCCTCGTCCTCGAACCAGTTCGCCGAGTCGATCGTCCCTTCGCCACCGCTGACGCTGCTCGTGGATTTCGTCCACGTGGTGGGCTGGCTGGATGTCCAGTCGTCGAAGAAGGTCACGATCTCGTCGAAATCGCCCTCGGGATAGGCAAGAGACACTGCCGATGTGCCCTCTGCAGTGAAGACGCTGGTTACCTGATACCCGTCAGGCAGGGGGATCGGGAAGTCATCAGGTAGCTCTCCACCTCCGATGGTCACAGAACCCTCGTCGGTTTCGATCTTGACCTGACCGGTGTCCGTATCGATCTCGACATTGTCAACACCCTCGACCTGCTCAGCGAGTTGCTCTGCAATGGTCTCGGATGCCGACTGGCACGCCGCGAGAATAAGCGACAAACCAAGCACAACTGGCGCGAATCGTTTCATGTCCCCTCCTACGCATACAGCACCCTTTCATCGGGATGCGTCTGTCCACCATACGACACGAACCGAAGCCGTGCAATCGTGTAGCGTCAGAACATGAAACCAAGCATCGTGTTCGACGTCAACGAGACCCTGCTCGATCTAGCCCCCGTACGAACCTGGTTCACGAGCCGCTTTGGGGGCCAGCCGGATGCCTCCATGTGGTTTGGGGAACTCCTCAGACTGTCCTTCGTCTCGGCGACCACAGATCGATACGCTCCGTTCCCTGAGCTTGCCGCAGCTGCCCTCTCAACGACGGCCGAACGCGCCGGCACATCCATCGGTGACGGAGACATATCGCACATCGTCGAGGCGTTCACGACCCTGCCAGCGTACCCGGATGTGGCGCCAGGCCTCGACCTGCTCCACGAGGCGGGATTCACGACTGCGGCCCTCACGAACTCGCCACAGGCAACAGCGGAGACCCAGCTCGCGCATGCCGGTATCGCCGACCGTTTCAACAGGATCATGTCCGTGGAGATGGTCGATAGGTTCAAGCCGCACAGGTCCGTCTATGAAGCAGCAGCCAGGTCGCTCGGTGTCTCTGCATCGGAAGTGACAATGGTCGCTGCCCACGACTGGGATATCACAGGCGCCATCGCTTCAGGCTGTGAAGGGGTCTTCATCACCCGAGCCGGGCAGATCTACAGCCCGGCCTTCCCCGAACCAACCCTGATTGCGGTCGATATCGAACACGCGGCACACCTCATCATCGACTACTACAGCTGATCCGTCTCCTCCGCGGATCCCGAAGCGGTGGACTACTCGCCGCAGCCAGATCCGCCGTTGATCGACGTGACTGCGTGGGCGGGGCTCTGCCCCGTCGAGTAGCCCCACAACCCGGTCCATGCCTCAAGGTCGTATGTCCAATAGCCGGCGGACGGATCGAAGAAGGACTCCTCCATCGTGTACAGAGGCCCTCCGTAGGCGTTCTCGAGTTCTTCAACCGATGAACCGATGCCGATGCTCTCGGTTGTGACGAGAGCGGGATCCGGCCTCGTGAAGTAATAGGCGAAGAAGTGAGGCACGCCCCCCACCCAGAAATCTGTATCTGATTGCGTAAAGAGCATGACGAAATCGTTCCAATGGACGCCTCTCACCACCGGCGAGGGGCAGGTGCCATAGACAGAGAAGGAATCAACCCATCCCGAGTCATGCGTCGGTGCGCCGAGCACCGCCGCAACAGCGGCGATCGCCTCCTCATCGTCGTAGCCGAAGTGCACCCATTCGGCACCGGCCTGTACTCCCTCGTCGCTCAATTCGACAGTCGACCCAGCAGCAGTGGTCGTAGTTTCAGCGGTCGACGTCGAAGTCGTGTCCTCCGCAGATGACGTCGTGGTGGTGGTCTCTGGGGTAGACGTTGTTGTCGTCTCGCGCACTGAAGTTGTCGTGGTCTCGGCTGCAGTCGACGAGGTAGGCAGTTCTGCTGTGGTCGTGCTGGCCGCAACGGTGCCCCCATCGCCCCCGTTGGCGAACACAACAGCCCCAAGAATCAGCGCCATCACGCCAACGGCGATCCAGGGGAGCCATTTCTTCAGATCAGCATTCACGCCTCAGCCCTCTCACCAGACAGCTATCAGACTACCCAGGACCATCGATTTTCAGAAGGTATCGTCTGACAGCCCTCAGAGGATCTTTGGTTCGGCCAACGTGCTCACGACGGAGCCCTGCTCTGTGATCAGCACCGTGTGCTCGAAGTGGGCTGAGAAGGCCCCGTCAGCCGTAACCACGGTCCACAGATCGTCCAGTACCACCGACTGCTCCGTTCCGAGGTTGAACATCGGTTCGATGGCAAACGCCATACCGGTCTTTATGCGAAGGCCCTTTCCCGGCCTGCCGTAGTTCGGAACGGATGGCGCTTCATGCATCTGACGGCCAATACCGTGGCCCACGTAGTCGCGCACGATGCCGATGCCATGTGGCCCTGCGATTTCTTCAACCGCTGCTCCAATGTCGCCAAGGCGGTTTCCCGCCTTCGCCTGACCCAAACCCGCCCACAGTGCGCGTTCGGTGACTTCGAGCAGATTCTGCACTTCGTCCGCAACTTCACCGATCGCCATCGTAAAGGCTGCGTCGCCGTGCCAACCCTCATAGATGGCACCGGCGTCGATCGATATGATGTCTCCATCGCGCAGCACATACTCCCCAGGGATGCCGTGGACGATCGCCGAATTGGGCGATGTGCAGATAACACCGGGAAAAGGGTTCTCGGGACCTCCGTAGCCAAGGAAGGACGACCGGCAGCCATACTCCCTGAGCACCTCGCGAGCTGCCTGATCGAGGTCGCTGGTCGTTGCCCCTGGCTCGGCACGTTCTCGGACTGCTACGTGCATCGCGGCAACGCACTGCCCTGCGATCTTCATCTTTTCGAAATCGGCGGCCGACTTCTTCGTTATCACTCGGCTGCCGGTCATCGGTCGCTACGACTTCGCGAGTGCGATCATGATCCGAGAGAGCACGTCATCGACCGAGCCGACACCATCCAGCGTCAACACCGCGTCGCCGTAGAAGTTCACGAGCGGAGACGTATCGGCTTCGTACACTTCGAGGCGTCTGCGTATGGTTTCCTCGTTGTCATCTGATCGGCCCTCTTCCTCGGCACGTTTGAGGAGCCGTTGTACAACTTCCTCCGAGGGGACGTCGAGTACCACGACCGTACCGATCGCGTCGATCACAAGGTCGTTGAGTGCCTCGGCCTGGCCAAGAGTGCGGGGAAATCCGTCAAGGAGGTAGCCGCAGCGAGCGTCATCCTTCGAAAGGCGTTCGTCGACTATCGCAACGACAAGGCTGTCAGACACGAGTTCACCCTGCAGCCATGCACCGATTCAACCTGGGTGCCGAGGTCGGTTCCTTCTGCCACAGCGGTGCGGAGCATGTCACCGGTCGATATGTGCGGTACATGCAAGGCATTGGCGATCAGTGCCGCCTGGGTGCCCTTCCCAGCCCCGGGTGGACCAAGGAGAAGTATGCGTCTTGCCATGAGTTGCCTCCCAACCACATCGATATTCTCGACATAGCCTACCGAGCGGGAACGCTTCGCGTTCCCGGCGTTTCGATCAGGACAGGAACCCTTCGTAGTTCCTCATGGTCAGCTGACTCTCGATCTGTTTGGCAGTCTCGAGCGCAACGCCAGCGACGATGATGATCGAAACACCTGACAGTCCCACCGGTACGCCCCAGAACCATCCGAGAATCGAGGGCAGCACCGTGACGAGCGCCAAATAGAGGGCGCCAGGGAGCGTGATGCGGGACAACACGTAGCTGAGGTACTCGACCGTTGCGCGGCCAGGGCGGATACCAGGAATGAATCCACCCTGTCGTTGGATCATGTCGGCCTGGCGCTCCGGGTCGAACTGGATTGCGGTATAGAAGTAGGTGAAGAACACGACAAGTAGCGCAAGTGTGAAGATGTACCACAGACTCGGCGAGAATCCGACCCCTGATGTCGACAGCATGTTCTGATCGATCCAGTCACGTACACCTGCTCCCCAACCGGTCGACGGAAGGATCGAGGCGAGCAATGCAGGGAAGTACATGATCGAGGTCGCGAAGATGACAGGGATCACTCCAGCCATGTTCACCTTGAGCGGGATGTAGGTCGACTGGCCGCCCATGACCTTGCGGCCGCGGACACGCTTGGAGAACTGGACGGGTATGCGTCTCTGACCCTGCTCGATGAAGATGATCCCTACGGTCAGTGCCACCATCGTGACGACGATGACGACGAACTGATAGGTCTGTGAGTTGGCGTTGAGTATGGCGAGTTGGCTCGGGATCTGGCTGATGATCGATATGAAAATGAGCAGTGACATGCCGTTGCCGATACCACGCTGGGTGATGAGTTCGCCGAACCACATCAGGAGCGCCGTTCCAGCCGTCATCGTGACAACGATGATCACGACGTTTCGGGGCGTGAAATCAGGGATAAGGTCAACACCGCCGGTGAACTGCCCACTGTGGAACAGGTACGCGAACCCGGTCGACTGCAGGAGCGCGAGGACGACGGTGGTGTAACGGGTCCACTGGGTGATGACCTTCCTGCCGTGCTCCCCCTCCTCCTGAAGTGCCTGGAGTTTCGGTATGACGACCGTCAGAAGCTGCAGGATGATCGAGGCCGTGATGTACGGCATGATCCCGAGTGCGAATATCGAGAGCTGGGTCAGTGCACCACCAGAGAACAGGTTCAGCAGCCCAACGAAGCCTGATTGTTCTGCCTGGTTTGCAAAGTCGCGAACTGCCTGGAGATCGACACCTGGAACAGGAATCTGTGCACCGAGGCGGTAGAGAGCGAAGATGAACAAGGTGAACAGGATCTTGTTGCGCAGATCGTGGATCCTGAAGGCGTTCCTGAAGGCGGTGAGCATGTAGTCCCTGGTTCTTCTGACTCTTGTCTATTGTCTTTTGTCTTTGATTGGCGACAGGCTACGGTGCACGAGCGGCAATATGTACCGGAGCGAGCAGCTTGCCGCTATTCCTCTATGAGTTCTATTGATCCGCCAGCCGCAGTGATCTTGTCACTCGCACCAATGGAGAAGGCATGAGCCTTCACGGTGAGAGCGATATCAAGATCGCCCTGGCCGAGCACTTTGACCCTGCCGCGCTTCTTGACAAGCCCAGCTTCGCGAAGCTCATCCGGCGTGATCGTCGCGCCGGAATCGAAGTCCGCGAGACGCTCAACGTTGACAACGGTGAACTCGACCCTGTTCGGGTTCCTGAATCCCTTGAGCTTGGGTATGCGACGCTGGAGGGGCGTCTGGCCACCCTCAAAGCCCTGACGGACCTTGCTTCGTGCCTTCAAACCCTTCGTTCCACGGCCAGCCGTCTTGCCGCGACGTCCGCCCTCACCGCGACCTACACGGATCTTGCGCTTCTTCGAACCCTTGGCGGGTCTCAAATGATGGAGTTGCATCAGATTTCCTCCACTTCAAGGAGATGCTTCGCGTGAAAGATCATGCCGCGGATACTGGGATTGTCCGGTTGTTCGACACTTGAGTTGATCCTCCCCAGTCCAAGCCCTTTCACCGTTGCGCGAGTCTTCGGCTTCTCACCGATAAGACTGCGTCGCAGCGTGATTTTGAGTGTTTCAGCCATTCTCAGACCTTTGTACGAGCGAGTTCGGATGAGTTGTACGCGGCCAACAGCGCGGGGGGAACGATCTCCTCGGCGCGTTTGCCGCGGGCCTTGGCGACCTGGTCGGGGCGCATCTGGCTCTTGAGAGCGTCGACGGTTGCCTTCGCCACATTGATATGGGTCGGGGAACCGAGCGATTTCGCGAGGATGTTATTGACGCCCGCTGCCTCGAGGATCTGACGCACGGCGCCACCAGCGATGACGCCGGTACCAGGCGCTGCTGGTTTCAGCAGAACACGGCTTGCGCCCTGAACACCGATGATCTCGTGAATGATCGTCTGTCCGGCCATTGGCACGTCGAACATGTCCTTACGGGCCAGCTCGAACGCTTTCTGGATGGCAGCAGGCACTTCCTTGGCCTTCCCATAGCCGACGCCAACCCTGCCCTTGTTGTTGCCCACGGCAACGAGAGCCGTGAACGAGAATCTACGGCCACCCTTGACGACCTTGGACACGCGGTTGATCGTGATCACCCGCTCGTCGAACTCAGGCACGTCGCGTTCACGCCGGTCGCGTCGGTCGCGTCGGTCGCGTCCACCGCCACGTCCACCGCCGCCGCGTCCAGCGCCCTGTCCTCCACGACCTCTGCCGCGATCCTGGGGCTTGCCTGCCTTGGCTGCGTCGCTCTTCGGCGCACCACCCTGAGGTTTGGCTTCCTTTGCTGTGTTCTGCTCTGTTGTCATCGGTCGCTCCTAGAACTTAAGGCCGGATTCACGGGCTGCATCGGCGAGTGCCTTGATGCGACCGTGGTATTTGAAACCGCCTCGATCGAATGCAACGATCGAAACGCCTGCGTCCTTCGCACGGGCTCCGACGAGGGTCCCGACCTCGGTCGCGGTGTCAACCGTAAGAGTCTTCCCCTTGACGGCTGACTCCCTTGAGGACGCAGACACAATCGTCCGACCACTCGCGTCGTCGATGACCTGTGCGTATATGTACTTGTTGCTTCTGAACACCGCGAGACGGGGCTTGGAAGCCGTGCCTTGCACCGACTTGCGAACCCTGAAGTGCCTTCGACGGCGTGCATCTGTGCGGGTACCCCTCATGCGGAGACTCCTGCCTTACCGGCCTTGCGTCGCACGTACTCATCCGTGTACCGAATTCCCTTGCCCTTGTAGGGCTCAGGAGGACGGACCGCTCGGACATCGGCAGCGACCTGGCCAACCTTCTGTTTATCGATTCCACTGACAATGATCCTGGTGGGTTCAGGCACTTCGAACGTCACGCCATCAGGCGCCTCGATCGTCACAGGATGGGAGAATCCAACCTGCAACTCGAGCGTGCTTCCCTTCAGCGCGGCGCGATAGCCGACGCCAACAGCCGTCAATTCCTTGCTGTATCCCTCAGTCACACCAATCACCATGTTGTAGAGGAGGGCTCGCGTGAGCCCGTGCAGAGCGCGGTTCTCGCGCTCATCGTTGGCCCGATCGACAGTCACGACGCCGTCATCGACGTTGACGGAGATCGTTGGGCTGATCGCCTGGGTGAGTGACCCCTTGGGACCTTTCACCTCAACGGTGTCTCCGTTGACCTTGACCTCGACACCCGAGGGCACACTGATGGGGCTTGTTCCAATACGGCTCATGTCACCACACCTTGCACAGGACCTCGCCACCGACATTGCGGCGGCGCGCGTCACGATCAGTCATGACGCCTGCTGAAGTGGATACGATCGAGACGCCAAGGCCGCCTCGGACCCTGTCGATGTCTGTGGCACCTGCATAGACGCGTCGACCAGGCTTCGAGATCCGCTGGATGCCCTTGAGCACCCTCTGTCTCTCCGAGTCGTATCGCAGTGTGACGACGAGTTCGGTACCAACTTCGCCGTCCAACGTCTTCCAGCCGTCTATGAAGCCCTCTTCGGAGAGGATGCGAGCGATCTCCTCCTTGAGCTTGGATGACGGCATGGCCGTTTCGGGGTGAAGCGCCGTGTTCGCGTTGCGAATCCTGGTCAACATGTCAGAAATGGGATCGGTGTACATCGTTACCACGACGCCTTTCTGATACCGGGGAGCTCACCGAGATGAGCCATGTGGCGCAGTGCTATTCGGGACAAACCGAACTTGCGGTAGTACGCGCGTGGCCTTCCCGTTACGTTGCAACGGTTCCTGTATCGCGTTGCGCTTGCGTCTCGCGGCATCTTGCCGATCTTCATATAGGCCTCACGCTTGTCCTCGTTGGACGCTTCCGGGTCCTTGAGTATCACCACGAGCTCGGCACGGCGAGTCGCGTAACGTTCGACGATTATCTTGCGTTTCTTGTTCTTGACGATCTTGGAAGTTTTGGCCATCAGGCACCTACCTGCTGTCTACGGAACGGGAACCCGAACGCTGCCAGGAGAGCCATCCCCTGATCGTCCGTCTCCGCGGTGGTCACCAATGTGATGTCCATGCCGCGGACCTTCATGACTTTGTCGTAGTCGATCTCGGGAAAGATCAGTTGCTCGGTTACGCCGAAGCTGTAGTTCCCTCGACCATCGAAGCCCTTGGGGCTCAATCCGCGAAAGTCTCGTATGCGCGGTATTGCAAGTGCGATGAGCCTATCAAGGAACTCCCACATGCGCTCACCGCGAAGGGTCACAGATGCACCGATCGGCTGGCCCTCACGGATCTTGAAGTTCGACACGGACCTGCGAGCCCTGTTCACCTTCGGCTGCTGACCCGTAATCGTTCTGAGATCCTCGACGACACCGTTGATCAGCTTGGAATCTGCTGCGGCATCGCCTGCCCCCATGTTGACCACGATCTTGGAGAGTCGGGGAACCTGCATCACGTTCTCGAGATCAAGTTCCTCCTGGATCTTGTCACGAATCTCGCCGTTGTACTGCTCTTTGAGACGTGGTGTCATCAGAGATCACTCCCGCATCTTCGACATACCCGGTGCTTGTTACCCGCGTCGTCGAAACGCGCTCCGATCTTTGTCGGTCCGCACTCCTTGCAAACGATCAGCACGTTGGATGCATCGATCGGCATGTCCTTGTCGATGATTCCTCCGGTGTTCAGCTCACCCGTAGCCCTCTGGCTGCGCTTGGCCGTTGCCACGCCTTCGACAATGATCCTGTTGTCCTTGGGAAAGACCCTTGCGATCTTGGATTCAGTTCCAGCGTCCTTGCCGGAGATGACCATGACCGTGTCGCCGCTACGAAGCTTCATCACAACACCTCCGGTGCAAGGGACACGATCCGCATGAATTTCTTGTCACGCAATTCGCGCCCGACGGGACCGAAGATACGCGTGCCACGTGGCTGGCTCTGGTCGTTGATGAGCACACACGCGTTGTCGTCGAAGCGGATGTAGGAGCCATCCTCACGGCGAATCTCCTTGCGAGTCCGCACAACTACGGCTTTCACAACCTCGCCCTTCTTGACGTTTGCCGCCAGGCGTCGCGTCCTTGACCGTGGCAACAATCGTGTCTCCAACCGACGCATAGCGTCGGCCTGAGCCCGCCAAGTACGCGAATCGTCAGAACCTCGCGTGCACCTGAGTTGTCGGCTACCTTGAGCCGCGATTCCTGTTGAATCATCTGGCACGCTCCACTACCTCTTCGACACGCCAACGCTTCGACTTGGAAATCGGTCGTGTCTCGATGATACGAACGGTGTCGCCAACATTGGCATTGTTCGTTTCGTCATGTGCGTAGTACTTCTTGCGGACCGGGATCGTCTTGCCGTAGCGTGCGTGACGCTTCTGGTCCCGAACCTCAACGGTGACTGTCTTATCAGAGCTGTCGGAAACGACGATCCCGACGCGGGCCTTGCGGTTTGCGCGTTCCATCTATGCCTCCTCCTGCTGTGATTCCCAGGCAGCGATCTCCTGCTCACGCATCACCGTGGCGATGCGTGCAACATCTCGCTTTACCTGTGCGATTCTTGATGTGTTGTCGAGCGCGTTGGTGACGAGCTGAAAACGAAGGTTGAAGAGCTCCTCCTTCGATTCCTCCAGCTTCTCACCAAGCTCCTTGTAATCCAGCTTGCGAAGCTCAAGGGCGTTCATACGTCCTCCCTCTTCACGACTTTGGTCTTGACCGGCAGCTTGTGGGCCGCGAGACGAAGTGCCTCGCGTGCGAGCTCCTCATCAACGCCTGACATCTCGAACATCACGCGACCGGGCTTGATAACGGCTACCCAGTACTCCGGGTTCCCCTTGCCAGAGCCCATCCGGGTCTCTGCCGGCTTCTCCGTGATCGGCTTGTCAGGGAACACTGTGATCCAGACCTTGCCGCCACGCTTGATCTTGCGCGTCATCGCAATACGAGCGGCTTCGATCTGGCGCGACGTGAGCCAGCCTCGTTCCGTGGCCTGTAGCCCGTACTCGCCGAATGACACCTTGGTGCCACCTTTGGCGTTGCCCTTATTGCGACCCGTCTGCACCTTGCGGTACTTGGTTCGCTTCGGCATCAACATCAGGAATCACCGCCCTCGGTCTCCTCGGGAGTGTCTCCCTCGGGTTGGAGTGCATCGGTTGCGGCTTCGTCTGCTTCGACGGCGTCGACGTCGGCCTCGACCCCTTCATCGACTCCAGATAGGGACTCAAGTTCGTCTGCATCGGTTGCCACGTGCGTGGTGACCTCCTCAGCAACGGCATCCGCGGCGATCGATTTCTCCGCTTCAGCGACAAGCTCAGCTTGTTTCGCCTCAGCAAGTACGTCATCGGGTGAATCCACCTCGACCACCGATTCGCCACCGGACTCGATCTCAGAAGCGACGGCTGCAGCCTCTCTTGCCTCTGCATGATCGGCCTTTGCATCGGCAGCAGACATCTTCTTGCCACCACCCGCCTCGATAAGACGTTTGCCTCCGCCAGCTTCGATGATCCGCTTCTCCTTACCGCCTCCGGCGGCAGCCTCGGCGCGAGACTTGACAGACTTACGGTGCTTGCGGTCGGACGGGCCACCCGAAGCGAGCCGCGCCTCTGCAGCGGCGCGTTCGGAAGAAGTGAACTTCTTCATGATGTCGCCCTTGTAGACCCACACCTTGATGCCAATGGCGCCGACGGTTGTCTCAGCAGTTGCCTGCCCGAAGTCAATGTCTGCACGCAGTGTATGGAGAGGAACTCGGCCTTCGAGATACCACTCACGGCGACCCATGTCCGCACCGCCGAGTCGACCAGAGGCCTGTACCCGAACTCCTTCTGCACCCGCCTTGAGGGCTGTGGCAACGGTGCGTTTGAGCGCACGACGGAATGACACACGGCCTTCGAGCTGATCGGCAACGCTGCGCGCAAGCAACGTTGCATCTGTCTCGGGGTTGTGCACTTCTATGACGTTGAACTTGACTCTACGTCCCGAGAGGTCCTCGAGACCGGCGCGGAGTCGCTCCGCCTCGGAGCCGCCACGGCCAATGACCACACCGGGTCGACCCGTGTGGACATCGATTTGGACCTTGCTGGCACCGACTCGCTCGATGTCGATCCGTGAGATCGCTCCGCGCTTCAACTCACCTTTGAGATACGTGCGGATCTGATAGTCCTCTTCGACGTTGGCTGCGTAGTCCTTGTCTGAGTACCAGCGCGACGTCCAGTCAGTGACGATGCCAAGACGCAGGCCATAAGGGTGTGTTTTTTGTCCCATCAGGCAACCTCCTCCTGGTCTGCAACGACGATCGTGATGTGGCTCGTACGCTTTCGAATCTTCGTCGCCCTACCGCGGGCACGAGGTCGCCAGCGTTTGAGGGTTGGGCCCTCATCCGCATAGGCCTCAGCTACAAAGAGCTCGTCAGCATCGAGAGCCAGGTTGTGCTCGGCGTTCGCGACTGCTGAGTCGAGCACCTTCTTGATTGTTGGCGCGGCTTTCCGGTTCGTGAACTGGAGCACTACCAGCGCCTCGTCCACGGGGAGGCCACGAACAAGGTCGAGCACGCGTCGCACCTTGTACGGCGATTGACGGACGTGCTTGGCCTGGGCGCGAGCGTTCATCGCTGCCTCACAGACTGATCAGTCATATGCCCGCGGAAGGTGCGGGTGGGAGCGAACTCGCCAAGTTTGTGACCGACCATCGACTCGCTTATGTACACGGGCACATGTTTGCGTCCATCATGAATGGCAATGGTGAGACCGACCATCTCCGGTGTGATGGTTGACCGACGGCTCCACGTACGAATGACGCGTTTATCACCGCTGGCATTTGCCTTCTCGACCTTCACCAGGAGGTGTTCATCGACGAACGGCCCTTTCTTGAGGCTTCTCGCCATGGCTTACCTCTTACCCTTCTTCGTACGACGCCGCACGATGTACTTGTTACTTGCCTTGTTCTTCTTGCGAGTCTTGCGCTCGGGCTTGCCCCAGGGGCTAACCGGATGACGGCCACCCGAACTGCGGCCTTCACCACCACCAAGTGGGTGATCCACAGGGTTCATGGCGACGCCACGCGACTGTGGGCGCTTGCCCTTCCAACGACTGCGACCCGCCTTGCCGATCTTCACGAGTTCAGCCTCGGTGTTCCCCACCTGGCCAATCGTTGCCCTGCAGTCAAGAGGGACCTGACGCATCTCGCCTGATGGCAGACGGACCAGGGCAACTTTGCCCTCCTTCGACATCAGCTGTACTGATGTTCCCGCAGACCGTGCCATCTTCGCGCCGCCCCCAGGCCTGAGCTCGACAGCGTGCACGATCGTACCGGTCGGGATGTTTCGTAGAGGCAGCGCGTTGCCAGGACGAATCTCGGCCTTGGAACCCGAAGAGAGCATGTCACCAACGCTGATGCCGACTGGTGCAAGGATGTATCGCTTCTCCCCGTCCACGTAATGGAGTAACGCAATGCGCGCGTTCCGGTTCGGGTCGTATTCGATCGACGCGACCTTTGCCGGCACGTCATCCTTGACGCGACGGAAATCGACTATTCGGTAGCGACGCTTGTGGCCACCGCCGCGATGGCGCGAGGTGATCCTGCCGTACGAGTTACGACCGGCTGACCGCGTCTTGGGAGCCAGAAGGCTCTTCTCCGGAGTCGACTTCGTGATCGTGTCGAAATCCGAGACTGTCTGCCACCGGCGCCCTGGCGAAGTGGGCTTGAGTTTCTTTACACCCATGAGCTATACCTCGAAGACGTCGATTGAATCACCGTCAACGAGCGTGACAAGGGCACGTTTGGTGTCCTTGCGTCGGCCGATCGTGTTTCCGGTGCGCTTGCGTTTGCCCTTGCGGTTGATCGTGTTGACGGATTTGACCTTCACTTCGAAGATCGTCTCGATCGCCTGCCTGATCTCGGTCTTGTTCGTCCGAGGATCAACGATGAACGTATACGTGTTGTTCTGCGCGACGAGGTCGTATGACTTCTCTGATACGACCGGCTCGCGAATGATGTCACGTGGATTCTTCATCCGTCCACCTCCACACTGTCATCGTCAACAGGTATTTCCGATTCCGAAACTGTCGACCGTGGACTGTCAACTGTGGACTGTTTTGCATGCTCCTCGGTGCCGCGAGGCGCGCTCTGACCCAGGGCGAGCGTGCCCTGACTCATGATGACCGTCTCGGCCCACAGAACATCGTATGTGTTGGCCTGACCGAGATTGGAGGCAATCACATGCTCGAGGTTGCGGAAGGACTTGATGGCCGAACGCTCATGATCCTCTGCAATGAGAAGCACCTTCCCTGTGACTCCCATTGCTTCGAGAAGAGCTACGGCATTCTTCGTCTTCGGTTCATCCCAGACATCGAACGACTCGACGACCCTAATGTGTCCGTTGGCCGCTCTGTCCGACAGCGCGCTACGAAGTGCAAGGCGTTTCATCTTCTTGGGCGTCCTCTGGCTGTAGTCACGAGGCTTGGGGCCGTGCGCAACACCGCCGCCAACCCACTGTGGGGAGCGGATCGAGCCATGCCTTGCCCGTCCGAGGCCCTTCTGGCGCCACGGCTTACGTCCACCGCCGCGCACCTCTGCACGCGTCTTCGTTGAATGCGTACCCTGCACGCCTGGCCGCAAGTTGAGCGGTCACGACCTGGTGCATGACATCCCTGTTCGGCTCGATGCCGAAAATGTCAGGATTGAGGTCAACCTCACCCTGAGACGCGCCGTCGGCGCTGTAGAGTTGTGCGGTGAGCTTGTCAGCCATTGACCTTCACCGCCTCGCGCACGACAACGATCGCACCCTTGGGACCTGGCACCGCACCGGCAAGCAGTAGCACGTTGCGGTCAGCATCCACCTGGATAATGTCGAGGTTCATGATCGTCTGCTGGTCTCCGCCCATGCGGCCAGGCATCCTCTTACCCTTGAACACGCGAGCAGGCGTGGCACAGGCACCAATGGCTCCCGGCGCGCGATGCACCTTGTGGACACCATGGGACGCACCCTGTCCCTTGAAATTGTGACGCTTCATCACGCCGGCGAACCCTTTGCCCTTTGTGATCCCAGTGACATCAGCTTTCTTGCCAACTTCGAGTACATCGCCAACCGAGATGATCTGGCCAAGTTCATAGGAATCTGGATCATCCACCCGAACCTCAACGACATAGCGGTGCGGTGCAACGCCTGCCTTGGCGAAATGACCTGTCTGGGGACGGCCAGCCTTGTCCGTGGACATCTCCTTGAAGGCGATCTGAATCGCTGAGTAACCATCGGTCTCAGGACGCTTTATCTGTGTGACGACAACCGGGCCAGCCTTCACAGCTGTCACAGGAATCGCTCGGTTGGCTTCGTCGAAGATCTGGGTCATACCCAGCTTCTCACCAATGATCGCGTTCATGTCTTGATCTCTACTTCTACGCCGGCGGGGAGGTCCAAACGCATGAGCGAATCGACCGTCTTCGGGGTTGGATCGAGGATGTCGATGAGGCGCTTGTGGATGCGCATCTCGAACTGCTCACGTGATGACTTGTCGACGTGAGGTCCACGAATGACCGTATATCGGTGGATCCTGGTCGGCAGAGGCACCGGTCCCCTGATCTTCGCCTGGGTACGGACCACTGTCTCAGCAATTTTTCGCGCCGACTCATCGACGACCGAGTGGTCGTACGCCTTGAGTCGAATGCGGTTCCGATGCTCGATTGCCATGATTTCTCGCTAACTTCGTTCGTTCGACAGTTTTCAGTTCTGACTGTGAACTGTTGACTGTGAAATTCTTCTTCATTTCAGGATCTTTGTGACACGGCCTGCACCAACAGTGCGTCCACCCTCACGGATAGCGAACCGCAAACCCTCATCCATTGCAATCGGCTTACCCAACACCACAGTCATCTCAGTGTTATCACCAGGCATCACCATCTCAGTGCCCTCAGGCAGAGACACAGCACCCGTCACATCCGTGGTACGGAAATAGAACTGAGGACGATACCCATCAAAGAACGGGTTATGACGCCCACCCTCATCCTTCGTCAAAATATACACATTCGCCTCAAAATCGGTATGAGGAGTAATAGACCCAGGAGCCGCAATCACCTGACCACGCTCCACATCTTCCTTCCCAATACCACGCAGCAACAAACCAACATTGTCACCAGCCTGACCCTGATCCAAAAGCTTCCTAAACATCTCAATACCCGTCACCGTCGTGGTCTGCAACTCACGCAAACCAACAATCTCAACAGGATTCCCCACCTTCAACACACCCTGCTCAATACGGCCAGTCACCACAGTCCCACGACCCGTAATCGAAAACACATCCTCAATCGGCATCGCAAAAGGCTTATCCATCTCACGAACAGGCTCAACAACATACGAATCAACCGCATCCATCAACTCCATGATCTGAGCCTGAGCAGCCTCATCATCCTCCAAAGCCAACAAAGCAGAACCCCTCACCACAGGAGTGTCATCACCAGGGAACTCATACTCATCCAAAAGCTCACGAACCTCCAACTCAACAAGATCCAAAAGCTCGTCGTCATCAACCTGATCCGTCTTATTCATAAACACAACCAAAGACGGCACACCAACCTGACGAGCCAACAACACATGCTCACGCGTCTGGGGCATAGGACCATCAGCAGCAGACACCACCAAAATCGCGCCATCAATCTGAGCAGCACCCGTAATCATATTCTTCACATAATCAGCATGACCAGGCATATCAACATGCGCGTAATGACGATTATCCGTCTCATACTCAACATGAGAAATAGCGATCGTAATACCACGCTCACGCTCCTCAGGAGCCTTATCAATATCCTCAAACGCCGTATATTCAGAATCGTTACGCTGAGCCAACACCTTCGTAATAGCAGCAGTCAACGTCGTCTTCCCATGATCAATATGACCCATCGTCCCAATATTCATATGCGGCTTCGACCGCTCAAACTTCTCTTTCGCCATGTCGGTCTCCTATTCGCCTCTGACCTTGGCCACGATTTCTTGTGCAGCCGCAGTCGGTACTTCTTGATATGAGTGGAATTGCATCGAGTAATTCGCACGTCCCTGGGTACGGGAACGCAGATCGGTCGCATAGCCGAACATCTCCGCAAGCGGAACGAGCGCGTTGACCACACGGGCAGGACCGCGAGCGTCCATCGATTCGATCTTTCCGCGTCGTGCTGAAAGGTCGCCAATGACATCACCCATGTAATCCTCAGGAGTGACCACTTCGAGTTCCATCACCGGTTCGAGGATCTTGATCCCTGCGGCCTTTGCGGCCTCCTGAATTGCCATGGATCCAGCGATCTTGAAAGCCATCTCGTTCGAGTCAACGTTGTGGCTCGAACCATCGATCAGACGGGCTCTGACGTCAACAAGCGGGTAACCGGCGAGAATCCCGCTGGCGAGCGCTTCACGCATGCCCTTCTCGACCGCGGGGATGTACTCGCGTGGGACGTTACCGCCCTTGACCTTGTCCTCGAATTCGAAGCCTGAACCGGGCGCGAGGGGTTCGAGGTCAATGACGACGTGGCCGTACATACCCGAACCACCGGTCTGTCTCTTGAACTTCGCATCTATCTTGTTGACTGGACGCTTGATCGTCTCTCGGTAGGCAACCTGGGGACGACCCACGTTGGCCTCGACGCTGAACTCCCGGAAGAGACGATCGACGATGACCTCAAGGTGCAGTTCGCCCATGCCTGCAATGATCGTCTGGCCGGTTTCATCGTCGGTGTGCACATTGAACGTCGGGTCTTCCTCGGTCAGTCTTGCAAGACCGCTGCCGAGTTTGTCCTGGTCCGACTTTGTCTTTGGCTCAATCGCAACGGAGATGACCGGGGCAGGGAAGGACATCGACTCGAGCTGGATCGGGGCATTGATGGACGAAAGCGTGTCGCCTGTCTTTGTGTTCTTCATCCCGACAGCAGCAACGATGTCGCCTGTCATGATCTCGTCGATGTCCTCCTGTTTTGCGGCGTGCATCCGCAGAAGTCGACCGAACCGCTCCTTCTTTCCCGTCGTCGTGTTGATGACACTGTCGCCCTTGTCAGCCCTGCCTGAATAGACACGGAAGTAGGTGAGCTTGCCCACATAGGGGTCGGACATGATCTTGAACGCGAGGGCCGAGAACTCTTCATCATCCGAGGCCTTGCGCTCCATGGAGTCGCCCTCATGGCCCGGCTTGAACCCTTCAATTGGGGGGAGGTCGACCGGGCTTGGCAGATAGGCAATGACTCCGTCCAGGAGGGCCTGAATGCCCTTGTTCTTGAACGCGGTGCCGAGCATTACTGGGACGAAGTCACGTGCAATCGTGCCCTTGCGAATCACGGAACGGATCTCGTCGGGCGAGAGGTCCTCCTCCATGAGGTACTTCTCCATCAGGTCCTCGTCCTCGGATGCGACAATGTCAAGCATCTTGTGGTGCCATTCCGTCGCCTGTTCGACGAGTTCCTCTGGGATGTCGGTGACCTCGAATTCTGTGCCCTCATCGTCGTTCCAGATGATTGCCTTCATCTCCACAAGGTCAACGACTCCCTTGAATTCAGACTCGGCGCCGATCGGAATCTGGATTACGACCGGATTGCCACCGAGGCGATCGGTGATCGACTGGGTGGATGCGAAGAAGTCTGCGCCGATCCGGTCCATCTTGTTGATGAAGCAAATTCGTGGAACGCCGTACTTGTCTGCTTGGCGCCACACTGTCTCTGACTGTGGTTCGACACCAGAAACGGCGTCGAACACAGCAACAGCACCATCGAGAACGCGGAGCGAGCGCTCCACTTCAACGGTGAAGTCAACGTGGCCAGGAGTATCGATGATGTTGATCGTGTGGCCGTCCCACTCACAGGTGGTGGCAGCCGATGTGATCGTGATGCCCCGCTCCTGCTCCTGCTCCATCCAGTCCATGACAGCAGCACCCTCGTGAACTTCACCGATCTTGTACGTCCGACCGGTGTAGAAGAGGATTCGTTCGGTCGTCGTTGTCTTGCCCGCGTCGATGTGGGCCATGATTCCGATATTACGAACGGTGTCGAGTGGGATGGTGCGTGCCATGTTCTTTACCAGCGATAGTGGGCGAAGGCCTTGTTGGACTCAGCCATCTTGTGGACGTCTTCGCGGCGCTTGACGGCAGCACCGCTGCGGTTCGCTGCATCGAGAATCTCATTGGCGAGGCGCTCAGACATCGTGGATTCACGACGTTTGCGTGCGAAGTCAACGAGCCAACGTACAGCCAAGGTCTGGGCACGACGTGGTCGTACCTCAACCGGAACCTGATATGTCGAACCACCGACGCGACGTGACCGGACCTCAAGGGTGGGACGCACGTTGTCTATGGCACGTTTGAGAATGGGAAGGGGTTCCGAACCAGTGCGCTGCTCCACGATGTCCATTGCGGTGTACACAATGCGACGGGCGGCGCCCTTCTTGCCCTTGAGAAGGATCTTGTTCGTGATCTGTGTCACCAGAACCGACTGATAGATCGGATCCGGATAGAGCTTGCGAACTTCTGCTGGTGCTCTACGCATCTAGGAATCCTTCTTCGTGCCGTACTTGGAACGAGCCTGCTCGCGGCCTTCAACGCCGGCGGCGTCAAGGGCTCCACGGATGACTTTGTAGCGAACACCAGGAAGGTCCTTCACACGCCCTCCTCGGACGAGAACGATCGAGTGTTCCTGGAGGTTGTGACCTTCGCCTGGGATGTAGGCGGTGATCTCCGCTCCGGACGACAGGCGGATACGCGCCACCTTGCGAAGCGCCGAGTTCGGCTTCTTCGGGGTGACGGTGTAGACGCGTGTGCATACGCCACGTCTCTGAGGCGAGCCGGCAAGACCGACGGTCCTCAACTTCTTCGGTTTCGGCTTCCGGCCCTTGCGGACCAGCTGCTGTACGGTTGGCACGTTTCTTTATGTCTCTCTCTTCGGCGTACACCGACCCGTTACTCGGGTATCGGAGTCCTGACGAACGAAAAATCGGCCCGGTGTGGATTACACAACAGAACCGATCCCTTGTATGAACCTCTTCCGACACAACAGCGTCTCAGAACATCAATCCTGGAACGCCTCCGGGTACCGGCGGGCTCGGCTGGGATAACCAGATGCGAGTATAGGAGCATCTGGTCCTAACGCGCACGACAAGACAGCCACCTGGCTATCCACCACCTGGTCGAGAATCCAACCCTAGCAGATTCGTCCAGAATGACGGTACAAGTCGCTCAGTCAACTTCTATGATGCTTCGGTGCCCATCCCCACTGTCGACGAAGCGAACAGATTCCTTACGGAGACATATCCGGCGGCAGCCTCGTCGGGTGTGCGTTGCGAGTCGATGAATGAGCGAAGTGCTGTTGCACGTTGGACCTATGACGCCACACAGCTGCGTCCGGGCGGGTACATCAGCGGTCCAACGATATTCACACTTGCAGACAGCGCACTGTGGTTTGCGACGTTCACGGTGATTGGCATCGAAGCCATGGCCGTCACGAGCGAGATGTCGCTTCGCTTTCTACGCCCAGCCCAGGGAGGCGACCTCATTGCGAGGGCCACAATCCAGTCGATCAGTACAAGACGGCTTGTTGGAACCATCGAACTCTGGATCGACGGCACACCGGACCTCCTCGTCGCGGTGGCACAGGGCACCTACAGCCGGGGCAACGGCTGAGCGCGATCAGATCGGAAACTCAGGCGGCGGCTTCTTCGGAACAGGAGGAGCGGAAGGCGCTGGTGCAGCCGGAGGAGCCGGCTCGGGACCAGATGGTGGACGCTCCCTCTTTGACCTGCGAGCGGCAGCGGCGCGGTACTCGCGCAGACCGCTGAACGCGAACAGAACAACGATGATCGCAGCGAACTGAAAGCCGTTCATCAGTGCGAGTGGGACGACGATTGCAACGGTGATCCACGTGATCACCTGGCTGATGAGGGGTCCATGTTTCTCGCTGACCGCGGTGGCGATGCTTTGGACCATATGTCCCCCATCGAGGGGAACGATCGGTATCCAGTTAAGAATGCCCCACACGAGAGCTGTGAATATGAACGACTCGATGAAGACGATCACTTCATGTGACACTCCGACGAATGCACCGTCGCGACCCAGAAAAAGTAGCGCGCCGCCCACGATGATTCCTGTCGCAGACCCGGCCGCAGAGATCAGGAACGAACGCCCGTTGCTCATCTTCTTTGCAGCACCATAGGTCGTCACGCCACCGAGTCCATAGAGGGTCACGTTCACCCCTGTTGCACCGAATCCGCGAGCCGTGAGGGCATGACCCATCTCGTGCAGCAGAATCGATGCGAACGCTGCAGCGGTCCATATTGCAATGTCGAATCCGCTGTACGTAGTTGCCCCAAGAAGCGCAATGAACAGAAACGTCACGTGGACCGCGACGGGGATGCCGAGCAACCGGAACTTGAGCATGCCACAAAGGTAGCGATTCCCCACCACCCAATGCGCGTACCCAGGGTACGCGAGAGGGGCGACCGTGATGGTCGCCCCTCTCGGTTCGGAATGGGGTGGGCTACTCCTCGGAGTCGCCGTCTCCAGATGGCGCTGGTGTGGACGCAGCACCGAGAGACGCCAACCACTCCGCCGGGTCGGCGGGTAGCGCATCGTCCACGGATTCGATCTCGATCTCACCGAATAGATCAGCGGCCGTCGGCACCTCTGCGTCAGGCAGCATCGGTTCGATCGACTGGTAGGAGTCCGAGCCGGTTCCGGCAGGGATCAGCTTCCCGATGATCACGTTCTCCTTCAGACCACGCATGTAGTCGGACTTCGCGTTGAGCGATGCCTCGGTGAGCACCCGTGTCGTCTCCTGGAACGATGCCGCCGAGAGCCATGAATCCGTCGCGAGCGACGCTTTCGTGATTCCCATGAGCTCAGGGCGACCTTCAGCAGGCTGTTTGCCGTCCTCGACGAGTTCACGGTTCGTGTCTCGGAACACCTGACCGTCCACGAGTTCAGCTGGAAGCCATGGACCATCACCCGGATTCGCAATGCGGACCCTTCGCAACATCTGGCGGACGATCAACTCAATGTGCTTGTCGTGGATGTCGACACCCTGAGAGCGGTACACCTCCTGAACCTGGTCAACCAGATAGCGCTGGCAGGCACGCACGCCCTGGATGGCAAGCACTTCCTTCGGATCCAGTGGACCCTCGGTCAGCTGCGCCCCAGGTTCGATGATGTCGCCCTCTGACACACGCAGGCGTGCGCGAGCAGACAGGTCATATGACACGACCTCTTCATCGCCGTCGACGATCACGATCGACCGCTGGCCGGTGTCCTCATCCGTTTCGAACTTCACCGCACCACCGGCCTCAGAGAGCAACGCGACACCCTTGGGGCGTCGTGCCTCGAAGAGTTCGGTCACGCGGGGCAGACCGTGCGTGATGTCCTCTCCAGCAATACCGCCGGTGTGGAACGTGCGCATGGTCAACTGCGTGCCGGGCTCACCGATCGACTGGGCGGCCATGATCCCAACTGCGGTACCGAACTCGACCATTACGCCTGTTGCGAGGTCGATTCCATACGATTGCTGGGAGATGCCGTACTTGCTCTCATCCGTCAGAGGCGAGCGGACCCGAATCTCCTCCACGTCCTCGAGCTCCTGGATTCCGTTGACAGCCTCGCGGTCGAGTGCGAATCCTGCCCGAAGTTTGCGACCGTCCGGCAGCTCAGCGAACGAACGACCGATCTTCACGTCTTCGGCAAGGACGCGTCCGATGATCTTGTTTCGAAGGTGACGAATGGGTTCGCCGTCCTCGCGAATCTCGACGAGTAGTCCCGGGTCATCTGTCTCTTCATCGTGGATGATGATTTCCTGGCTCACATCGACGAGACGCCTTGTCAGGTAGCCCGAGTCAGCTGTACGAAGTGCCGTATCAGCAAGACCCTTGCGTGCGCCATGCGTCGAGATGAAGTACTCGAGGACGGTCAGCCCTTCACGGAAGTTCGCCTTGATCGGCTGCGGGATGATGTCACCCTTCGGGTTGGCCACCAATCCACGCATACCCGCAATCTGGCGTAGCTGCATGATGTTCCCGCGCGCTCCCGAGCGGACCATCATGTCCATAGGATTGAACGGATCCTCCTGCAGTGTCTCCTGCATGGCGTCCTTCACCTTGTCTGTCGCAACGGTCCAGATCTCGATCAACTCGGAGCGACGCTCGTCGTCCGTGATGACGCCCTTCTGGTACAGGCTCTCCACCTTGGCTGCCCTCTCCTCGAAGGCTGCCAGGATCTGCTTCTTCTCAGGTGGCGTCTTGACATCCTGCAGTCCGATCGTCAAGCCGGCCTTGGTCGCGAACCGGAATCCGAGATCCTTGATGTTGTCAAGCGTGTTCGCGACATCCGGTTTGTCGTAGGTGTGGATCACCTCTTCAACAAGGGTGCGAACGTCGGACTTCAGAAGCACCGCGTTCACATACGGGAAGCCTGGCGGGAATGCCCCGTTCAGAATCGCCCTTCCAACGGTCGTCTCGGTGAGCCCGTCTGAAGGAACAGGTTCATCATCGATCAATTCCTTGAGCATCGGCTTGAGCTCCGCGTGAACGTCAGCGTCACCCGCCAACCAGCCGACTCGCACCTTGATCGGAGCGTGAAGATCAATGTCACCGTTCTCGTACGCCATGACGGCTTCTTCAACCGTCGAGAACGCGCGGCCTTCGCCTTTCGCCCCCGGCTTGACCGCGGACAGGTAATACATACCGATGATCATGTCCTGGGACGGCGTGACAACTGGCCGACCATTCGCCGGCGAGAGCACATTGTTGGACGACAGCATGAGAATGCGTGCCTCGGCCTGCGCCTCAGCGGAGAGCGGAAGGTGGACTGCCATCTGATCGCCATCGAAGTCGGCGTTGAACGCTTCACAAACAAGCGGATGCAGCTGTATTGCCTTGCCTTCAATCAACACGGGCTCGAATGCCTGGATACCAAGTCGGTGCAGCGTGGGTGCGCGGTTCAGCAGCACGGGGTGCTCCTGGATCACGTCGCCGAGCACGTCCCACACCTGGGCGCGACGCCGCTCAACCATTCGCTTCGCCGCCTTGATGTTTCTGGGCAAGGTCGAGGTCGACGAGTCGTTTCATCACGAAAGGCTTGAAGAGCTCGAGGGCCATGATCTTTGGCAGGCCGCACTGGTGCAAACGCAGTTGGGGACCAACGACGATCACGGAACGTCCCGAGTAGTCCACGCGCTTTCCGAGGAGGTTCTGGCGGAACCTTCCCTGCTTTCCCTTCAGCATGTCAGACAGTGACTTGAGTGGACGGTTTCCGGGTCCGGTAACGGCACGGCCGCGTCGCCCGTTGTCGAACAGGGCGTCAACTGACTCCTGAAGCATGCGCTTCTCGTTGTTGACGATGATCTCTGGTGCGCCAAGGTCGATGAGGCGCTTGAGCCTGTTGTTACGGTTGATCACCCTGCGGTACAGGTCGTCATATCTGAAGTGGCGAACCGGCCACCATCGAGCTGGACCATTGGACGGAGATCCGGCGGGATCACCGGCACGGCTTCGAGGATCATTCCCGACGGATCGTTCTTCCCGTCTGCGAATGGTTGCACGACCTTGAGGCGCTTCTGCGCCCTCTGTCTGCGTTGCTGGCTCCGAGGGTCGACCAGATCTTCGCGCAACTTCTCGACTTCCGCCTGGAGGTCCATGCGGTTGATGAGATCCTTTACGTACTCGGCACCCATGCCTCCGGTGTAGTACTCGCCGTAACGATCGACGATCTCACGCCACAACTGCTCCGACTCAACCAGGTCGCGCGGCTTCATGGCCTTGAATGTGTCAAAGGCCTCATCGAGGAGATCGATCTCAACCTGGGCGCGTTCGTCCCTGTCCTTGATCTCGCGCTCGACTTCCTTCTTGCGAGCGTTTATCTCCGTCGCTTTCGCTCCGGCATCCTCCATCTGGGCGAGCTCGGCCTCAAGGCGCTCAAGCCTGGCTTCCTTCCACTCCTCGAGTTCCTCAGCGATGAGAATTCGCTCGTGGCGAGCGGCCTCTTCGAGATCGGGGAGGTCCTTGGTCCTCTTGTCCGCATCAACATCGGTAACGAGGTAGGCAGCGAAGTAGATGACCTTCTCGAGATCCTTTGGTGACATGTCGAGGAGATAGCCCAAACGGCTCGGAACGCCCTTGAAGAACCAGATGTGGGTCACTGGAGCTGCGAGCTCGATGTGACCCATCCGCTCGCGCCGTACCTTGGCACGAGTTACCTCGACACCGCACCGCTCACAAACCACTCCGCGGAACCGCACACGCTTGTACTTGCCGCAATAGCACTCCCAATCCCGCGTGGGACCGAAGATGCGCTCGTCGAAAAGGCCGTCCTTTTCAGGCTTCAGCGTTCGATAGTTGATCGTTTCGGGCTTCTTCACCTCACCGTATGACCAGGCACGAACCTGGTCCGACGATGCAAGGCTGATCTTTAGTTCATCAAAAACCTGTGCCACTTATTCGCTCCCGCTCTCAAAGTTCTCTTGTGGTGTTGCTAAACGATTATGTCGAGTTCTGGTCGCTCAGGTCGAGAGATGTCGATTCCAAGGCTTGCTGCGGTTCGGAATACGTCGTCCTCAAGATCCTTGAGTTCGACCTCCTCACCAGCGGACAACATCTCGACGTTGAGTCCAAGAGACTGCATCTCCTTGATCAGCACCTTGAATGACTCAGGTATGCCTGGTTCGGGGATGTTCTCGCCCTTTACGATTGCTTCGTAGACCTTGACGCGTCCTCGAACATCGTCAGACTTGATGGTCAGGAGTTCCTGAAGTGCGTATGCAGCTCCGTATGCCTCAAGTGCCCACACTTCCATCTCGCCGAAGCGCTGGCCGCCGAACTGGGCCTTACCGCCGAGTGGCTGCTGCGTGATCATCGAGTATGGGCCGGTCGACCTTGCGTGGATCTTGTGATCGACAAGGTGGACGAGCTTCAGGATGTACATGTATCCGACCGTTATCGGCGAATCGAACGGTTCGCCGGTCAGGCCATCGAAGAGTTGGGTCTTGCCCTCGCTATTGATGACTCGAACGCCGTCACGGTTCGGGAGAGATTTCGAGAGCAGCTTGAGCACCTCGTCCTCGTGCGCACCGTCAAATACAGGAGTCGCAACCCGGGTCCATGGTTCGCCTCCTCCGGACGCAGGACTCTCCAGGTCGTCGAATGCCTCCCATCCGGTCGCAGCAGCCCAACCCAGATGTGTTTCGAGCACCTGGCCCAGGTTCATGCGCGAGGGGACTCCCAGCGGTGACAGGATGATGTCCACGGGTGTGCCGTCGGCAAGATGTGGCATGTCCTCTTCGGGGAGGATCATTGCAATGACACCCTTGTTTCCGTGACGGCCGGCAAGCTTGTCACCCGCAGATATCTTTCTCTGCTTCGCAACGTAGACGCGGACAAGCTCGTTCATCCCCGGAGGAAGGTCGTAACCATCCTCGCGACTGAACTCTTTGACCGCAATGGCCTTGCCCGACTCACCGTGTGGCACCTTGAGGGAGACGTCGCGAACCTCACGGGCCTTCTCACCAAAGATGGCACGGAGCAGCCGCTCCTCGGGAGTCAGCTCCGTCTCGCCCTTGGGCGTGACCTTTCCAACGAGATAGTCGCCTGGGCCGACGTCGGCTCCGACACGGATAATCCCGCTCTCGTCGAGATCCATGAGAACCTCTTCAGCAACGTTCGGGATATCTCTTGTGATCTCTTCCGCACCGAGCTTGGTGTCGCGTGCCTCGATCTCATGCTCCTCTATATGGATAGAGGTGAGAATGTCGTCCTTGACGAGCTTCTCAGAGATGATGATCGCATCTTCGAAGTTGTATCCATTCCATGGCATGAACGCCACCATCAGGTTCCGTCCGAGAGCGAGTTCACCGCCATCAGTTGATGCGCCGTCGGCAAGTGCGTCACCGACTTTCACCTTCTGACCCTCAACCACGATCGGTTTCTGGTTGATGCAGGTTCCTTGGTTGGACCGTTCGAACTTGTCGAGATCGAATGTGTGCTTCTTGTTCGCGCCCGCCTCTTTGACGACGATCTGGGTCCCAGTGACCTCAACGACCTCGCCGTTGACTGGTGACAGGATGACCTCGCCAGAGTCCTTTGCGGCACGTTCCTCCATGCCTGTCCCGACGAGGGGTGCGTCTGATGTGATCAGCGGCACCGCCTGACGTTGCATATTGGAGCCCATGAGTGCTCTGTTTGCGTCGTCATGCTCGAGGAACGGAATCAGCGATGTCGCGATCGAGACGACCTGCTTGGGCGAGACGTCCATGTAGTCGACCTGGTCCGCTGGGACCGTATCGACCTCGCCACCCGTCTTGCGCACGAGCACCCGATCGTTGCTGAAGGTTCCATCATCATTGAGGGGCGCGTTCGCCTGCGCAATAACGTGACCCTCTTCTGCCGCTGCGGTCAGGTGGTCGATGGTTTTCGAGACCTTGCCCTTTGTCACGCGACGATATGGTGTCTCGATGAACCCGAAACGATTCACCCTTGCATAGGAGGCAAGCGATCCGATGAGCCCGATGTTCGGACCTTCGGGTGTCTCGATGGGGCACATGCGTCCGTAGTGCGAAGGATGGACATCCCTCACCTCGAATCCAGCGCGCTCTCGAGAAAGTCCACCTGGTCCAAGCGCCGAGAGACGGCGGCGGTGGGTGATCGATGCGAGCGGATTCGGCTGATCCATGAACTGGCTCAGCTGGGACGTTCCGAAGAACTCCTTGATCGAAGCCACGACTGGACGGATGTTGATCAGGGTCTGGGGCGTGATCGCCTCTGGGTCCTGGGTCGTCATCCGCTCGCGGACGACGCGCTCGAGGCGGGTCAATCCAACACGAATCTGGTTCTGGATCAACTCGCCAACCGTGCGGATTCGCCGATTCTGGAAGTTGTCGATGTCGTCGACGCGGTAGCCCTCTGTCCCTTCCTTGAGGTTCATCAGGTACTTGATCGTGTTGACCATGTCCTCATCGGTGATCAGGCCCTGCTCGTCGGCCCTGAAATTATCCATGAGATCGATGGAGGCGTCTCCTCCAAGTTTCTGATTGACCTTGTAGCGACCCACGCGGGTGAGGTCGTACCTCTTCGGCGTGCGGAACAACGTCTTGATAAGACTGCGTGCCGACTCAACCGTCGTGAGTTCACCAGGCCGCAGCTTTCGGTAGAGATCCAGAAGAGCCTCGTCCTTGGTGGATGTCGGGTCCTTCTCGAGAGTGTTGCGTACAAGTTCGGAATCACCGAGAAGTGCGATGATCTCCTCATCGGTCTCTGCTATTCCAAGAGCACGTAGGAACGTCGATACGAATTGGCGACGCTTGCGATCGACGCGAACACCAATGGTGTCCTTTTTGTCGATGTCAAATTCAAGCCAGGCACCTCGGCCGGGGATGACCTTCGAGGCGTACACGGGACGGCCGGACGTCTTGTCGATCGTTCTGTCGAAGTAGACGCCTGGGCTGCGAACCAGCTGACTAACAACGACCCTCTCGGTGCCGTTGATGATGAAGGTACCGTTCTCGGTCATCATCGGGAAGTCGCCGAGGAAGACCTGCTGCTCCTTTATTTCACCGGTCTCCTTGTTGAGGAACCTGGCGGTGACGAAGAGAGGGCGCGAGTAATTCGAGTCGCGGTCCTTTGCCTCTTCGATCGTCAGTGGCGGTTCCTCGAACCGATGGTCGGTGAGTTCGAGAGCCAGGTTGCCGGTGAAGTCTTCAATCGGCGATACCTCATCGAACATTTGCTTGAGTCCGGAATCTAGAAAGGCGCCGAAAGACTCCCTCTGCACGTCAAGGAGACCCGGAATCTCCTGAACCTGTGGAATCTTTGAAAATGACAGCCTCTGGGAACGCGCACGAGCCAACGCGGATCCTCCTCTTATAGACGATGCAACAGCACAGGGCTAGGAGCAGTGAAACGGGTGAACAAGTGAGGATAGCACGAAGTGGGGATAGCGCACCACTATCCCGCCACTATCTGGAGCGGATCGAAAGAGAGTTCTTCAACTGTGTTTGTGAGGATACAGGGAACCGCGCGTTTTTTCAAGCAATGGTCATCGGTTCTCAGTTCACAGTCCTCAGTTCACAGTCGGAAACGAACGAAAAGAAGGGGAGCCGCCGAAGCAACTCCCCTTCTTTTCGTGTGTCGTGTGTCTGGGAAGCTACTTGAGTTCCACCGATGCGCCAGCGGCCTCGAGGGCCTCCTTGGCCTTCTCGGCTGTCTCCTTGTCTGCTCCTTCGATGATCGGTGAAGGTGCGTCGTCGACGAGCGCCTTGGCTTCTTTGAGACCCAGGCTTGTGAGGCTACGAACCTCTTTGATCACCTGGATCTTCTTGTCGCCAGCTCCGGTGAGCACGACATCGAACTCATCCTGCTCCTCTTCAGCTGCTGCTCCGGCGTCTCCAGCTACGGGCGCAGCGGCAACTGCCACTGGCGCGGCTGCGGTGACATCGAACTTCTCCTCGAATGCTGAAAGGAACTCCGAGAGTTCGAGGACGGACATCTCCTCGAACGTCTCAAGAAGCTTCTCTGTTGTAGTTTTCGCCATTGTTACTCCTCGTCGTCTGCATCTGTAGACGTCTTTTCTTTTTCTTCAACTGCGTCGACAGCCGCGTCAGCAACTGCAACCTCCGCGTCTGCGGAGTCATCATCGGATTCGTCGTCTGCATCGTCTGATGCTTCAGAGGTCGTGTCGGAATCGTCTTCGGTCGTTGAAGATGCCTCGTCGGCCGGTGCGGCCTCCTCAGCGCTGTCATCTTTCGGCTCTGAGCTCTCGGCTTCGACCGAGTCCTCTGAGTCATCAGACTCTTCTGCAACTGATGCCTCTCCGGCTTCCGCTTCCTTCTTCTCAAGCAACTGCGAGAGAACGTTGGCGGTATTGCGTGGCAACGCTGCCAGCAGACCTGCAAGATTCGCCATCGGCGCCTGCATGACTCCTGCGATCTTTGCGAGGAGTACCTCGCGCGGTTCGAGTTCAGCGAGTTCAGCGATCTTCTCAGGTGGAAGGAACTCAAGTCCAAGTAGTCCGCCCTTGACCGTGAACGTGTCATGGTCCTTCGCGAAGTCCTTGAGTACTTTCGCCGTTCCTGCCGGATCATCGTCAGCGAACGCAAGACCGGTTGGGCCAAGCAACAGTTCGTCGAGTGTGTCGATGTCCAGTTCTGCAGCTGCAAGGCGAGCCATGCTCATCTTCACAACCTTGAACTCAGCCCCGTTCTCACGGAGGCTGCGGCGTAGTGCCTGTTGATCCTTGACCGAAAGACCTGCATATTCCGCGAGGAACACGGCTTGTGCTCCTTCGATACGCGCCTTGATGTCGGCGACAGCCTGGACCTTTTCTGGTCTTGGCATGTTCGTCTCCTCAAATCGGACTTTCGTTTCCCAACCCGTGTGGGCTCTGAAATGATCAAAGCCCCCGAACCAAGACGTCAGGGGCTTCCGTGAGGAATCGGCCTGCGCTGGTGTCTTACGACTTATGCCCTGCCTGAGCAGTTACTGGCACCAACGGTCTTGGGTCGGTATGAGGTTGTGCGGCCAAGCTTACGGCTCTCAAGGAGCTAAGAATCATCGTCCGTGGTAACTCACGTGGAAGAGGCCCCATCTGCCTCGTGCCCTGGCAAGGTGGAGGAAATCGACCCACTTCGTCGAGTACACCCTCACAGTTGCGACATCGCCGGCGACATCGTCGATGATGATCTCCCATTCGGCGCCATCGAGAATCGATTCTCCGGTCGCGCACAGTTCGACCATTCGTTCAGGAGATGTCGTAGCGAGGTTGTACCCGTCCGTTTGATACGCGCGCTTGACGCACTCCTGGTGGTACGCGTGTGCATGCCTCTCCGCGTCGCCTGTGTACCAAGCCTCCACGTAGTCAAGCGCTCGTGCCGTAATCTCCACGTCATCCTCAGGGTTGCGTTCGTCGGTTCGGTTGGAGCTCTCTGTGTACGCGGCGTGAAGGAGCTTCCACTCTCCGCGGGCCTTCACGACGTGGAGGTAGTCCACCCATCCGTCCGAATACAACCGTACAGACGCGATGTCCTCAGACATGTCATCGATAATGATCTCGTAGCTGGGTTCGTCAACCCTCTTGCGGTCGATCCGGGCCACATCGACCATGGAAGCTGGAGTCTGGACCACCAGGTACCACACGTCGTCATCGGTGACCACAAAGTTTCGCTTGAGACACTCGGAGTGATACGCCCGTGCTGTCTGGTCCGGGTCTCTTCGGTGGTAGCCCTCGCAATAATCCACCACGGCCTGGTGCACGGCCTGAAGGTCTTCCTCTCTCGCCATACTCATCTCAGGTGCAAGCGTCATTGTCCCGTCCTCTCGTTGGGTTCAGAGCAACTCAGCGATCATGGACGCTGCCACGGCCGCGCCGTTCGTCTCAACATCTACATAGTCGGCATCTCTTCCGATCTCCTCCGCCATCACTGCCGCAAGATTGTCAGGGACAACGTCTTCGTAATCCATGAAGCGACCTGCTCCGTAGCGGTCAAGCCTTGCCCTCACGTGAACGTGCTGCTCGAAGTGATTACGGAGCGGGACATAGACAAACGGCACCTTGGCCGCAGTGAGCTCCATCGTCGTCGTCAGGCCTCCCTGGACAATGGCGAGATCCGAAACGGCCAGATGCCTGTACAGCTTGTCGACGTATTCGCGGTACTCGACACCCTTGATCTGAGGGAGCGTTGCCGGGTCTATGCGAGGTCCCGTCACGACGATCATCCGCAGATCGGATACGGCTCCAGCGGCCGCGGCGTGGGATTCGACGACGCGCTTGATCAGATCCACACCGACGCCGGTGCCGCCGACGGACACGATGCACACCTTCTCGTCTTCGTGGTAGCCAAGCTCGGCCCGTAGCCCGGCGCGGTCGCCAAGCAGACTCGGGTCGAACCCGGTCACGTAGCCAGAGAAGTCGAAGTTGGCCTCGGTCCAGTCCCTTATCACCGGGAGGTCCGGTCCAAAGGTGCCTGGAATGATGTCATCAGGACTTCCTACGAAGATCGCCTTGTCCCTAGTGCGGCCGTAGCGGGCGATTTGCTCGATCATGTCCTGGTTGTAGTCAGCAGCAACGAACGCCTCCCTCTCGCCGCCGGACGGCATCGGGATGTATCCAACGAAGTCCGTCATCCATGCGTATGCCGTCTTCTTGAGGTTCGGATTCTCGTGCAGCTGATAGTCGAGCTCCCAACACTCGTCCCCGACGACGAGGTCATACTGGCCTCCGGCAACCACCTCATCGATCAGCATGAAGTTGGCCACTTGGATCTCATCCATGTTCCGGAGAGTCTGAAACGCGTTGAGGTCGTGCTCACCCGACTCGCTCTCCATGTGGGCAGACTCATTCGCCAGCAGGGACGAGGCCGGATGAACCCGCTCTCCTGCCGTCTCGAGCACCCTTGTCACGGGGTCCTGCGCGAGCCAGTCGATCTGTACGTCGGGATACACGTTGCGTAGGTCATCGGCGATTGCGACATCTCTACGGGCATGACCGAGACCTATCGGTGAGGAGATGAACAGCACGCGCTTCGGGCGTGCGTGACCGACGTGCCATCTGGCATCGGGCCGCTGCCGAGGGTAGACACGGTCCATGAACGCTCGTATGGCGTGATTCATCTGCACGGGATAGCGGCCGATCGGGATGTGCCCTGCCCCTTCGATCGTCAACAGCTCGGCGTTCGGGATCATCTTCTGGAGAGCAAGTGCGCTCTCGAAACTGATGATTTTGTCATCTGTGCCATGGATGATCAGACACGGCATGTCGATCGCGCGAATGGCAACTTCCAGCTCATCGACATCGAAACTCGGACCGGCCTCGGACTGTCGTGCGATCAGTTCACCTGTGGTCTCCATTGCCCACCCCACGACGTCATCGAAGCCCTTCGTGGAGTGAGGATCAGCGGTGCACGCAGCAAAGAATGGTTCGACGAATCCTCGCCAGTCCCTTCGCCAGAGCTCCGGTCCGCTGTCGGCGACGACAGGTTCCTCGAGTGGTACGCCCCACGCATGGGACGCGCCGATCGGGATCACGCCATCGAACCGTTCCGGATGGAGCGCGGCAAGGATCGTGGCCAGACCCCCTCCATACGAGAGGCCCGCAACAACGCATGTCTCGGTCTCCGTCGCATCCAGAACGGCGATCGCATCCGCCAGGACCTCAGAAGCCTTGAGCCTGGGAGCTTCGACGTCACGGTCAGACCTGCCGTTTCCGACGGGGTCGTAGGTCACGACCCGAAAGTGTCTCGAAAGGTACGGGATCTGCATCTTCCACAAGCGTGAGTATGACGTCTGCCACGATTGGGCAAGCAGGATCGTCGGTCCCTCATTCTCGTACACCTCGTAGAAGATCTTGGCCCGGTTGCGTTCAACGAAGCCTTGTGTGTCTGGATATCGTGCCCTCATGGTGTGCCTTCCTCGAGTCCCTTGATCAGCGGGGCGATCTGTCGCAAAGCTCTGCGAAGTGGAATGCCTTCGTCCTCGAGGCCCAGAAGGATCATCGATTCGGCACCGAGGAACGCAGCGGATGTGAGCGCCACAACATCCATGACGCTGAAAGGACCGAAGTCGAGTCCAGCGGCTCGGGCTTCGATCGCCAACGTGTTGAGAACATCGTTCCATCCGCGGAGCATCACCACGACTTCTTTCCCAATGACTTCGGACGACCAGCCAGCCGCCATCATCTCGTGGAGCACCCTGACGTAACCACTGTCGATATCCTGGTCCAGATAGTCACACGCGATGTCCCATCGCCTCCACAGGGGAAGATCTCGTCCGAACATCTCCGCTTGGCGATTGAGGAGTCCATCAGTCTCGGCACGAAGAAGGCTCAGGATCAACTCGTCCTTTGACCCGAAGTGATAGTGGATCTGGCTCAGGGCGACGTCGGCCGCATCCGCCACCCTGCGCGTGGTCATGGAGGAGTACCCATCTGCCAGCAGGCACTCACGCGCTGCCGAAAGTATTCGTTCACGGGTATCTGGTTCTGCCATGGAGTTGGGATCCATTCGAGAAATTGCCAGGGAGAAAGCAAGGAGTGTTGGAGGAGGAGTGATGGTCTCTTTCGAGGCCGTGTAAACAGCGGGCCAGGTTGCCATTTACCCGTATGTCACTCCAGATGGCCGGGGTAGGGGCCGACCTGTGTGGTCCGAAGTGTCTGAACCATCCAATCGGCGGTGGTGGATCGCCTTGTTGTCCTTCCTCCAACAATCCCTTGCTATGGGATCATGCTTGTCGCGCCGAATTGCGATGTCAACCGAAATCTGGGAAATTCGCCCATATCAGGTCCGCCTGAGCCTTCATGGTGCCTGAGCGCGAAAAAATCGGCTACGGGTTCAGCAGTAGACCATCATTTCGATCCAGGTCGCCGCTAGTCGCGTTCCTTGAGTGCCGCCTCCACAGAGGACATGGCAACGGTGACGCCGGGTCCCATGGTTGATGAGACAGAAACCTTCTCCACAAACCTGCCCTTTGTCGACGCGGGCCTCGACCTGATGATCTCATCAGATATCGCCAGCAAGTTCTCCAAGAGGCTATCCGCCTCGAAGGACACGCGTCCGATCGGTACATGCACATTGCCGTATCGATCGTTGCGGTATTCGACACGTCCTGATTTGAATGCTTCGACCGTCTTGCCGACATCCTTCGTCACGGTGCCGGTCTTCGGATTCGGCATGAGGCCGCGAGGACCAAGAACCTGTCCGAGCTTGCCGACCACGGGCATCATGTCAGGTGTTGCGATGGTGATGTCCCAATCGAGTGGCATATCACCGCTGGCGATCTTGTCTGCGAGGTCCTTGCCGCCAACGACGTCGGCGCCAGCATCCTCTGCTTCTTGTGCCTGATCGTTCGCAAACACGACAACTTTGACATCCTTGCCGGTCCCGTTCGGGAGCGACACCGTGCCGCGGACGATCTGGTCGGCCTGGCGGGCATCGATTCCGAGTTGGTAGACGACGTCGACCGATTCGTCGAACTTGGCCATTGCAAGCGTCTTGACGAGATCGACTGCATCGGAGGCCGGATACTCCGCCTCGACATCGTACTTGCGCTCTTGTTCAGCGCGGTTCTTTGAGATACCCATCGGGTGTTTCCTTTCGTGGTGTAACGGGTCTGCACCCTTCCACTCTCTTGGTTCTGTTCACTGTGAACTGTGAACTGGTCTATGCGTCGACTACGTCGAGTCCCATCGATCGGGCGGTGCCTTCGATGATCAGCATCGCGTTGTCGATGTCGTTCGCGTTGAGGTCAGGCATCTTTGTCTCCGCGATCTCGCGAACCTGGGCCTTTGTGACGGTGCCAACCTTCTCCTTGTGCGGAACAGGTGACCCCTTCTCGATCTTCGCTGCCTGCCTCAAAAGAACGGCTGCTGGGGGTGTCTTGGTGATGAAAGTGAACGAACGGTCCTCATATATCGAAATCTCGACAGGGACGATCGTGCCTGCCTGCGCCTGTGTGGCGTTGTTGTAGGCCTGGACGAAGTCCATGATGTTCACGCCGTGTTGACCGAGCGCAGGACCAACCGGTGGCGCAGGGCTTGCCTGCCCGGCCGGGATCTGCAGTTTGAGCACGGTCATAAGTTTCTTGCGACCCATGATTCAGATTCCTTGCATATCAGTATTTGATGATCTGGTCGAAGTTGAGCTCCACTGGAGTCTCACGGCCGAAGATGTCGACGAGTACACGTACCTTTGATTGGTCCACGTTGATGTCCTCGATGACACCGTTGAAGTCGGCGAAGGGGCCCTCCACCACGCGGACGGTCTCTCCAACCTCCCACTCGGGTTTGAAGGTTGGCTTCTCCTTCTTGGCTCCTTCTTCCTTCTCTACACCGAGGATGCGTTCAACCTCGCGTCTCGAAAGCGGACTCGGCTTGGTGCCTGATCCGACGAAACCGGTCACGTTTGGGGTGTTGCGAACGGCGTACCACGAGTCGTCGTCCATGTACATGCGCACGAGGACATAGCCGGGGAACTTCTTTCGGGCGACCGTGACCTTCTTGCCGTTCTTGTATTCGACGACATCCTCCATCGGGATCTCGACGTCGAAGATCTTGTCCTCGAGATGCATCGACCTGACCCGATTCTCGAGGTTCGCCTGCACCTTCTTCTCGTACCCCGAATACGAGTGGATTACGTACCAGCCGCCGGGCAGGTCATACGGACTCGCCGGACGCTCGTCAACAACTATGGCCTCATCGACCTCTTCGGAGAGTTCCTGCTCTTCTACTACTTCGTCAACAGCTTCAGTCATCACGTGATCGCATTCAGGACGTTGATGACCATCTTGCTGAATACCCAGTCCATACCGAATACGAGGATCGTGAGAACCGTGGTCATGGTGAACACGACAACGGTATAGGTCATGAGCTCTTCGCGATCGGGCCAGGCAACCTTCTTCAGTTCCTGGCGCACCTCACGGATGTACTTCTGCAATCTCTGGAACAGGTTGAGATCCTGATCCTTCTTCGACTTCTTGGGTTGGCGCGGAGAATCGGCGCGCTTCTTCTTTGCACGTTCCTCTTCTTTCGCCTGAAGGCGTCGCATCTCACGGTTCAACTACGTTCTCCTCAGTAGTTCGCAGGGGTGGCGGGACTCGAACCCACAACATCCGGTTTTGGAGACCGGCGCTCTGCCAATTGGAGCTACACCCCTCCGACCCCGCTAGGTCCCGGCCGGGGAGTATATGTACACCTCACCGGAAGTGTAAACCGACTACCGCCTTTGCGGAACACTGTTTACGCGGCATGGTCACGGTACAGCTTAAAGAGAACCGCAGTGCCTGCCGCTGCCGTTGCCACGACAGCCGCAGCAGCCACTGGAACACGTGGGTCCATACGAGACTCGGCGGTCTCAACCGCGACCGGTCCGAGGTTACTTGTCACGGCTTCAAGAAGATCTGGCGGTGCTCTGTGCGCCGCGGGATCCAACGACTCGAGTTGCGAGTACATCGACTGGTACCGCGCCACCTCGCCCCAACACGAGGAGCACGACCCAACGTGGGCAGCCAATGGACCGGTGATGGCCGACTCACCAACCGTTGGCAGAGCGACGTGAATTGTTGAGCACATAACGTTCATTGCGCACCATCCTGGTAGCCGTCAAGGGACTGGCGAAGTTCTTTCCTGCCTCTGTGCAACCGGACCTTGGCTGCCGTAACGGAGATTTCGAGATGGTCGCCGATTTCGGAATGGCTCCAGCCATAGACGTCCTTGAGCACCACGACCGCTCGAATCGAGGGTGACAACCGCATCAGGGCTTCCTCAATCTTTGGAGACGCCGACGCAGCTTCGCCTGCTCGGACCGGGTCAAGAGTTGAGGCTTCAGGTTCGGCGGTCATCGACTCCAGTGGATCAATCCTCACTCGCGTGTGTCTCGAGCGATGTGTCCATGCGGTGTTCACGGTGATGCGATGCATCCACGTCGAGAACTTTGCATCGCCGCGAAATTTCGGCATCGCTCTCCAGGCACGGATGAATGCGTCCTGGGAAACGTCGGCGGCGAGGTCGCGATCGCGCATGAGCCTGACTGCCAAAGTGAACACCTCGTGTTGATGCTGCGCCACAAGCTCGCCAAAGGCGTCCCGGTCACCCAGTTTCGCCATCTCAACGAGATCCTGTGGCTGCGAGATTTCGACTCGCTCTCGTTCCATGCAGTTACTCCGTTCGTGAAGCAACGGTAGCGCGACCGGTGACCAGCTGCTCGTGGTCACGCGTGAGTTCGATCTTGACCGTGTCTCCCTCCACGTCGGTCGATAGCGTTGCCTGTTCTGCCGGTTTGAGGGCGCTTCGAAATCGGACCTTGGCAGTAACGATGGCTCGGCCGTCGGCTGCTCGCGAGGCCTCCTGCACGAGCCATGCATACATCAGCAACCCATGGACAACGGTGCTCGGAAGGCCTGCGTCGACGGCGAACTCATGGTCCCAATGCAGAGGGTTGAAGTCCCTGGTCGCAGCGCAGTAGCGCACGAGGTCATGACGGCTTGCCGATCGTTGGGAGCCGCCATTGACTCCCCGCTGATGCACGGCCGGTTCCTCTTCACTCTGGACTGCGGCTTCCGGACTTTGGTCAGAGAGCACGAACGTTGATATCGACTCCATGACCACGCGGTCGCCATCCGTTGCCTCAGCAGTGAAGGTCACGAAGTAGGAATCTCCGCGCTGGCGCACCCTCGTCACCCTTCCCGCAACGGTGATAGTGGAGTCGGAACGGATGGGCGCGAGGTATTCGAACGACTGGTCCAGGTGGAGCAGTGTCCGAGTGAACGGGACGATCAGGGGGTCGTATAGGAATTCGTCGGCAACGGCGAAGAGCAGCACAGATCCGAACCCTGGTGGCGCCTCATCCAGCCACCGAGTGGGATCGTCGCCCGTTGTGTCGGCGTAGAAAGCAACTCTGTCCCGAGTGACGGCCACCTCGACAGGTCCAATTGCCTTGCCATCGAGGTCGGCAGGGGTGGATCTATGGTCGGTCATGGGGAGAGAGTAGGCAGTGAAAGGCAGGAAGCGATCGTCTCTCGCATTCAGGACATGAATCACCAAGAGAGCCGGCCACATGGGCCGGCTCTCTCATTTCGTGAGGCGATAGGTGACTACCGCGTCTCTTTGTGCGGCTGGGTTGCGCGGCACCACTTACAGAACTTGCGCAGCTCGATCCGTTCTCGAGTGTTCGTCTTGTTCTTCGTGGTGACGTAGTTACGCCTCTTGCACGACTCGCATGCAAGCGTGATCGGCGGCCTCTTATCACTCATGTGGACTCTCTATCGCTTGTCAGTTTTCAGTTCTGACTGTGAACTGTTGACTGTGAAATTCTTCTTCTACTTCAGGATCTTTGTGACACGGCCTGCACCAACAGTGCGTCCACCCTCACGGATAGCGAACCGCAAACCCTCATCCATTGCAATCGGCTTACCCAACACCACAGTCATCTCAGTGTTATCACCAGGCATCACCATCTCAGTGCCCTCAGGCAGAGACACAGCACCCGTCACATCCGTGGTACGGAAATAGAACTGAGGACGATACCCATCAAAGAACGGGTTATGACGCCCACCCTCATCCTTCGTCAAAATATACACATTCGCCTCAAAATCGGTATGAGGAGTAATAGACCCAGGAGCCGCAATCACCTGACCACGCTCCACATCTTCCTTCCCAATACCACGCAGCAACAAACCAACATTGTCACCAGCCTGACCCTGATCCAAAAGCTTCCTAAACATCTCAATACCCGTCACCGTCGTCGCCTGCAAATCACGCAAACCAACAATCTCAACAGGATCCCCCACCTTCAGAACACCCTGCTCAATACGACCCGTCACAACCGTGCCACGACCCGTAATCGAAAACACATCCTCAATCGGCATCGCAAACGGCTTATCCATCTCACGAACAGGCTCAACAACATACGAATCAACCGCATCCATCAACTCCATGATCTGAGCCTGAGCAGCCTCATCATCCTCCAAAGCCAACAAAGCAGAACCCCTCACCACAGGAGTGTCATCACCAGGGAACTCATACTCATCCAAAAGCTCACGAACCTCCAACTCAACAAGATCCAAAAGCTCGTCGTCATCAACCTGATCCGTCTTATTCATAAACACAACCAAAGACGGCACACCAACCTGACGAGCCAACAACACATGCTCACGCGTCTGGGGCATAGGACCATCAGCAGCAGACACCACCAAAATCGCGCCATCAATCTGAGCAGCACCCGTAATCATATTCTTCACATAATCAGCATGACCAGGCATATCAACATGCGCGTAATGACGATTATCCGTCTCATACTCAACATGAGAAATAGCGATCGTAATACCACGCTCACGCTCCTCAGGAGCCTTATCAATATCCTCAAACGCCGTATATTCAGAATCGTTACGCTGAGCCAACACCTTCGTAATAGCAGCAGTCAACGTCGTCTTCCCATGATCAATATGACCCATCGTCCCAATATTCATATGCGGCTTCGACCGCTCAAACTTCTCTTTCGCCATGTGAGGTCCTCCCGAACCGAGATTGAGACTATTCCAACGTTTGCGTAGCGGCGGGCAGACTTGAACTGCCGACCTCTCGATTATGAGTCGAGCGCTCTTACCAACTGAGCTACGCCGCCGTATACAAGTACCGCTGACGCGACACGATGCCAGACGTGCGTCCGACCCAGCATCCCATCGCCTCGGGGGCGAAGGGAACTGATTGGGATTATAGGTGTGGGAGTTCCTACTGGCACAATCGATGCAACCGAATCGGGGGTAAGGGTTGACCTCCGTTTCTTTCTTCTGCACATATGCTGGGTCGATGCGGAAGACAACTCTGGTGGTACCGGCATTGGTGCTTGGGTTCGTGGCCTCTGCGTGCACAGGGACAAGCACCGAGACATCGACAACCCTCTCAACCACGATCGGGAAGGCCACGACGACGGTTCCCGCGCCGCCGAGCAATGGCCAACTTCGCAATCAGCTCGGATACATATTCCCCAAGGCACCACAGGTCACCACCACGGGTGCGGTCGATCCCCAGGTTCTGATGACGCTCAACGATCTGTGGGGGAGCCTCACCACTTCGGTGAACAACCGATCAATCCTTGCCATTGGGGACAGCGGGGACGTTCGGCTCGCATGGCTCCTCGCCGACCTGATGGGGTTTGTTCGGTCCCCAGAGACACGGCTGGCCCTTGTCACAGCGTGGTCAAGGCTCACCGGAATTGCATTGTCCGACGATCCCGTCGCCGAGCGAAGCGAGTGGCAGTCAATGACCGACCACCTTATTGCCTGGGACCTCATCGCACATCCCGAGTACCGCGACTTCAAGGGTCGTCTGTTCACCATCATCGAGCCGCTCTGGAGGCCGTTCTTCGATGACGCAAACGCATCGATCGACTGGCGACATATATCGTGGGGAGGAGTCCTCATCGACGATCGACAACCGGGAGATCTCCAGCCGTGCACGAGGCGGTGTATCCCGGCTCTTGACGACCCAGCGACTACATCGGCTGACGACGGGTCCTGGTATCCGGATGACCGCCTGGTCTTCGGGGTCGTGGTCAACGGAGAGGCGAGGGCCTATCCGAAGCATCAAATGGAAGTCCATGAGATGATCAATGACACGATCGGTGGGCGCCGGGTCGGCATCCCCTACTGCACGCTGTGCGGCTCCGCTCAGGCATACTTCACGGATTCCGTTCCCGATGAGGTCGCCGTCCCGGTGCTGCGGACATCCGGCCTGCTGACCCGGTCGAACAAGGTGATGTTCGACCTCAACACATTCAGCATCTTCGACACCTTCACAGGTGTTGCCATCTCAGGACCGCTCCACGACGCTGGCATCATCCTCGAGCAAACCACAGTTGTGACGAGTACATGGGGCGGTTGGAAAGACGCGCACCCCGACACGACGATCCTCGCCCAGGACGGAGGACTCGGCAGGGGCTACTCGTTGGACCCACTCCAGGGAAGGGATGACGACGGCCCGATCTTCCCCATCGGTGATGTGGATCCCCGGCTTCCCCTCCAGACACAGGTCGTTGGTGTGATCACTCCCGACGGTGTGCCGATTGCGCTCCCCGTCGAGCAACTACGCGACGCCCTTTCCACAACCGACTCGATCACCATCGAAGGCGTCGACGTAACAGCGGATGGAGGCGGCTTTGTTGCAACGCTGAGCGATGGGACACCGATTGCCGCCCATCAGGCATTCTGGTTCGCCTGGTCCCAGTTCCATCCTGAAACCCTCATCTGGACACCTACACCACTCAACGAGTGAACCCACCCCATGCTCTGCAACCCAGGGTACGCGAACCGCTATATGCCGCAGCCAGCCCACGGAACAACGTTCTCGAGAGCCTCCTCCGAGATTCGAACTCGGGACCCCTTCCTTACCATGGAAGTGCTCTACCACTGAGCTAAGGAGGCACTTGTGCGAGACAAATCTCGCTTCGTGCCGGGAGAAGGATTTGAACCTCCGAAGGCATTGCCGGCAGATTTACAGTCTGCTCCCTTTGGCCGCTCGGGCATCCCGGCTTGGTTGCTCCCACCCCCGTGGAAGCGTTGGCGAGGATAGCGGTGTCGCGATCACAGCGATTGAAGCAGCGATCACGCGCTTTCGACGAGGATCACTTGGAAGGCGCCAAGCCCGCTCGGGTCGATGAGAGCTTCCATATCGAGACGATCGGACCTGTTCTCGAGTTGCGACATGACCTGGCCGGCGGAGGCTGCGATCTGCTCACCCTCCTTGGCATCGTCTATGACCTCGCCAAGTCCGTAGTCGAGGCAGAATGCTCGCTGACTCATGACGCGCGCCTCATGTCCCGACCGGACGATCGCGTTCACGACACCGTCAATATTCACGTCGACCGTGACATCGAATTCGCCAGGGCGTTGCAACCAGTCGATACCTGACTGATGCTTGCGATACGTCCTGACCACCGACCCCGGGTCCCGCGCAGCAAGTTCCTCCGCCGTACCTCCGTAGTCGATGAGACACAGCGATACCTTCGCAAAGCGTTCGAACAGCGTCGCAATCCAGTTGGAGATTCCCAGTTGCACCGAAACAACGGCGCCCTCGCGTGCATCTGTGAAGATGTCATCACACCAGATATGCACCTCGACACGGGCGGGGACATCGACGAGCACGAGCGCATCGCCCTCCACATCCACTGCGATCTCAACCCAGCTGTCCTCGACCCGTCGGGCCAGAGCTGCAGGGATGTTATCGAGCACTTCGTTGGCAACGATGACGGCATCGATCCCCGCTGGAATCTCGTTCATCGTCTCCGTGACGATCACTCGGTCGAAGTGCTCGGCAACGTGGCGTCTTGCACTCGCCGAGCGCTCGACGGCGAAGACGAGGTCCCGATCCATCGTCCATATGTCCGCGATCTGCGCCAAGAGGGATCCAGTGCCCGGACCAACCTCTATCAACGCGGCGTGGGGGGCTCGGGGCGGACTTCTCCGCCCACTCCCCAATGGGGACGCCGAATGCCCAGGAGATCTCAGGACTCGTGACGAAATCGCCCTTCTTGCCCGACCGGAGCGGGCCAGCTGAGAAGAAACCTCCACGGGGGTCGTACAAGCACGATTCCATGTACTCGTCGAACGGCATGGGACCCCGTGTTCGTATCTGGTCGATTATTCGTTCGCGCACGTAGAGCAGTGTAGATTTGTGTGATGACCGACTCGGACTGCCCACTCTGCTCTGGCCGCGAAATGGATGAGGCGCTCATGCGAACCGAGGTCTGGAGTGACGACCTCTGGCGGCTCACAACAGCGAATGTGAGCGAGGTCGCAGGCTTCTCATACCTCGAGCCGAGACGGCACATATCGGACATCACAGAACTCAGCGGCAAAGAGGCCGCGACGTTCGGCGATACGATCGCGAGGGCCTCCACCGCGATCAAGGCTGCAACAGGTGCAGATCTTGTGTACGCCTATATCTTCGGCGACAGCGTGCCACACCTCCATGTGCACCTTGCGCCACATCGGGAGCCGGGAAGCCCCCTCATTGGAGAGATGATCAAGGGTGCACAGCACAAGGCCATCCTCGAGGACGGGACCGAGGTCTGGGTGTCGGACCGATATCCGCTTCAGCCCCGCGATCTGATGGATGCAGCGATCGACGATATCCGGCGGCGCCTTGCCGACACTCCCACCGACATCACATAGCTTTTGACTAAGGAACTCATCGCTTCCTTGCTATCCTTCGATGTTGTACCACGCGACGAAAGGGATGGACGACGTGCCGCAAACCCTCGACGAGTTCATGCACTATGTGGTCGCCAAATCTACCGCCCAGTATGAGTTCCACCAGGCGGTCCGCGAGGTAACCGAGTCGGTTTGGCCGCTGCTCGAATCTGATCCCGTCTATCTCAGGGCCAAGATCCCCGAACGCATGGTGCACGCTGAGCGCATCATCATCTTTCGTGTCCCCTGGGTTGACGATGCCGGAGAAGTCCAGGTAAACCGCGGCTTCAGGGTCGAGATGAACAGCGCCATCGGGACCCTACAAGGGCGGCCTGCGATTCCATCCGTCCGTCAACCTCGGCATCCTGAAGTTCCTCGCATTCGAGCAGGTGTTCAAGAACGCGCTGACAACCCTTCCGTTGGGTGGGGGCAAAGGCGGAGCAGACTTCGATCCCCAAGGGGAGGAGTGACCAGGAGGTCATGCGTTTCTGCCAGTCGTTCATGAGTGAACTCTTCCGCCACATCGGCCCTCACACGGATATCCCTGCGGGTGATATCGGAGTCGGTGCGCGCGAGATCGGCTTCATGTTCGGCCAATACAAGAAACTCGCCAACCAGTTCAACGGCATACTCACGGGGAAGGGCACGACCTGGGGCGGAAGCCTCATCCGCCCGGAGTCAACCGGCTACGGGCTCGTGTACTTCACTGAAGAGATGTACAGGGCACAGGGCGACACGATCCATGGGAAGACGGTGCTCGTCTCCGGATCGGGGAATGTTGCACAATTCGCCGTGGAGAACATCAATCGCCTCGGTGGTATGGCGGTTACCCTCTCCGACTCGGGAGGATTCATCCACGATCCAGATGGCATCGACGCAGAGAAGCTGGCATGGGTCATGGATCTCAAGAGCATCCGCCGGGGACGTATCAGCGAGTATGCCGAACAATTCGGCGTCGAGTACTACCCAGGGCAGAGACCATGGGGCGTCGACGGTGCAGACGTCGCCCTTCCCTGCGCAACTCAGAACGAGATCAACGTCGACAACGCCAAGCAGTTGGTCGCCAACGGTATCCAGATCGTTGCAGAGGGCGCGAACATGCCCACAGAACCAGACGCCGAGAGGCTGATCGTCGACAGTGGCGTCCTCTTCGGACCGGGGAAGGCCGCGAACGCCGGGGGTGTCGCAGTGAGTGGCCTCGAGATGACCCAGAACGCAGGATTCACGTCGTGGACCCGTGAGGAAGTGGACGCGAAGCTCCTCGGGATAATGACCAGTATCCACAGGACGTGTCGGGACACGGCTGAGGAGTTTGAAGTACCGAACAACTACGTCGTCGGTGCGAACATCGCTGGCTTCAGGAAAGTAGCCACAGCAATGCTTGATCAGGGCGTTGTGTGAGGAGGATCATCATGAGGAAAATCATCGGCTACTTCGACGGCACCGAGTCCGCCCTGCTCACGAACCTCGTATGCGAGGGCTACGACACGTTGCCGGTATCCAACGGGTTCGACAACCACGGCATGAACGTGCGAATCATCAACAACGAGAACAGAGTGGACGTTCTCGTCGGGTATCTGCACAAGATCTACTCCCCCGAGGGAAGCACGCCAGCCGGAGCGGTTACCTACCAGGATGTCTTCCACGTGTGTCGCACATTCGACATCCCTCTGGTTCTCCAGGTCGATGGCGACCTCCACGACAAGGCACGAGCCCTGATGGCCGACGCACCCCCCTGCGTTCTGTTCGTCGATCCAAAGGACGCGCTCAAGAAGGTCCGACAACTACTCGAGCAACCCAGCGAGTGCTCTGGTTGATGCACGCTTCTCTGCGGCACTAATCCCGTTCTGACTGTCGTTTGACGTGCTTGTAGTCCTCTGGCGTGTTCACATCGGTCGGTGTTGGTTCATCAACTCGAACTACGAAAGTGTCATCGTTCGAAAGAGAAGAAAGGAACGGCCACAGCGCCTTTGATCCTCTCAGAGTTCGCACATCTTCGAACGATGACACGCCGAGCGCAATAGGGTGCCCTCGACCGTCGCGATACTCCACCCAGCCTGCTGTGGATGCCGATGCACTCATGCCATCGAGAAGGCTGGCGATGACGTCGACCCTCACTTCAGGCATGTCTGCGAGTAAGAGGACAACACCGACCGGGTCGCCAACCGCATCCATACCGACCAGAAGGGAAGACACATTCCCCCGTTCGGGATTCTGATTGTGCGCGATGCAAGCTGAACCACCAACCGCAGCGGCGACTGGATCTTCGTGGAAACCGGTCACAACGATGACGGGCGACAGTCCGGCTCCATGAGCAGAGCGCACGACGGCGCCAACCATTGTCGTCGATCCGTAGGGCAGCGCAGGCTTTGGCAGACCCATGCGCGTCGCCTCTCCTGCAGCAAGGATGACCGCTGCGAATCGCTCTCGAGGCTCCAGTGCAGCCGAGTCGACGGCTATGCCAGCACATCCTCCAGCGCTCGCTTCACGTACACACCCGCGAGATGCTCGCGGTACTCGACCGACCCATACAGATCCTCGAGTACAACAACATCGTCCGTTGCGTGTGAAGCTGCTGCGGCGATAGCGTCGACGGACCCGTTGCCTCCAACAACGGCTTCTGCAGCCGCTGATGCCAGATATGGCTTGGAGCTCACACCGGTCACAGCAATGCGCGCATCAGCGACCGATCCGTCCGTCCCCTGCACCCACACCGCCGCCCCCGCGATCGGGTAGTCAGAGTCGCCCCCGCGTCTCCCGAGCTTCGCGTACGCGGATCGGCCTCCCTTCGGGATGTCGATGCCGACGAGGATCTCGTCAGCGGCAAGCGCCGATGTCAGTGTGTCGACAAAGAAGTCAGCAGCAGGGATCTGTCGTTGTCCGCGTACAGAATCGACCACCATCACAGCGCCGAGTGCAAGCACCGCTGCTGGCTGATCTGCTGCCAGGTCGGCGTGAGCTATCGAACCACAGGTTGTCCCCTGGTTCCTGACCTGGATATCAGCGGTCGCACCTGCGGCCTGGGCAAGCGCGGTCGCATGTTCGCGGACCAGCGCGTTCGACGCGGTTTCCGCGTGCCTGACCAATGCTCCAATGGCGATATGATCACCCTCGTCCGTGATCGTGTCCAGTCCGGGAATCCGTGAGATATCGACCACGGTCGTCGGCCGCACAAGCCGCATCTTCATCAGAGGGATGAGGCTCATGCCACCGCTGAGCACCTTGGCGTTCTCACTTTCGGACAGCACAGTGAGAGCTTCATGGAGTGATGAGGGGACGACGTAATCAAATTTGGCTGGATACATCCTTAGTTCCTCGCATCTTCTATTGCTTGCCAGACACGTTTCGGTCGCAGCGGCATGTCTATGTGTTTGACGCCGAGATGACTAACGGCGTCGACCACCGCATTGACAATCGTCTGAGCCGTACCGATCGTTCCCGCCTCACCGACACCTTTGACGCCAAGTGGGTTCACGTCCGTTGGCGTAACCGTACGATCAAGTGAGAACATCGGGAGATTCTCAGCCGCAGGTAGCGGATAGTCAACCAATGAGGCCGTGAGAAGGTTGCCCATGTCGTCATAGATCGCTTCTTCGAACAGCGCCTGTGCAACACCCTGTGCGATTCCGCCATGCAGCTGACCATCGACGATCATCGGGTTGATCACGTTGCCGACGTCATCAGTCGCCCAATACTCCAGCAGGTCGACGTCGCCAGTCTCGGGGTCGACCTCCACAAGGGCGAGATGTGACCCAAACGGCCATGTGGCGTTCGGTGGTGAGAACACGACGGAGGACTCGAGGCCGCCCTCCATGCCTTCAGGCAGCGTGTGCGGCTGATACGCAGATTCTGCGATCTGAGCCCAGCTGACCGTACGGTCCGGTGAACCAGCAACGGTGGCACCACCGTCCGCGAATTGAATGTCCTCGGGCGCGGCCTCGAGCAGATGACCGGCAATGAGTGCAGCCTTCTCCTTGACCCTGTTGGTCGCTTCGAAGGTTGCCGTTCCGTCGACGGCGATCGATCGCGAGCCGAACGTGCCTACCCCCATCGGTGAATCGATCGAGTCGCCGTGGTGGACCTCGATGTTGTCCATTGGGATGCCAAGCCCATCGGACACGATCTGGGCCCACGTGGTTTCATGGCCTTGTCCGCTAGGTCCTGTTCCGATCGTGACGGTGCAGGTTCCATCTGGTTGGACGCGAACAACGCCAGACCCGTTGAAGGCCGCTGGAAGCCCGTAACCAGCCCATGAGAAGCCGAGACCGGCAAGAGCCGACGGCCCGAACCCGCACACTTCGACGTATGAGCTGAGTCCGAGACCGAGCAGTCTTCCCTCGGCTCTGGCTGCATCACGTTTCGCTTTCAGATCCGCGTATCCAACCCTGTCGAGCAGGGCGTCGAGATTGGCCTCGTAGTCACCCGTGTCCATCGTCAGACCGATCTGAGTCGTCACAGGAAACTGCTCCGGCTTCCAGTAGTTTGCCTTGCGCACATCCGCAGGATCCATCCCTATCTCGCGTGCAAAGGCATCTATGATCCTTTCGAGGTAGTAGGCGGCCTCAGGCCTGCCAGCTCCCCGATATGCATCCGTCGTTGTTGTGTTCGTCACAACACAATGCAAGGCGTAGGACGTTGGAATGTCGTACTGACCTGGTGCCACGAACAGACCCAGCAGCGGAATTGCGACGGTGAAATTCTGCGTGTAGGCACCCATGTCACAGATGGCGTCCAATTCGTACCCCAGGATTCTTCCGTCCCTGGTTCCTGTGATGGTTGCCGTGCCAAGCCATCCCCGTCCCTGGATCGACGCGAATCCCGCCTCACGACGGGTCTCCGTCCATCGCACCGGACGACCCAGGTCCTTCGACGCAAAGCAGACAAGGATCTCGTCGGGATACACGTTCAGCTTGAGGCCAAACCCGCCACCGACCTCGGGCGCGACAACCCTCACCTTGTTCGACGCGACACCGAAGGCCAAACCGACTGCGCCCGCAACGGCGTGAGGAATCTGGGAACTCGACCACAGCTCGACCGAGTCGTATCCACTCTTCCAATCAGCGAGGACCGCCCTCGGCTCGATCGCTGTCGGGATGAGTCGCTGATTCACCATCTCAAGGCTCACAACGACCGTGTCGTCGCGCTCCTTGGCCTCCTGGATGCCAGGGGATGGATCCGGCAGCTCAATAACGCCCTCCCACCACGCATGACCATTCCACGTCAGCAGCGTGTTGGACACGCCTTCGTGAACCTGCACGGTATCGGCGAACGCATCCTTGAGATCGACAACGGCGTCACCGGGTTCGTAGTCGACATACACGAGGTCTGCAGCATCCTGCGCGACGTAGCGATCGTCAGCGACGACCATTGCGACTGCTTGTCCAACGTGGTGTACGGTGCCATCCGCCAGGAGCGGGCGTAACGTCCCAACTGCCACCTGTGCCGGATTCAAACCGAGATGACGCACATCGTCAATCGTATAGACGGCATGCACTCCGGGGAGAGCTAGCGCGTCTGATGCGTCGACGCTTGTGATGGTCGCCGCTGCGAACGGACTCCGCACGAATGCAGTTGCAAGCTCACCGTGGCGTCTGATGTCATCGACGAACACGCACCATTTCCCTGGATGAGGGATGGGTCTTCCTTGCGCCGTACGATTCCGCCCATCACACTTGTGGTACTCACGATGCCACCCCCTGTGACGCTCCCTGAGGGATCCTCTCCCCGCATCTTTGCGCCGGCGTACTGGACCGAGCGCACGATGTTGTGGTAACCGGTGCAGCGACAGAGATTGCCTTCGATGCCGTGGCGGATCTCCTCCTCGCTCGGGTCGTCGTTGTCCTCGAGCAGGGCGATCGAACTCATGATCATGCCAGGGGTGCAGAAGCCACATTGGAGGCCGTGACACTCCCAGAACCCCTCCTGCACGGGATGTAGGTCCTCACCGTTTGCGACACCCTCGATGGTGTCGACGGATCGTCCGTCAGCCTGAACCGCAAGCATGGTGCAGGACTTGACCGTTCGGCCGTCGACACTGACCGTGCATGCACCGCAGTAGCCGGTATCGCAACCGACGTGAGTGCCCGTCAGGCCGAGGTTCTCGCGAAGATAGTGCACGAGAAGCGTTCGCGGTGCAACGTCACCGCTGGTCTGTGTTCCGTTGACTGAGATGCTGATTTCCAAGGGGTAACTCTCCCATCGACTCGATGCGGGCAACAAGACTGTGCCATTGCCCCATGCATATTCCGAATGACTCACACCATAGACAACGCGAGACGGCGCTGCTTGGAAAACGTCGATTACTCGTCAGAATTCGAGAACAATCCGCCGAGCCAGGACGTCAACGCCCCCCATGTGCTTGCGATGAACAGGGAGAATCCGTGGACATCCGACGACTCGATCGCGGCTGCCTCTTCGACAGATCCTGCATCGAGTTTTGCATGCAGACAGTCGGAGAAATCATCGATGAGACGCTTCGACACCTCCTTGACAAGACCGGTGCGCCCGAACTGGGCGATCGGTCCCGCCAACATCACCTTTGCATCGATCGTCACGTCGGTATGGACACCGTCAGCATCAACAAGGGTAACTGCAACCTCGACGCGCCCCTGGCTACCTCCGGATCGGTCCACTCCGCGGCCCTTGATATCCAACCTATATGCCTCGTGGTTGAACACGATGGTTGCGTTCCCGTCGAAGGCTGACGAGATCGGCCCCAGCTTCACCGCCACGCGTCCGTCGTACGTTCCGTCTCCGTTGTCGCTCGTGAGTTCGGCGCCGGGCAGGCAGCGGGCGAGCTCGGGAACATCCTGGAATAGGTCCCAAACGGACTCGATCGGTCGTGTCACCGTGAACTGCTCAGTTATCTCCATGCCGTCTCCTACAACGCGTGAATCGCGGCGTCACTGCCGCGAAGCGATAGTGCCGTCCCAGCACCGTACCGAACCCGGATAATCTCCGCGAGAATCGCGATCGCGGTCTCCGCAGGGGACTGACCCTTCAGGTCGAGGCCGATCGGTCCATGGATCGTCGCGAGCTCTGCGTCGGACCATCCTTCAACCTTCAGACGTTCGACGCGCAACCCGTGGGTTCGTCTGGATCCCATCGCACCCAGATACCTGATCGGTTTCCCGTGCACAGCCTCAAAGACCGGGATCTCGAAGCGACTGTCATGACTCAGAAGCACCACGTAGACCCTGCGATCGGCCTCTATATGATCAAACACACCATCGGGCCACGCCACGATCAACTCATCGACGTTAGGGAACCGCTCTGGTGTTGCCCATGTGGCACGGGCATCAGCCACAACCACCCGAAATCCAAGTTCGTGCGCAAAGAGTGAGAGCGGTTGGGCTATGTGCCCTGCACCAAAGATCAACATGATCGGAGATGGGGCGATAATATCGATGAAGATCCGACGGTCTCCGTAGATCAACGACTTGCTCTCCTCACGGTCCATGAGACCGCGAGCGTCCGAAGCGACATCCTCGTCGAACCACGGTCCGTCATCGCCTGCAACAAGTCCGTCTGCCCTGTCCGTGACAACGACTGACCCCATGTCAGGTCCATCGATCACCGTGATCATCGCGCCAAGACGCTCCCGGCTCTTGAGTTCTGAGATCGCTTCGAGTACCGTCTTCACCATGGCGCGATGTACACCTCGATCGTGCCACCGCACGTCAAACCGACCTCGAATGCTTCATCGTCCGCAATGCCATAGGTAACGACCCGCGGCACCCCTGATGCGAGAACTGCGGCTGCGTGCTCACGGACATCGTTCTCAACGCATCCGCCACTCACACTGCCCTCCATCTCCCCATCAGAGGAGACGAGCATCTTGGCGCCAACCCCACGCGGCGCTGATCCCTTCACCCCGACGACGGTCGCAACCGCAACATCCTTCCCCTGGCTTGTCCACCGCTCGTGAACCTCAAGAACATCTCTCATTGTGCTGCCGCGCTCCTTCTTTCAAGACTCGATGTTTGCAATATATCGACCAGTTCAACCAGATTACGAGCGGTTCCTCCCGCCAACAAGTCGTCAACGAACGGAAGAGCCGCCGCCATGCCTCTTGCTTCGGGTGCAAAACCATCATGACCGGCCAAGGGGTTCAACCAGATGACCCTGTGCACCGAGCGTCCCAGACGACGCATCTCAAACGCTAGCTGAGCCGGGTCACCTGTATCCCAGCCATCCGAGACGATCAGAACGATCGGTCCCCCGCCGCCGATCCGACGCGACCAGTTCCGATTGAAACTCGCGAGTGTCTCGCCGATGCGGGTCCCACCGGACCAGTCAGGGACCTTCCGTGCAACCTGTTCGAGTGCGTCACTCGGATTCCGCCGACGGAGCTGACGAGTGATCCGCGTGAGACGAGTGGCAAAGACGAACGCCTCAACCCTATCGAACTTGTATTGGGCGCCATGAATGAAATGCAGCAGCATCTCGGAATAGCGCTCCATTGAGCCCGAGATATCTGCGATCACGATAAGCGGGCGCTGTCTCGGCCTTCGCTCAGTAAATGCAAGGGGCATGAGGTCGCCTCGCGGGCCGGTGAGCATCCGCAACGTTCGTCTCATGTCCGGAACCCGCCCTTTTGAAGCGGGTCGCCACCGACGGGACGGTGCAGCAGATGGACTCCAGGTCATGTTCGCAAGAAGAGCGGCAACCGACGCTGACTCCTCATCGCTGAGATCGGCGAAGTCGACGTCCATGAGGCGTTCTCCGGACGAGCCGCCGACGACATCGACCACTTCATCCTGCCCCTCAGCGAGATTGGCCTCCGCGCTCGCATTCGCTCCGATACGCGGAACGGATTGGAGCGGCTTCCGTTCCGCAAGCTGGTTGGCCACATCGTCGAGAGAGATGACGAGGTCTCCGCTGAAGAATTGGTCAAAGATCTCGTCGAACCGCTGGTTCTGACCTCGTCTGGTGACGACCACCGACCTGAAGGCCTCCCTTACGTCGGCTCCCGAAGCCATACCAATGATCGTGGTGGCCTCGACGAGTTGTGGCGTTGTTCCGGTTGTGACGGAGAACCCGCTCGACCGGAGGGAACGCACGAACATGACGAGGTTGGCGGATGCAACAGTCCCTGTGGTCGTCATACCAAGGAGTCTGTTCCGGTTGCTCGGACCGTTTGCATGTCCTCTTCGTACTTCACGATCACACCAAGCGTTGCATCGACGACATCCGGAGACAATTCGACCTCACCGAGCACCTGAAGAGCCTTTGCCCAGTCGATGGTCTCAGCAACCCCCGGCGGCTTGAAGAGATCGAGTTCTCTCAGGTTGTGCATCGCGAGGGCGAGTTCCTTCGAAAGGATATGAGATGTTTCGGGCGCCTTTCTATGCAGGATCTCGATCTCTCGTTCAATGGTTGGATAGTCGATCCAGTGATAGATGCACCTGCGCTTCACCGCGTCGTGGATCTCCCTCGTCCGGTTTGATGTGATCACAACGATTGGCGGTGTCGATGCCTTCACCGTTCCGACCTCGGGAATGGTTATCTGGAAGTCCGAGAGCAGCTCGAGAAGATATGCCTCGAACTCCTCATCGGCCCTGTCGAGTTCGTCAATGAGCAGCACCGTTGGAAGACCCTCAGAGGACCGCCGTATTGCCTGGAGGAGCGGCCGTGCGATCAGGTATTCCTCGCTCATGATGTCGTGCACCTCGACATCATCACCCCTGGCCTCGAGCAGCCGAATAGCGAGCATCTGTCTGGCATAGTCCCACTCATATAGGGCGTGGGAGGCATCGAGTCCCTCATAGCACTGGAGACGTATCAGTTCCCCTCCCGTGATGCTCGCAAGAACCTTTGCTATCTCAGTCTTGCCGACGCCCGGCTCCCCCTCAACGAACAGGGGGCGCCCCATCTGGACAGCAAGATGGATCGCAACTGACAATCCGCGCTCAGGAACGTAGTCATTGTCGATCAGTGCGGCTTCGAGCTCGTCGACGGTCGATGGAAGACTCATCCTGTGACCATAGCCTTGTTGGTAGACGGTAGACGGTAGACGGTAGACGGTAGACGGATTCTCATACGGTCTACCGTGAGGGAGCGGCGGGCAGGAGCCCGCTTGGCGAGCGTACGGTCTACGGGGTTCCCCTCGATGCGCTACCCGCCGATCGCGGCTACTACCTGGGCGCCGTACTCGCCGAGATTCGCTGCGAGGCCAGGGAAGACGCCGAGCAGTATCACACCAAAGGCGGTGAGACCGAGTGCGAACGCAATCGGACCGGGCGTCTCCATCCGCTCGAGCGCTTCGACGTCGACGCCAGCCGGCACCGGGTCCATGAAGGCAACCTTGACAACCTTCGAGTAGTACACGAACGCGATCACCGCGTTGATCGCGGCAGCGATCGCGATGCTGTAGCCCCACCAGTTTCCCACACCGATCGTGGCCTGGAACATCGCGAATTTTGCGAACCAACCCGCTAGCGGCGGAACACCAGCGAGCGACATGAAGAAGATCGCGAGGGCGATGGCAAGACCAGGAGCCCACGAGCTCAGTCCTCCCCAATCCTCTAGTTCATACGATCCCACACGCGAAGCGATGATGATCACTGCGGCAAAGGCGCCGAGGTTCATAACGGCGTAGATGACGAGATACGTAACCGTTGCATAGAACGCCTCCTCGAGATTGTCCGAACCCGAGGCCGCCGCTGCTCCGAATGGTGCAAGCATGAACCCTGCCTGGGCGATGGACGAGTAGCCAAGAAGCCTGAGGACGTTCGTCTGTTTTATCGCAACGATGTTGCCGAGGGTCATCGAAAGGAAGGCAACAAGCCACAGGACTGGCCCCCAGACATCCGCGACAGTGGGGAATGCGAGATAGGCAACCGAGAGCAATCCGACGAATCCTGCGCCCTTGGACCCAACGGAGAGCCATGCGGTCACGGGAGCGGGCGCGCCCTCATACGTGTCGGGTGTCCAGAAATGGAACGGTACGGCCGAGACCTTGAACCCGAAGCCGAGCAGGATGAATATCACACCCAATACGAACAAGGGCATCTCGGAGATCGATGCAGACTGTGCGGCGAGTTGATCGAACTGCTGGGTTCCTGTAAGTCCGTAGACCATCGAAACGCCCATGAGAAGCAGAGCGAGCGCGATGACGCCGGTGATGAAGAACTTGATCGCGGCCTCGTTCGACTTCGGGTCTCCCTTTCGCCAGCCGGCGAGCAGGAATGCGGGCCCCGAAACCAGCTCAAGGGCAACAACCATGGACACGAAATCGCGCGATGACGCCATCACGACAGCGCCGAGGGCTGATGCCATGAGGAGGAAGTAGAACTCACCTTCGTAGTAGCGATCCGACTCCAGATACCCAACCGACAACAAGAGCGCAATGAACGCTGCAAAGATGAAAAGGCCCTTGAAGACGAGTGAGTAGCTGTCGACTACATACGAACCGCCGAACAGCACGCGGTCTACGCCCGTTGCGGTGCAAAACTCAAGACTGCCGCAGAACGCGAGCGTGAAGACAGGGATGATTGCCGCGAACATTCCCACCATGGCGGTCACCGCGACGAGATACTTCTTCCTCGTCGCGATCTCGACTACAAGAGTCACCAGCACCGTTGTGGCGAGGATGATCTCAGGTAGAAGAGCGTGGTAGTCGATTGCGGACACGTCAGCCTCCGAATGCCTTCGCGAGGAGACTTACGACAGCTTCGTTCGTTGCGCCGAACACGAGCTTGGGGTAGATCCCGATGGCAATGATGCCTATGACGAGAGGCGTCCATGCAAGCCACTCATAGCCATCAACATCTGGCAGTACCTTGTCAGCGAACTCTTTCGACGGCTCACCGAAGTCCACGTTGCGCAACATGTAAAGCATGTAGCCAGCCGTGAGCACCGTGCCGATTGCCCCGAACACCATGAGAACCCTGAAAGTCGTCGTCGCCCCGATCAGTGGGAGCGGATCGAACGAAGCCAGCAACGCCATGAACTCGCCCCAGAACCCGGCAAGAGCGGGAAGTCCCAGAGATGCCATCGCTGCGAATCCGAGCAGTACACCCATTCTCGGCATCAACACCATGGTGCCACCGATGCGCGTCATGTCCCTGGTGTGATAGCGGTGTGACATCGACCCTGCGATGAAGAACAGCAGGCCGGTGATGAGACCGTGGGCAACCATGCCGATGATCGCCGCGTTGAGCCCAATGGGCGTCAACGTCGCAACACCGAGCATGATGAAGCCCATGTGGCCAACGGATGAGTACGCGATGAGACGTTTCATGTCGGTTTGGGCAAGGCACGCGAGCGAACCGTAGATGATGCCGATCACCGCGAGGATGCCAATGAACGGTGCCCAACTGATCGCCTCATCCGGGAGGATGGGGATGGCGATTCTGATGAATCCATAGGTTCCAAGCTTCAGGAGGACAGCGGCAAGGATCACCGAACCAATCGTCGGTGCAGCGGTATGTGCGTCAGGGAGCCAGGTGTGGAGTGGCCACATCGGCACCTTGACAGCGAATCCAAGGAACAACCCTGCGAAGACCAGGAACGCGAACGTGCCGGTGAACACTCCCGCTGATCCAAGGTCAGACAGTTCGATCATCGACCAGGTGCGTTCGTCGAGGAACTCTCCTGATTTGAAATACAGGGCTATGAAGGCCAACAGCATGAAGGCCGAGCCGAACAGTGTGAAGAGGAAGAACTTCAGCGATGCATAGAGACGCATCTCGATCTTCCAGTGAACGACCGGGACCACTCTGATGGCGCGATCACCCCAGATGCCGATCATGAAGTACATCGGAAGGAGCACGACCTCAAAGAATACGAAGAACAGCACCAGGTCGAGAGCAACAAACGTCCCAGTCATTCCGGTCGCGAGGATGAGCACAAACGCCAGGAGGAGCTTCGGGTTGTGCGGCTCGGGCCAGTGGTTCCAGGAGTAGATGATGACCAGCACCGTGACGACGGCAGCAAGAATCACCATAGGTAGTGATATGCCGTCCACGGCGATATAGAAATGCGCGTTGATCGCTGAGATCCACGTCGTGTCCGTTGCCGTACCAAACTGATACGTGTCGGCAGCCGAATAATCGAACTGCACAGCCAGCGCTATCACCAGGCCCAACGTGACCACGGAGAAGGCAAGGGCAGTCCACTTTATCAGTGACTCCTTTGCCTTCGGTATGGCCAGAACGGCTAGCGCGCCGACGACAGGCAAGAACACGATGAGGCTCAGCCCCCAACCGTTCTCGAACCAATCCATGTCGTTGCTCCTCCTAGAGAATTATGAACAGAACGGCGATGACAACAACGCCGATGAAACTGAATGCTGCGTACTGCTGTACACGTCCGGTGAACATCAGCCTCAGGCCGCTACCCGATCCCTCGATGCCTGCACCGAGTTCGTTGTAGAAGCCATCAACCACGTTCTGATCGAACACTCTGACCACCTTTGCGAACCCGAGCGATCCGAGCCCAACGAGGTTGACGAAGCCATCGATCACGTACATGTCGAACCACAGAACGACCCTCGATATCGGACCCATGGTGGGCCGCACGATGGCGTTCATGTAGAAATCGGGGATGTAATACAGGTTCTCGAAGAGCGGCCAGAGAACAGGTATCCGGAAGGAATCCCTCTCGGCCTGGGGCTCCTTCTTCCGTCCCGTAGACGAACCAACCGGCGGCAACCCCTGCAAGTACCACAGGTGTCACGATTATCACAAGGGACCAATCAAGGCCTTCGGGATGATGGTCGCCCATGCCGGTCAGAGGAATGCGCGTGGCAACCCATGTGGTGAACCCCGTGTATACACCCGGCCAGTTGACCCACCCGGCGGTCACGGCGAAGAATGCCAATGCGACCAGCGGAACGGTCATCATCTTGGGCGACTCGTGTGGCTCGGCATGACCTTCGTACTTACCGAAGAACGTGAGAGCAAGCAGTCTTGTCATGTAGAACGCTGTGATGAACGCACCTGCAACACCGAGGATCAGGATGAAGTTGGCCATGTCCTGTCCGTTCTCACCTGCGTACTTCATGGATGCCAGGATCTCGTCCTTCGAGAAGAATCCGGCGAATGGGAAAATTCCGATGAGCGCGAGGGTGCCCGCAATGAATGTCCAGAATGTGACAGGCATCTTCTTCCGGAGTCCACCCATGTCGAGCATGTTGTTCGAGTGCACGGCGTGGATGATCGAACCGGCACCAAGGAACAGCAAGGCCTTGAAGAAGGCGTGGGTAAAGAGGTGGAAAAGCCCCGCGGTGTAGGCACCGGCGCCCATTGCAGCAACCATGTACCCGAGCTGGGAGACCGTCGAATACGCGAGGACCTTCTTGATGTCGTTCTGGACGATCGCAAGGAAGCCCATGAGGAACAGCGTGAGGCCACCGATGACGATGATGATGTCGCGCACATCTCCGGCGAACATGCCTGTCGGGTCGAGGTAGAAGGGGAAGAGCCGGGCCAGCAGATAGACCCCGGCGGTGACCATCGTTGCCGCATGCATCAATGCCGACACAGGTGTCGGGCCGGCCATTGCATCCGGGCAACCACACATGTAGCGGGAACTGCGCAGACTTCCCCATCGCCCCGATGAATATCAGCAGGCCCGCCCAGAAGGCATACTGGCTCAACATGCCTGCCTCACCGTGGACCACGACATCGATGATGTCATCGAAGCGGAACGAGCCCACCGAAACGGCCATGATGATGGCTCCGAGGAAGAGCCCCGCGTCTGCGACCTTGTTCACCATGAATGCGGTATTCGCCGCGTCGACGTTCGCAAGATCTTCCCAGTAATGCCCGATGAGCAGATACGACGACACGCCGACGAGTTCCCAGCCGACGATGAGTTGGATGAGGTTCGGAGCTGAGACCAGGACGAGCATGCCGCCAGCGAAAAGTGAGAACGAGGCGAAGAACCATGTGAAGCGGACATCGCCCTTCATGTAGCTCTTTGCGTAGGTGAAGACGAAGAAACCGACGACGCCTACGAGGAAGTACATCATGATCGACAAGCCGTCGACCACCCATCCCCATTCGAGGGTCAGGTCGCCGATCTGCGCAATCTCGACTGCACCTTCATAGACGATGCCCTGAGTTGCGTTGAGGACAAAAAGAACCGTGCCGTAGATCGCGACGAATCCCGATCGATCCCCATGCAATTTCCCAGCCCTTGAACGGCATCTTCTTGCCCCAGAACACGATCACGAACGTCGCGATGATCGGAACGACAACGATGAGCCATGCCCACTCGACGAGTGGGCCGCTCGTGATCCCGGGAACGAATGCCTCGTGGCCCTCTTCGGCCGCCTGCTCGCCCTCCTCGCCAGCGGCGAGGATGATCTGTGATGCAGTGGTGAGGAGTCGATGCATCATCAGTCCTTCATCAGATCGAGCGAATCGATGTCAGCGGTCTGGAGGTTCCTGAAGATGAGCAGGATTATCGCGATGCCGATGCCAACCTCTGCTGCAGCGAGAGCAATGATGAAGAGTGAAAATATCTGGCCTGCGTGGAGCTGGTCCTGCAGGTAGGTGTCGAAGGTCACCATGTTGATGTTCACGCCCGCAAGCATGAGTTCGACCGAGGCAAGGATCAGCACGGCGTTCTTTCGGGAGATGACCCCGTACAGACCAATCGAGAAGAATGCCATGCCGACGAGGACGAACTGGACGACGGTCATCGCTTGGCTCCCGTGTTATCCCTGCGGGCAAGCGTGATGCCACCGATCAGGGCAGCCAGCAATACGAATGACACGACCTCGAACGGGATCACGAAACGATCGAACAGCACATTCGCGAGGTCAGCAGTGCTTGTCGGCTCGAATGGTTGGATCATGGTCATGCCGAATGCATCCCACACCGCCCATGCCGTGACGGCGAACAGCACGACCGACAGCAGCGCTGCGGGGCAGCCTGACGTCGCGTGCATGGCTGAGATCCGCGTCAGTTCCGAGGGGCGAACTCGTGATCATGATGCCAATGAGGAAGAGGATGATCACGGCACCGATATAGACGAGCACCACGGTCCACGCGACGAACGCTGCGCCGAGCATCAGGAACATCGCCGCGGTTCCCCGCAAGGGATATCACAAGGTAGAGCACGGCCCGGACGATGTTGTCAGATGACACGGTCCGCCAGGCAGCTGAACAGCGTGGGGAACGCGATGACCATGAACGCCCAGTTGGCGGCTTCCTTGAACCAGTCGGCAAGAGTCACGGACTTCCATCAGGACTCCAGCGCCGGCGGCTCGGGGACGGTCTGAAGCCAATCGACGAGTCTCTCCTGATTGTGCAGCAGGTTCGAGATGCTCTCCTCGCCGTATTCGTACTCCGGTGTCCAGAAGAGCGCATCGAAGGGACACACCTCGACACAGATTCCCGCAGTACATGCAGAGGCTGTAGTCGATGTCGAAACGATCGAGCTCGTTCTTCGTCCTGATGCGACCGCCCGGCTTGTCGGGGTTCCTGTGCCTCCTTGTGGGCCCTCGATGTAGATGCACCAGTCCGGGCACTCCCTCGCGCACAGCATGCACACGGTGCACGCCTCGGCATCCAGAGAAATGACGCCCCGGGCGCGAGGCACAGGGATTTCCTTCTCATCCGGATACATGGTCACTGGCGCCTTCGTGAACATTGCCTTGAGCGTGAGCCCCATGCCCTTGAAGAGTCCTGGGAAGGGGAAGTCGATGTTCTTGCTCATCAGAGCACCACCTTGAAAACCGAGACCAACGCAATGTTGAACAACGCCAATGGGATGAGCCAGCGCCACGCCATCGACTGCAGCTGATCCTCGCGCAAGCGCGGCCATGTCCAACGGATCCAGATGACGAGGAACACGAGGAGGGACACCTTGATGAGGAAGATGCCTGGGCCGGCGAAGTTCTCCATCGATTCGGGTAGGAATGGCACGGCGTACCCGCCGAGATAGAGGGTCGTGGCGATCGCGCTGAGCGCGACCAGGGAGGCATACTCGCCTAGGAAGAACATCGTGAACCTGATGCCTGAATACTCGGTCAGGTAGCCCATGGTGAGCTCGGACTCCGCAATGGGCATATCAAATGGAATGCGCGAGAGTTCGGCAACCGCCGCGATCATGAAGATGGCGAACCCGATTATCTGTCCTGTAAGGATGAACGGGAGCGCGACCTCGAAGCTACCTATGGTGAAGAGCGTGGCCTGCTGCGCCTCGACGATACCGTTCATGGACATCGTCCCCGCTTGGACGACCACGGCCACCACCGCGAGCACGAGTGGCAACTCGTAGGCGATCAATTGTGCGGCCGCACGAAGTCCACCTATCAACGAGTATTTGTTCGCTGACGACCATCCGGCCATGAGCACGCCGAGCACGGAGAGCGACGATATGGCGAGGATGAAGTAGACACCGAGGTCAAGTTTCGCTGCGACGATATCCGGGCCCATCGGGATCACGGCAAATACCGCAAGGGTCGACATCATGACGACGTACGGCGCGAAACCGAACACGGTTCTGTCTGCCTTGGCCGGAGCGAGGTCCTCCTTCTGGATGAACTTGGCACCATCGGCAAGCGGTTGAGCCCATCCCCATCGCCCGCCGGCGTAGTACGGCCCGATCCGGGTCTGCATGTGCGATCCCGCCTTGAGTTCGACATAGATCGTCACAAGGGCTGCGGTGAGCACCACAGCGAGCATCAGGATGATCTTGATGACGAGCTCGAGCAAGAAGTTCATCGGTCGACATCTCCGAGGACAAAGTCGAGCGAGCCCATGATGGCGACGAGGTCGGGGATGAGCTGGCCCTTGAGAATCCATGGGAGGATCGTGAGGTTGGAGAAAGAGGTTGAGCGTATCTTGAGCCGATACGGCATCTTCCCGCCTTCGGAGACTATGTAGTAGCCGAACTCACCCTTCGGGTTCTCTGCTCGGGAGTACACCTGGCCGCTGGGGACCTTCAACACTCGGGGAACCTTTGCCTGGAGCGGTCCGGCGGGGATGATGTCTATCGCCTGTCGAACGATCTTTGCTGACTCGCGGATCTCATCGAGCCTCACCATGTACCGGTCGTAGCAATCTCCACCTGGACGACTGATGACGTCGAACTCGACCTGGTCATAGGGGAGGTAGTTCTCGACCTTTCGAAGATCGTAGGCAACACCGGATGCACGAAGGTTTGGACCCGACAGACCGTATTCGATCGCCTTGTCTGCGGGAATCACCCCAACATCGACGGTCCTGGCCTTTACTATCTCGTTCCCTGTGACCAACTGGTCGATGTCGTCACATATCTGGTCCATGTTGTCCATGGCCTTGCGTGTTGCGCTGAAGAATCCGGCGGGAAGATCCATCGACTGCTTCTTCGTCTGCGAACCGCCACCGTAGTTGGGCTTGATGCCCCCGACCCTGTTGAAGTTCGGATGGAATCGTCCGCCCGTGACACCCTCGATGAGCTCAAGAATGTGCTCGCGTTCGCGCAGTACATACATGAGAGGGGTCGTGGCACCGAGCTCGAGTGGATACGAGGACATGAAGACCAGATGCGACGAAATTCGGAAGAGCTCCGTGAGGATCAACCTGATCCACTGGGCGCGCTCGGGAGCTTCGACGCCCACCAGTCTCTCTACTCCGAGGATGAACGGCACTTCATTCGCGAACCCTGACACCCAGTCGATGCGGTTCACAAGAGCGGTTATCTGGAGGTAGGTCCGTACCTCCGAGAGCTTCTCGTAGCCACGGTGCATGTATCCAATGACGGGTTCGACCTCTGTGATCCGCTCACCGTCCACCTTCGCGATGAGCCGCAATACGCCGTGGGTAGAGGGGTGCTGTGGGCCGATGTTGAGCGTCATGTCCGGCGTCTCGAGTTCAACGGACACGGCAACTTCTGACCGATGCATCAGCTCCTTGGAGGTCACGAGTTCCCCTCCTCATCATCCGTTTCCGGTAGACCCTCAACGTCGACGTCGCCCGGCCACGGTTTTACCTCGCGCGCTATCAGAGGGAACGACTTCAGGAGTGGGTTCCCGATGAATGCGTCAGGGAGATAGAGAGGAATCAGATTGTCGTTGCCCTCGAACATAATTCCGAACATCTCGTGCGCTTCACGCTCATGCCATTCGGCTCCGCCGATGGTCGCGGTGAGCGACCCGATGGTTGCGTCGTCCTTTGGAAGCGTTGCGAAGAAGATGGCACCGTCGCCATTGGTTACAGATGACAGGCGACACATCACTTCGAAGCGCTCGACGAGATCGTCAGGATCCGCAACACCTTCACCCACCTCGGTCTCCTTGGACCAATCGATAGCGGACAACCACGAGAAGAAAGGGAGCTCCTTGCGAGCTTCGTTGATCGTCTCAACCCACTTGTCCCTGTCAACGAAGACGCGAACAGTGTCGAATTCAACGCTGAAACCTTCTGCTCCCAGACGCTCCGTGATCCCTGCGGCATACTCCACGAGAGGGTCGACTTCCTCCGCCACAGCGGTGTCGGGCTGGTCGCTCATCCGCCCTGGCTCCACTTCTCTTGCACATTCTCGTTGGTGATCTTCTCCTGCAGGATGAGGATTCCCTCGAGAAGAGCCTCTGGCCTTGGAGGACATCCGGGCACGTATACATCGACGGGCATGATCTGATCTACACCCTTCGTAACCGAGTAGGAGTCCCAGTACGGACCGCCAGAGTTCGAACAGGATCCCATCGAGATGACGTACTTTGGCTCAGGCATCTGGTCATACAGACGCTTCACTGCCGGCGCCATCTTGTCGGTGACCGTGCCTGCAACAACCATGAGATCGGCCTGCCGCGGGGATGCGGGGAGTGGCACGATCCCGAAACGCATGAAGTCGTATCGCGGTCCGGCCACGGCCATGACCTCGATGGCACAGCATGCAAGGCCGAATTGGAAGTACCACAGTGAGTACTTCCGTGACCAGTTGAGCAACCAGGAGAGCGGTTTGGGCGCCCCGAACTTCTCGATCACTCCCATTTGAGGACTCCCTTGCGAATTGCATAGATGAGACCCAGCAGGAGAATCGCTATGAAAATGAACATCTCGGCAAGCGCTACTGCACCCCGACCGATCGAGTCGAAGTATCCAAGCTGTGCGGCCCAGGGGAAGATGAACACTGCCTCAACATCGAAGATGAGGAACAGCAGCGCAAAGATGTAGTACCGGATGTGGCTCTGGTTCCAGCCACCAGCGACGGGCTCGATACCGGACTCATAGGCAACGTCTTTCAGCCCGCCTGGAGCCCTCGGTGCGATCATCTTGCTCATGCCGACCGCAGCCCCCACGAGGACAGCACCCATGACTATGAACACCGCGACGATGAAGTAGTCGCCGTAGTACTGATTGAGCACCAGAAAGGTTCCTCCGCATTGGTTCCGGCGCAAGCCGCCAACGGACGCAATAGTACCGAACACGGAAACCCAATCCCAACTGCTTCAGATGTCAGTCACCAGGCATCGGCTGCCAACGAGGGACCTGTTCGGCCGGAGACCGACGAACGGTTGGTAGCGTTCTTCCATGCAGAGAATCGTTGTCCCCGACTACTCCGGTGGGGGCCTCGTCAACCTCGTTGCGGAGCTGGAATACCGACTCTCAGGTGAGTCAGCATCGCCAAGGTTGACACAGGAAGTGCGTTCCTCGATTCCGGAAACAGAAACATACGTACTCGTCCTCTTCGATGGGTTGGGTAGCCATCAGCTCGATCATCCCGCGGCTTCAGACCTCGAAGGCTCCCTGGTGGCCTCGATCGACGCGCCGTTCCCCTACACCACGACGGTGAGCCTTGCGTCGGTGGCAACCGGCCGGCCACCGAGCCAGCACGGGATCCTCGCGTACCAACTCTGGATGGAGGAGGTTGGACACGTCGTCAACACGATCCACATGACAACTCAGTGGGGTGAGAAACTCGATCTCGACTACGAGACGATCCTGCCGGAACCGAATCTTTGGGAGCGGTTGAGAGCACGAGGCGTCGAGCCGATCGCTATTCAGCCGGGTCACTTCGATAGGACGCCGCTCACACGCACGCTCTATCGGGGGGCATCGTTCGAGCCGTATTGGACAGAGCAGGAGGCGGTTGATCTCACCGTGCGAGCGGCTTCCGAATCGAGCCGGCTCGTCTTCCTCTATATACCCCATGTCGACTTCGCGGCCCACGTGGCTGGCCAGAACTCGACGGAGTATGCCGATGCCATGGAAATCGTCAACACGGTATGGAGGCAGCTTGCAGATCGGCTTCCGACGTCGGTAGGGCTTCTCGGAACCGCTGACCACGGGCACGTCGACATTAGCGAGGATCACAAGATTCGTCTCTCCGACAGCGCAGCGAATGACCGCATCCTCTACGGAGTGGAGCGCGCGATGTTCGTTAAGGGTGAAGGTGAAACGCTCGCCACAGAAGTGCCCGCCGAATGGGTGGCGCGTTCGGATCTTCCGGAGCTGTGGGGCGCCGGTCCTATGCATGACTCCTTCGAGGCACGGGTGCCCGACGGAATCCTCTTCGCAGATCATGGCCACGCCGTGTTCCATAAGCACAGCAACGACCGCCTCGTCGGCTATCACGGAGGTCTGATGCCGGAGGAACGAGAGATCCCCCTCCTGGTGAGACCGGCTATCTAGTCAGTCCGTGCGTTCAATGTTCGTGGGCGAAATGCCGACATCTTCTGTAACACTTGTTCACACGATTCGTCTTGAAGGGTACATATGGGGCACCAATCGAACGACGCTAGGGAGGCATTGCGTGCGTATGCACGTGATCTTCACTCCGCCGCATCTCGCGGCGGTTCGCTCGCGTCGATTGGTACCTCCAAGCAAGACGACGCGCCGACCCAGTTTCTTGGCTCCGGTGCCCCTCACCAGTTGGCCATTGCCGCTGCCGTCGTGTGCGTCGTCTTGCTTGGGGGTATCGGGTTTGTCAGCGCGACAGCAGCAACGGATCCAGCAGGGGACAAGCTGACAAACCCACCATCTGCACAGACCGTTTCGGCGGTGGCTGTGTTTGTCCGCACTGGTGGCGCCTCAACCAGCCAAGCGATCCGAGCATTCAGCGACCTGGGCTTGCCCAGGGCAGCTGAGGCACTTGATGTCGCCGCCAGTGCGGGCACTGACTCATCGCCGACAGTGAAGCTTGCGCTCACCGAGCTCGTCGATGCCATCGACAAACGGGTTGACGCCGATGAGCCAATCGTCGAGGAGGACATAGCCATCTCGCTGGCGATCGCCGGACTCGAATCGGCCGTTCGACCACCAGGACTCGACCCGAACTGGTTGCGCCCGGGTCTTGGAGTGACACCTCCTGGACAGGATTCTGCGTGGCCGCAAGAGGTACGCGACAATGGGATCCTCAGACCTACCGTGGATCCGATTCTGGTTCCACCAGAGAAAGACAAGGCCAGCGGCCGCGACACTGCGCCCGGCCAGCAGGAAGAGAAGCCCGAGCGCGGAGGGGGCAAGCCATGACGTCTCGCGATGTGCAGCCAGAGGAATTCCAGATCACCGAGCTGGTGGTCGCTGCCGCCAAGAGAGGTGACCACGAGGCAATCGGTGCGCTCGGGTCTGACGCGTTTCGCAGGACGGTCTCCTTCTCCCGCGCCCCCCGCCCCTCCCCGGATCACGCGGCGGATCGCGCCGCAGACGCAGTTGAGCACATCAGTTCGAAGTGGCCGTCGCTCGGGAAGGCGTCCGCGTACGACGCCTGGATGTGGACCATTGCTCGCAACCTCCTGCGCTCCTTTTGGAGATCTGAGAAGATCCGAGAAGCCCAGGAGCCGATCTCGCCATCGCCCATACAACCGGACGAGATCGCGGTGATCCACGAGGAGCACGAACGCATCGTTGTAGCCCTCAGAACGCTCACCATCAAGGACCGGGAGCTTCTCTGGCTCCGCGAGGTCCTCGAACTCGACTATCGCACGATTGGGCAGCGTGTCGATTCGAACGCTGGTTCGGTGCGCGTGGCCTGCCACAGGGCTCGCCAAAGACTTGAGAGTGCCTACACATCTCTCGAAGGGAATATCACATGACACGACGATCCACCCGCTCAGAGCGCGGCGCCGCACTCGTGGAGTTCGCGGTCGTAGTCCCTCTGTTCCTCGTGATGATTTTCGGCATCATGGAGGCCGGATGGATGTTCTCGCAACAGGTCGAAATGACGAACGCCACACGGGAAGGCGCGCGGCTGGCAGTGGTCGACTTCGGTACCGGCGAAGAGGTGATTACCGAAACCTGCAGCAGAGCGAATCTATCAGGAGCGGGCACCACTTTCACTGTGACCATCAACGCGGAGTCCGTCACTGTCGATGCCTCCAAAACCTATACGTCGTTGACCGGCTTCATCGACGCATTTGTAGATCTGCCGATGTCCTCAGCAACTGAAATGCGGACAGAACGCCCTCTCGACACACTCACCAATGCGACCGAGCCGTGTCTATGAAGACCCGTTCCCTGTCCAAGGAGCAGAGCGGCGCGATCCTAGTTATGTCTGCCCTCGTGATCGTCGTGGTCATGGTCTTCGCCGCGTTAACTACAGACCTTGGCGCAGCTTGGGCGCAACGTCGACACAATCAATCCGCAGCCGATGCAGGAGCACTTGCCGCAGCACTGGAGATCGGAGAAACGACACCTCTGGAGCCTGCAATGGTCGACGCAGCGATTGACTATGCGACGCGCAATCTGGGTGGCGCATTTACCTCGGGGGACCCAACTCCGGCCGAGTGGCTCGCGTGCAGCGATTCCGATCGGCCAGCCGGATACCAACCACTCCGCGATTCCGCTGGCAACTTGATCGACTGCATCAGCCTCCACAGCATCGGAATTGTGAGGGTACGACTTCCTGTCCAGAACGTGCCAACGGCGTTTGCCAGTGTGATCGGGATCAACGAGATTCCGACGAATGGTGTCGCCGAAGCGGATCGTCAACCACCGCTGGGTGGAGTAAGGCCGTTCGGAATAACCTCGGGTCTGGACCCGGGAGAAGTTTGTCTGCGGACCGGAGCCAGCCCGAGCCCAGACTGCGCTAGAAACGAGGAGGGCGAGTTTCGTGCTCTTGATCTCGCCATGTACGGTCATCCGGTTACCGGTGCGGATCGGATTTGTGGGTCCGCAAAGTCGGGGGATCGATACAAGATCAACACTGCTCGTGGCGTCGACCATTTCTTGCTCGCGAGGGGCGCAGACCCGTACCGCCTGTCTGGATGTTCAAGCAGCGATTCAATCGGAGGTGTCCCGCTTCCCAATGCCATCCCGACCATCCAGGGGATCGGATCCAACCTGCTGCTTGATGCTCTCATTGGCGTCGAGACATTCCCATACGACGCTGGAGTCCCATCGGCCTCACTACCTCTTCTCCGCCAGGGCTCGAACCCGAAGAGACCGATCAATCACCTCGGTACACCGCTTTCCGTCGACAACAAGCCACTGTGGGAGTTTATCGACCCCTCGTACCCATTCCATGTGTACGAGGGGTCGATAAACTCCCA
>PVMK01167540.1_pt1 | contig 77952 bp, 69 predicted proteins | sample 1853481 | NCBI WGS metagenome assembly PVMK01 (sample SAMN08533507, study PRJNA380276) | Marine sediment metagenome, whole genome shotgun sequencing project.
TTTTGACGCTCTGGAGTCTTGACAATATTAAGCATGACATCAAGCTTTTTATTAAATGCTTGGTCCAGCAATTCTCCCCATTCACCGGAAGTATACTTAACTTTAATACCAATGCGACTAGCCAGCAGGTTCATGTAATCAATTGATAACCCCGTGGGTTCGCCATCTTTGTTATAATTAAATGGCGGCCAGTTCCATTCATTGTGTACCCGAATGACGGGGTGGGCATTCAGCCAGGCTTGTTCCGTGGGGGATAATGAGACTTTAGACCGTTTTCCCTCTATCTTTTTTTCTGTAATAGCAATCCAACGATTTTTGATTGCATTGTGTTCCTTCTCCGGGATTGCCTTAAGTGTTTTATCGATCAAATTTATTAAAATCGGCCAATCCTTGCGGACCGCCATATGGACACTTGGCCCCTGAAAGGGGACAGACGCTATGGGTTTGAGACCAACCAGCGAAAGTTCCCTAATATTGTAAGATGTAGAAATGATATCGCCGATAAACGCTTCCGCTTCACCGGTAACAAGCTTTTTCAGCGCATCTTGAATAGTGGGAGCCGTTACCAGATCGAATTCCGGATAATTCGAACGTAGAAAATCTTCAATGGTATATCCTTTTACCACGGCGATGGTCTTATCTTTTAGATCGGAAAAACTTGAAATGGCCTCATTATCGCTACGGGAAAAGATAAATTCAGTTATCTGGATGTAGGGGGTGGTGAAATGGACAAAATCTTCCCGTTTCTTGGAGTGATAAATTGCCGGCAGGACATCGATCTCTTTGCGGCGGAGCATGGCCAAAAGCTCATCCCAGGTGGGACCGGTAACCATTTCCACCTCGATGCCCAGTTTTTCGCCAATGACCTTCAAATAATCATCCGCAATACCGGCGTACTTCCCCGTCTGGTCAACAAAATCGAAGGGGGCCCAGTCCTTCTCGCCGCCGACCACGATCTTGCTGTGGGCCGCCAGCCATTCCTTCTCTGCATCGGTTAAAGTAATTTTCTCTGCTTCTGATACAGCGTCTGCCGTCGCTTGCGGAATTTCATTAAAATCCAGGACGATCCATTGGTCTTCCAGCTGTCTCCTTTCCTGGCTGCCGATGGCCTCTAATCCATCATTGACCTGTTGAATCAGCGCCGGGTTAGCTTTTTTTGTCGCCGTGTAATACACTTGGGAGGACAGCGGTCGGTCTCGATCGTATCCGAAGATATTGGTCTGTAAATTTTCTTTAAGAAAATATAACAGGCTCAGCTCCGTTGCGACAAACACCTTCATCTCACCCTCCAGAGCGGCCCGAAAAAGATCCTGGAAACGGTCATAGACGGCAATTCGGTTGGCAGGCACTCTGGCGCGCACAAATTTTTCCGTATACCCGCCTTTCTGAATGCCGACAATAAGGCCCGCTGTTTTTTCAAATGTTTTAATCAGATGCACCGACGGGTGAGTGAAGATGTAATAGTCGAGGGCCAACAGCGGTTCCGAATAGTCCAGAAACATCTCGCGCTCCTGGGTTCTGAAAAGACCGGCATGCAGATCGACTTTGCCGTCTTTGAGAAGCTGCAGCGATTCTCCAAAGGAATCCACCTTGACAAATTCTATCTTTCTGCCTGCTTTTTGAGCCCACAGCCGCCATAAATCCGGAAAAAGCCCTGCCGGACGCGAAGCTGCGTCTTCAAACTTGAGTGGCGCCACTCCGACGTTGTAAACAATCTTGTCGACGCTCATCCGATGCATCAACCGCCTTGAAGAACACCAAAGGGGCAGGATTATCGTCGACGGGATGGAATTGACCAACGATTTAAAAAATATCGAGAAAATCCGGGCTGAAGTCGGTATGGTCTTCCAGCATTTTAATCTGTTTCCCCACTTGACAATTGTCGAAAATCTGACACTGGGCCCCATTTGGGTTCGCAAAATCCCCAAAAAAAAAGCCGAAGAAATTGCCATGTATTTTCTGAACAAGGTGCAGATTGCAGACCAGGCCTTGAAATATCCCGGACAACTTTCCGGGGGTCAACAGCAGCGCGTCGCCATTGCCCGCAGCCTCTGCATGAATCCCAAAGTGATGCTTTTTGACGAACCAACCTCTGCCCTCGACCCGGAAATGATCAAGGAAGTACTGGATTCCATGATTGAGCTTGCCCGGGAAGGCATGACCATGATTGTCGTATCGCATGAGATGGGATTCGCCAAGAGTGTCGCTCACCGGGTGCTTTTTATGGATTATGGTCAAATAGTAGAGACTAACACGCCGGATGAATTTTTTGACAATCCCCAACACGATCGCACAAAACTGTTTCTAAGCCAGATTTTATATTAACCGGGGTATTTTCCTATTGCCGATTCAATGCCCTTAACTCCATTCATAAGCCACCCCGACCTATCGGGATGAGAATTGAAAAGGTTCTACCGTTACCGGGGAATCACGGATCATTGATCTAAACCTGAACGATGCCGGTGGCTTATGAATGGAGTTTAAATCAGCGGTCACCAACAGAGCCTGGCTCCGGCCCCTTCGAGGGGCCTTCCTCATACCCCCAGCTCTGCTGGTGGTCGCTGATTTAACACCAACTTTTCGTGGGAGTGGCTTTCCAGCCACGAAAATAGGTGACTCTAACGCCATAATCGTTTAATCGCGGCGGGCCTGAGACGAACCCTTCGGTCGTGAGCTAGGGTCCAACGACTCAGGGTCGAACGACTCAGCCGAGCAAAAGCCGCTCCCACAGAGATATCCTCAATCCTTTTTACGTGAAAATCTAAACGCAATCCCTCATCAAATTTCTTTGTGCCTTCGTGTCTTAGTGGCTGAACTTTTACTGAATTTGTAATGTTTTCATCTCACTGCTTCAGGGCCTTTTGGATGGCAGCGGCAATGTCGCGGCTCAATGTTTCAATGGTTCGGCTTTTGGCCAATACCAGCCCTTTGTAGGTATTATCTGCAGTCGGCTCCTGATATTCCGATCGTCTCATCAGTATCAAATCGTCTTCCTCTGCTTCCAAAAGCGCCCATTGAGAAATCAGGGCAACCTGACCCCCCAAATTGCCGTCCAGGCGCAATACATCCACCTCCAGCCGGTAATCAGCTGGAATCGAGCTGTCCGAGGCCAGGAATACGTCAATTAAATCGCCACGCAGCAGATTTGTCAGGTTTTCTGCAAGCACCCGTGTCAGATTTACATTCAGCGGCTCTGCCCACTGATTAAACTCTGCCAGCTGATAGACCGTATTATCCAGGTTGACGACAATCTCATTTCGATTCAGATATTCGGGAACCACCACGGTTACAAGGCCGATACGGATGCGACCTTCTGCGGTTGCAGGGAATGTCCCGGCCTGTGGCGAACTCAACGGGCTGAGCATATAAAAGTTTGTCGGCGCCGATGGGCCACCCAAACAGCCCGCCAATGCCAGCCATAAGACCATGATTGCAAAGTGTGTTGGTCGAAATAAAAACCCCTTCATTTTTTTACCTCCTCTTTGATTTGCTCTTGCCGCGGATCAACGCTTCGGGGTTCCGCTCAAGGTATGCCGCCCAAACCTTGATGGAACGGGCCGCTGCTTGAAGCTCCCGGAGGGTGCGGTCTAATTGGGGTGCAACGTTTGAATTAAGACTCTTCGTGAGCTTTTGGACCTGTATGAGAGCGGTATCCAAATTGGAAACGGCGCTTTTCAATTCAGGGGCTATTCCCGTGTTCAGAGCTGCCACAAATTTCTGCGCTTGATCGAGGGTTTGGTTTAACGCTGTGATCGAACTCTCTAGCTCGGCTGAATTTATCAGGCGTTTGGCGCCGGATACCGTATCCCGCAAGTCATTGCCGATCTGTTCGATGGGCAGCTTTTCCAGTTTCTTTAAAAGCTGGGTCAGGTTGGTGGTAATTTCATCCATGGCGGTCGGCACGGTGGGCATTTCCGGATAGCGTCCGTCCCAGTTGATTTTAGCCGGCGGTGCTTCCGGATGCATGTCGATTGCCACCAGCAGCTGTCCGGTGATCAGACTGCCCGTTTTAAGCTGGGCGCGCAGACCTTTACTCACGAGGTAATCCATGACTTTTTGCCCCTCGGCTCCTTCGGGAATCTGGCCGGTAGCCTTTAACCGGTCTGGATCAGTCTCGATTAAAACCGGAATACTAAAAGCCGTTTTATCCATGTCAAATTCCAGACTGACGTCCAACACCTGACCGATCTGGATACCCTGTAATTCAACCGGTGCGCCCTCCTTAAGCCCCCTCACGGAGCCGTCAAAATGCAGCAGCCATCTTTTCTTTTGGGCATAAGTCTTTTCAGAAATGCTTTCACGGTTTTTGTAGAGCATAAAAACGTCATTTTTTTCCGCCGGCTCACCGGGTTCCATGTTGACCGGTGTGTCGAAGGCAATGCCGCCGATCATCAGCGTCACAAAGGATTCCGTGTCCACCCGGATACCTTCGGCACTGATGGCAATATCCAAACCGCTTGCGTTCCAGAAGCGGGTGTTTTTGCGCACCAGTTCGTGATGGGGATCATGGACGAACACCTTGACGGTCACCGCCTGTCCGTCTTCGTCCAGTTGGTAGCTGACCACCCGCCCGACCTCGATCCGCCGGAAGTACACCGGGACGCCGACGTTCAACGAGCCAAGGCTCGAAGCCCTCAACACGAAATGGCTGCCCGGCAGATCGGTGGTCACCACCGGAGGTGTCTCCAGTCCCTGGAAATGAGTTGCCGGTGTGCCGGGTTTGCCTGGATCGAGTCCAATGTAAGCACCCGAAAAAAGGGTGCCCAGCCCGGAAATGCCGCCGGCGGCAACCCGGGCCCGGACAATCCAGAATCGCGTGTTTTGCGAAAGAAAGTTTCCAGCCTGTTTGACCAATTCAGCCTTTACGATCACCTGTGAGAGGTCATCGCTGAGCGCGATGGATCCGACCTTGCCAAGTTCGACATCTTTGTACTTGATCTTGGTTTTACCGGCCTCCAGACCCTCGGCCGACTTAAAAGTGATGGTAATGGTCGGTCCCTTCTCGGAAATGGCTTTAAAGACCAGCCAACCGCCAATAGCGACAGCGACCAGCGGAACCATCCACACGATGGATAACCGGCGTTTGGTCGTCCGGACTTCGGCTTCGGGCATGCTTTCTAATCCCGACCTATCGTTTTTAGAATTACTCATGGATTGTCTCCTCTGCATCCCAGATCAACCGGGGATCAAAACTCATGGCGGCAAATATGGTGGTGACCACCACCGCGCCGAAAAAAATCGCTCCCGGTCCGGCATGGATGGTTGCCAGACCTCCCAGATGCACTAGGGCCACCAGGATGGTTACCACAAAGATGTCTACCATGGACCATCGGCCGATGATCTCGGTAATCCGGTAAAGCCGGGTGCGGTCTTGCTGGCGCCAGTTCGACTTGCGCTGTACGCTAATCAACAGGAATATCAAAATGAGCAGCTTCATTAACGGAATGAAAATACTAGCCAAAAAGATGACCAGGGCGATGGGCCACATCCCGGTGTGAATGAAATAGATGACACCGCTCATAATCGTGTCCGACTGGGCCTTGCCCAGTGAGATAACGATGGTGATGGGAAGCACATTGGCGGGAACATAGAAAATGATGGCTGCCAGTACCAAAGCCCAGGTCCGGGCGATGCTGTTGGGCTTGCGATCATGCAAATGGGCGCCGCAGCGGGGACAGACCATGTCCGCAGACCGCTTGGCTCTTTTACAGAGAAGATGGCAGCTGTGGCAGCTGATCAACCCGGCATTTTGTGCTGTTTTTAAACCGTGAGTCATCGATTTTCATCCCAGTTTTGCCAAATTAAATGGGCATCCAGCGAGACTGTCATGGCGGTCAGGACGAAAATGAGCGCCAAAAATGAGTACAGGGAGATACCGGATATGATTTCCGCCATTTTGGCCAGTTTTACAACGGATACCAGAATACCGACCATGAAAACTTCCATCATGCTCCAAGGTTGGATGCTTTGAAGGAACCGGAACACGCGGGGCAGTCTTTTGGGCAGGCGGCCGAATTTGAGCGGCAACAAAATGTAAAATAGGCACATCATCTGGGTGAACGGCACCAGCACGGTGGTGACCAGCACCAGTATCGCGACCACTTGCATACCTTGGACATAAAGCTCGTATATGCCTGTAATAAGCGTTGTTTCACGGATCTGAGCACCTATTCTTAACCCCAGAAAGGGGAATGAGTTTGCCAGGATGAATAATATCAACCCGGCTATGGCAAATGCCAGGGTACGGTCCAGACTGTCGGGTTTGTGCTTGTAAAGAACGGCACCGCAACGGATACAATTGGCCGTCCCTTTGGCCGGCAACGGTTTGATGCGGTGAATCAGATCGCAGTCGTGACAGGCAATGAATGAATCCATGCTCAATGTCCGTAGTCCAGATATCGTTTATTGGGTGATTAGTTGATTGGTTAAGTGGTTATAATTATGGATTTATCCCACATTTGCAAAATAATTGGACACTGTCACCTATTCTCCGAAAAGGCTTCACTACGCCCGAAAATGTCCAATAAAATGAGCTATTTTCATAGTAAATTATGAGGTCTGTAGTCTGTTGTGCTCGTTTCAATTGTGATACATTTTAAGATTCAAAATGATAACCAAACTGTAACATAATTCATTGATATTATTTTGCAATAAAACTGTCAAGGAAATAGTCTGTTATCTGATTCCACTGAAAATGCATCATCTCAGGAACCTAAGTTGAGCGATTGTCGAGATTGCCGCAGATAAGCAAGTTGAGCAAAGCGAAATCCGGCTCTGCGGGGGAAGATGTCTTTTCGCTATAGTTACCTATGCGGGAGGGCATCTGACGCCGTAGATTTGGTAATATCGGCAAGCCCGACGTGCCGGGTCGTAGCTGAAATCGAAGCCCGAAGGGTTTTAAATTTTGAAACACTCAATTTAGGAAGGAATATCTTGCAATTAAATGTGGATTTGGGCTAAATAAGCGGTAACGGTTTAAAGCCCGCCCTGGTGCGACTCGTGGCATGATTCCAAACCCAGCCTGAGTAAGCTTAGGCTGTACTTTTCGCATGTTTATGCCGGTGATCGGTCTGGGCCAGGGGTTCAGGGGTTCAGGGGTTCAAGGTTCAGAGTTGAGAGGTTCAGGGTTCAATAGCGCCACTGAACGCCGAGACGGCCCTTTGATCGGGAGTAACCGTTCACAGGTTCAGGGTTCAAGGTTCAGGGTTAAGGATAAAGAAGGCATTAAAGATCCGAAGTCTTCGTTATAAATGCTCTTTTCCCCAAATAATTGCCAATTTGGCTCCAAATTTTGGATTAGGCCTGATTAAACTGACGATTTTCTCGTAAATACGTATCACAAATGCAGTCCAGGGACGAGAATGCAACCTTGAACCACTGAACCTTTGAACCCGTGAACGCTTACCATTTTTCAGGCATTCATTTTATGAAACCCATTGTCGCCATTGTCGGTCGCCCCAATGTGGGTAAATCGACCCTGTTTAACCGGATCACCCGCAGAAAAGATGCGCTGGTAGATAATTTCCCCGGGGTTACTCGGGACAGGCACCACGGAGACGCGTGCTGGAATGAATTTGAATTTACCCTGGTGGACACCGGCGGGTTTACCACAGGAGATGATTTTGCGGATGAAATCCGTTTCCAGGTACACCAGGCCATTGCCGATGCGGATGTAATTATTTTATTACTGGATGGAAAAGAAGGGATTTCACCATTTGACCGGGAAATTGTCGACCTCCTTCGCACCGTTGACAAGCCGGTCTTTTATGCTGTCAACAAAATTGACGGCGCGGGGCAGGAAATTTTTCTTTCCGATTTCTATCAACTGGGATTGGACACGCCTTATCCGATTTCCGCCGAGCACCGTTACGGTGTCACTGATCTGCTGGATGATGTGATCGGCGCTCTGGCCGGTTTTGCCCCAGGCCCATTTGAAGACCCAACCAGTGAGATCATCCGGCTGGCCGTGGTGGGCCGGCCCAATGTAGGCAAATCATCGTTGATTAACCGGATACTGGGTGAAAAGCGTCTGCTGGTCAGCGATATCCCAGGTACCACCCGGGATGCCATCGATTCCGTCTGCAAAATGAACGGGAAATCCTACCTGCTTGTCGATACAGCAGGGATTCGGCGCAAGGGAAAGGTGCACAGGAAACTTGAAAAGTTTTCCATCATCAAGGCCTTAAGAAGCCTGGATCGCTGTGACGTGGCCCTCATCGTGATGGATGCGGCAGAGGGAGTTACCGATCAGGATATCAGCGTAGCCGGTTATGCGTTTGAACGCGGATGCGGCTGCATTTTGCTGTTGAACAAATGGGACCTGGTGGAAAAGGACAGCAAAACTGTTAAAGAATATTATGAGCGGTTAAGAGATCAGGCCAAGTTTCTCAATTTTGCGCCGGCCATGACAATCTCGGCGTTGACCGGTCAACGGGTTACGAAAATATTCAAACAGGTGGACGATGTCTATAATCAGTATGCTCGCCGAATCGCCACCGGCCGGTTGAACAGATTCCTGGAGCGGGCGATTAAAAAAAACGAACCGTCACTTCACCGCGGCAAACGCGTCAAGTTTTACTATGCCACCCAGATATCCACCAAACCACCCACGATCGTCTGCTTTGTCAACTACCCCCAGGCTGTTCATTTTTCCTACAAAAGATACCTGATCAACCAACTGCGGGAAGAAGCCGGTCTGGACAAAACACCGATCCGGATTATTTTCAGGCAGCGGGAAGGGAGGAGGTAGGAATGGGGAATTCGGAATGCGGAAGTGGGAATGGGGAAGGCGGAATGCGGCCTCCGGCCCGTAGGGGCCTACGCCCCGGAGGGAAGTGGGACCCGTCGTCGTCCGATAGAGCGGGACTTCCGGCTTCGCATAAAGATACAAAGCTACGCCGTGACACGTCCGGCTTCGCGCATAAAGACACAAAGCTACGCCGAGACAAGATGCCGCGGCTAAAGATGCGGAATGCGGAAAAGATGACTACCGGTGGCCACGTTGATGCTAAAATTTTACCTGGGGCAGTTCTCCTAAAGGCCAACAGCGCAGCACTACTTGTTTGCCGCAGGCAAACGAACATTTAAATTCCGAAGAAATTTAAATATGGACATCTTTCGACTATCACGCCCAAAAAGCTGCGGATGCCTCCCGGCCCTTGGCGGAGCGGCTGCGGCCGCAAAAACTGGAGGAGTTTGTCGGGCAGCTGCATGCAGTGGGGGAGGGGACGCTGATCCACAGCGCCATCAAGCATGACCGGATTTTTTCTATGATCCTCTGGGGTCCGCCCGGCTGCGGTAAGACCACGCTGGCAAGAATCATCGCCGGGGAAACCCGGTCTCATTTCATGCATTTCTCCGCTGTGCTTGCCGGGGTAAAAGAAATTCGCGGGGTGATTGAAAAAGCCCGCGATCAGCAGAAGCTTTACCGCAAGCGAACGATTCTGTTTGTAGATGAAATTCACCGTTTCAACAAAGCCCAGCAGGATGCATTTTTGCATCACGTGGAAAGCGGTTTGATTACCTTAATCGGTGCCACCACCGAAAACCCCTCCTTTGAGGTGATATCTCCTCTGCTGTCGCGCTGCCGGGTCATTACGCTGAATATGCTCACTGCCGAAGATATCGGCACCATCATCAACAATGCCCTGAAAGAACCGGACAGGGGACTTGGCAAATTAAACCTCTTACTGGAAGCCGATGCCTTTGATTATCTGGTCAGTATTGCCGACGGTGATGCGCGGGTGGCTTTAAACAATCTTGAAGTGGCCGGATCACTGGCAGAGACGAGAAACGATGCTCACGACCGGGCCAAGCCTGTGCACATTGCCCTTAAGGATCTGGAGCATGCGATTCAGAAGAAGGCGCTGGTGTATGACAAATCCGGTGAAGAACATTACAATATCATCTCCGCCTTTCACAAAAGCCTGCGAGGCAGTGATCCGGATGCGGCGCTTTACTGGCTTGAGCGGATGCTGGCGGCCGGTGAAGACCCTTTTTTCATTGCCCGCCGCATGGTGCGTTTTGCTTCCGAAGATATCGGCAATGCGGATCCCCAAGCCCTAAACGTTACCATGAGTGCCATGGAAGCCTTTAAATTTCTGGGGCACCCGGAAGGGGAACTGGCACTGGCCCAGGCAGTCGTGTATCTGGCTACGGCCCCCAAGAGCAACAGCATTTATGCCGCCTATGGCAAGGTCCAACAGGTGGTCAAAAATTCCGGCTCACTGCCGGTTCCTTTTCACATCCGCAACGCGCCCACACGCTTGATGAAAGATATCGGCTACGGAAAAGATTATAAATACGCTCACAACTACCAAAATGGCTTTGTTGCTCAGGAATATTTACCGGAGAAACTCAAAGGACGGCTCTTTTATGAACCCACCGGGCGGGGCTATGAAAAAGTCATCAAACAGCGGCTTGACGGGTGGCGACGCCGGCAGGTTAAACATATGCCGGGCGAAGAAAAAAGTGACAGCGCCGATAACCAATGACGTCTCTGAATTTTTACAGCTTATTGGCCTCCGGCTCGTAGGGTAGCGCCTACGGCTCGGAGAGAATTATAGTGCTTTTTGTGGCCATTTTCTTTTGTAAGTCACATGGAATGATGGAATAGTGGAATGTTGGCCTCCGGCTCGTAGAGAATGTTGGCCTACGCCTCGGAGAGAAGACTGGGTATGGAAAGCGGAAAAAGATCTATTCTGAGCGGACACTAACTATTGCTGGAGATAATTTCAGACCTCCTAATTTACTATGAAAACAGCTCATTTTTTTGGACATTTTCGGGCGTAGTGAAGCCTTTTCGAAGAATAGGTTTCAGGTGTCAGGTGTCAGGTTTCAGGCCGGATCTCACTTTTTTACTACTGACACCTGAAACCCGAAACCTAAGTGACAGTGTCCAATTATTTTGCAAATGTGGGATAAATCCATATTTATAACCACTTAACCAATCAACTAATCACCCAATAAACGATATCTGTAATCACTCTCGAGGATAAAAAAATGAAAACCTGCAGTCTATCATTTCCACCCCAGATCCACCTGGCAAAATTGCCGACACCGGTGCAGCCGCTGCGGCGGTTGAGCGAAAAGTATGGCGTTGAATTGTATGTTAAGCGCGACGATTTGAACGGAATCGCCCTGTCCGGCAACAAAATTCGCAAACTGGAATTTGTTCTGGCCGATGCGCTGGCCCAAAAAGCCGATACGGTGATCACCTGCGGCGGGGCCCAATCAAACCATTGCCGCGCAACCGCCATAGCGGCCGCCATGCTGGGCCTTAACTGCCGGCTGCTTCTGCGCACCCCGGATCCATCAAACCCACCACCGCTGGAAGGCAACATATTGTTGGACCGCATGGCCGGGGCCGAGATTGTATGGATCACCCCGGATGAATACAAGCAGCGGGATGAATTTTTTGCGCGTGAAGCAGCATCCCTCCAAGCGTCCGGCAGAAAAACCTACACCATACCTGAGGGGGCGTCCAATGCGCTCGGCGCCCTGGGATATATCCGGGCTACCGAAGAGCTGGTCAATGATATCACCAACACGCTGGGCGGCGGCAATCAGCGCTGCACGATCATCAATGCCGCCGGTTCCGGCGGAACCAGCGCCGGTTTAATACTGGGCACCAAGATATTCGATGTGAACGCCCGGATTGCCGGCATCAATGTTTGTAACGACCGGGATTATTTTGTACGGGCCATTGGCGATATCTGCGAACAGGCGATCGCAGACTATCATCTCGATGTCGATTTTAACCGGCAGCGGGACGTTGAAATCATCGATGGATACGTCGGTTTGGGCTATGCTTTGTCACAGACCGAAGAGCTCGATCTTATATGTGAAGTCGCCCGAACCGAAGGAATTTTTCTGGACCCGGTTTACACCGGCAAAGCCTTTTTCGGCATGATTCAGGAACTGAAACGTGATCCCAAATGTTTCGGAGAGCGGATCATATTCCTGCACACGGGCGGCATCTTCGGCTTATTTCCCAAAGCAGACCAGATCAGGCCGCTTCTTTAACCCAACCCGGACGAGCAGAAACTGACGATTGACGATTGAATATTGAAGATTTGTGGTATCGCTTCAGGCTTCGCCTTCGGCTACGACCCGACAGGTCGCGCTGTCTTTTTTAGTTAAATCGATCGTTTGACCCCGAGGCTCTCGAAGGGAGGCTCTCGAAGGGTAGAATCGCTTATAAGCGTTCACGTGTTCAAGGGTTCAGGGGTTTAAGGTTGCATTCTCGTCCCTGGACTGCATTTGGGATGCGTATTTACGAGAAAATCGTCAGCTTCGTCAGGCTAAAACAAAATATAAAACCAAATTGGCAATTATTTGAGGACATGGGCATTTTTAGCGAGGACTTCGAGTCTTTAATGCTTTCTTTGTCTTTAACCCTGAACGTTCAACCCTGAACCTGTGAACGGTTACGCTATGGCATAAATCATGTGCAAACATGATGTGATTTCAATAAATAGGGACTAAGCTTTTTCCGAGACCACGCTCGGTAAAAGTGGCCCCTGCGGGGCAGTTGTCAGAGCCAAAACTTGAACTGCAATTTTCTAACCGGGATAAACGGCCTCCGGCTCGTAGATTCGAACCTACGGCTCGGAGAGAAACAACAAATTACAAGCACCAAACTACAAATAAATTCCAAATTACAATATCCAAATCTCAAACAAGACCAAAAGCCAAGCGTTTGGAATTTTGAATTTCGGTCATTGTGATTTGTTTGGTATTTGTGAATTGTTATTTGATATTTTTTAAATGCTGACACCCGACACCTGACACCATCAGTCTCTGACAACATGTTGTCAGATAAAACCCGATAAGGGCCTAACCATGGATATGTCGAGGATTTTCGCGAATCCCTATTTGATGATCTTTAAAGTCTTAGCAGAACGTTTCTCAAACAATTCTATTCCAAAGCCTTCTTTGTTACGCCACATAATTTGACCTCTACATTTAGTATGCTTACCGTCTAAGTATGGTAAGGCGATGGTAATAATATCTCCCACTGATACAGAAACCTCTGATTCTATGAATAGGCCGGAACGGCTATAATCTTTTAGCCTGCCTTCGGCAAACCTATTTTTTACAGAAAAGAAAATGTGACCCGAATAAGGTTGCCTCAGTTTCATTCTTTTATCAATATTTTTTCTGCTGTTAAGTATTTTCATTTCCTCTTCCCTTTTAAGCCTGAAGGCCGGCTTTTTTATCATTGAAAAACTTACATTTAAATACAATTCACCCGAAATTATTAAGGCCGTCTCGAAATGCTGTGGCCTCTTTCTATTTATCGGCAAACCAGAGAAAATCTTGAGCATGTGGAAGATTTGCAACCTATGAGAATTGGACAGCTTGCTTGAGAATTGATTGCCGGCAGCATCTAAATCATGGTGCAGGCCCATCGATTGGACGGTATTGTTTTATTGGGTTCCTGCGATAAGATTGTTCCGAACGTCTGTTCCTTTTTCTCGCCATTGACCTTGTCTTGATAAATATGGTATAAAAATCCTTTTTCGTAATAGTTCACCGCCCTGATGAAATGAGGGCAACAAAGATTTCACCCCGATGAAATAAGAGCAACAAAGATTTCATTGGGCAGGTTGGGCAGGCAGAGATCTCTCTGGTTAAATGGTCTTGAATTTAACACGGCAGGCAAAGATTGCTGAGAAAGTCATAATACAATTAATATAGATGAACTTAAGGAAAATTTTTTAGATTAATTCAGATATCGTTGATTAGTTGATTGGTTAAGTGGTTGTAAATATGGATTTATGCCACATTTGCAAAATAATTGGACACTTCATGTTTCAACAATCATAACATTCTGAAATTATGACTATAATTTACCTAATCAACCATTCACCCAGTAAACTATTCAACCAGATCTAAATTTAAAACTGAAGCCTTAAAGGAGGTATTGAACATGAGAGAGGTGGTTATTGTCAGCGGATCACGGACCGCGATCGGAACATTCGGCAGTGGTCTTAAAAATGTGCCGGTGGTGGAACTTGGCAGTATTGTTATGAAGGATGTTTTGAAAAGGGCCAATTTAAAACCGGTTGCCGGTGTCGCTGCCATGCAATTCGCACCGGATAAGCTGAAAGATCAGGGAATTACCGATCTCGAAAAGAAATCCTGTGATTGGGATGCTGCTGCTGCCGAGGTCACCATTGATGAAGTGATCATGGGCAACGTCCTCCAGGCTGCTCAGGGGCAAAATCCCGCGCGGCAGGCCATGATCGCCGGCGGTATACCCAAGGAAACGCCGGCCTTTACCCTCAACAAGGTTTGCGGTTCGGGGCTTAAGGCCATCGCCCTGGGTGCATCGGAAATTATGACCGGATCCGCAGATGTTATCCTTGCCGGGGGACAGGAAAATATGAGCCAGGTTCCCATGGCCTTACCCAAAGCCCGCTGGGGATACAGAATGGAGCTGACCGGGGTCGGAGATATTTATGATCTGATGGTATTCGACGGCCTTTATGAAATTTTTTACGGATACCATATGGGCATGACGGCTGAAAACATTGCTGCCATGTATGGGATCAGCAGACAGGAACAGGATGAACTGGGCGTACTGAGTCATAACCGGGCCAAAACGGCGATCAATGAAGGCCTGTTTGCCCAGGAGATCGTACCGGTGGTCATCAAAACGCGAAAGGGTGAAATTGTCTTTGACACGGATGAGCGACCCCTGGATACCAATCTGGAAAAAATGGCCAGATTAAGACCGGCCTTTAAAAAAGACGGCACGGTCACGGCCGGCAATGCCTCGGGAATCAATGATGCCGCCGCCGCGGTTTTGATGATGAGTGCGGATAAGGCCAAAGAGCTGGGACTTGAGCCGATCGTCAAAATCAAGGCTTTCGCCGCCGGTGGTGTCGACCCTGCCTACATGGGATTGGGCCCCGTTCCCGCTGTTAGGAAAGTGCTGAAGGCTGCCGGAATGACGCTAAATGACATCGACATGATCGAGCTCAATGAGGCTTTTGCCTCCCAGGCCATCGGCTGCATGCGGGAACTCGGCATCGAAACGGACCGTCCCAACGAACTCGGCAGCGGAATTTCCCTTGGACATCCAATCGGCTGTACCGGCGCGCGCCAAATGGTCACCGGCATGAATCACATGCAGCGCAAAGGCTACAATACCGGGCTCATTACCATGTGCATCGGCGGTGGAATGGGGATGGCAATGGTCGTTGAGAGGTAACGGGTTGCGGGTTGCGAGTTGCGGGTTGCGGGTTGCGGGTTGCGAGTCACGGGTTGCGGGTTTGTAAAAGCATAGTGCATAGAGCTGGGCGATTTGAAGTTGGAATATCTGTTCTCTGCCTTCTGACATCTGTTTCCCGTCATCTGCCTTCTGATATCCGGTTGCAGGCTGGGTTCTGTGGGTATAGGGCATAGCCTATAAGGCAAAAACCAGGAATTTTAGACATTTTTAATTTCAGCTCATTTTTCCTTTTTTTTCTTTACTTAATCTGCAATTATTGCTAATAGTTATTCGGATTTTTATCTGACAACTCAGTGGGCTGAGATTCGAACATAGAAAAGCGTCCGGGGAGGTAAACGAGGATGAGCATTAGTCGTAAATTGGGAATTTTGGTATTTTTTGGCGTTCCGGCCATTATTGGTGGCGGCATTACCTACCATATTTTTGGCGGAAACTATGTGGCGGTTTTTATTTACGAAATCCTTCTTTTGTCGATTGCCGGTGCCTATTTCAGCAAATAATATTCATATCCTCATATACTCAACGACACGTTTCAAGTTATCGCCACGGCCTGAACCCTTTGCCTTCGGTTTATTGTGCCGTGGTTTTTATTATTCAATTGCGGGGGTTGATTCTAATTTCGGCCATCAGAATTTGCTTAATTGTAAGCATTTTTTTTGTTATCTCGCAGAGCCCGCAGAGGTCACAGAGTTTTTTTGATTTTTCTCTGTGTACTCTGTGGGCTCTGTGAGAGATCTAATGGCTCAAGTTATGACCATGTCCCAATTGCGGAACATCCGGTTCCCGGCCGAGTCGGGGAAAATAGACTATGTTGCGAACTACGTCGGGGGTGTTGGAATTAAATCACCGAAGACCCCATCCATTCGGGAGGTACTTTGAGCCCTTCAACACCGCATGACATCAAATTGTGGTTTTTTTTGGCCTTATTTCTGGTCTCCTGCTACCTGTTGGGTTGGCTTCTCTGGCCGTTTTTATCTGTAATTGTTCTGGCAGCAGTGATTACCGGGATTTTTAATCCGATCTATCGCTATTTAAAGCGAAAACTCAGCCCTATACTTTCCTCGCTGCTGACCTGTCTAATCATATTTCTCGTGCTGTTTATTCCGGTATCTGTTTTTATCGGTATTCTGGCAAATGAAGCCTATGATTTGTATCTGGCGGCCAGGGATGTTGTGTTAGAAAACCCTTATAAAGAGCTGTTTGCAAACAGCAAAATTGTTGAAAAAATCAACCTGATTCTGTCTAATTTTGGTTTGACGATTACCGGCGATGAAATCAACAAAGTGATTGCTGAAATTGGCAGGGTGGTCGGATTGTTTTTATACGAACAGGCGCGGTCCATGACGACAAATGTCCTTAATTTTGTGGTCAACTTCTTTTTTATGCTCTTGATCATTTTTTATCTTTTGATCGACAGCCGGCGCCTGGCGTCATTTATTGTCGAACTTTCACCCCTGCCGGATGATCAGGATGAAAAACTGATCCAAAAGTTTAAGGACATGGCCGGTGCCATTCTCATCGGCAATGGATTGGGCGGAATAATTCAGGGAACTTTAGGGGGTGCTGTTTTTGCATTCTTCGGTTTCAATTCTCCCTTTCTCTGGGGCCTGATTATGGCCGTGATGGCGTTTTTACCGATTGTGGGGGTCGGTATCGTATTTTTGCCGGCGGCAATTTACCTGTTTTTGCATGAAAGAATTGCGGCCGGCATCTTTTTCATTGTTTTTTATGTGTTACTTTCCGGTGGAATCGAATACTTTTTTAAGCCCAAATTTGTGGGAAAGCGCGTTCAGATGCACACACTGCTGGTGTTTCTTTCCATTATCGGCGGGTTGAAACTTTTTGGGATATTGGGCATCATCTATGGTCCCCTTGTGGTGACAGCCTTCTTAACCTTGACTGATATTTATGAATCCAGCTATCGACGAATTGTTGAACTTTCAAGGGAACAAAGAAATGATAAATGATAGGAGTTGAAATGATCCAAAACGAGGTAATGGGTGAAATCAGCATCGAAAAAGAGATGAAAAAATCGTATCTCGATTATGCCATGAGTGTCATCATCGGTCGGGCTTTGCCGGATGTGCGCGATGGCCTCAAACCTGTCCACCGGCGGGTGCTGTTTGCCATGCGGGAGCTTAAAAATGATTTTAACAAACCTTATAAAAAATCAGCCCGCATCGTTGGAGATGTGATTGGCAAGTATCATCCCCATGGAGATACGGCTGTATACGATACGATTGTGCGTCTGGCCCAGAATTTTTCCATGCGATATCCTGTGGTGGACGGGCAGGGAAACTTCGGCTCCATTGACGGAGACCCGCCGGCTGCCATGCGGTATACTGAAATCCGCATGCAGCGCCTGGCACACCTGATGCTGGAAGACCTGGACAAAGAAACAGTGGAATTTGTGCCGAATTATGACGAATCACTCACCGAACCGACGGTGCTTCCTTCAAAAGTTCCTTATCTCCTGATAAACGGTTCGGCCGGGATCGCTGTCGGGATGGCCACCAATATACCGCCGCATAACCTTTCTAATGTTATCAATGGCGCGATAGCGCTGATTGATAATCCGCAAATCACCTGGCAGGAACTTATGCACTATATTCCGGGTCCGGATTTTCCAACCGGTGGTATCATTTACGGTACCGGCGGTATTAAAGAAGCGTATCGGAACGGCCGGGGCATCATCAAGATTCGTGCCCGGGTAGTCGTCGAAAAGGATAAGCGCACCCAGCGTGAAACCATCACTGTAACGGAATTGCCGTACCAGGTCAATAAAGCCAAGTTGGTCGAAAAGATAGCCGAACTTGTCAGAGATAAGCATATCGAAGGTGTAAGTTATGTGCGGGATGAATCGGACCGGGAAGGCATGCGTATTGCGGTCGGTCTCAAAAAAGACCAGATCGCTGGTGTGATTATCAATCAACTTTATAAAATGACGCGAATGGAAAACACCTTCGGCATCATTTTTCTCGCCATTGTCAACAACCGGCCGGAAATGTTGGCCTTAAAGGAAATCCTGGAATACTTTATCCTGCATCGCAAAGATATTATCATCCGTCGAACCCGGTATGATTTGAAAAAAGCCGAAGCACGGGCCCACATCCTGGAGGGCTTGAAAATCGCCCTTGATCATCTGGATGATGTTGTGGCCTTGATTCGGCAATCCAAATCACCCCCGGAGGCCAAAGAACGGTTGATTGAACAATACAGCCTGACGCCCATCCAGGCCCAGGCTATTCTTGATATGCGGCTGCAGCGGCTCACGGGCCTTGAACGTGAGAAAATTGTGGAAGAATATAAGGATTTGCTCAAAGATATCGCCCGATTCAAAGAAATCCTCGCCAATGAGCGACTGGTTTTTAGCATCATCAAAGAAGAGCTTGGTGAAATTGAGAAGGAATACGGCGATCACAGATACACGGAAATTGTTGAAAAAACCGAAGAAATTACCATCGAAGACATGATCGTCGAAGAGGATATGGTTGTTACCATTTCCAAGCGGGGATATATCAAACGAAATCCCATAACCCTTTACCGTAATCAGCGCCGGGGAGGCAAAGGTAAAACGGGCATGGGAACAAAAGAGGATGATTTTGTCGAGCATATGTTTGTGGCCTCCACCCATCACACCTTCATGTTTTTTACCAATAAAGGCAAAGTCTATTGGTGCAAGGTTTATGATATTCCCCAGGCCGGTCGCATGAGTCTCGGCAAGGCGGTTGTCAATCTGCTGAATTTCGAATCCGGCGAAAGCCTGACTGCAGTGCTTGCGGTCCCGGAATTTGAGCCTGGATACCATGTGCTCATGGCCACCAAAAACGGGCTGGTCAAAAAGACGGATTTAATGGCATTCAGCCGGCCCAGGGCCGGCGGTATCATTGCATTGAGTCTTATGCCCAATGATGAATTGATATCCGCCAGGATTACCGATGGTGCCCTGAATGTGTTTATAGGATCACTGATGGGCAAGTCAATACGGTTTCATGAGGCGGATATTCGTCCATCGGGACGTACGTCCATGGGTGTGCGGGGCATGAGGCTTGACGGCGGAGATCGAATTGTGGGCATGGAAGTGTTGAGCCACGGCCAGACCCTGTTCGCCGTTACCCAGAACGGTTACGGCAAAAGAACGTCTATTGATGAATACCCTGTCCAGAAGCGCGGCGGGAAAGGGGTGATCTCAATTAAAACCACCCAGCGAAACGGACTGGTTGTGTCCATTTTACTTGTTGAAGAAGATAACGATTTGATGCTGATGACAAACAACGGCAAGATTATCCGAATGCCCATAAAGGGCATCTCGGTTATCAGCCGCAACACCCAGGGTGTGAAAGTCATGGGGATGGCCGTCGGTGAACGGGTTGTGGGTGCCGCGCGGTTGGCTGAAAAAGAGGAGTAGCTCCCCAACCCGGACAAGCCGGAATTGAATATTGACGATTGAATATTGAAGATTTGTGGTATCGCTTCGCTCTGTCTTTTCTATTTAAATCGATCGTTCGACCGAGTCGTTAGACTCTGAGGCTCTCGAAGGGTAGAATTGCTTAAATATTCAATCCGGTTATGGCATAAATAATGCGCAAACATGATGTGATTTCAATAAATGGGTATTAACAAGCAAGTAGGCGTTCAGGGGTTCAAGGTTGCATTCTCGTCCCCGGACTGCATTTGGGATGCGTATTTATGAGAAAAGTGTCAGCTTCAGTCAGGCTTAATCCAAAATTTAGAGCCAAATTGGCAATTATTGGGGAAAATGAGCATTTCTAATGAGGACTTCGGGTCTTTAATGCCTTCTTTGTCTTTAACCCCCTGGCCCAGACCTGACTTTACGTTGCTCAATTATTTAGATTCATATTTGGGAACCTGACACGGCCCGTAATATGATCTTATAAGTCGCACTCTCCGAGGCGTAGGCTCGTAGGCTACGAGCCGGCTTCCTGCTCGTAGAGCATAGAGAGCATACAGCTCGGAGAGAGGCCAGGGCGGGCTGAACGTTGAACCCCCTGGCCCAGACCTGACTTTACGTTGCTCAATTATTTAGATTCATATTTAGGGGCCTGACATGGGCCGTAATATGATCTCATAAGTCGCACCAGGGCGGGCTGAACCTGTGAACGGTTACAATAAAGTAGAGAATGGACAAGAAAAAAGGGCATAAAGGAGAAGGCCACCGACAACGCCTGCGGGAACGGTTTCTAACCGCCGGGTTGGGCGGGTTCCAGGATTACGAAGTGATCGAGCTGTTGCTGACACTCGGTACACCACGAAAAGACTGCAAGGATATGGCCAAGGCTGCATTCTCCAGGTTTCAAAACGTTACAGGGGGTCATGGAAGCCTCCAGCCATGAGCTCTGCGAGGTGGACGGCATCGGGCCCAAAAATTCTTTTGGGCTCAAGCTGATAAAAGCAGTATCAGACCGATACCTTGAGAAGAAGTTGATCAATAAAAATCCGGTCAGCAATTCAAAGGAACTTTTTGATTATCTTTATCACAGCATCAGGGATAAAACCCGCGAGTACTTTAAGATTATTTTTCTGGACTCCAAAAACCGGGTCATCTCCACTGAAACCCACTCAAAGGGAACCTTAACCGCCAGCAGTGTCTATCCGAGAGAAGTGGTGGATTCGGCGCTCAGGCACAAGGCTGCTGCGCTAATTTTTGCGCATAACCATCCCTCGGGAGATCCCAAGCCATCCCCCGAAGATATTGCCATCACCCGGCAGCTTGTATTTTCCGGTAAAGTGATGGGCATCACCGTTCATGAACATATTATCATCGGTGACAACTGCTACTACAGTTTTGCAGATCAGGGCCACATCGCCCAGATGGGCCGGGAATTCGATACACAGATAAAATGAGCTAAAATTTGAAATGAGCTAAAATGAGCTAAAATTGTGGTATTCTGTCGATTTAAAAAAAGAGATAGAGCGTAGCGATTCCTTAATTTTAGGCATTTTAGGCAATTTAGGTTGTTTTAGGCATTCGTTTATTCCGCTAACTCAGTCTGTTACAACATTGGGCTGACGCAAAGATAAATATAACAAAGTAGAATTAATCATCCAATGACCCAGAAAAAAAATCAAACACCTGACTGCTTTGCGCAGCTTGAAACCGTATTTCCCATGGGAAAAGACGGTTTGCGAAATACACCGGAAACATGCCTTGCCTGCCCTCATAAAACAGAGTGCCTGAGAAAGGCAATACAGGGACGTGACGGACTTAAGGTTCGGGAAGAACAGATCGATAGAGCTTACAACTCCGGCATGATCGGTTTTCTCGAAAGATGGTCGAAAAAGAAAACGATCGATCGCCAAAGAAAATTATGATTATGCGATCCTGAGCATGGTTGCAGCCAGGTATTCCGTGTTGGCGGATTTTATCTTCCAAAAAAAAATCTTCTAAAATATCGGTATTTCAGCTAAATCTTACTTTCTATCTTCAAAAATTCATGATATAGTTTTTAAAGAATCTTGAAATTTAATACTGAAACAGGAGATGGAATTGGCATACTGGAGATACAGAGAAGAGCTGAGCCAGGCCGATCGAATTAGACGATCCTATTATGAACTTCTCAGAGATGGGCTGGATCAATTTTTACTGCAGTATGCCTTGATTGACTCCTACGAGAATTTTGCTTCCCGGCAGTTACCGTTTCCTTTTGTTGAAAAGCGTGAGCTAAAACCCCGTGCCCGAATTCCGGATATGGAGTATGAAAGCCAGAATGCTTTTCTGGTCGTTTTTGTTGAAGACTATGTGCCGGACGAACATAAAAAGTATATCCGGATTTTTGACGACCATAAAATAACCAAAACCAATCTTTTAAGGTTCAAAACTCTGGAGCTTTCGCAAAACTTCGATCGCAGCCGGAAATATTTAGAGTCCATCCAGTTTAAAAACTTTATCAAACAGCTGCTACCGGTGGACTATGCACTCTTGATCCAGAGAGACAGGAGCGGTATATCCAAAGACCGTTACGGGTTGTCCCATTTTCATGTGCGTATTGACTGGCCCATCGCCGATGCGGCTGAAGACATGGCCCAAAGTTTGCGGTACATATCCAAGGATCTCTATGAAAAGGGAGACAAATACGCTGAAGATATTCAAAAGAAATTTTTTGAATACTATGGTTTGCCCGTGATGGCGGGCGGCAGAAGAACGGCGGCCATTGTGGCCTCCCAGTACATGAAAAGGATCCCGGGCATTACCACGGTATATGCCGGCAGCAGTGAATCGAGATCTTTACTTCGTATCTCCGAACGGGGGGTTTCAAAAGCGGTATTGATGAAATTTTCACAAAAGGATCTGGAACAGATCTTCGAAAGCAAAGACCTTTCACCTCATATTTTTAAAAAATACTACATTGTCGTCCGGGAAAAAAAGGATGCCATTTGTATCTTCCAGGCGACCTATGCTCAAACCTACCACTCTCGGCCACCGGAAGACGGCAAGTTGCGCGACATCAAACCGGACTTGAACTGGCTGGCTGTCGGTGGCCAGCATATTCTGCCCAAACCGGGCCTCTGGAAATATCCGCCACTGCCTATCAATATTATTTACTCATAAACGAATTGAGCAGATGTTGATGCATTTCCGAGGAATAGATGTTGTGTAGCGAGTGAGCCTTTTTGGCGAGCTCGCCGGCCGCAATTCATTTATATTTGCCAAACTCGGCCAAACCAAAATAGTCAATGTTTAAACAGCAGATGAGGATCGATTATTCTTTCGGCTCGGTGCCTTTTATAAAAAGCGCATCAACCGAATTTTTAGATCCATCGGCTGCGAGCATGCCGGTTTGCGGGTTCATACGCACTTTAACCACATCATCCGGGTGATCAAAATACGGGGGGTATTCGGTTGCCGGTACGTTTTTCATAAATTGGATCCAGATGGGCAGGGCTGCTTTGGCGCCGGTTTCCCGCTCCCCCAATGTTCCGCCCGGATCCAGGCCGACCCAGACTCCGGCTGCAATTGCCGGCGAAAATCCGACAAAAAGGGCATCCTTGTAATTATTGGTTGTTCCTGTTTTTCCGGCCACAGGACCCCGGAGTACACGTGCTTTTCTGCCGGTTCCTTCCTTGACGACACCTTCAAGCATATTGGTTACAATGGCAGCCCCCTCACGGGACATTACCAGCTTTTTTTGAGGTTTGGCACGCCAGATTATCCGATTCCGATGGTCGCTGACTTCCATGATGCCAAAGGGTTTGATCCACTTGCCCCCCCGGGGAAAGACGGCATAAGCGGTGGTTAGATTGATCAAGGTCACTTCCGATGTGCCCAGTGCCAGCGATAGATAAGGCTCCAGATTCGACTCGATACCGAGACGATGGGCAAAATGGGCGACCGAGTTCGCTCCCAGGATTTCTATTAATCGTACCGCGGGGATATTTTGTGATATGGTCAGCGCTTTTCTTAAGGTTATTTCTCCCAGAAACGATTTCGAAAAGTTTTGAGGGTGCCAGTCATTGTCTTTATCGGTTCCTCTAAAGGCAACCGGAGCATCCAGGATCAATTTGTTCTGAGCGAATCCCTGCTCCACGGCATAGGCAAAAACGATGGGCTTGAAAGCGGAGCCAGGCTGTCTCCTGGCTGCCGTTGCCCGGTTGAAAGAACTTTCATCAAAATTTCTGCCTCCCACCATGGCAAGAATGGCGCCGGATTTCACATCCAGTGCCACCAGCGCAGCCTGGGGGGCGGCTTGCCGGACGTTCTGTTTTTCCATTCGCGTTTCCAGCGCGAGAAGACCGTCTGCCACGGCTTTTTGCGCAGCGCTTTGAAGCTTGAAATCAAGGGTGGTGTATATCGAGAGTCCGCCTTTATAAAGCCTTGATGCGCCTAAAACATTTTCCAGATGTTTTTTGACATATTCTACAAAATAGGGTGTCCGGGCTAACTTTTTGATTTTTTTTCCAGTTCTAATCTCTTCCGCTACCGCTTGATTATAGTCTTTTGCACTGATAATATCGGTAGTCCGCATTTGCCGCAGCACAATATTTCTACGCTTCAATGCAAGGTCCTTGTTTATCAGGGGGGAGAAGCGCGAGGGGGACTTCGGCATGGCTGCAATCAAGGCGCATTCGGCCAGACTTAAATCCCGGACAGATTTGTTGAAAAAAATTTTGGCGGCCGACTTTACGCCATAAGCGCCGCTGCCGAAATATACCTGATTTAAATACAACTCCAGAATTTCATCCTTGGTATAACGGCGCTCCAGCTGAAAAGCCAGTATGGCTTCTTTGATTTTTCGGACCATGGTTTTGCGGGAAGTCAGAAACAATGTCTTGGCAAGTTGCTGGGTGATGGTACTGGCACCCTCGATGAACTTACCGGCCAGGATATCTTTAATCAGGGCCCGTGCAATTCCCTTAAGATCGAGACCACTGTGGGCGTAGAATTTTCGGTCTTCTGTGGCGATCAGGGCTGCTTTGAGATAGGAGGGGATACGGTCGAGGGCAACCGGGTCCCTTTTTTCCAGGTACAGTTCGGCCAGCAACTGCTTGTCGGCTGAATAAATACGGGTAACCGCCTGGGGTCTGAAGGCCTCCAGGGTTCGAATCTGGGGCAGATCGCGGGTGAAGGCGAAAAACGCACCGATTAACATGCCTGCTGCCACACCTGTCAGCAGAACAATGAGAACGATGATTTTTTTATTTTTATTAAATTTCATATAGATTTTTGAATTTATATGTAATTTTGTGCTTGTAATTTGCTATTTCCGGTTTATTTTAGATAGACTATTGCAGTTCAAGTTTTGGCTCTGGGAACTGCCCCGCAGGGGCCACTTTTTCCGAGCGTAGCCTCGGAAAAATCTTAGTGCCTTAGTGGCTGAGCTATTACAAAAATGGAGAATATGCATGTCAAACGACCATCACCATCATCATCACGATCATGATTCCCACGGCGAGATGCCATTTGATGAAAAATTGTTAAAAATGCTCAATCACTGGATCAAACACAATGAGGATCATGCTTTAAATTACAGGAATTGGGCCGAAAAAGCAAAGACAAACAGCCAGGGAAAAGCCGGAGCACTTCTTGAAGAGGCCGCTGAGATGTCTCTGGAAGTTAATGAAAGGTTTCAAAAAGCCTTAGCGTTAATTGGCGAGAAATAGAAACGCGGCCTTTCGAAGTTTGGAAGCCCTCCATTCGTTGATGATCAATGATGGAAGGCGAGCCGGTATTTTGACCCGGCCATCCGGGCCCATGTATATGGGCATTTTCGTTACGTCTCCTATTTTCCAATCCAATTTGAACTTGATTGGCTACTGATTTATACAATATCTGATTTCGAGCTTAGACTGGTTCGCCTTGGCACGTATTCTGAATGATGTTTTAAATTCCTCAAGCAACTCCTGAAAACCCCATGAACTGATCAAAATTTTCATCCATCGAGTTTCCGTAAATGTCTTTGCCGGAAAATTTGAATTCAATATGAGACGGGTCGATGGTGCCGTCGGCGGTGGCGTTTTGTTTAATCGCAAAGTAGACCGTGGCCATCATTGAATCCGAATCGTAGATCACCTGGTCGGGAAAGGGTGAAAGGGTGACTTCGGTGTCGGGGATCGAAAAACCGAAATTATAAGCCTGCCCCGCCCCGTTGGCCGTGGATCGCCCGATTTGCCAGTTGAAGCGGTTTTCGACCGTATCGCGGCTCATTTGCTTGTCAAACTGGAATTTCATGGTAAACGTTTTGGAGGCATCGGCAGTTTCTAAATAGATATCCAAAGAGGTCAGAGGCGTTCTCATGGGCATGCTGTAACGGAAGTCCGTTGAATAGGTAAATACGAACTTGGGCGGGTCCACTTCGTACATGTAACTGCTGAGACTGCCGGAAAGTTCAGGATCTACCAGGTTAAGAAGGTCGACCTGCCGCTGCGCTTCGTCCATCTGTCCTGAATCGGCATAGGCGTATCCAAGCTCAGCGTAGGCATCGTAAAAATGGCGATCTTTGCTGATAGCTTGCTGAAACTGCCCGATGGCCTCATCATAGCGTCCCTGCTTGCTGTAATTGAGACCCAATCCAAAATTGCCATTGGGTTTTTCCGGTTCCATTCGCAGCACCTGATCAAATTGCGGTTCCGCATCGGAATAACGGCCGGTGTTCATGTAGGCCTGCCCCAGGGCAAAGTAGTTGCCGGAGCTATAATTGAGTTTTACCGCTTTATCGTACTCTTCAGCGGCCTCCTGGTAACGCTCTCTGGAAAAGTAAAGATTCCCCAAATTGATGTGACTGTCATCACGCAACGGGCCGAGCCGGATAGCAGTCTGATAGGCTTTAATAGCGCCGTCGGTGTCATCTATCGAAAGATATGCCTTTGCCATGTAATTGGCGGCATCGACAGCATGGCTTGAGTACGGCGACAGCCCCACCGAGCGATTAAACTCTTTGATCGCTGCCTTGTAATCCTGTCTCATATACAGATCAATACCCATTTTCAGAGCATTGTTCGCCAGGCTTTCCAGTTGCGCCGGTTGCTGGACAGTAGCTGCAAAAAGGTTATCGGGATTGCTGATGCCTCTTAAATCCATTTATAATCAGGTTTATTCTGTGAGGTTAATGTTTATCATTCCAGGAGACAATCCGGTCCTGTCTATTTATCGGCTATTTTAAAATGTAACTTGAGCGTTTTTGTCTAAATATCCTACCTTTGCTCGGTTCTTCCTCATTGCTTTAAGACCGGCATTTTTTTCAACTTTAACTGTCAAGAATCTGACTCCTTTCTCCGCAATCAATGATTTTGATACGATATGTGTTTGAAATTATATGTTATTGAAGCGGTTAAATATGTGGCACACATATTGCGTTAGTTAAACACGAAGTTAAAATTCGAGAAAACGTAACTGTTCACCCAAGAGTCGCGCGGAAGCAAAGACAAAACTATCGTTTAAAACTTCAAAAGTCAGACCTCCTAATTTACTATGAAAATAGCTCGTTTTTTTTGGACATTTTCGGGTGTAGTGAAGCCTTTCGGAGAATAGGTGTCAGGTTTCAGGTGTCAGGTTTCAGGCCGGCTCTCACTTTTTTACTACTGACAGCTGACACCCGACACCTGAAACCTAAGTGACAGTGTCCAATTATTTTGCAAATGTGGGATAAATCCATATTTATAACCACTTAACCAATCAACTAATCACCCAATAAACGATATCTGAAAGTGCTAATATGATAATGAATATCAAAAAATTACGCAGTAGAATCATCAGGGCGGCAGAGGTATTAAGGGCGGAGGTTGAAAGGTTTTTAAAAAGATAGAGGACTGAACGGAATAAGAGGCACTGTCCTTGTGCCGGTAAGATTATGGTTTAAAGGTATGTTAAAATAAATGAGTTATTGCTCTTAGGTAAGCGAAAAGAATATTAAAGAAAATTTAATATGGTAGGTTTTGAATGTCAGACCCGTTAGTATCAATTATTATTCGTTGTTATAACGAGGAAGAACATATAGGCCGTCTGTTAGGCGGTATCTTTGAGCAGTCCATTAAGAATGTTCAGGTAATTATAGTAGATTCGGGTTCAACAGATCGAACTCTATCTATTGCTTCGAATTTTCCAGCAGTTATCTACAATATTAGTCCAGAAGAGTTTTCCTTTGGACGCGCCCTTAATATCGGTTGTGCTGCGGCGACTGGAGAGTTTGTTGCCATGGCCAGTGCACATGTGTATCCTAAGCACAGGCGTTGGCTGGAGTACTTGCTGGCTCCTTTTCAAGATGCAAGGATAGCTTTAGCATATGGCAAGCAGCGCGGAAACCGACATACTACCTATTCAGAGCATAGAATCTTTTGCAAGTGGTATCCTGAAGCTTCTGTATCAGTCCAAAAGTCGCCGTTTTGTAACAATGCCAATGCGGCGATTCGAAGATCCCTTTGGAAGCAGATTCCATACAATGAAGAGGTGACAGGTCTAGAGGATCTTGAATGGGCAAAGCGTGTTATCCAATCAGGATATTATTTAGCATATGTTGCGGAAGCCGATGTCATCCACGTGCACAATGAGACCTATACTGGAACGTTCAACAGGTATTTCCGCGAGGCGATTACCTTACACTCCCTTTTTCCTGAACAAAAATTTCGTATTTGGGACTGCTTGTGGCTGTGGTTTTTGAATACGGCATCCGATTATGTTCATTCTACACGTGACAAGAAGTTGAAAAAAAAATTGGCGGGAATTGTAGAATTTCGTTGGTTGCAGTTCTGGGGAACTTACAGGGGGTATGCACAGCGTGATCAGGTAGGTGAGAACCTACGGCAAAGATTTTACTATCCAAACAGGCTGGCGGTCCTGGATTCTTCCCAGGATGTAAATTCTGTCTCAGCGGTTGATTACATTGACTACTCGATATGTGGCAAAGGATAGAATGTTAAGTTTCATTTATATTATTTAAATCCACTGGGTCGAGGTTTGCCTGCCTATTTTAAAGTATGGGAATGAGATTAGAAAGGTTTAGTCGTATAGAGAACGGAGAAAAAGAAAATGTCTCGAAATTAAATTGCGATGTACATACCGGCTCCCATATAGATGCATCTGCGCATTATTTGTCGCAAATTGTCTCTGGCACTTACGAGTTGATATGCCTCCTGTTAAGATTGATTGAAGCAGAAGGAGTTCCAACAATCCCAACTCTAAGAGGCCATCCAACTACTAATTAAGGATCGATGTCTATGAAGATGAGAAATACACCTGCTACAGTTGTTGCATTGGTTCCTATGCGGCATAACAGCGAACGCGTACCTGGTAAGAACTATCGCCCATTTGCCGGATGTCCTCTCTATCATCAAATTATCAGCAACCTGTTGGCCTGCCAGCTTATAACCGAAGTAGTGATTGATACTGATAGCCGAAAGATCATGGAAGATGCATCTAAGCACTTCCCACAGGTACGGCTAATTGAACGGCCGGAACATCTGAGAGCTGGTACGATACCCATGAATGACGTATTGCTCTATGACGTCACTCAGGCAGAATCCGTTTACTACCTGCAAACCCACAGCACTAACCCACTGCTGTGTACTGAGACCATCTCTAAAGCCATTGAAGCCTTTCTGTATTCGGGAGATCATGATTCATTATTTGGTGTCACTCGCCTGCAAACCCGGTTATATGATGCTCAAGGTAATGCTATCAATCATGATCCTGACATATTGCTACGAACCCAGGATCTGCCGTCAGTCTATGAAGAAAATTCAACTTTATATATATTCTCCAGAGAAACTTTAGAAGCTTGCAAAAACCGTATTGGCAAGCGTCCTATCATGTTTGAAGTAAACCGGGACGAAGCCATAGATATAGATGAAGAATCAGACTTTCTATTTGCCGAATTTCTTTTTAAACGACGTCACAAAACGGAGACTAATCAACTTGAAATTTATGGTATTGATAACGGCTCCATAAATGCAACTAGTATTAATCAATTATATGGATGATGACGCTGAGGAAATTCCCGGAGGGGTAGAGGCGTTACCCAAAATCTATTAGCGTCTCGTAAAAGAAGACACTGAAATCCTGCAACGGATCCACTCTGCAGGCTATCTGGATTACTACAGCACGGAGGCATCTGTGTATCATCATCTGCCAGCATCTATGATGGCTAAATAGTATTTTAAGCGTCGTTCGCAAGGGACTCTCATATCTGGAGGAATAATGAATTTGCGTTCACAGGGAAAAGACAAAGAAGTTGAGCAAACTGCCTCAGAGATTAGACACAAATTGAAATCAACGCATGACGGACAGAAGCTACAAAAAGCCTTGGCAGCCTCAAACGATCTGTTGTCTCGGTTTAAAGACAAACACCTTGGCCAGCGCTGCGTCATCATTGGAAACGGACCAAGCCTGAATAAAATGGATTTGTCTTTTCTAAAGGATGAGATCAGTTTCGGAATGAACCGTATTTACCTGCTGTTTGACAGGTGGGATTTCAGGCCCACGTATTATGTTTCTGTGAACCCCCTGGTAATTGAGCAGAGCGCCGATGAGATACTCAAGATAGAAACTACCAAGTTTCTCGCTCTCAACGGCCTGCCCTATATTGCTGATCCAGATGACATCGTTTTCTTGAGGAGCATTGGTCGCCCGTCATTTTCCAGAGATCCGAGAAAAGGCCTCTGGGAAGGGTATACCGTTACATATGTGGCCTTGCAATTAGCTTATTTCATGGGTTTCAGTGAAGTAATACTAATTGGGGTTGACCATTATTTCACTACACCCGGGCAACCAAACCAGGAAGTGGTATCAGAGGGAGAAGATCCCAATCATTTTCATCCGGACTACTTCGGGAAGGGCACAAGGTGGCACCTTCCGGATCTTAAAAATTCGGAAATCGCGTATAACTTGGCCAAACAGGCTTTTGCTGAAAATGGTCGGAGCATCGTAGATGCCACGGTTGGTGGAAGACTGAAAATGTTTCCAAAAATTGGATACAAACAGTTGTTTGAGAAATACCTCAAAATGGATCAGGCCGGGAAAAAGAATTTGGCGGAGATAAGTTTGTTGAATTTACTGGGCGAAGATCTTTTTGCAAAAGGTTATCTTAACGGCGCACTAAATGCCTTTGCTAAGGCCCTTGAAATATCCCCAAACAACGCTATGGTCCACAACAATCTTGGCGTACTATATTATCAACGAGGCAGCATTGAGAAAACACTATATCATTACAAGAAGGCGGCAGAGCTTCAACCCGAAAACATAACATTCCAGAAGAACCTGGCTGATTTTTATTATGTTGAAATGGGCCAGGTGGAAGAGGCAATGCAGATTTATGTTCCGGTTTTAAATGCAAATCCGGAAGATATAGAGACCCTTCTTGTCCTGGCCCATATCTGCGTTACCCTGGAAAAATTCGATGATGCAAAAGATTTTTACAACCGCATTATAAAAATCGACCCAGGGAATAAAGATGCGAGGGAATTTCTTGAGAAGGTGGAAAAATTTCAGTTGTCGATTTCAGGTGGTCAGACAGATCAGGTAAATAGTGAAGCAGATTCAAATGAATATCTCGTCTCCGCCATTGTATCCACCTATAATTCTGAACGTTTTATCCGCGGCTGCCTTGAAGATCTGGAAAACCAGACCATCGCTGACAGGCTTGAAATCGTAGTCGTTAACAGCGGTTCACAGCAAAACGAAGAAGCAGTAATAAAAGAATTTCAGGGAAAATATTCGAATATCAAGTACATAAAAACAGACCAGCGTGAAACGGTTTATACAGCATGGAATCGTGGCATTCAAGTGGCAACAGGTAAATACATTACCAATGCCAATACGGATGACCGGCATCGTAAGGACGCCCTTGAAATCATGGTCAAAATTCTTGAGACGCTTCCTGAGATTTCTCTGGTTTATGCAGATGTCATCATAACTGAAACCGAAAATGAGAAATTTGAAAGCTGCACACCAGTTGGCTATTTTAGCTGGATGAACTTCAGCAGGGAGGATCTACTAAATAAGGGGTGTTTTATGGGCCCGCAGCCCATGTGGCGAAGGGATGTTCACCATGAATACGGCTATTTCGATGATTCCTTTGTAACTTCGGGAGACTATGAATTTTGGCTGCGTATTTCTCAAAGTTGCACATTTATGCATCTTCCTGTTCAGCTGGGGCTGTACCTACGATCTCCGGGCAGTATTGAACATTCCAGCCGGGAGAGCAAAGAGAAGAAAATAACAAAATTTTCAAGATGTACAGAGATGCCAACGCTTCCGGTGAGATCATCAGACGCCTTAAAACCAGCTTACCCCAAGATCGTACTGAACAATCGAGCGAAAATATAAAATCGCCGGAGGAAATCTATCAAAACATCCGTGCAGCGGTGGGAGATAAGCAACCTGAAGAAATAATAGAGGAAATAGAGAGACTGTCTGTCTCTTTTCCAAAATTTGCGCTGGTTCATAGTGATCTCGGCGTTTTGTATTATAATAACGGCAATAAGGAAAAAGCCTTGAATCATTATCAAAAGGCTGTCCAACTCGAGCCCGCAAACGCAACTTTTCAAAAAAACCTGGGTGATTATTATTTGGTTGAGCTTGACCGCAAAGAAGATGCCCTGCAGATCTACCTTGGCCTATTAAGCGATCATCCGAATGATTTGGAGATGAACCTGACTGTCGCTCACATTTGTGTCGCCGTACAAAATTTTAGTCAGGCGAAAGTGCTCTACAATAGAGTGCTCGTCATTGATCCTGAGAACGAAGATGCGCGCAACAATCTTCGCCTGCTCGAAAATATAAAGCGGGATCTCCGGACTGATCAGCAGCCGAAAACAGAATCGCTTCAGAAAAGCACGCCAGGAAAAAATTCGCCGGCTGAGGAAACAATCAATGTTAAGGACGCACCCGAAAAAGACAGCCCGCAATTTTCGATTATCCTGACCACATCTGCTCCCCTGAAACAGTTCCGCCGGTGCGTGGAAAGCATAAAAAAACAGACATCGGAATCGCATGAGATCTTATTTGTCAATAATGGTACCACAAAAGGCGTATTAAAATGGATCCGGCAATGCATCGATGAAAACCGCAATTACCGCCTGGTTAAGTGCGGCAAGGAGGCCAACCCGGCAGTCTGCGATAACACGGGCATAAAGGCTGCCCGGGGAGAATATATTGTCCTGCTGTCAAATGATGTGGTCGTTACCGACGGATGGCTTTCTTCCATGCTCAAATGTTTCAGCAGCATCCCGGATGCCGGTATGGTCGGCACCATGGCCAATCGCGCCAGGGGACGGCAAAAAGTGGCTGCGGCTGTCAAAACATCTTTTACGGAGATTAATGAATTTGCGGAGTCGTATCGCGCTACCAACCGTTGCCGCCGTATCGTGTGTGACATTCCGGATGGCTTCTGTTTACTCTTTCGGCGTGATTTAACAGAAAAAATCGGCTTGTTTGACGAACAGATGGCTGCACTGGGTTTTGAGGATGAGGACTACTGTTTAAGGGCCGCCCTTGAGGGATACGTAAATCAGATTGCAGGCGACGTTTACCTGCATCGTCTTGAGAGCAAAGCACCTGCCCGCAGCAGGAAGAATTTTAACCTGAAATGGAGCGGGGCTGATGTTCAAAGCCCGACCGGCAAACGCCATCTTGCATTAAGAGCTGTCGAGAAAGCGAACAGGGCCGGTGAAGAAGGTAAAATCGACCCGGCGGTGGAACTTTTCCTGCAGGCCATCGGCCTGTTGCCGGAGCGCAAGGAAAGCTATTATAAACTGGCGGAACTGCTGGTCAACACCAAACGGTTCAAGGACGCCCTGGATGTACTCAATGAGGTTGCGGAGGGTGATCCTGATGCGAGGCAGTTGGAGCTTGCTGCCTGCTGTAAGGAGGGTCTGGAACTCTTTGAAGAGGCGGAAGGGTACGCCGACCAGGCTATTGAGATCAGCCGCTGCGCCCCATCAGCACTTAACACCAAGGGAATTATAGCATTCAGGCGCGACGATAAGAACGCCGCAGAATCGTATTCGCCCGTGCCATGGAAGCGGATTCCGGCTTCGGTGAAGCCTATACCAATCTTGGTGCCCTCAAGTGGGCGGCAGGGTTAAAAGATGAGGCGCTGAGCTTATACGAACGCGGGTTTATTCTCTCGCCCACGGTTGCTGATATCGCCCTAAATTATCATTGTGCCTTGGCCGATCTATGTGAGTACCAGCGAGCTGAAAGCGTCGTTCGTGATGCTGCTGCGGTCCATCCGCGCAATCAGAAGATCAGATACATGCTCATTGATATTCTCATTCATCAGCACAATCACGCAATGGCCATGCCGGAGATCGAAACGGCCATTGCCGACTTCGGCGTTGACGACGGCATTTTGTCCTCAGCGCTCAAAATCAGAGAAAAGATCGGTCCATTAACAATTGACAGCAAAACAGGCCCCGCCAGCACGGTTTCCCTTTGTATGATCGTTAAGGATGAGGAAGCGCATCTGGCAAGATGTCTGCAGAGTGTCAGACCGGTGGTTGACGAAATAATTGTCGTGGATACCGGATCAAAAGACCGATCCAGGGACATCGCCAGGGTATTCGGAGCCAAGGTCTTTGATTTTGAGTGGGCGGAAGATTTTGCCGAAGCCAGAAACTATTCGCTTTCAAAAGCAACCGGCAAAATGGTTTTTGTCATGGATGCCGATGAGGTCATATCACCTCTCGATTATGAGCTGTTCAGACGAACTGCCGGACAATCGAGCCGTCAGCGCAGTGCTTTCATCATTAATACCAGAAACTACACCATGAATAACAACCTGGTGGAATGGGTCGCAAATGAGGGCTATTACGATATCGAAGAGGCCGGCACGGGATGGACCCCCAGTGCGAAGATACGGCTGTTTCCCAATGATCCGCATATTCGTTTCGATTTTCCGGTGCATGAAATGGTGGAACCTTCCTTGCGAAAAATAGGATTTGCCATGAAAGTATGCAAATTCCAGGTACACCATTATGGCAAACTGAACCGGGATAAAAGCGAGGAAAAAGAAAAGGTCTATTATGAGATTGGATGCAAGAAACTCAAAGAAATGGGAGATGCACCGGTTGCTTTAAGGGAGCTTGCCATCCAGGCCGAAGGTCTAAAAAAACACGAAGAGGCAGTAGAATTATGGGAAAGATTCATCGCCATTGTACCCAATGAGCCTAAAGCGTATATCAACATGGGAATTTCCTATTGCAGTCTGGGGCAATTTGATAAAGTTTTGGCCACAGCCGAAAAAGCCCTGAAGTTCGCGCCGGATTCAAAAGAAGGACATTACAACTGTGCCCTGGCAAAGCTTCATCTGGGGTATCCCGATCAAGCCATTGAAATCCTTGAAAGGCTGTGCGAAGAAATGCCCGAGTACCTGCCGGCCCGCTTTATCCTGGCAGCAGCCTGCTGTTGCAGGCAAGATACAAAAAGAGGGATGGCGCTTCTCAAAGAGCTGTCAAGGACGGCTATTGGTCCCGGGCTTGCGATTCGCTGTCACGAACTGGCCAGTCGGTTTGTTTTGCTTCAAAGACCGGCTTACGCCCTGGCGCTGCTGGATGCCGCCATCGACAGCCAAAATGGGAATAAAGACGTCCTTGACCTTTATGCTGATTGCCTAAAACTGACAGATTCTCAAAAAAAAACGGGGACCTATGAATAGAGAGCTCTATACCGGGGGAAAGATCGGCCAGGTTACTTCACACCGGCAGGGGCATTTCTCAGCCCTGCCGCGATGTTGCGGTTAATGTCGATGATGGCCGTCAGCTTTTCGGGGGTTGGAAAGGCCATGGTTTCGAAGATGCGTTGGTCGATAAAAGAGGCCAGCCGGAGCAGGTTCAGTTTGACCTGCCGGGGGAGGGGGTTTTCTTTATTGGAGAGTTCGGCCTGAAAGATACTCCATATCTGCTGGGTGTATTTCAGCGCTTCGTCCAGTTTTTCTTCTCGCCTTTCGGCATGCCAGCTGTCCTGGCAGCTTTTAAGTTTCAGCGCCGCCTGGGTGAGGACCCTCGCCTCTGTCTCACGTCCGGACATGGTTGTCCTGTCCACGCTTTCATAAGCTTTCAATGCATTACTGTACACAGCTGAGTGCCTCCTCTTCGTATACCGTTAGCTTTTTAGCCAGCTTGAGTGCCGGATAATATTTATCGCTGATAATGTATTCACTGATCTTGTCAATCAAACCCGTTGTACTCGGGGCGGCCTGCACAAGTTCTTTGGCCAGTTTCAGATAGTTATTTTGGTGGATGTTGCGGTTTTCGTTATCGATGTACATGAGCTGGATAGCAAAGTATATCCTTTTGCTCGGCGAATTGGCATCTTTTTCGCTAAGAATATCTTTTTGGCGTAAAATGGGGACCTTGTATTCAATAATCAGGTTACTGCTGGTGCTGCTGCCGTTGATGATGACGGTGCCGCCGAGGAACATTTTTTCATTGGGTTTCAGTGTTATTTTTAAAGCCATTTCAACTCAATATGTCGCAGAACACAAACTTATTTCATCGCTGGGTTATGTATTTTGGTCGGGAAGAGAGAATCCCCTTCCCGACCAAAATGATGGCCAGTGAATGAATCCAGCCGGTTTTCTTAAGAATTAAAACAGTCTCAGAACTGACTGGGCGGCTTGAGATGCCAGACTCAATGATGTGGTACCCAAGGCCTGACGAGTCTGGAGCATCAGCATGTTTGCGCCTTCCTCGTTCATGTCGGCGTTGGTCAGGTTGGCCACGCCGTCCTCCAGGGTGTTAATCATCTTGTCTGTAAAATCCTGCCGCGTGGTGATGATGCTCAAGTTGGAGGACAGCTCCTTGGCTTCCGTTCGCAAGGTGCTCTTGGCAGCGTCAAGCTCGGTGATGGCGGCGTTAATATTGTCATTTCCTCCCCAACTGTTGATCGCGACTGCGATATCGAGTCCTTCGGTAACTGCAGCACCGGCACAGCCGTTGAAGCCCTCCAGATAGAGGGTGTTGGTCCCATCAGCATTAAAGGAAACTGTCAGGTTGCCGAGCTGCAGGAAGTTGATCCCCTTATAGCCTGAATCTTCGGCCAGGCTGCTTATCTGGTCCCTTAAGGAGTTAAACTGGACTGACAGTGCGGAACGCTCATCTGAAGCCGAGGTGTCAACCGAAAGGGCGGACTGGGCAGTTGCCTTAGCCGCTGCAATCAAGTCGGTGATAGCCTCGATTCCGGTGCTGGCGGCTTTGATGGTCTGAATGGCCTCGCCCATGGCGTCTTTACGGAAAGCCAGGTCATTGGCGCGCTGCTGGTGATTTTCAGCCGCGAAAAAGTTGATTGGATCGTCCAAAGCAGTCTGGACCCGCTTGCCCGTAGCCAGACGGCTCTGGGTCAGTTCCATCAGTTTTGAGGTTTGCTGAAGTGAAAATAGATTCTGTCTCATACCTGAAGTTAATGTGATCGACATAATGTTTCTCCCTTTTCTAGGTTTTTATTTTGGCTTTCCTGCCAATAGTTAATAATTTGCGTTAAATTGATATTTGTCAGGCAGGTAATCGGTCCGCTTGTTTTTGCGCCTCCTTTCCGGACCCGTATTCTGCCTACAGCCCATTTATCGGGGAAAATCGGGGGGACTTTAGTTTTTTTTGCGTTTTTTTCTTTCAAGTTTCTGAAATACTTGATAACTTAGACACTATATGCCAATGTGCAACCGTTCACGGGTTCGGAGGTTCAGGGTTCAAAGGTTAATGATTAACCGAAAATCGGAACTTCAAAAAATAGTAACCCTGAACGGTGAACCCCCTGGCCCAGACCTGACCTTACGTTGCTCGATTATTTAGATTCATATTTGGGAGCCCGACACGGGCCGTAATATGATCTCTAAGTCGCACTCTCCGAGGCGTAGACTCGTAGGCTACGAGCCGGAGGCCAGGGCGGGCTGAACCTGTGAACGCTTACACCTGTGTAAGAGGTGCTGATGATTCGTGTGAACATTATAGATCTGAAAGCCGGCATGGTTTTGGCGCAATCGGTCCGGAACCACCAGGGTGTATTGTTATTAGATGCCGGGACAAAGATTACCAAGAAAAATATCCGCATTTTTCAATCCTGGGGAGTGATTGAAGCCTCTGTGAAAGGGGAGTTGAATGAATCTAAGACTGGGGGGGAAATGCCGGTAGCAGGGGATAAAAGATACCATCGAAATGGAGTTGAAAGCAAAATTTTCCGACGTACTGGATGACCCGGTGATGGTTGAGATTTTTAACGCGGCCAGCAAACAGTTGATTAAAAATTTACCGAAAATCGAGCATGGAAAAGAAAATTCTTGACCCTAAAAAAATTATCGATAGAATCCACGACCTGCCGACACTTCCACGAACCGTCTTAAAGATTACTGAGCTGGTCAACGATCCGAAATCCTCGGCCAAGGACCTGGCCGGGGTCATTACCGATGACCAGATATTAACGGCCAGGCTGCTGAAATTGGTCAATTCATCGTTTTACGGAATACCCCAGCGCATATCCACCGTTACCGGGGCCATCGTGTTGATCGGTTTTGATGCCATTCGAAATTTGCTTTTGACCACTTCCGTATTTGATTTATTCGCAAGCAGAAACAGGAACAGAAAAAAGCAGCGGGAACAGGAAAAATTCTGGGACCATTCTCTGGGATGTGCCGTGGGGGCAAAAGTTATCGGCAACTACCTGCGCCACGATAATGTCGAGGAATTGTTTGTGGCCGGTCTCTTGCATGACATCGGTAAAATTGTCGAGATGATGTTTCAACCGGATGAATTTTCAAAAGTCGTTGCCGCGATCCGCAGGGAGAATATCCTGATGATAACGGCCGAAAATAAAATTTTGGGATATAGCCATGCCGAAATCGGTAAGTTGCTGGCAGAAAAATGGAATTTGCCGGCAAAGCTGGTGCAGATAATTGCCCACCATCACCAGCCCAATGATGCCGGCAGTTTTGCCATGGAAGCGGCTATTGTTCATCTGGCGGATATTTTTTGCCGTGCACTGAACATGGGGTTCGGCGGAGATAATAAAATTCCGCCCCTGGACAGGCTTGCCTGGGAAAGTCTGAAAATTAAAACCAGTGCATTTGAAACCATCATGGAAACGATGCAAGACGAATACGGTGACATCCGATCGTTCATTCCCTAACACGGACAAGCCGGAACCAAAAATGCATAAAAATAATTTCTAAGCACCTGAATTGTCCCTTTTTGCATAATTTAACCTGGAAATTTGCAAACTGCATAGAATCATCCGTGAATTTGTCCGGCCGTCTAAATTGATATTTGCAATACCGAATTGTATGATCAATCAAGGTTAATAAATTGGCTAACTATTTAAATTGATTTATTATTTTGGACCATCATGCCAACCTGCGGCCTAAACTGAACCTGCGGTCGAACAGAAGCAGGGGGCAGAAATTTCCGGATAAATTTCAATATGCTGCAGATTCTTGCGGCACTCACCACCTTATTTTTTGCAATTTGCAAAAAATTGGGGCGGCGAGTGCCCGGCACACGTGCAGTCTTATTTCCATTTTACTCCGAATGCATTTTTTTATATTTTTATTCTTTTGATCTCCAAAAAGCCTCCCTACAAAATGTTGTATCGACTCTACCCTCAAGTACACCTCATATGGTAAATTTTTTGTCGGCCTTCAAAGAGACCCGTCTGATAAATTCTTCCCGTCGCCGGTTATATTTTATAACGGCATGGATATTGCTGAATAGATTTGCTGCCTGGTTAGTGCCATCGGGAAACCTGATTGTATTTCTATTAAAAAATTAATTGCTTTAGGCGAAAAAGAATCTCGCATTATGATTATAAACTAATACGAATATAGTTAGCGGAGGAGGCAGGAGTGCAGAACGCAGCGGTACACAACCCCACACAGGACACATCGCTTTCCAGTGATGCCTGCAATATTCAACCCCCCCAGTTGAATCAGGAATACGGATTTCAGAATATCATTGGTCAAAGCAAGAAAATGCTGGAAATGTTCGCCCTCGTAGACAAGGTGGCGGATTGCAACAGCACCATCCTCCTTAATGGTGAAACCGGCACCGGCAAAGGGTTGGTGGCCAAAGCCATCCACCAGAAATCAAAACGAGTAAACAAGCCTTTCATTTCAATCAATTGTGGAGCCATACCTGAAAATTTACTGGAAAGCGAATTATTCGGACACGTTCGGGGTGCCTTTACCGGGGCCACATCCTCTAAACTGGGCAAGTTCGAGCTTGCCGACGGTGGTACCATCTTATTAGATGAAATCGGCGACATGAGTTCAGACCTTCAGGTTAAAGTATTGAAGGTGCTTGAAGAAGGTGAGTTTGAGCAGGTGGGGGGATCCAAAACGATTAAAGTCGATGTCAGAATTATTGCAGCGACCCATCGTGATTTGTCCGAAGAGGTTCAAAAAGGGAATTTTCGTGAAGACCTGTACTATCGACTTTATGTTATTCCCCTGATGCTCCCTTGCCTGCGAGAACGGATGTCCGATATCCCTCAGCTGACTTCCTATTTTATGGAACAGTCCAATCGGAAAAACAACCGCGAGGTGAACGAAATTACCGAAGAGGCCATGGCCATGATGATGAGTTATCCTTGGCCTGGAAATGTTCGGGAACTGAAAAACATGGTTGAACGACTGGTTGTTTTAAAAGTCAGCGGGAAAATTACGGCCAGGGATTTGCCGCTCGAGCTGAGAAACACCCAAAGATACGAACCTGCGACTGCCCTTGAAATGTCGGACGATGGTATCTGTCTGAACAGTGCCGTAACCGAATTTGAAAAATCATTGATTTTGCAATCCCTCGAGAAAACCAAATGGGTCAAAAACAAGGCGGCTAAACTTCTTCATCTCAACCGAACTACTCTGGTGGAGAAAATAAAAAGACACCAGCTGCAACCCTGCAATATATAGCGAAGCTTGGCCTCAAACCGACGAGTCGATGAGAAACATATACCGGTGGCGAAGTGATCCTGGTTACTGGATGCTGGATAAAGAGTCCCATCAATAAATTTTCAATTTCCAATTCCCCGATAAAGCGGGATTTACGCTTCGCTACAACCGGCTTGTTCGGATAGGCTTTTGTTCAGCAGAGGCCGTAAACGGTCAAATCGACACCAACTCGACGTTCCACATAACCCCCGATACTCATCAACGTAACATACCGACCCAACGATTCCAGGCACCCTAAGCGTCAACGCAGTGACTCCTGTTCTCTGAAATTTGACAAATTTCCCGGCGTGTATATGGGTTGATCCAGGTTTGACTGACGATTTATATGTCTGATTTTAAATGTGATTTTACTTTTAACAAACTGACTCCGCTTTATTTTTCGGTGGCATGATATTTGCTTTTATTAAGTATGGTCTAAGACGGTTTACGCTCAATCCAGATATCGTTGATTGATTGGTTGATTAGTTGATTGATTGAGTGGTTGTAAATATGGATTTATGCCATATTTGCAAAATAATTGGGTACTTCATGTTTCAACAATCGTAACATTCTTAAATTATGACTATAATTTACCTAATCAACCATTCAACCAGTAAACTATTCAACGAGGTCTGAAATCAGAAGTTTTAGAAATCGGAGCCAAACTTGACGGACCTGTCACCCATCTTAATTGTCGACGATCAATCGGAAAACCGAAAAGAACTCACTCAGAGTTTACAACGTGTCGGCTTTCCGGTTGAAAATGCCTCCGACGGATTGGAAGCGCTGAACAAGTTCAGATCGACAAAATACAGCATGGTGATCACCAATGAGCAGACACCGGGGATTGAGGGCCGGGATGTTTTAGGCTCGGTAAAAAAAATGTCACCACAGATTCCGGTGATTGTCATAGCTGCCCACGGAACAGTGCACAATGCCGTTGAGGCCATGCAAGCAGGCGCCAGTGATTATCTCCTGAAGCCGTTTTCATTGGAGGCCCTGGAAAAAACAGTCAAAAAGGCCATCCATCTTTCCAATGGAAACGGGCAGTCCGGATGTAATCAAAAATCGCCGGGCGATCAACTGATCGGCAAGGAAATCATTACCCGAAACCGAAAATTTCAGGACATGCTGAGCCGAGCCAGGTCGATTGCTCCCAGTACGGCCACGGTGCTTATTCAGGGCGAAAGTGGCACCGGCAAGGAGCTATTGGCCGCTTATGTTCATCACTACAGCCGCCATCCCCAGGCACCCTATGTTGCCGTAAACTGCGCGGCATTGCCGGACACGCTGGCTGAAAGCGAACTGTTCGGGCATGAAAAAGGCTCATTTACCGGCGCTGTGGGTCGCAAGATGGGAAAATTTGAGTCGGCAAAACAGGGTACCTTAGTCTTAGATGAGATCAGTGAAATGCCGTTGCCGCTCCAGGCGAAGCTGCTGCGTGTCCTACAGGAAAAAGAAATTGATCGCATCGGTGGCACACGTCCAATCCCTATCGATGCCCGGGTGATCGCCATCAGCAATGTGGATCTGAAAACTGCGGTGACCGAAGGTAAGTTTAGAGAGGACTTATATTATCGAATCAATGTGATTCCCTTAACCCTTCCGCCTCTGCGTGAGAGAAAAGAGGATATTGAGCTACTGGCCGGGCACTTTCTGAAAAAATATTGCCTTGCCAACCAGAAAACAATCGTAGGGATTGATGATTCCGTCATGAAGATGTTGATAAATCACGGTTGGAAGGGCAATATTCGCGAGCTGGAAAATACCATGGAGCGGGCAGTGCTGATAAGCGTGGACGGGATTATTTTGCCCGAGAACCTGCTGCTGGATTTATCGGAACACGAAGTCGAGTCCGCGGCTGACTTTTCCATAAATGCCGGTTATACCGTCCGGGAGATGGAAAAAGAGCTGATCTTTTGTACCTTAAAAGATGTCAATGACAACCGCACCCATGCGGCGGAGATTTTAGGGATCAGTATTCGGACCCTGCGCAACAAATTGCACGAATACAAACAAGAAACGATGGGCTGAAGGCTGGAAACTGTAGGCTCAAAGCTCAGGGCTGAAGGCTCAAAGCGCCAAATGACAAGCTCAATGCTCAAAGCCAAAGTCAGGAGACCGGTTCCGCATTCGGAAATCGACTAATTCTGGCTACTGGCTTCTGGTCTCTGGCTTGCATCGTTGATTACTAGTGAAAGATGTCTGGATCATGACATTTGACATCTGTTCTCTGAAATCTGTACTCCGACATCTGTCATCTGAACTCTGATATCTGGCACCTGGTACGGATATTGCTGCTAATAACCTTTGAAACTCTTTCAAACTTAAAGGAGGGATGCTAACAGTGCCGACAAACGGAATTTTTAGCGACACGATTTCCTTGCTGGAAAGATCGTTGAATCTAAGATCACTGCAACACCGAGTGCTGGCATCGAACATCGCCAACATGGACACACCGAACTATAAAGCGGTTGAAATTTCCGTTGCAGAAGAAATGAGCAGAAACCAGGGCTCTGTCCCCGGCATTCAACTTGTGCGGACACAGACCGGTCATCTTCCGCTTAAACATAATCCGGCGGATAGCGTAAACCTTAAGGTTGCCAAGCCTACGCAATTTAGTCTGAGAGGCGACGGCAATACCGTTGATCTTGATCGGACAATGGGCAGGCTGGCTGAGAACACATTGCTATATAAAACCGTCGCACAGCTAATTTCTCAAAAATTCAGTGGTTTAAAAAAAGCAATCAGAGGAGGTAGCAATTAATGGACTTTTTTGATGCCATTCATGCCAGCGCGTCGGGGCTGAGTGCTCAGCGGCTTCGCATGAATTTGATTTCGGGCAATCTGGCCAATGTCAACACAACGCGTACCCGAGGGGGTGGACCCTACCGAAGAAAAGAGGCAATCTTTGCAGCTCGGCCGCTTGAAGAATCCTTTAAAAAAATATTGGCGGACCGGCAAATGAAACAATTATCGATCGTAATGGTCGACCGGATCATTGAAGATTCGAATTCGCCTGTGATGAAATATGATCCCCAACATCCGGATGCCGATGAAAAAGGTTATGTTGCCATGCCGAATATCAATGTAATGGAGGAAATGGTGAACATGATCTCGGCGACCCGGGGCTATGAGGCCAATGTAACGGCCCTTAAAGCAGCCAAAGACATGGCATCAAGAGCACTGGAAATAGGTAAATAAATATGAACGATATCACGATACAAAATTCTGTAAAACTCCCGGTCGGGACTGCCGGCAGCGGGAAGCCGGAACCGCCATCAAATTCGGTTTCCTTCGGTAATATGCTGACGGATTCTATTAAACAGGTCAATCGGCTCCAGGTGGAAGCGGATTCAAATATCAATGATCTGGCCACCGGAAAGCAAACCGATATTCACCGAACCATGATTGCCATGGAGAAAGCGAGTATCTCTTTTGAGCTGCTGATGCAGATCCGCAACAAAGTCATTTCAGCGTATGATAAAATTATGCGTATGCCGATCTAGTCCGGGTTTAGAGGTTCAGGGTTCAAAGGTTCAGGGTTCAGCCCCATAAGCGCTAAGTTATTTTTTGCGCTGGATTGACTGTGCAAGATTTACTGAAAAAAATGAACACCCGCCTCCCATTCATAGTGCGATGGGTTGATGTAGACATGGATATAGAAATCAAATGGTTAAATTGGCCTCACACCGGTTTCAAGGCATTGCGGGCAGGTCGAACATCGAACGTCCAAAATCGAATGGTGATTGAGGAAAAAGATGACGAAACAAAGGTATGATTTTGAAGAAAGGCTGCTTGAGTTTTCGGTGGGAATTATAAGGATTGTTGAACAAGTGTAACCTGTGAATGTTTACAAAACAACTTAGCGTTTATGGGGATCCGCCTCAGACCTGAGTTAGTACCTATTTATTGAAATCACATCATGTTAGCACATGATTTATGCCATAGCCAGATTGAATATTTAAGCAATTCTACCCGTCGAGAGCCTCCCTTCGAGAGCCTCAGGGTCTAAGACAGGGTCGAACGATCGATTTAAATAGAAAAGACAGAGCGAAGCGATACCACAAATCTTCAATCTTCAATCGTCAATATTCAATCCCGGCTTGTCCGGGTTAGGAGTGTTATGGGAGCCAATAGTCAAATACTGTCACAACTAAATGCAGCGTTTTCCAACCTCAGCCTTGGTAAAAAAATAACTCTGGCGACATTGATTTTAGGGTCTGTTGCCGGATTTATTTTTCTGATGAACTGGTCGGGGCAAAGTGAATTCCAACCACTCTATGCCAATTTAGATCCGGATGATGCCAGTGCTGTATTGAGCAAACTCAAGGAACAGAAAATTGAGTATCGAATCGCGTCCAATGGCACAACGATCCTGATTCCGGAGCAGCATATTTATGAAACCCGGATGCAATTGGCCTCCGCAGGGCTCCCCCAGGGCGGCGGAATCGGGTTTGAGATTTTTAACGATACGAAACTGGGGATGACCGCCTTTGCTCAAAACGTCAACTTCCAGAGGGCGCTTCAAGGGGAGCTTGCCCGTACCATCAACAGGATTACGGAAATCGAAAGCTCCAGAGTCCATATTGTAATGACCGAAAAATCTCTTTTTGTTGAAGAAGAGGAACCGGCGACCGCCTCGGTGGCTTTGAAATTGCGGCCGGGAAAATGGTTGAACCAGGGTCAAGTCAAGGGTATCGTGCATCTGGTGGCATCCAGTGTGGCGCGATTAAGCCCGGAAAATGTGACCGTTGTCGACAGCAACGGGAAAATGCTTGCCGGTGCCAATGACCCATCGTCTTTTGGGAGTCTCAGTTACGATCAGCTGGATTACCAGGCCAAAGTTGAAAAAAAACTGGAAAACAGGGTTCGGACCATGCTGGAATCGGCCCTGGGAGAAAACAAAGCCATCGTCAGATTGGCATGTTCTTTTGACTTTACAAAACGGGAAAGAACTGAAGAACTCTATCTGCCGGATAACAAAGTGGTACGCAGTGAGCAGATGCTAAATGAAATAACCAGCCAACCCGGGAAGACCCCCCAGGGGATACCGGGCATCCGCTCTAATATGCCGGGTGACAGTACTGCCGGTCAACAGAACAGGTCATTGGAAAGTAATTCAACATTTGAAAAAAAAGATCATACCGTCAATTACGAAATCGGAAAGGTTATCAGTCACATAAATGATCCGGCGGGGAAGATGACCCGGGTTTCAATTGCGGTTCTGGTGGATGGCGCCTACAAGCGTATCGAAGGCAAAAGCGGGAAAGTTGAATGGGAATATGTTCCCAGAACAGCCGAAGAAATGACAAAATTTGAAAACATCGTTAAACGAGCCGTGAATTTCGATTCATCCCGCGGCGATGAAGTTGATATTGTTAACATCCCTTTTGAGACTACAAAGCTGGAGGAGGAAGAATTGCCCGTTGCGGAGCCCGGGTGGCTTGACGTTTTAAAAAAATATCAGCCTTATATGAAATACGGTTTTTTAAGTCTTTTTTTAATTTTGTCTTTTATGTTTTTTGTCAAACCACTGGTGCGCTGGCTGACTGAATATTCGTTTGGAGATATGCAGATGTTCAAGCAGCTTCCCAAGACGGTGGGTGAGCTTGAGAGTGAGTTTGATCCGGCTGCTAAAAATCTCATGTTCAGAGATCAGGCATCTCGATTGATTGCCAGCGATAAGGAAGCATCTCTGGGAGTCATGCGCGACTGGATCAAAGAGAGCTAGAGCCTGGGTGGGGTGGTGAATATATGCTAAATTTGCATTTACAAATTCATCCTGCTTTTATTCCTGTGACGTCACGAGTCATAATTTGGGATTTTAGATTGTGGCCTCCGGCCCGTAGAGGCCATGTGGCCTACGCCCCGGAGGGATTTCGGATTGGTGGAATCGCTACGCTCTATCAATTATAATAGACAGAATACATTAATCTTAGGCACTTTAGGCATTTTAGATCACTTTAGATCATTTGAAGCTTACTTGATTGCCGTTACAACTGCCCAATAGGGGCCATCTCTTACACGCAGCGTTGAAAGAAATATAGGCCCTATTTATTGATATCGTATCATGTTTGCGCATGATTTATGCCATAGCCGGATTGAATATCTAAGGAATTCTACCCGTCGAGAGCCTCGTGGTCGGATGATCGATTTTTACAGAAATGACTGAGCGAAGCGACATTTACAAATCATCAATCAACAATCAACAATCGTCAATGCCGGCTTTGCCGGGTTGGGCACTTCTTCATTTAGTAACTTATGGATTATAGCAATCTATCAGGCCCGGTGAAAGCCGCCATTTTAATACACTCTCTGGGTAAAGAGCCGGCAGAACGAATGCTCAACGGCCTGACTGATGATGAGCGACAGGTGGTGTATGGCCAACTGGATCAGATGGGAACGGTATCAGTAGAGATTACTGAATATGTGGCCAAAGAGTTTGCAGATATTGCCGCCGGGCGCAGGCTGAAAGGGCAACCGGCTCTTCCTGCCGGATCCGGACACTCACCTGAAACCGGGGAAGATGCAGGAAGCCCATCCGGTGGGGCCGAGGGATTGGAAGCGATTGCATCCTTGAGCGCCGATGAAATTTCTGAGCTGATCAAAGACGAGCATCCCCAGACGATCGCCATAATATTGCTTCATCTTAAAACGCCGGTAGCCAGTGATGTTATCGCAAATTTGCCGGATGAAATAAAAACAGATGTATCGTTGCGCGTGGTCACCCTGGAAAAGGTGAACGCTGATATGGTCGATGAGGTTAATGAGGTCTTCAAAGAAATCCTTAAAAATAAAAAAAGTTCGGTCGCCAATATCAGCGGCGGGGTGGATCGACTGGCCGAAATCTTGAATCAGACGGATGAAATTTCAAGTGAACTGATTTTAAGCGAGATTGAAGAAACAGACGCAGAGATGGCGGTACAGATCAAACAGAAGATGTTTGTATTTGAAGATCTGGTGCTGGTTGATGACCGGGGATTTCAGAAATTACTTCGCAAAATCGAAACAGTGGAACTTGCAACTGCACTTAAAGCAGCGCCTGACGAAGTCAAGGACAAGGTATTTAGAAATATGTCGCAGCGTGCCGGTGCCATGTTGCAGGAAGAGATCGAAGATCTCGGCCCTGTGCGGATGACGGAAGTCGCCGATGCACAACTGGCCATCACCGGCATTATCCAGGGAATGGAAGTCAAAGGAGAACTCATAATCAGTGGACGAAGAGGAGAAGAGATCATTGTCTAAACCTGACCCGCACTCGCCCCAAAGCGGACTTGCCGGGTTCGGATTGCATTGTTTCCCGGATATTGCAGTTGATGAGCCGACCCATATTCGGCGTTGTCACCCGTCGGAGGAAAATTTTCAACGGATTCAGTATGATGACATTGGATCAAACCGCACCGATATGGTTTCACGGTCTGATGATGACGGAACCTGTAATATTAGAAAAGGTTCAATATCCACCGCTCAATTGAATGAGCAAGCCTACCGGAGAGGATTCGCCGATGGTAGGAAAAAGGGGATGATTGATGGTGAAAACACCTGGCATGCACTGGGAGAAAAAAAAATAAAGCCGCTTTTGATCAGTCTTCAAGAAGCGCTGCTTAAGATAAATAATATTCGCAACGAGACCTACCGGCAAATCGAAAAAGAAGTGGTGGAACTGGCTTTAGCCATCGCCAGACAAGTTATCTGTCAAGAGATAACCATCGACAGAGAAATTGTTGTGTGTGTGGCCAGAGAAGCGCTCGCTAAAGTTGAAGATCCGGGCAGAGTCAAAATCAAGATGAGCCCATCCGACCTGCAGTTTATCAACGAGACCCAGTCTCAACTGTCTAACCTGATAGAAAATATTGATAATCTCACCCTTGAAGCCACAGAGAGTATTCAAAGTGGTGGCTGTATCATCGAGACGGATTTCGGTGAGATTGACGCCCGGATTGAAAAACAGCTTCAGGCAGTCGAAGAGTCATTTCGAACTGCGCTGGAGAAAATTTGAGATTTGTATCTTTGGAGTCATTTTATTTAAACCACGAAACACATGAAATGACACGAAATAAAATAGGTTCAGACCTCATAATTTACTATGAAAACAGCTCTTTTTATTTTGCAAATATGGGATAAATCCATATTTACAACCACTTAACTAACCAACTAATCAACCAATCAACGATATCTGAAGTATGGCTGCCGAAGTAGATTTATCAAAATATCATGCCTGTCTGGAGTCAACCTGTCCCATTCGCGCCACCGGTCGCGTGACCGATGTTGTCGGCCTGGTTGTCGAAGCTCATGGTCCCGTATCCTGCCTGGGAACCGTATGTGATATCTATTCCAAACAAAATAACCATAAGATTGCCGCTGAAGTTTCCGGCTTTAAAAATAATAATGTATTACTGATGCCTCTGGAAGAAATTCTCGGCATCGGACCGGGATGCCGGGTTGTCGCGCGGCAGCAGAAGGCGGTGGTACCGGTGGGTCCGGGTATGCTGGGTCGTGTCATTGATGGTCTCGGAAATCCAATTGACGGCAAGGGACCGATAACGAGTGTAGATGAATACCCGATTTATGCAACTTCGATTAATCCGATGAAGCGGAAAAGAATTTATCAGCCGCTGGATTTAGGTATCCGGGTTATCAACGGCCTGTTAACTGTAGGATGTGGCCAGAGAGTGGGAGTTTTTGCAGGTTCGGGTGTCGGCAAAAGCGTATTGCTGGGGATGATAGCTCGTAAAACCAGAGCCGATGTGAATGTGATTGCCCTTATCGGCGAACGGGGCAGAGAAGTCAATGACTTTATAGCGAAAGAACTTGGACCGGAAGGATTGGAAAGATCCGTAATTGTAGTTGCCACCTCGGATCGGCTGCCCCTGATCCGGATGCGAGGGGCCTTTATCGCCACCGCTATTGCCGAGTACTTCCGGGACCAGGGGAATCATGTCAATTTGATGATGGATTCGGTGACTCGCTTTGCCATGGCTCAACGGGAGATCGGTTTGGCCCTGGGGGAGCCGCCAACAACCAAAGGCTACACGCCGTCTGTTTTTAACCTCTTGCCTAAATTGCTCGAGCGCGCCGGGACCTCCGCCAATCGAGGTACCATTACCGGATTGTACACCGTGTTGGTGGAGGGTGATGATTCCAATGAACCCATTGCGGATGCGCTGCGGTCTCTATTAGACGGACACATCAATCTTACCAGAGATCTTGCAATGGAAAATCACTATCCCGCAATTGATATATTAAGCAGTATCAGCCGTGTCATGGATGATATTATCGACGATAAGCACAGGCAAAATGCCCGTCGGCTCAAGCAAATACTGGCCACATATCGCAAGGCCGAAGATTTAATCAACATTGGTGCCTATGTCGCCGGCAGCAACCCAAAAATCGATTTTGCCATTGAAATGTTCGAGAAGATCACTGCCTATTCAAGACAGACTATCGAAGAAACAGTAAATTTTAAGGACAGCATCGCTCAACTGGGTGTCCTGTTTGAAAATAGTAATGGGGAGCTCTAACAAATCGAAGATCGACGATTGAAGATTGACGATTTGCGGAATTCTGTCGTTTTTGAAAGACTCTTATGGTTCACTATTCAATAGTCATTGTCCACTATCCGCATTATTAGGCCGGAAACTTAACAAATAAGTCAAGTTTCAATATCTTTTTCCAGGATCCAGTATCAAGCATCTTGTTGCATTTCAGACAAAATCCTTTTCTTCCAAAAAGACAGCCCTTTTTTGCCGGTAGATAACGAGGTCTGAATTTAATGTACCGATTCAAACTGGAAGCCCTTCTCACTCATCGCCGTCATCAGGAAGAGGCCGGTCAAAAGGAACTGGCACAGGTCCAGAGAAAACTATCTGATGAGCGGGAAAAACTTGACCGGAAAAAAAAAGAAAAACAAGAAAGCCTTGAAAGACTACAAGCAAAAAAAAAGAAAGCACAACCGTTTCCGATATTCTATTATACATGAATTACATACAGCAGTTGTCCAAGGACATTGAAGACCAAGCCATGCGTGTGCATAAAACCGCAAAGTTAGTTGATCAGAAGCGCCATGAGTTGGTTTCCATCATGCAAAAGCACAAAACTCTGAAAAAACTTAAAGACAAGGAGCAGCAGGCATATCACCAAAAATTGATGCAAAACGAACGCAAATTAATGGATGAACTTGCCTCGATTCGCCATGCCCGAAAGATGTAGCCGGGGGGGCTGGCATGGTGAAAAAATGCAGAATTCGCTTTCGCAAAGTTATCCCGCTTTTATTCCAGTTGAGTCATTGGTCATGATTTGGGATTTTAGATTGAGGATTTTGGATTTAATGATATCACTCCGCTCCGCAGTTTAATTTCATTTGCTTTCAAAAATTCGATGTCAAACCTTGAATGACTATTTCTGTTTTTTTCCCCATTCAACATTCGATGTTGGATGTTCGATGTTCGATGTTCATTTTTTTTTAGTAAGCCTTCCGCATTCCATCTTTCACCTTCAGGTTTCCGAATTCCGCATTCAATAACTTCTGTCTTCGATCCTTAATTCGGGTAATGTTTTCCACCGGTGGGAAATAATTGCCGGTCAGAATTTTCTTATAGTCAGTTAAAGATGATTCGTATTGTCTGCGGAAATGGGTATTTTGTATATCCAACTTACATTATGAACCATTTTAATCAAAAATTTTAGAAAGTTATCTATGCCCCGATTATTCTGATTCCTACTAATTATTCTATCGGAACTTTTTGGCACACTCCATGCTAATATGACAAACGGAATTAACAGAAAGGCTCCTTTTTATGAACTCACAATTCGAGGAAAATGCATAGTGACCGCAAATTTGCTTTTTTCCCAGGTTTCGTATCAGACCCAGCCACCCGATATTGAGTGTGGCATGGTGGGGGGCTCTGTGCAGAGTCGATCAGCAGCTTCTATAATCTGCGATGAATCATCTGAGGATAGTCGTGAAAGCTTTCTGAATACCCTGGAGCAAATATCAAAAGACAACAACCCCAATAAACAAACACCGGGGGTCGGTGAGGGGAAATCATCAGAAACCCATGCGTTCGACTCAGCTGATACATTCGATGCAACCGCCTGTCCCGCAACCGGTCTTGAGAGCGGGATATCCGAAACGACGAAACAGCTGGAAGAAGATCCTGATAATGTGGAGAGTCAAATCCCTCCTGCTTTGAATTTAACAGCAGTTATCAGCATCCTTGGAAAACTGGGCCTTTACGATTCGGCCGGGGGATCGAGTTCTGCAAATAAAGTGGATGGGATATTGGGTAACGCAGAAGGTTGGGCTGCTTTAAAAATGCTTATCGCCCGGCTTGGGCAAAAAGATCTTGTGCCATCTGCCGAGATCAAAGCCGAATTAGATCGTTTACAGCAATTTATTGCAAACGAACAATCGGGCAATGCCTCATCCCACAACGATGGGAAGCCTATGGGTGAACTTGTCGATAGTCGATCGACAGAGTCCGCTGATTTGAATCAATTGATAAAAAGAATCGTTTCAGGCCAAGAAGACCAAAGAAGTAGTTCTGGTGTCAACATGGGGGAGAGTGACTCCGGCGAAAAGCCATCAGACTCTTTCGCCAAATTGGACCGTGTCGCCACAAAATTACCGAATGATATAAAACAAAGCGAATCTTTTCAACCTGCTGAAAATTCACAAGCTGCTACTCGATGGGAAAACCGGGAAAAGACGGACTCGATAAAATTGGCAGTGGAGGCACGAATGGTTGGGGTTGGAGCCAATGAAAACGCTACAGAACCAAAGCCCTTAGAAACGGTCCGCGCGGATGCTTCCGGACTTAAAGACGGTGCGGATACCCCGGGTAAAACCGGGGCACCCAGCCAGGCCGGCCTTCTCAACCGAATTTCGTCGACGATTGACTCCGGGAAACAGGTGGGAGGTGAAGCGGCACAGCAGAATCTGCCGAATAATGAATCCTCACCGGTTTCAAAAATGATACATAATTCTCAATTGGCAAAAGAAAACCACATGAGAATGGATGCCGCCATGAGCGATGAACTCGGCGGGAAAGTAACTAAAGTGGATGTCGCTGCCAACGACAATGGCCTGCAGAGCTCGCAAAATCAAACCGCAGACAAGGCATTTGAAGCGACTTCTCCATCTAAGCAAACCGACATTGATCAAAATAGCATTCGAACTCAGACTCTGGATCAAATCGTACGGAAAGCCGTCATCTATATGAGAAACGGTCAACATGAAGCAAAAATTGATCTCAAACCGGAATTTCTCGGCCACGTTCGCATGCAGGTGATCACCGAAAATCATCAGGTGACCGTAAAAATATTGACTGAATTCGGATTCGTCAAAGATATGGTTGAAAATAATATTCACCAGCTAAAAGCCGATTTGCAACAGCAGGGCCTTAACGTCGACAAACTGGAAGTATCGGTTTTCCATGATTCTGATAAATATGAAGATTCCCGGCAAGAAGCCGGTCGAGCAAAAGACCGGCTGATTAGCGTTGACCATAAAAATCCGGAAAATCCGGAAAGAGAAACCCGGGAGCAAACCGGGAATTCCCGTTTGAGGACAGCCGGTGCATCGACCGTGGATTATTTCGCCTGAAGCTGTGAGGGGAAAATGAACTAAAATTTGAAAAGGTGATACACAAATGATAACTTCAGAATTAAATCCGGTCACTACCGGATCAACACAACTTGCCGCCACCCAGTCAACGGTTATAGGTAAGGAGGATTTTTTAAACCTCTTGATCACCCAGTTGCAAAACCAGGACCCGCTCAATCCCACCGACAGCACCGAATTTACGGCCCAGTTGGCTCAGTTCAGCTCCTTGGAGCAATTGACCAATGTCAACGATAATTTGGAGCAGTTGCAGAATTTTCAAGCATCGGCCAACAATTCCCAGGCGGTTTCACTGCTCGGCAAAGAAATCACAGCTAAAGGCAATTTTCTGCAATTAACCGATGGTGAGCCGACAGGCTGTGATTTTAGCCTGGACAGGGATGCCGCCGTGGTCGTGGTGAACATCTATGACAGCACCAGTGAGTTTGTAAAAGCATTTGAAAGCGAAGACCTGGCCGCAGGTCGGCATACGCTGGTTTGGGACGGAACTGATAGAAACAGCAACCCGGCCAAGGATGGGAACTATAGCTTCGAAATCCTGGCCGCTGATGCCAACGGTCAAAATGTTAACATCACAACATTTTTCACCGGCACCGTAAACACGGTGACGTTTGAAAATAACGCCCCTTTCCTGGTTTCAGGGGGTCAAAAGATTGCCCTCGGTGATGTGATTCAAGTAGCAGACCCCGAGAACTAATTAGAAGACCCTGTGATTGGAAGAACAAAATAACACCCTAACTAATGGAGGAAAATAAAAATGATAGGATCATTGTTTGCCGGCATATCCGGATTAAGTGCGAATTCCACCGCCATGACCGTTATCGGAGACAATATTGCCAATGTGAACACCATTGCATTTAAATCCAATAAATCCTCGTTTGCCAATATTTTGAGCCAGTCTTTGGGAGGATCCGCAGTTGGCGGTATTGGAAGAGGCGTCGAATTTTGGGGGGTCTCGCCTTCATGGAGCCAGGGCTCCATTGAAAACACCTCAAACGCAACAGATATGGCTATCAACGGAAAAGGCTTCTTCATGGTTGAGGATGAATCCGGTTCGGTCTTCTACACCCGGGCCGGAGAATTTTCCTTCAACAAAGACGGGTACCTCGTAAATCCGGATGGGCTATATGTTCAAGGCTATACGGTTTCATCGATAGCTGCCGACGGCACGATCACTCTGGGTTCTATCGAAAATATAAATGTTCCCGGCGAAAGTATGGCTCCACCCCAAGCCACAACCGCATCTACGCTGGATATAAACCTCGATGCCGGAGCTGCGGTGAATGATACCTATTCCAGCACTCAAACAGTCTACGATTCATTAGGCAATGCCATACCTTTAACTTTGACCTTCACCAAGACTGCTGCCAATGCCTGGGCAGCCATTGTTACCGTTCCGGCCGGAACAGTTGGCAATCCGGCTACGGATACCGGTATCAGCAATGCCAATCTTACCTTTGACCCCGCCGGAAATTTAAATAACGGCACCAATCCCAGCATCACGCTCACCAATCTGGCTAATGGAGCCGGCGACATTGCAATCAACTGGGATCTTTTTGATTCCGCTGGAGTTACCAACGGTGACCTTACCCAATATGCCGCCGCTTCCACGACCAATTTTAACACCCAAAATGGATCTGCTGCAGGTAACCTTCGAGGGGTATCGGTAGATGAGAATGGGTACGTTACCGGCGCGTATTCCAATGGACAACTTACCCCGCTGTTTCAAGTTGTGCTGGCAGATTTTCCCAGTCTTTTCGGTTTAAACAAAATGGGTAAAAACCTTTATGCGGAATCACGTGCTTCGGGACAGGCTATGCCGGGAGTCCCATTAAGCGGCAGCTTGGGAAGCATCAGCCCCAGTGCCATAGAAATGTCCAATGTCGATCTGGCCCAGGAGTTTGTTAAAATGATCACTACCCAGCGGGCGTTTCAAGCAAATTCCCGGGTAATCACCACCAGCGATGAAATTTTACAGGAATTGATTAATTTGAAACGATAATATCGTATCCTAACCGTTCACGGTTTCAGGGTTCAGAGGTTCAGGGTTCACGTCAAATCTGACCCGTTGATGGGTGTGAATCACGGCTGTTGGTAAATGGTGGTCATTCATTCCTTATCGCCGGGATTTAAATATCAGGTTTCAGCGCCGCCGCTGGCCACCGAAAAGCCAGTCTAATCGAAAAAGAGATTTTACAGTTTCATACGAGAGCTGCGAACTTAGCTCATCCTTCGGTTCGTTCTCGTCCTCGATCCGTTTGGCAAAGGGTTTCACCCGCTATAGTTTTCGATTACGAGGACGAGCACGACGACGAGGACGATTTAAACACCTTGCGTATGGCGAGCCGGAGTGGTCGGCCCTACTTTGATTTTGCCACATCCTGATGAATTTTCATACAAGGTGTCAGGAAAGGTGGCCGCAATAGCATATCCTGAACGCTGCCACCCGAAACCCTACGCCCAAAAGAGGAATAAAAATGGGATAAAAGTTAGAGGCCCCGATATGAGAATTTTCACCACCATGGTCGGATGCCATCGTCAAAGACTTGACTAACAATTGTCAAAGTTGACGCCGATTCTCAAGCTTTGTTCGACTTTCGCTTTACCTGGGAATCAGTGTAATCCTATCATCGATATTACTTCAAAATATCACCTGCCGATTTTTCATTACATTTCTTATAGGTTAGCTCCGTAGCCGGGCTAGGCAATCTGATTATTAGATGCCTGCGGGTTCCGTGCCATGGCACAATACTTGCTTTCAAAGAGATCAACAAAATCGATTAATTCAATTCTGAAAGACTTTTCGCTTCGGTTACGGTGAGTCACGGCGGCCGGTGCTTAATTTTATGTATTGGAATGTTTATAATTTATTGGCCTCTGACTCGTAGGGCAGCGCATACGCCTCGGAGAGAATCAGGGTACTTTTTGCGGCCATTTTCCTGGAAAACCGCATAGAATGATGGAATATTCCAGTTCGAAAAAGTCCCGGCACAGGCGGCCAAATTTTTTCCGGGCTACCGTGTATAAATCGAAGGGTGGAAATTGTTCTGACAACGGAAGGTGAGAAGTAAAATGTCAAATAAAATACTCATTATACTCATTGGTGTTACGATGGTTTTTATGCTTGGTTTGGGTGGCGGCCTTTTTATGATGTGGAATAAACTATCCGCAATGGAAACCCAGGCCCGGCGTACAACCGGAGATGGTGAGCCAGCCGATCGGGATACTCCGGTTTCCGTCGAAAAGATGCTGGGCCCAATTTTTCCGCTGGATACCTTCATTGTGAATCTCGCTGACAAGGGCGGCAAACGGTACTTAAGGATTACCATTGATTTGGAATTGGACAGCGAGAAGCTGGAGAGTGAAATTGAAAAACGACTGCCCCAGGTAAGAGACAGTATTTTAACGATTTTGCCCACCAAGCGCTTTGAAGATATCAGCACTGCAAAAGGTAAAGCTGCGTTAAGAGATCAAATGCTGGAAAGAATCAACGGTTTGTTAGCCGGGGGCCGGATAACCAACATCTATTTTAAAGAGTTTGTGGTTCAATAAAGGCAGCCTGTATGTCCGATCAGATCCTATCTCAAGAAGAAATCGATGCGCTGTTGTCGGCGATGGATAGCGGTGAGGTCGATCTTGAGGAAGAGACCAAACCGGAAGCGGAAGTTGTTGCCTATAATCTTACATCCCAGAATATAATGTTGCGAGATCAATTTTATGCTCTGGAAGAAGTCTATGACAAGTTTGGCACTTTATTAAACACTTCTCTTTCAACATTGCTGCAGCGATCCATCGAGGTGAGGTTTGTTTCCAGCGAAATGGTAAAATATTCCGAATGCATCGGGGCCTTTTCAAGCCCGACAAGTTTTACGATTTTTTCCATGGATCCTCTCATAGGTTCGGCTATGTTGGCCATCGAACCCACATTTGTATATTCGCTGATTGATTGCATGTTCGGCGGCGATGGCAAACCCTCCCAGCGGGTGCGGGAATTTACCCTCATTGAGCAGCGCATGATGCGAAAATTTGCCTTGGAGGTTTTGAATAGTCTGCAACAGGCCTGGATGGTTATAGATCCCATAAACGTCTCATTAAAAAAAAGCGAGATCAAACCCGAGTTTGTTCACCTGGCTTCATCGAATGATTTAATGGTGGTTATTGTTTTTGCCGTTAAAGGAGAAAAATTTTCGGGAAATCTTCACATATGCATTCCATACCTGATGCTGGAACCCATAAAGGACAAACTTTCATCAAAATATTTGCGAAGTCAAGATCAAGAACATACCTGGTGTGAGCAGCTTCAAGAATTATTGCATGATATGCCGGTGACCCTCATTGCGGAGTTGGGATTAACCACGCGCAGTGTGAGAGATTTGTTGGATCTTCGCATCGATGATGTTCTGCATCTCAACACGGGTCCGGAAGATTTGATTACGCTGACCGCCGGTGATGTTCCCAAATTTATCGGTTTTCCCGGCATCATCAAAGGAAACCGCGCTGTTGAAATCGCAGCATTGCTTCAGAAGAATGGAGGCGCAAGATAGTTATGGCAGCAACCGATGGCAACACTGAACAGCAGGATTTCCGGAATGCCGATCTTAGGGAAAGCGATAAAGCATCCTCTGCGGATGGTGCCCAAAAACCGGGAGAAACTTCAGCCGGCAGCAATTCTCCGGCCGCTGATTCGGCCGTGAATATGGAATTCCTGCTGGATATTTCCGTGGATGTAACCGTGGAACTTGGACGGACCAAAATGTTGATCAATGATATGCTCAAACTAGGGCAGGGTTCCGTAATCGAGCTGTCCAAGCTTGCCGGTGAGAGCCTGGATATCCTGGCGAACCAAAAACCGATTGCCAGAGGAGAAGTGGTGGTCGTCAACGATAAATATGGTGTCCGTCTGACGGAAGTCATCAGCCCGATGGAACGTATCGAGAGGTTAAGATGAATACGGCACCGGATATAGTATCAACCGCTTTCCAGATGTTGACGGCACTGGGTATCGTATTGGGCGGATTACTTGTTGCTTTTTATTTCATGAAACGATTTTTAAAGAGAGATATCGGCGGCTCGAAGGAACAGTTGATAAAAGTTATTGCCAGTCAGTATATCGGAATAAAAAAAAATATCTCCCTAATAGAGATTCCCGGATCTATCCTGGTGGTAGGTGTTTCAAATGACAATATCTCTCTGCTGACGAAAATTGAAGATAAAGTTGTTTTAGATGTCCTCCGCCAGGAAAGTTCCCGGATTACACCCTCTTTTTCGGATCACCTGCAGCGTCTGACCGGCAGGTTTAAACAGGCTAAGAACAGCAAATGAAAACCTTATCGGCATATTTTTTTTGAGGGCGGAATTTGTTCATCCATAATTTTGTGAAAATCATTGGGCGGTTTGTGTCTAACCAAACAAGACACTACCCAAACATCATGCAGGCGTGTGCCTCAGGCGAACGCATAAAACTTTGGTACCTGGTGCCCATGCTCGGTGTTTGGTTGATTCTTCTGGCGCCAAACAGCAGCTGGGGCGCTGATCCCTATATAGCAACTCCTTTCTTTACTATCGGGCTGGATAATGCCGAACAATCAATGGCTCCGACCGTTACGCTGCAAATTTTCCTGTTAATGACGGTACTGTCCATTGCGCCCGCCTTACTGATAATGGTTACCTCCTTTACCCGTATCGTTATTGTTCTGTCCCTGCTGCGCAGGGCATTGGGGACCATGCAAATGCCGCCGAATCAGGTCATGATCGGGCTGGCTTTGTTTTTGACATTTTTTATCATGACTCCGGTCTGGCAAAAAATCAACCAAAGTGCTTTGCAGCCATACCTGGATAAAAAGATCAGTAATCAAGAGGCATTACAAAACGCTGCAGGGCCTTTAAGAGACTTCATGTTTAAGCAAACCAGGGAAAAAGACCTGGCGTTGTTTGTCAACATCGGCAAACTGGAAAAGCCCAAAAATATCGCCGACATACCTATTTCCGTCCTTATCCCCTCTTTTATTATTAGTGAGGTGAAAACAGCATTTCAGATCGGCCTGTTGTTGTATGTGCCATTTTTAATCATTGACATCGTGGTGGCCAGTGTTCTGCTTTCAATGGGTATGATGATGCTGCCTCCTATAATGGTTTCACTGCCTTTCAAACTGATGTTGTTCGTACTGGCAGACGGGTGGTATTTACTGGTGGGGTCTCTGGTCAAAGGTTTTGTTTAATTGCGGTTGTCAGGCAACATACTAAGGATATTGGCAGATGATACTCGATTTAAAATATTGGACCCAGGTGTCAGGTTTCAGGTGTCAGGCATGAGAAGCGCAAGGGCTGAAACCTCATATGAAATTTCATAAAATTCAGTGTCATTTCGATGAAGTTTCCTGTTCGATCAAACTGGCCGCTTCGGCGGCCAGCGGCGGCGCTGAACACTGACACCTGACACCTGACACCTGCATAAGCGTGAAACATAATTTAAATATATCTTTAACCATCTAAGTTAAATAAGTCGCAAAGAATTAATTAATAAAAATATGACACCTGAATTTATAACCGGATTTTTTTTTGATGCCATCAAGACGGCCATCAGTCTGGCAGCCCCGATGCTGCTGGCCGGCCTGGCTGTCGGGTTGCTGGTGAGCATGTTTCAGGCGGCCACATCCATCAATGAGATGACTTTGACGTTTATTCCAAAAATGCTGGCCGTGGCTGTGGCCCTGATTTTTTTCTTTCCATGGATGATGCAGACCATGATCGTTTTTACTCAGGACCTGTTCGAAAACTTAACCTTTTATGTTCGCTGAATTAGGACGAGATTTAGGGCATTATGGAATTTAAGAATTGAGGGATTATGGGAATAAGGATTTTAGAAATTCAGGAATTGAAATCGGGAGTTGCTCCTCAATTCCTCAATTCCTTAATGCCCCAATTCACAATGCCTTCAATAATCTCATGCCGGAAAAAGAACAAAATGAAATTTTATAATACGAAAGAGAATTATGGTTTCTCTTAACATTTCATTGCCGCAGCTTCAACTGTTTCTTTTTGTTTTCCTAAGGGTGGGTGCCATCTTGATGAGTATTCCCATTTTTGACAGCAGGGCTATTCCGTTTTTTTTTAAAATGGCCCTGACATTTGCGATCGGCATCGTCTTGTTTCCGCTACTGAAACTTGATGAAGTTCCGGTGGCGAGCGATTTATTCGCATTGGGCATCGGTGCGGCGGGAGAAATCTTTCTTGGATTGGCAATCGGGTTTTCCGCGAAATTACTTTTTGCCGGAATTCAGCTGGCCGGGCAGCTGGCAGGTTACCAAATGGGGCTGGCGATTGCCAATGTTATGGATCCGGCCACCAGCGAGCAGGTTCCTCTGCTGGCTCAATTTTATAATTTGATCGGCCTGTTGGTGTTCCTGTCCATCAATGCACATTACTGGTTTATAAAAGCCCTCACGGAAAGTTACCGCTTGATACCGCCATTGAATGTCAAATTCGGCAGCTCTTTCATGGAGCAGTTAATCCAGCTGTCCGGAAATATGTTCGTTATCGCGCTTCAGGTGGGAGCTCCGGTAATTGCAGCCATGCTGCTTACCAGCGTTGCTTTTGGGTTGGTTGCGCGAACGGTTCCTCAGATGAATGTATTTATTGTGGCCATGCCATTGAAAATCGGCGTTGGACTTCTATTTATCGGATTCGGGTTACCGTATTTTACAGCATTTCTCGAAAACATATTCGGCGATCTGGGGCAAGATATCATTCTGATGCTAAAGGCGATGTCATAAGTGGAGGGCATAGGGGCTACGCCTAAGGTGATGAAAATTCACCTGTAACTTGATGCACATAGGCTTAATTTTTTAAACCGTTTTTGTTCCGCAAATTTGGTTTCAGGTTTCAGGTGTCAGGAAAGGCGGTATTATACCATATCCTGAACACTGACACCTGAAACTTTAGCCTCAAAAAGAGGAATAAAAATAGGATAAAAGTTAAGGGCTGCGTGATGAGTATTTTCACCACGCCAGGCTACGCCCCAATTGGAAAATCGAAAGCCACAAAAATACCTATATAATAAGTAGGTTGTATAAAATTAGAGACATAAATAATGCCTGAAAATACCGGTCAGGAAAGAACCGAGCAAGCGACTCCTAAAAAAAAGCAGGAGGCCAGAAAGAAGGGGCAGGTTGCCCAAAGTAAAGAAATTTCTTCTGTGATGATTCTGATGGTTTCCACGGCATTTTTCTATTTTGCCGGCTCATGGATGTTCTGGAACCTTTCGGGGATTATCACCGGAGTCTATCAAAATATCGATACCTTGCGCTTCACCGATGTTACCGACGCCAGTGCTTTCTCAGTGGAAATACTTTATAAATTGCTGTCGGTGCTGCTGCCATTCCTCTTGCCGATCGCAATTGCGGGATTCGTTGCAAATATCTTTCAGGTTGGCTTTCAAATTAATTCCGAGGCAATGACACCGAAATTTTCGAAGCTCAATCCGATTGCAGGCATAAAACGCCTCCTATCTCTCAGATCTCTGGTGGAACTCGGCAAGTCCATCATAAAAATTGTTTTTATCGGGCTCATTGCCTATATACTTGTAAAAAGCGATATGAAGGCATTTCCTGCACTCATCCATCAAGAGGTGGGGCAGATACTGATCTTTATTGCCCGGGCATCACTGAAAATATGCTTTTTTGTCTGCTTGGCCATGCTGGTTTTGGCCGTGCTGGATTATATTTATCAGCATTGGCAACACGAAAAGGACCTGAAAATGACCAAGCAGGAGGTTAAGGATGAACAAAGACAAACCTATGGTGATCCAAAAGTAAAGGCCAGAATCCGCGGCGTTCAAATAGAAATGGCCAGGCGCCGCATGATGGAAGCCGTACCCGACGCTGATGTGGTGATTACAAATCCGACGCATCTGGCCATTGCTTTAAAATTTGATGCGCAGGAAATGATTGCTCCCCGTGTTCTGGCTAAGGGCGCCGGATTTGTTGCACAACATATCAGGGAAATCGCCGAAGAAAATCAAATCCCCATCGTTGAAGAAAAATCTCTGGCCCAAGGCTTATATAAAATGGTTGAGATCGGTGATTTTATTCCGGCTGACCTCTACCGGGCCGTAGCTGAAGTGCTGGCATATGTATACCGTCTTAAGGGGATGTACAGTAAGGAATGACGAAAGATGGTTGCCGAATGAAGGGGCCCAAGGAATGACGAATGATCCGCCTGCGGCGGATCGAATGTTGAACTAAATAATGTTCTCATTTTAAAAAACAAAAAAAAATGGCGATAGCAGAACAAATTCAAAATTTCGAGCCAATCCCCGGTATTTCAAAAAACAGCGATATGATCGCGGCAGTGGCCGTGGTAGCCATTCTGATGTTTATGGTGATACCGCTGCCGTCGGTGGTGCTGGATCTTCTGATCTCATTAAATATCACCTTTGCGCTCGTTATCCTTCTGGCCTCCATGTACACGGTAAGCCCGCTGGAGCTGTCTTCCTTTCCATCCATTCTGCTGCTGATTACTCTGTTTCGACTGTCACTCAATGTGGCTTCCACCCGCATCATTTTAATCAACGGGAGTGAAGGTCCACTGGCGGCCGGTAAAGTGATCAACGCTTTCGGAAACTTTGTGGTGGGCGGCAACTACCTGGTAGGAATTATCGTTTTTATTATTCTGGTGGTCATTAATTTCATGGTGATTACCAAGGGTGCGGGCAGGATTGCCGAGGTGGCCGCCAGGTTCACACTGGATGCCATGCCCGGAAAGCAGATGAGTATCGATGCCGATTTGAACGCCGGCCTAATCAACGAGCGGGAAGCCCGGCAACGTCGGGAAGAGATTGCGCACGAAGCCGAGTATTACGGTGCCATGGACGGTGCCAATAAATTTGTTCGAGGGGATGCCATCGCCGGCATCATTATTACCCTGGCCAATATTATTGGAGGACTGGCCATCGGTGTTTTCCAGAACAAGATGTCCTTTGCAAGTGCCGCTCAAAATTACACATTGCTGACCATTGGCGACGGTTTGGTCACCCAGATTCCGGCACTGATTATTTCGACTTCAGCCGGCATAATTGTCAGTCGGGCGGGAGCCGGATCAAGTCTGGGTGAGGAAATTACCTCTCAAATTCTTTATCAGCCCCGCGCGCTAGGCATTACTGCTGTGGTGCTTTTTGGATTTGGCATAATCCCCGGGCTGCCCTTGATTCCCTTCTGGATTTCAGCATCTTTGGCCGGAGGATTGACCTTGCTGGTTCATCGCGCAACCCGCGAGCGAAAAAGCGCAGAACAGGAAGCACAGGAGAGGGAGGAGCGAATCGTCCCCGCTGAGCATCTGGATTCCTTACCGCTGCTGGACACTTTGGCAATTGAAGTGGGATATGGTCTCATACCGCTGGTGGATGCCGAACAGGACGGTGAACTTCTGGAGCGTATCAAATCCATCCGACGACAGGTTGCTCACGAAATGGGCATTATTGTTCCACCGGTTCATATCCAGGATAACATGCAACTGAAACCCGGAGAGTATTCCATCCTGCTCAAAGGCAATGAAATTGCCCGAGCAGAATTAATGACAAACTACTATCTGGCAATGAATCCGAGTACCGTCGAAGAAGAAATTGACGGTATTTCAACCAAAGAACCGACATACGGACTGCCGGCGATTTGGATAAAAGAAAATGTCAAAGAAAGCGCACTGGCTAAAGGGTATACGGTTGTTGACCTGGCAACTGTTATGACAACCCATTTGTCTGAGATCGTCAAACGCCATGGGCCTGAATTTCTCGGCCGGCAAGAAGTTCAGCAGCTATTGGATAATCTCAAAGAATCTCATCCCAAAGTCGTGGAAGAATTAGTTCCCAATCTCCTGCCGCTGGGAGGGGTTGTAAAAGTCTTGCAAAATCTTTTAAAGGAGCAGATCCCCATTCGTGATTTATTGACCATCCTGGAGATCCTCGCTGACTGGGCAACGGGGACCAAGGACTTAGATCTGTTGACCGAGTATGTACGGCATGGCATGGCCAGGACGATAACAAAACAGCATCAAACCCCTGATGGCTTCATACCGGTCCTCACTCTTGGTCACAGTGTGGAGACGGCCATCGCTGCCGCGATCCAGCAAACAGATCGAGGCAATCTATTTGTTCTCGATCCAAATATCGCTCAAAAAATCATACGCAATCTGACACAGACTTTAGAAAAGTCCTCATCCTTAAATTATCAACCGGTGATTGTATGTTCCGCTCAAATTAGATTTCATTTCAAAAAGCTTGTTGACCAATTTATACCGAATATATCGGTTCTGTCATACGAGGAAATACTGAGTAATGTTGAAATTAAATCATTAGGCATACTGGAGCTTTCCAATGCAGATTAAACGATTTGAGGCTAAAAATATGACAGCGGCGTTGCGCTTGATCAAAGATGAATTGGGTCTGGATGCCGTGATTTTATCCGCTAGAAGTCTGAGGAAAGGCAAGGGTTTTTTCGGATCGATGAAATATGCCGGAGTCGAGGTCACGGCTGCCATCGACAACCAGCGGTTGCCCATGAAAAACAGTAGTCCTGCGGATCGAAAAAGTACCTATCCCAATTGGGAAAAGGCCCGATTAAAGGATGCCTACCGGGTTGGGACAAAAGAAAGCATCCGGGCGACCGGTTCCCCGGCCCAAATCCACACCGATCGGCAGAGGTACCATTCCGGAAGAAGGAGCAACTCCCGAGGAAATCACGAAGCGCTTTCATCGTTATATCAGCAGTTATTAGCCCAGGAAATTGATAGGAGCATTGCCTCTGAATTAATCGAGGAGATCAAACGCGTTCCAGCACTCCTGAAAAACCTGACCGCGGAGGATTTCAGGTCTCATTTTACTTCTATCCTGAAGGAGTTGGGAGTCGTGGTGGATAGCGATGTTTTTGCTGCTGGAAAACCTCGTATTGCGGCATTTATCGGCAGTACCGGCGTAGGGAAAACCACAACCATTGCCAAATTGGCGGCTTTGCAGTCAAGCCGGAACAAAAAACAAGTTGCCTTGATTACTCTCGATAACTACGGCATTACAGCGATAGAACAATTAAAAACCTACGCTCAAATCATTGGAATTCCGCTGGCCACCGCCGTCAATATAGTGGAATTAAAGCGTAGCATTAAGGATTTTAAAGACAAAGAGTTGATTATGATCGACACTCCCGGAATAAATCCGCATAATCAAAGATTTATCCGGGACCTTAAGGGCTGTTTTTCAAAGGTACCCGGTCTGCAAACCCATCTTGTATTGAGTGCAACCACCAAAGAAAAAGATCTCATTGCAATAACGGAAGGTTTCAAAGATATGGATGTTCATCGATTGCTGTTTACCAAGATTGATGAAAGCAGCACTTATGGAAACATGGTCAATCTATTGATACGAACCAACATACCGCTTTCTTTTTTATGTTGCGGCCGAAAGGTGCCCGATGATATCGAAGCGGGAACCTTGGAAAAACTGGTCGATTTACTTTTCCACTCACAAAGCGTCAATAGGCGGCAGTCGGCCGTGTCTTCTCATACACCTGACTCGCAGTCGGCCGATCTTGATAATCTGCCGGAGGTCAGGACATACTTTGTTGCCAACCAGAATTCCGACGTTTATCATTGTGGGGATTGTAAGTGGTCCAAGAAAATCAAATCCGGCAATATCATTAAATTTGACAGTGCTTTAGAGGCTGAAGCGCAAAATTTTTTACCCTGCAGCAGTTGTAGACCTGACCGGTTACCGTACGGTGACCATCTTGACTCGAAGACGGAAAAGATAAGGTCATCAAGTTACCGATAGGCGCTTCAATCATGAGGAGAATATCCCATAATGCGTATAAAAGATCCCTCCAATAGGGTCATCAGCTTAACCCGCAAACGAGAAGAAAGAGACGGTTTGTCGCCGAAGAAAACCCGACGAAACCGAGGCGCAAATCCCAGGGTTATAGCCATTACCAGCGGGAAAGGCGGTGTCGGTAAAACCAGCATTGTCGGTAACCTGGGATATGCGTTTACCAAATTAGGAAAGGAAGTGCTTATTCTGGATGCGGACTTGGGTTTGGGGAACCTGGATGTTTTGCTGGGGCTGGCACCAAAATACAATTTATCCCACGTTATCCTGGGGGAAAAAACAATTGATGAAATTCTTGTCGAAGGTCCGGGGAAAATGAAAATTTTACCGGCATCCTCCGGTATCCAGGAGCTAACCAATCTGACCAAAGATCAAAAGATCCAGATTCTCACGCAATTAGATCTCTTGATCGACAGTGTCGATATTGTATTTATTGATACAGCGGCAGGTATCTCCTCCAATGTAATGGATTTTAACGCAACAGCCCAGGAAGTCGTGGTAGTGGTCTCTCCTGAACCCACATCCATTACCGATGCTTATGCCCTCATGAAAGTGCTGTCACTAAAATATTCAGGAAAAGCCTGCAAATTGATGGTAAACATGGTGAGCCGGCCCGAAGAAGGGCGTGAAGTTTTCAGGCAATTACAGATAGTCACCGACAGATTCCTGGATATCACCATCGAATACCTGGGCTATGTTTTATTCGATCGGAAGGTTACAAAAGGAGTAAAAAGCCAAAAAATTGTGAGCGAATTGTATCCGGATGCACCGGTCAGCAGATGTTTTACAGACATAAGCAGAAAGATTTCCAGGATGGCGCCGTTGAAACTTCCTGAAGGTGGTAGTAATTTATTCTGGCGGCATTTAGTTTAAAATAATTTTGCCTGACCTTTTCTATTCAATGATCGGAGAGTTATAATTTTATGTCACCGGCACAGATACGCGTAAAAAGTTACAGCAAAAAGGACGACTCGAATCGGGATCAATTGATCACCGAATATCTTCCGTATGTCAAGCGCATTGTTCACCGTATTGCCGTCCATCTGCCGTCATCGATCGACATAGATGATTTAATGAATGTCGGCGTTATTGGTCTGATTCAGGCCGTAGATCGATATGATCCGAAAAGAGACAACAAGTTTATGACCTACGCGGTATTTAGAATTAGAGGTGCTGTCTTGAGCGAGCTTAGGTCCAGGGACTTCTTATCTCGAGCCAATCGCCGAAAAATCAGAGATCTTGAAAATGTCCACCTCAAATTGGAACAGAAATTGGGTCGGGAAGTTGACGATTTTGAAGTCGCCCAGGAAATGGGTGTCGATATTGAGCAGGTCCATCGCACAAAGCAGATGTCGGGTATCTCATTTATCAGTTTTGAAGAACTAGGCTTTTCTTCCAAGGATGAAAAAGGAAAGCTTATAAATTATCTGGTCGACAGTGACGATGATGCTTTGGCCATGACGCGTCTGAAAGAATTAAAAGCGGCCGTTGCCGGAGCCATAGAACAGTTGCCGGAAAAGGAACGATTGGTAATCTCTCTCTATTATCTGGATGAACTTACAATGAAAGAAACCGGAAATGTTCTCAATGTTACCGAATCAAGGGTCTCGCAGATTCACTCCCAAGCAGTTATGCGTCTGCGGGCCAAACTAAAAAAAGAAAAGTTCATAAGTAATTGAACCAGGAAAAGGGATATCCTTACCACCTCAGGACAGTGCTATGGTGGATAATATTAAAAATAACAAACCTCTGTTACCCTTGTCATCCACTAAAAGAGTAAAGCCGGTGGGGCACAGGCAGGATAATAACCAGCAAAATCTGTTCAAGGAGACTTTCAAAGAAAGACAGAAGAAGAAAAAGACAAACGAAGATCCAATGCATGTAAAAATATCCGGTAGAGACGCCACGGCAGGCAGAGCACAACACCCCCGCCATGCCGTCTCAAACAAAAAATCAAAGGAGTCCTCACATAAAAGGATTATAGACATAAGGGTATAAACAGAATGACAAATTAAGGGATTCTATCATTTTTAATCATTTTCTTACAACATAATGATTGAATATTTTCGAATGAATATTCAATAGTCAAATCCGGTTTATCCGGGTTATGGAGTTGGAATGATGTTTCAAGTGCCCCAATTTTGGAACATGGCCGGCGATGGCCTTCAAATTTTCTTATACTTGACGATTGTGTTTTTTTTTATCAAGAACCGAGCAATTCACAAAAAATACGCGGTTAGCAAAACAAAAAATGGTGCAGAACAAAGCTTTAAGGCACAGGTCTTCAACATAACCGTTCAACAACAAGTTAATCAGGCATTTGTCAATATCATAGAAACTGTAGCCGCCGAACGGAATTGTTTGAAGAGTGTGCTGGGAGTCAATCCGTTAAGTAGTGAAGGCGATGATATCTCCAAGGTGCAATCCAATTCTCAGTTGCCGAATAGTCACGATAAAAATCCGATCTCCGATGACCAGAACGGAAGTGCAGGGCGGCATGATATAGTCCGAAAATTCTCAGCCAAAGGCCTGAGTGTCAGAAAAATCTCCGAAGAGCTAAAGTTCCCTATCAGTGAGGTAGAACTTATCTTGAGCCTTCAGAAATAAGGAACCCCAGCGTTGCAACATTGAGGTGAAGTCGACGGCAAATATTTCCTATTGGAATACGGCTACTCGGCAAAAAAAGACTACTTCCTGGGAATAATTTTTCAATATCCACCCACAATGACGGGCGGCTGCAGTTATCCTTCTAAGCCGCTATTTTGGTATGTCTCTTGCATCATTTGTCTACGTTCCCCAGAGGAGCCCGGAATTAATTTACTTTCTTAACGGGGACCGTACGGCATTTTTTCAAAATAGGATACAGAGGTAAGCAAATGAGCGGAGAAATCTATATGGCCGCAGTCGGTGCATTGGCCTACGAAAAAAGGTTGCAAATTATTTCAAACAATCTCGCCAATGCCAACACGGTGGGCTATAAACAGGACCATGGACATTTTGAAATCCTAGATTTGGCTGATTTGCCGGAAGAATCTACCCAATATAGCGCTGACTTGGACGCCTCCCAGACCGATCTGTTCTGGAATCAGTTTAAGGTTTATACCGATCATACCAGCGGAAGTTTGAAAAACACCGGCAGTGATTTCGATCTGGCTTTGGTCGGAAAAGGTTTCTTCTGTATTCAAACACCGGACGGTATCCACTATACCCGCAAGGGTGATTTTTCGCTCAATGCGGATGGTGTTCTGGTAACTCGCAACGGGTGGCCGGTGATGGGGGAAAGTGGTGAGATATCGGTAGACAGCAAGGAAAATCCCCAGAGGTATAAGAAGTTTTCGGTGGACGAGGAGGGTAATATATCCGTGGACGGCAACCAGGTAGACAGACTTCGACTCGTCGACTTTCCACAACCATACATCCTTAACAAGGTGGGTGAGACGTTATTTAAACGTGCAGATTCCGGGCCGGGCGAAACCCAGACCAAAGATGTAAGGGTTAGCCAGGGATTTATCGAGCTTTCCAACGTTGACGCCGTCAAAATGATGACGGAAATGATCGAAGTACTTCGCGGCTATGAATCCTATCAAAAAATAATTCGATCGGTGGATGAGGTCAACTCAAGGGCTATTAACGAAATTGGTCAGTTGACCTAAACTGAGCGGTTCCAGACAACTAACGTCTCGGAATTTCTACAACTTATTGGAAATATAGTGCTTTTTCTGGCTATTTTTTTGTAAGCCACATGGAATGATGGAATAGTGGAACAGTGGAATACTGGGTATGGAAAACGGAAAAAGGTCTATTTTATAAAAAATGTTGCATCTACATTTTTTGATGATGCTCATCAAGCATCTATATTTTGCTTTTTGCCCAATAAATTACTCCATCAAAACAAGAAAATCAATGCAATAATATACGCTTTGAATTCTGTTTTCTTTAAACCCATCATTCCACGATTCCAATATTCCATTATTCCAATTGTGAGCGAAGCGAACTAACTTGTATTAGGAGGATAAATGATACGCAGCTTATGGACTTCAGCAACCGGTATGCAGGCACAGGCATTAAATCTCGATGTCATTGCAAACAACCTGGCCAATGTGAATACTGCGGGATTCAAAAAAAGTCGCGCCGAATTTCAGGATTTATTATACGAAACCATTCGACCTGCGGGTACGCCTTCCAGCCAGGACAGCGAGGTGCCCGCGGGCATCCAACTGGGACACGGTACCCGACCGTCCACCGTGCTTAAAATTTTTTCCCAGGGGAATATGGAAAATACCCAAAATGAGCTTGACCTGGCGATCGAAGGCGATGGCTTTTTTCAAATTACACTGCCCAACGGAGAGATCGCTTTTACCCGGGACGGGGCTTTCAAACTGGACAGTGACGGACGAATGGTAAACTCGGATGGGTTTGCCCTGGAACCGGAAATCACGATTCCTTCGGATGCCCTGTCAATTTCAGTGGGATTGGATGGCACGGTTTCAGTGCTCCAGGCCGGAGAAACGGCCCCCAGCGAAATCGGCACCATTGAACTGGCCCGCTTCGTCAATCCGGCAGGATTGATCAGCATGGGTAAAAATTTATTCATGACATCAGAGGCGTCCGGTGATGAAATGACCGGCACTGCCGGCGAAGACGGATTGGGTACCCTGGCCCAGGGATTTCTGGAAATGTCCAATGTCAGTGTCGTGGATGAGATGGTGAATATGATCACGGCCCAGCGAGCATACGAGTCCAACAGCAAAGCCATCCAGGCCGCCGATGAGATGTTGCAATTGGCCAACAATGTTAAACGATAATGAAATAAATGAAACCATTAAATACCAAATTTCAAGCCTATAGGCACCTGTTTCCGGTCATTGGTTTTCTGCTGGTAATTTTTGGGATACCGGAAATAACCCGGGGAATTGATGCAGCTGATTTGACCGTGATCATAATTTTACCCAATGTTCAGATCAATGATGAGGATATCCTGCTGGGCAGGATCGCCGGGATCGAAGGCCATGATCCGCTCCTGATTCAAAAACTGAATAGTATCGTGGTTGCAAGGGCACCTTTGCCGGGGCAGTCGCGTACCCTGAAAAAACAAGTTTTTAAAATGCGCTTGAAGCAAAACGGGATCCATCTATCTCAACTGGCACTGCATATACCCGCCCAGGTTGTCGTTACGCGCAATTATATCGAGGTCAGCCGGGAAAAAATAAAAATACTGGTATCTGATTATATCCAAAAAAATATTTTAAAAGATCAGGCGGATGGCAGCATCAAAGATATCCAGGTTACCGATAGCCTGCGGCTGCCCAACGGCCGCATTACCTTTAAAGTAATACCGCCCCGCAACCGGATTTGGTGGGGAAAATTCCGTTTTCAGTTCATTTTGATGTGAACGGCAAGTTCTACAAACGAGTCTGGGCTACCGCCACGGTGGAAGTGCTGGCCGAAGTTGTGATAACCAAAAAACCACTGGGCAGACATAAACCGATTACTGAAGATGACATCGAGTTGCTAAAAATGGATTTGGCAAAATTACCTTCCGGCGTGATCACCGACCCGGAAGCGGTTCTCGGAAAGCGAACGAGAAGAGCCATTGGTGCTAAAACGGTACTGAGAGCCAATCTGATCGAATCCCCGCCGTTGGTGAAACGCGGAGATGTGGTGGTCATTATTGCAGAATCCAGCGGTTTTATAATAACTACCCTGGGGAAAGTCAAAAAAAAAGGAAGACTGGGTGAGAGCATCCCGGTAATGAATTATGACTCCAAAAAAATTCTTTATGCCCGGGTGCTGGATTCCAGTACGGTGAAGGTCGATTTTTAAACAACAACAGGAGCAGCTATAGCAAATGCAGAAAACACCCAGTCGTTTAACACCCGCTGTTTTCGCTGTTATTCTAATCGCCGGTCTGGTCGGATGTGCGGCTGACCGAAACAACATTCAACCGGCACTGCAGCAAATGCAGGCCAAAGAAGAGATGGCACTTGATGCGGCACCCGAACCGTCCGGGCAATGCTGACGGCTCCCTCTGGCAGGTGCGCAGTTCCTTAAACGGGATGTTTATAGATACCAAGGCACGAAATGTCGGCGATATTGTGACGGTTAAGATTGATGAATCCGCTAAGGCATCAAATAAGGCCAATACCGATACCGAACGTACCTCCAGCCTTGAAGCCGGGATTGAGAAATTGTTTGGACTGGAAGACTGGTGGCAAAATCAGATTTTGCCTAATATTAAAGGGGATTGGCCTAGAATAGATCCCTTCGGGAATCCTTCCGTTAAAGGCAATCTGAAAAGTAAATTTGAAGGAGACGGGGAAACGACTCGAAGCGGGACGCTGTCGGCCTTTATCACCTGCAGGGTCGTCGATGTCATGCCCAACGGCAATTTAAAAATTGTCGGCACCCGGGAAGTAATGGTTAATTATGAAAATCAATTAATCATTTTATCGGGCATAATCCGGCCGCGGGATATTTCCGATCAAAACGTCATTTTGTCGACTTTTATTTCCGGCGCTAAAATTGCTTACAGCGGCTCGGGCATCGTGGATGATCGGCAACGCCCGGGATGGCTGGCCAATCTACTGAATAATGCCTGGCCTTTTTAACCCCCCAATGTTGCAACATGGGTAAACTCTGAGAGCTTTGGTACAAAACACCATGGTTGTTTCAAATTTGTTTGATCAAATGAAAACCACAACTATTATTGCTTGGATCTTAGCCATATCGGCCGTTTTCTGTTTCTGCGGTCAGGCTTTTGGTGTGCGTATCAAAGACATTGCGGATATCAAGGGCGTGCGCCAGAATCAACTGGTCGGCTACGGCCTTGTGGTTGGCTTAAATGGTACCGGCGACAACAGTAACAATGCTGTATTTACGACCCAGTCCATGGTCAGCATGCTGGAGAAAATGGGAGTTACGGTTACATCCGAAGACATAGAAGTTGACAATGTGGCGGCGGTTATGGTGACCACCAATTTGCCGGCCTTTGCGCGATCGGGAAGCAGAATCGATGTTCTCGTCAGCTCCATCGGTGACGCCGAAGACCTCCAGGGAGGCACCCTGATTTTTACCCCCTTGAAAGGTGCGGATGGACAGGTGTATGCCGTTGCCCAGGGTCCGATCAGCACCGGTGGTTTTGTTGTGGGCAGTGATTCGGGTTCCGGGGTGCAGAAAAATTTTCCCACGGTGGGAAGGGTCGTTAACGGCGCTTTAATCGAAAAGGAGATACCCAATAAATTCAATCAGAAGGAATCGCTGACGTTAACACTGCACAGTCCCGATTTTACCACTTCGTCCAGGGTGGCCCGGGCCATCAACATGGCCTTTTATGATCAAATTGCCCAGAGTCATGATGCCGGCACCATTGAGGTGAAAGTTCCTGGAAAATACATGGGTAATGTGGTGGCGCTGGTAACGATGATAGAAAGTTTGGGTGTCACACCGGACACGGTTTCCAAGGTGATTATCAACGAACGCACCGGGACCGTCGTTATGGGCGAAAATGTCAGGATATCAACCGTCGCCATTGCCCACGGGAATTTGAGTATCGAAATCAAGGAAGATTCCAATGTTTCCCAGCCATTGCCCTTTTCTCGGGGAGGAGAGACCGTGGTGACTCCGGAGTCACAAGTTCTGGTGCGAGAAGGTAACAATCCGATATATCTGGTGAATTCCGGTGTTAGTATCGCCGCGGTCGTCAAGGCTTTAAATGCACTGGGCGTTTCCCCGCGGGACCTGATTTCCATTTTTCAAGCGCTGAAAGCCGCGGGCGCCTTACAGGCCGAATTGGAGATTATGTAATGGATGATAAAATTCTGTCGGCTTTGCCGGAGTTGGTGCCTGTAAATCAAGTTTATCAGAATCAAAGGGTCGCCAATAGCTTAAAATCCATAAAACATCTTGCAGCCGATAAAGCCGATAAAGATGATCCGCGACTGCGTGCAGCCTGTGCGGAAATGGAGTCCCTTTTTCTTTCTCATCTTCTCAAGGAGATGCGTGCCACCGTTGAAAAATCCGGTTTTATCGATGGCGGCCAGGCCGAAGAAATTTTTACCTCCCTGCTGGATGTGGAAATATCGAAAAAGATGGCTGCGGCCGGCGGCATCGGTTTATCTGCCATTCTGCTGGAACAGCTGGGGGGGAAAGCGCCGGGAAAAGATAACCCGGATCCGGAGAATTGACTATTGAAGATTGGCGATTGAATATTTGTGGTGTCGTTTCGCTCAGTCATTTTTATGATCGTTTTTTATAATTGATTCGTCTGGAGGGCATCGTAGATCCGTCTCTGGAGGAAAAAATACTTGTCCGTCTACGGTGGATTACTTGGATTGATTGAGCTGTTACTAAAGTTTTGGATTTTTTCAACCGATAATAAACTATGAAATTGCGTTTGTATCAGGCAACCAACCATGAAAATGGACCTTATGACGAATCAACTGTTAGGTGTTCTCGAGCGGGAAAAGGAACATTACCGGTCCATGTTGACGGTGATTGACAAAGAAAGCAAAGCTGCTGTTCGATCGGATTTCAATGCCTTAACCAAAGCAGGAGAAGAGAAAGAAAATATTCTGGTAAAGCTTCGGCTAATTGAAGAAGAGCGAATCCGACTGGTAAGAGAAATGGCAGAAGCTTTGGGGTACCCCCCACGGGATTTCACCATCACCATGATTTCACAGCTGGTGGGCGAACCATTCGGCCGACGGCTAAGTCAGGCCGGCACTGACCTGTCGGCAGTGTTGAATACTGTGAAAGATGCAAATCACAGGAACAAGCAGTTATTTGAGCATTCCCTGGAGCTTTTAAGGGGTTCATTCAATCTCTTAAGTGAGTTGACGCGATCCGCCATGGTCTATTACCGTACGGGCGATATGCAGAGAACCTATCAAACCGGAAAATGCGTGAATGGTGAGATCTAGCAGCCGGTGAATGGGGCAGAATCAATAATTTTAGAGAGATTGGATGAAAATTGGGCACTGGTACTCAGGTGTCAGTAGAAAAAAATCGAGAGCCGGCCTGAAACCTGCTCCGAGAATGCTTCACTGCGCCCAATAATGTCTAAAAAAAGACCTGCTTTTCTAGTATTTTACGAGATCTGTAGTAAAGTCATCCTGGTAAAGGTGGTTGATTATGATGGATATTTTCGGTGTCCTAAATATGGGTAGCAAAGCCCTCACGGTGCAGCAGAAAGGTATCTATGTTACCGGAAACAACATTGCCAACGTAAACACTCCCGGATATTCGCGGCAACGACTGATTATGTCCAGCGATGTACCGATTAACTCCGGCATCGGACCGGTGGGCAGCGGCGTAACGGCCAATGAGGTTGAAAGGGTTTATCAACGTTTTTTAGGGGTCCAGATCAACAACGAAACCCAGAGCCTAGGGCAGTGGGAGGCGCACAAAGAGGCTCTTGAAAGAGTCGAAACAATTTTTAATGAATCCGGCGGATACGGACTTAACCAGGTCATGAGTGAATTCTGGAATGGCTGGCAGGACCTGACCAATAACCCCTCCGGACCGGTTGAACGCACCGTCCTTGTGGCCAAAAGTGAGATGCTTGCGGCGACCTTTTCACAAAATTATGAAGACCTTCAACAAATCCAGCGGGATCTTGATTCAAACATCGAAGGTGCTGTTGAAGAAATAAACCGCCTGTCGGAGAACATGGTCGACCTGAACCAGAAGATTATCCAAATGGAGGCTGGTGGCCATACGGCAAATGATTACCGGGATCAGCGCGATTTAGTATTAAAAGAATTATCCGAGCTGATCGACATCGACAGCTTCGAGGACGCCAACGGTGCGGTCACGATTTCAGTGGGAAGCGGGCAGGCCCTTGTGGAAGGAACCCACACCTACAATTTATCCACCCAGCCAGACGCTTCCGGTCATCGGGATATTACCTGGGTCGACAGTTCCGGCAACTCGGTGATAATATCCAATGATATTTCCAAAGGTAAGCTGAAAGGCTGGCTGGATGCCAGGGATGTCGACATCAACGATTCATTAAATAAGCTGGATACCCTGGCCCAAAACCTGATGACGGAAGTCAACACTCTTCACGCAAACGGCTATGGGCTCAACGGTTCCACCGGCAATGTTTTTTTTACAGGAGCCGCAACGGCGGCCGGCATTCAGGTCAATCCGCTGATTGTCAATGATACCAACCTGATTGCCGCTGCGGAAGGGGTCGACAAACCGGGGGATAACGGCAATGCCATTGCCATCGCCAACTTGCAGGGAGCGCAGACTATGAACGGCAACACGACAACTTATGGCGCCTATTATGATTCACTGGTCAGCGATGTCGGCCTTGCGGTTCAACAGGCGGGCTCATATTACGAGCATCAATCCCAGATGGTGCTCCAATTGGAAAATTATCGGGAATCGATTTCCGGGGTATCCATCGATGAAGAAACGGTCAATTTGATCAAATATCAGAATGCTTACCAGGCGGCCGCCAAGTTGATCAGCACAGCGGATGAAATGATGCAAACGGTATTGAATATGATTTGATAGGAGGTCCCATGCGGGTAACCCAAAATATCACCACCAGTACTTTTATCAGTTACATTCATAAACATGCTGAAAATCTCCTTAAGACTCAACAGCAGATCGCTTCGCAAAAGCGCATCAACAAAAGTTCCGATGATCCCATCGGCATGGGACAGGTGCTTGGCTTCAGAAGTAAGCTGGCGGCCACCGATCAATACCAGGAAAACATTGATCTGGGAATAACCCGGCTTGAATTCAATGAGTTAACCCTGGATTTAGCGTCCGATCTCGTCGGCACCGCCAGACGGTTGGCCGAAGAATATTCCGGTTCGGACTTCACCGCAGAGGAAAGGCAATCTGCCGCCTTTCGGGTAAAAAATCTGTACGATCAGGTCATGCAAATTGCCGGCACGAAGTTTAGCGGCAATTACATTTTTTCCGGTCACGCCACCGACACGGCACCTTTCTCTCGCGATGCCGATTTTAATGCCACTTACAATGGTGATGATGGGAAAATCCGAATTATGGTTGCTGAAAAAGTAGAGATCAGCATTGAAGCCGATGGCCGCAATATATTTCAAAATGCGGCCAATGGCGGGGTAAATATATTCGATGAATTAAAAGATTTAATCGATGGGCTGCAAAACCCGGATCTGGTGGCCGGCAGTGCTCAAATCGAGGCCACAGTCAAGCCCCTATATGACGGCCGTGACCAGATAAACAACAGAAGATCCGAATACGCACCGGTGCTATACCGCTTGCAGGCCACAGACGAATACCTGACCAACCTAAGGCCTAAAGTGGAAGAGGCTATGGCAAAACTGGAACAGGCCGACATTACAAAAGCCGTGGTAGAATTACAAAGTCTGGAGCTTGCCTATGAAACCACCCTTGCGACGGCGGCCAGAATCATTCAGCCGAGCCTGTTGGATTTTCTGAGATAGGAGTCTGTTTGAAAATAATTTTTCATCACCAAAGGTAGGGCCCATGAACAGAAAATTACTTACAATGTTAGTTTCCCTTTTTTTTGTCTTTATTTTAGCCCATCCGGGCGCCACGGTGACCGGCAAAGATATTCTTGACATGAAAAAGGCCGGCGTCAGTGACCAGACCCTTCAGCTCATCGCTAAGGAAAAAGTGATAGAGACTGCGGCATTCAGCGTGGATGATATCGTGAAAATGAAGAAGGCGGGTGTGAGCGAAAAGACGCTGCGGGTATTGATTAAGCAAGGCTCATTTATGGGCAACGCCAAGCCCATCGTCTACGGCAGTTCAACCCAGTCTAACCGCCATATGAGCCCCCAGGATATCATCAATCTTAAAAACAAAGGGATCAGTGACAATGTCATTCAATCCATGATTGAAG
>PVMK01134043.1_pt1 | contig 77887 bp, 74 predicted proteins | sample 1853481 | NCBI WGS metagenome assembly PVMK01 (sample SAMN08533507, study PRJNA380276) | Marine sediment metagenome, whole genome shotgun sequencing project.
CGAAAGCCAGGCCGATGCCGAGCGCGACGAACGCGCCGAATACGCGGACCGGGGGAATCGGGGTCAACATCAGCGAAAGGAAGCCGGCCGCCGACGTCAGCGAGGTGTAGAGCATCGGCGCGAACAGGTGTCCGACGACCTCTCTAATCGCAGTCTTGCGGTCGCCGTGCCTCGGATAGATGTCGACGAACTCCGATAAGAGGTGAACCGAGTCCACGACGGCTATCGGCATCAAGAATATCGGGATCATCGAGCTCATGATGTGTACGGTGAACCCGCTCGCGATCAGCGCCCCCATCGTGATCGTGACCGTGGTCATTGCGACGATCATCGGTGAAAGAACCAAGGCGAAGGAGCGGAAGAACCACCACATCAAGAGGAGGATCACGAGTGCGGCAAGCGGCGCAGAGATCGCCATCTGCTTGAACATCTCGACGCCAAAGGTGTCTTCGGCGACCGGGAGACCGGTGATGTAGAACTCGTCTGTGTTGGCGCCGAACCCGTCGATGATCGTTCGAATCTCTCCGGAGATGCGATGGCTTTGGTCCTTGCTCTCGATTGGAACGTACAGGGCGACGCTGTCGCCGTCGTCCGACACCACGGTCCCACGTAGCATCGGCAGCCGAAGGGCTGCCTCCTTGATCGCGAGCGCCTCCTCCGGAGTCTTGGGCGGTTGTTCCATCAACCACTCGAAGCGAATGGTTCCGGGGCCCGCCTGCTCGATATTGTCCATGGTGGACAGCCCGAGGACGTCACGCGCGATGACACCATCGATCGACTTCAGCCGCTCATTGAGCTCGTGAATGCGGGCAAGCGACTCGGGGTTGAAGACCCCCTCCGGTTCGGCCTCGTTCACGACGCCCACGACGATCAGGTCGTGTAGAGCAAACTCCTCCTTGGCCTCGTTGTGAAAGACCCTGTCCGGATCGTTCTCGGGAAGCATGTTCTCCGGGATCGGTATCGACCTGGATCGACGGGATCGCCGAACCGAGGCCGATGGTCAGAACCGCGAGGCCGATGAAGACCAGGCGCGCGTGCTGCAGGGGAAAATCGAGAATCTTTCGTTTCATGCAATCAACTCCGTTTGAACTTGGATTCGACTATATGTTCACATAATCATATAGTCAAGTAGTGATTTTTTCTCGAAACAGAGCTATATAGAGGAAGCGATGGCCAAAACCGCCCTAAATCCCCTGAATCTGGAGTCCGTAGCCACCAGGTTCCGCATCCTCGGCGTCCCCCTCCGGCTGCAGATCCTGAACGAGCTGGCGGATGGTGAGCGCACAGTCACGGCCCTGGTGGAGGCCACCGGCAGCACGCAGCCGAACGTCTCGAAGCACCTGGCCACCCTGCTCGCGCACCGGTTGGTCAAACGAGAGAAGCGCGGGAACTCGGCGTACTACTCGGTGGCCGACCCGGCGGTCTTCGAGCTTTGCGAGATCGTCTGCGGGAACATCGAACGCGGGCTCGATGAAGAGCGCCGCGCGTTTAGCGGCTAGCCAAAAGAAGAGCGCCCCGGCAACTGCCGAGGCGCTCGGTGGTAAATCAACGGTTCTTTCGCTCAGCGATACGCGAACGACAGCTGGAACGGGTAGCGGACGCCCGTCTGTGCCCGATGCACCTGCCGTTCGGACAAGACGACGAGCTCGTCGAGAACCCTTGCCTTCCTTTCGTAGTAGGCACGGTGACCGCGACCGTGGTGACCGTGCCCACGGGGCTTTCGCCGTTCGAGCCTAGCCAGCTCGTCGCTCAGGAAGCGCACACGTTGCGTGTAACGGTAGTTGTACGGCTCACGAATCGACTCACGGATCTCACGCTCGAGCCACGCGTCGAGTTGACGGTCGACTTTCCCTTGTGCGTGGCGGTCACGACGGGCGGTCGCCTGCTCCCAACGTTCCGCGATGCGGACGATCTGATCGCGATCCTGCCGCTGATCGAAGTACGCGCGACGCAGGTCGTACGTCGGCCGCGACGGCCTGTGCATCGCCCGTCGCGAGTCGTAGATCGCACGATGCGGCTCCACACCCGCGTGAACCGGCCGAACCAGCCGTGGACCACGCTCAGTAGCGATCACGACGGTCGTATGCCGATCCCCACGCCGCCGATCCTGCGCATCCGCCTGAGTCACAGCGCCCAACGCCAAAACGAAAATCCCAAAGTGAAGTAGATGTCGCATGATATTCCCTCGCCTTTCATGAGTCGTCGCGGGCCACCCCCGCATTCACTCACTCCGACGCCTGAAAACCTTACGAACCCCTTAACCAGCCAAAAAAGGGTCAGACACCGTCAATTCACTGGCGCTGACACTGGCGCTGGCACTGACGCTGACACTGACGCTGCCTGTCCCCTTCTACTGGAGGAGGGCGAGCGGTTTGTTGGCTGCTTGGAGGACGGGGAGGACTCGGGGGTCTTTTTCCAAGGCGGTCCAGAGGGATTGCGCGCGGGTTCGGTATTCGTCTTGGGTGAGACGGCCTCTGAGGAGCTCGGTGCGTAGAAAGACGAACGTGGTTTGGACTACGTCGTGGAGGCAGTAGTCCCGGATTTCGGCGTAACGGCCGTGCTCGTACATGCCCTGCACTTTCGAACCGTCGACGTCCATCTTGCCCGGCATGCCGACGAGCTGGGCGAGCGCGGTGAGGCTCGGCATTCGGCTGGCCCCATAGTCGGTGAGCACGTCGGCCAAATCCATGTGACCCTCGTCGCTGAAGCGGTAGCGATAGTCTGGGGCCCCCACTGCGGCCAGCGTAATAAGCGGGAAACTGCACACCGTGCTTCAGCATGCGATTGGCCAGCACCGGCAGATCAAAGCGCCGCCCATTGAAGGTGACCATCGTCGGGGTGCCGCTCCCCGATGAAGTCGGCGAACTCTTGCAAGACCTTGGACTCGTCGGGCGGAGCATCTTCCTCGCCACCAAAGGCGCCGAGCTTGAGCAGCTCGTGATCATGATCGAGCCACAGCACGCCGAGCGCGACCACCTGATGAAACGGCGCCGGCGGGAAACCACCGATAGCTGCATCCCATGCGAGATCGGGGTCGGGAACGGTTTCGATGTCGAGGACGAGAAAAGATCGGGCCACGAGCTGAAACTAGCCGAAAAATGTCGAAAGATCCCCCGCGTTAAGACTCGCGTAAGGTTCGAGTCCTTTACTTCATGAGGAGGCGGGGCCTCCGAGAAAGGAATCCTCATGAAGTTCATCAACAAAGGAACCATCCTCGCTGCGCTCGTGGGTGGCGTCACTGCCATCGCACTTGCCATGGGCGGGGTCGCGCTTGCCCACGGCGGCCCGCACGGAGGCCATCACGGCAAGGGAGGGCCCTGGGCGCCCGAAAAGATGCGAAGAACACCTCATCGAAATGACCCAACGGCTCGAGCTCAACGCGGAACAGGAAGCGAATATCCGCGCGATCATGGAGCAGGCGGGCGCACAGGGTCAGGAGATCAAGGAGATGTCCTGGGGCAAAGAGAAGTTCGTCGCTATGAAAGACCTTCGTTTCGCGACCGAGGATCAAATCTATGCGAACCTCACTTGCGCGCAGCGGGAGGACCTTCGATTGCTGAAGCGAGAACACAAAGTGGAACGAATGGAAGAGCGCTTCGAGCGCCGCCACAGCGAAGACACGAAGTAACCGGAGCACCTGGTGTCCAATCGAATCCTGCTCGTCGAAGATGACGTCGCCCTTGGTCAGCAAGTGGTGGAGACGCTTTCGCAAGCAGGGTTCGATCCGCACTGGGTCCAAGACGGCGACGCGGCGCGCGGCCTCAACCCCGACGACTACCGCGTCATCGTCTTGGACCTGATGCTCCCCGGCACATACGGCATGGACCTGCTCAAGCGTTACCGCGTGAAGTCCGAGGTGCCGGTGTTGATCCTCAGCGCGCGAGATGACACGGCCGACAAGATTCGCGGGCCTGAAGCTCGGCGCAGATGACTACGTCACCAAGCCGTTCTTTCCCGAAGAGCTGATCGCGCGAATCCAGGCGTGCTTGCGGCGCCCGAACCTCGTGGGCACCGAGCGACTCGTCGTCGGGGCCATTCAAATCGATCTCGAGCGTCGCGAAGTGACCACCAGCGACGGCACGCTTTCGCTAACGCCCTGTGGAGTTTGAGATTCTCGCGCTACTCGCTCGCAGGAAGGGGTCCGCAGTCACCCGGGATGCGTTGGTGGATGCGGCGCTCGATCCTGCGCACGACGGGAGCCGGCGTACCCTCGATGTTCACATCTCGAGGCTCCGCACCAAGCTCGGCACTGACGCCGCGCAACTCGAAACCGTGTGGGGCATCGGGTATCGCCTCTCGGAAGGCCGATGAAGCTTCGCGCACGATTGGCGTTGACGCTCGGCCTGGCGACGATCTCGTTGTTGGTGTTGTTGGGTTGGGCCCAATCCCGTTGGAGCTCGCAACTGAGAGTCGAAGCGCTCGCGGAAGCCGCGGTGCATCGAATGGATTCGGGTGGGCGTCGACGTTGCGAGGCAAACCCGGAAGCTTGGCCGGGCCCGCAGGGGGAACGCCGTGCTCGTCGGCAGCCAGGCCTATCCCGTCATTCGTTCCCGCGACATCGAGTGTTCGCGTACGACACGGACCTCCGGAGCCGCAATCCCGATAGCCCAGCGTTTCCACCCGAGCTCGCGCAACAGCTGAGGGCCGGAAACGACATCGCCACCTACCGTTCCGAGGACCATCGACGCACGCAAGTTGCAGTACGCATGCCTTGGGACGAGGGACCTTGTGCCGTCGTGCTGATGCGCACGAAAGGACCGCCTCCGTGGTTCTCTGGTGCAGTTTTGATGCCTGCCTTTCTCGTCGCGCTAGTCATGATCGTCGTCGCGCTGTTCAGCGCTGGTCCGCTCGTTCGTCGTGTACGTCAGCTGACCGAGTCCGTCCGGAAGCTAGGGAGCGGATCTGAAGAGCCGATCCACGTCGATGGCAACGATGAGATTGCCGAGCTTGGCGCCGCGTTCGAACAAAGCCGCCAGACAATCCAAGCGCAGCTGCAGTCCGTACGCGACCGCGAGGCTGCGCTCCGCACTTACATCGCCAACACCACGCACGATGTGATGCTCCCGCTAACGGTGCTGCAGGGCCACCTCGTCTCGCTCCAGCAACGCATCGAAGCCGGCGATGCGCTCGACGCGAAGGCCCTCGTGCCGAGTATCGAGGAATCGCAGTACCTAGGCTCGCTCCTGCACAATCTCAACGCCGCGGCGCGCCTCGAAGCGAACGAAGGCCTCGCCCATCGGGATCCGATCGACCTCAATCGTCTCGTCGAACGCGTCGTCGACCGGCATCGTCCGATTGCGAAGCGCAAACAAATCGTACTCGAGGTTGCCGTACCGGAAGGCACGATCGAGTTTCCCGGTGACCTCACTCTGCTGGAGCAGGCGCTCGGAAACGTCGTTCAGAACGCGGTTCGCTACAACCGAGCGGGGGGGCACGTCGCGGTGCTTCTCGATGGAACCGACGGCGTGTGGACCTTCAAAGTCGTCGACGACGGGCCGGGTATTGCGGAAGCTGATCGCCGTCGCGTGCTGGAACCGTCCTTCCGGGGCAGTGAGGCACGCACGCGCCACCCGCATGGAATGGGGCTCGGGCTGCATATCGCCAGCGATGTCGCCAAGCGCCACGGCCTACGTCTCGCGCTCGCCGATACGAAGGGCGGTGGCCTGACGGTCGAGCTGCAATTTGGCCCACGCGATACTTGACCAGAGGACCCGTCCGTGCGGTGATCGCGGAGCGGAGGAACGATGTTCAAAGAGATACTGCAAGACCTCGTCGAGCGAACCGAGGGCGGAGTGGCTGGGCTCCTGATGGCGTCGGACGGGATCGCCATCGATCAATACTCGAAGGGCGACGGCCCCTTTCGATATCGAATCGGTTGGGATGGAGTACAGCGTCGTGCTCAAGGGCATCCAACGCGCCGCTGAAATGCTCGACACCGGCGCCGCCACGGAAATCTCGGTCAAGACCGAGCGGCTGACAACGGTGGTCCGTATGCTCTCGGACGAATACTTCGTCGCCCTTACGGTCGCGCCCGGCGGAAACGTCGGCAAGGCGCGCTTTGTACTGCGCGCCAGCGCGCCCAAGCTGATCGAAAACCTCTGACGCCATGGGGGCCTCGGCGAAACGCATCCTGGTGCTCAACGGACCCAACCTCAACTTGCTGGGAACTCGCGAACCCGATGTATACGGCGCCGCGACGCTTGACGACATCGAGCAGGGTCTGGCCGACCTGGCGAAGGATCTGGGCGTTGCTATCGAATGCCGACAATCCAATCAAGAGGGGCAGCTCATCGATTGGCTTCACGACGCACGCGATTCGTTCGACGGCGTCGTCATCAACCCAGGCGGTCTGACGCACACTTCCGTCTCGTTGCGTGACGGAATCAGTGCAGCGGGATTACCGACGGTCGAGGTGCATATCTCCAACACACAGGCGCGCGAATCGTTTCGTCACCAGTCATTGACAGCCGCCGTGTGTATTGGTTCCGTGGTTGGCTTCGGAAAGAACAGCTACGCGCTTGGCCTTCGTGCACTAATCGACTATCTGAACGCTGCCGGCTAATCTATCGTTGCCGGGAGACCCCATGAAGTTGGATTTCGAACAACTCCGCGAGCTCATTCGACTCCTCGACGAGTCCAATCTCACCGAGATCGAGGTCGAGCACGACGACGACCGCATCCGAGTGCGCCGCGATCCCGCTCCGGTGGTCGGGGCGGTGGCATCGCCGTCCGTGGGAGCATCGGGCACCACGCAATCGGGCGGCACGCCCGCTGTAGACGACGACAACTATGTCACCTCGCCTTTCGTCGGAACCTTCTACCGCGCGCCCTCGCCCGAGAATGAGGCATTCGTCCAGGAAGGCGACTCGATCTCGCCGGGCCAGGTGCTGTGCATCGTCGAGGCCATGAAGCTCATGAACGAAATCGAGTCGGAGGTCTCGGGCACCCTCGTCGAGGTCCTGGTCGAGAGTGGCAAGCCGGTGGAATACGGCGACCGGCTTTTTCGGATCGAAACGAGCTAAGCCGTGTTCGAGAAAGTCCTCATCGCAAATCGAGGTGAGATCGCGCTCCGCGTGATTCGCTCGTGCCGCGAGCGCGGCCTACGGACCGTCGCGGTTCATAGCGAGATCGATGCCGACGCGCTGCACACTCGGCTGGCTGACGAGGCGATCTGCATCGGTCCGGCTGACCCGATGCGCAGCTACCTCCACATCCCCGCGATCATCGCGGCGGCGGAAATCACCGGCGCCGATGCGGTGCATCCTGGCTATGGATTTTTGTCAGAGAACCCCGAGTTCGCGGAAACCTGCGCCCAATGCGGGCTCGAGTTCATCGGGCCGCTCCCCGACCAGATGCGCCAATGGGGAGACAAAGTAAGCGCGCGCGCGCTGGCCAAGTCCCTCGGCCTTCCCACGATCGAAGGCACCGAGCTCATCGAAGATATCGACGACGCCGTGAAGAAGGCAGAAGCGCTTGGTTTTCCGCTGCTGCTAAAGGCTTCTGGCGGCGGCGGCGGCCGGGGCATGCACATCCTGCAGTCCAAAGAAGAACTGCGCGCGATCTTCGGGACGGCACGCGCCGAGTCGCGCGTCGCCTTCGGCAACGACGCGCTCTACTTCGAGAAGTACATCGACCGACCACGGCACATCGAGTTCCAGATCCTCGGCGACAAACATGGCAACGTTCACGTCCTCGGCGAACGCGAATGTTCCATCCAACGACGCCATCAGAAGATCCTCGAAGAAGCCCCGAGCGTAGCGCTTTCCGACGAGTTACGACGCGATATGTCAGCCACCATCCGGCGTGCCATGGGCGAAGCCGGCTACTTATCGGCCGGGACCCTCGAGTTCTTGCTCGACGACCGCGGCGAGCTGACGTTCCTCGAGATGAACCCACGCATCCAAGTCGAGCACCCCGTCACCGAGCTCGTCATGGGCATCGACTTGGTCGACGAACAGATCCGAATCGCAGACGGCAAGCGGTTGGAGCTGCCGGAGCACCTTGCCCCGCGAGGTCATGCCATCGAGTGCCGCATCAATGCGGAGGACCCGGACACGTTTGCCCCCAGTCCCGGCAGGATCACCGAGCTCCACATGGCAGGCGGAACCGGCGTCCGCATCGACAGTGGCGTGTACGGCGGCGGGCTCGTTCCGTCCCATTATGACCCGTTGATCGCCAAGCTCATCGTACATGCACCGACACGAGCTCAGGCGATTGCCAAGATGCGGAGAGCGCTCAGCGAGACGCTTATTGGGGGTATAGTCACCAACATTCCCGCTCCATCAGCGGATCCTCGAGCACCCCGCCTTCGAGGAAGGCCGGTTCTCGACGCATTTCCTCGACGAGCTCCAGGCCTAGCGCTTGTTGACCGCTACCATCCGGCATTAGTAGACTTGTGTGGGTGCACTGAACGCATGGGGGCTTAGCAGGGGCATTGGCTATCAATAGGAACAAGGTTCTGGACGCGGCGCGGAAGTACCAGTCGCGCGGCCAGTACGACAAAGCGATTGCCCAGTACAAGAAGCTGGTTGACGCCGACAAGCGGGACGTTCGTTCTCTGCTGAAGATCGGCGATTTGCACGTACGCAAGGGTGACCGCGGCTCGGCGATCGAAACATACGAAACCGTCGCAGGTCACTACGCCCAGCAAGGCTTCTTTCTCAAAGCGATCGCGGTCTACAAACAAATTCTGAAGCTCGACCCGTCACGGCTCGAAGCGCAGGTGCGGCTCGGCGAGATGTACGAGCAGCTCCAACTGATCAGTGACGCGATGAGCGTGTTCGAGGACGTCTCGAATGGCTTCATGCGCGCGGGCGACACGGACCAAGCGTTGGTGATGCTCGGCAAGATGGTGGAGCTCGATCCGGAGCACATTCCGGTGCGCATCAAGTACGCCGAAGCGTTGTCGCGGGCGGGGCGAACACAGGAAGCGGCAGACGAGTTCGAACAGGGCGCGCTGCTGCTGAAGGATCAGGGCCGGCTCGATGATTACGTCAAGGTGGCCGAGCGTCTCCTGTACCACCGCAGCAACGATGTGCGCGTGGCAAAGGAGCTGGCCGAAACGTACGTCACCCGTCGCGATCCAAAGCGCGCGCTCGCCAAGTTACAAATCTGTTTCAAAGCCGACCCGCGCGATGTCTCGACCCTGTCGCTACTCGCCGAAGCGTTCTTGATGCTGTCGCAGACCGACAAGGCGATCAGCGTGTACCGCGAAGTCGCGCGGATCCACCGCGAGGCGCAACGCCCACAGGAGCGCATGAGCGCGCTGCAGCGCATCCTGGAGCTCAACCCGAACGACAAAGAGGCGCAAACAGCCCTCGAGAAGACCGCTTCCGCTTCAGGGCAACACTACATGCCCCCGGGTACGGTGCGCCAGTCACCTGCTTCGGCGGGCTCGGTCTCGACGGCGTACCTCGCCAACTCGCAGCTGAGTGGGACCGCACAGGTGAGCCCGCCCTCGCCGGGGAGTGCATCCGGCCTGAGCGGAGCGTCCGGCATCATGTACGTCGAGGAAGACGTCGAAGAGACGAGCACCGTGTCAGGCTCCCTTCCGGCCATCTCCGAAGAAACCGTCGAAGTCGATCAGTCGTACGCTTCGGTGCCGGCAGCGCCGCGGCCGCCCACCGGCGGGCGGGTCATCCCGATGCGCGGGCTCGGTCCGATGTCATATCCCGAGTTCCTCTCGTTGCCGCTCGTCAGCACGCAGGTGGCGCCCGCCACCGCGGCGCTTGCGCCTAGCCTGATGGAGCGAACTCTCGAGCTCGCCGATTCATACTTGGTCGACGGCCTCTTCTCGCAAGCGCGAGCGATCGTGAGCGAGCTTCAGCTCACGCATCCGGCGCACGCGCTCGTGCTGGACAAAGCACGCGAGATCGAAGAGCTCGCGGCCGCGTCCTCGGGCGTGTCCGCGGTCGCTCAACCACTCATTCAACCGGAAGCCTCGTCAGTTCCTGCGGACATGGCCTCCGAAGCGCCCGAGATGGAGTTCGAGTACGAAGAGCTCGAGCCTGGCGACGAAGGCTTCGACTTCGCGGAGAAGCTCGCCGAAGAGCTCGCCGAAGTCGCAGAGATCGCGCCGATCGACGAAGGCGCCGAGATGATCGACGTCGAAACCGTCTTCGAGCAGTTCAAGGCGGGCGTTGCGGAGCAGGTCAGCGACGACGACAGCGACACCCATTTCGACCTCGGTATCGCCTACAAAGAGATGGGCTTGCTGCCTGACGCAAGGCGCGAGTTCCAAGTCGCGATGGGGGATCCGCGACGACGGTGCCTCTGCTGGATGATGATCGGCCTCATCTATAGGGAAGAGGGCCAGCCGCGCGACGCGATCGAGGCGTTCCAGTCCGGTCTGGAAAGCCCGGAGATCACGCTTACAGAATCGGTCGGCCTACACTACGAGCTCGCCATGGCGTGTGAAGCCGGGGGCCTCAGCGACCAGGCGCGACTGCACTACGAGTACGTTTTTCAACGGGAGCCACAATACCGAGAAGTCGGTCAGCGTTTGCAACGCCTCGGTGGCCCGTCCGGCAACAACGCCGACGATCTACTCATGGAATCGATGGACGACGTGAATCGCGCCTTCGACGAGTTGATCCACGAGGACTAGGCCCCTATAGACGCGGTCGATGGTGGCTGAAACGGTACAAACCTTTTGCCGGATTTGCGAGGCTCTGTGTGGGCTCGAGGTCACGGTAGACGGCGACCAAGTCGTCGATATCAAGCCCGACGACGACCACGTGGCGACACGCGGCTATGGATGCATCAAAGGCCTCAAGCAGCATCGGATGTACAACACACCCGATCGACTGCTCCACCCCATGCAGCGGACCGACGGAGAGCTTCAGCGGGTAGGCTGGGACGACGCGCTCGGGAGCATCGGCGGGAAGGTGCGCGAGCTGATCGACAGCCATGGTCCCGACAGCATTGCAATGTACGTCGGCACGGCCGCCGGCTTTGGGGTGTTGCATCCGGTCTTTGCCCAGGGGTTCATGCAAGGCGTGGGCTCGGCGAACATGTTCTCTTCGGCCACTCAGGATTGCGCCAACAAGTTCGCGGTCGCACGCCAGATCTATGGCTTTCCATTCACGCAGCCCTTCCCAGACCTCGACAAGCTCGAGTGTCTGATCATCGTCGGAGCGAACCCAGCCATCTCCAAGTGGAGCTTCCTCCAAGTCTCGAACCCGATTCGGCGCTTGAAAGAGGTCGAGGCGCGCGGCGCGAAGATCTTCATCGTCGACCCGCGTCGTACCGAAACCGCCAAGGTTGCGGGTGAGCACGTCTTCATCCGCCCCAATACCGACGTCTTTTTCTACCTTTCGTTCCTGCACGAGCTGCTGGCGACGTCCCGTATCGACCGTGCGCGCATCGACCAATACATGACCGGGTTCGACGAGCTGTGCCGCGTGGCCGAAGCCTGGTCGCCCGAGCGAACCGCCGAAGTGACGCGCATTACGGCCGAGTCGCTACGCGAGATGGTGCGCGCGTACCGTGAAGCCGACGGCGCCGCGCTCTACTGCTCGACCGGCGTAAACATGGGCACCAATGGTTCGCTCGCGTTTTGGTTGCAAGAGTGCATCAACGCCATCTCGGGCAACCTCGACCGCGCGGGCGGCACGCTGGTCAGCACCGGGGTCATCGATTTCCCTGCGTTCGGCAAAAAGACCGGGACGCTATTGCACGACAACCAAAGCCGTATCGGCGGCTTCCCATCGGTCAACGACTCGATGCCCGGTGGCATCCTCGCCGATGAGATTCTCACGCCTGGCGATCGGCAAATCAAAGCCTTGTTCGTCACCGGCGGCAACCCGCTCATCACCATGGCAAACTCCGAGCGTCTGCGCGAGGCCTTCCAACAGCTCGAGTTGCTGGTCGTTCTCGACATCCAGCCAAGCGAAACCGCTTCGGTAGCGACCCACGTGCTCCCCTGCACGTCACCGTTGCAGCGCCCTGACCTGCCGTTTGTCTTTCCTCTCATGCTGGGACTGCAGTCGAAGCCATACTTGCAGGCAACCCGGGCCGTGGTGCCTCCCAAGGGTGAACAACGCGACGAGGCGACGATCTACGTCGATATCGCGAAGGCAAGTGGCGTCAAGCTGTGGGGCTCGGCCGCCGCACAGCGTACCTTCGAAGCAGCCAAGGCCCTCCATTCGATTGGGCGCGGCGCAAAGCAGCCATCGATTCCGCAAGAGCTTCTGCTGTCGGGTTTGCTGAGAATCACGAAGCAAGGCAGCTTCAAGAATCTTCTGAAGCAAAAGCATGGGCGGCTGCGCCCCCAGCACGAGCCAGGCAGCTTCCTCGGTAAGCGCGTCGTTCACGACGACAACAAGGTCCACCTCGCACCTGATGTCTTGGTGAAGCAGGCCGAGAAGCTCGAGGCCGACTTCCAGCTCGAGATCGACACCAAAGACGAGCTCAAGTTGATCACCAAGCGCGCGATCACCACGCACAACTCCTGGACCCACAACATCGAGGAGTTCGTATCGGGCGACCGCTCGACGAATCACCTGTATATACACCCCGACGACGCGAATCGCTTGGGCGTCCATGAGGGCAGCCTGGCCGACGTGTCGACCGACACCGGCACGGTGCGCATCCCGGTGAAGCTCTTGTCTGAGCTGATGCCCGGAACCGTGGCCCTCCCGCACGGCTGGGGTCACCAGGACAGCAAGATGGGCGTGGCCAGCAAGACGACCGGCGTGAACGTCAACCTCCTTGCGGCGGACGGCCCGGACAAGCTCGAGAAGGTCTCTGGCATGGCGCACCTCACGGGCCTGCTAGTCGAGGTGAAGCCCGCAGCCGGCGCGCTAGACCCCAACCACTGGTCGGGCATCGAGCCCTAGAACACGGCGCGGAACGAGAGGTTCGGGAACCAGATCGGGTCGGTCAACGTGATCGGACAGGCCTCCGAGGGAGTGCCAAAGCGGAAGCGGCATTCAGGCGGCGCGGTGGGGTCGCTGGAATCGATCTGCTGAGCGTCGCGAGCCCGGGTGATATTGATCCACTCGAGTGCGATCCGCATGCGACGCCCGGGCCGGGCCCACTCGTAGGCGATTTGGGCATCCAGCCGCACGAACCACGGCACCCGCTGCACGTACTGTTGCACGCGATCGACGTCGAGCCACAACCAACCTTCGGCGCGCCCCGATCTCGCAAACACCCGAGCGGAGATGATCAGCCCGAACTTCGCTTGCCACGCCAGCACACCGTTCATGACGTGCCGGACATCGTAGGACGGGGTGTAGTCGAAGGTTTGCGGCGGCATGTTGAGAAGCAATGCCCTCCCGGTGAGGTCGCTGAAGCCGAGCGTGTAGCTCACCAACGTGGAAAATCCGATGTCGAAGGGACGCTGAAGCAGCAACTCGAGGCCGTAGCTCTTTCCGTCTGCAGAGTCGTCCAGCACACCCGCCGGCGTGGGGGTCACCACCGGATCATCCGAGATTACGGGGTCGGTGAAGATATCGACGAAGCGAAGGTCCCTGTAGAGATTCACGTACCCGCGCGTTTCGAACGTGAGCTCATGGGGCAAGAAGAAGCGAACGCCGCCCTCGGTCTGATTGGCTCGCTGAAGCCCCGCTTCGAGCGGCACGTCGCCGAGGCCCGGCAGCGGGATCGCGAATGTCGCGGGCATCGCCCCGAGTCCCCAACCGACGAAGACGTCGGCAATCTCGTGCGCGTGAAACGTCGCGCGCGCGCGAGGGCTGACGGCGGCATCCCGTTGGCCACCGGTGTTCCAGACGTCGGCTCGGACACCCAGCGAAAGATCCAGCCACGCCACCGGGGGATAGATCCACGTCGACAAACACGCCGCCAATGACTCGCCGATCTTGGTCGATGAAGTTGGGATCGTAGTCAGGATCGCGGGGGTCGTCCGAAGCGCAGGGCGCAGAGACATTTTGAATGCCTCCAGTACATTCCACGGGACCGAACAGGCCGGCGGCGTCCCCGCCAATGCGGAGCTGGACCTTGGGTGCCCCATAGATCGCCCAGAATCTCGGTCCGACGCGGTGGATGTTGGCGCTCGCATCGGCGATCGCGCTACCCGACTCGTCGTCGACGTCCGAAAAATCGTACCCGTAGAGCATCGCTCCGACGAGGTCCCACCGCTTCACCTTGGCGAGGAAGCGGGCTTCCACTCGATGGAACTGAAGATCGAACGCAAGGCGATCGGTCGGATCGGCGGCATCGAAGACCGACTTGTCGGCCCCACCGAACGCGACCATCTCGAAGCGAGACCGGGAGCTCATGGCCACGCCCGTGCGGTATTGGTAGTCCCAGTAGTCGACCTCGGCATCGACATTGATGGCACCGAGGACGAGATTGGGAAACCCGTAGCGTCCCGCGAAGGTCATCGACCCCTCCTTGGGCATGGGGACGTTGAGCAAACCCGACACGTCGATCGCGCGCAGCTCGGCCTCTCCATGTACCCGGTCGTTCGGGATCTTGCGAGCCCTTGCGGTCACGACGCCTCCGGTGAAGCGCCCGTAGCGGGCCGGCGCGGCACCCGAGTACAGGTTGATGCCGCCGATCAGGCCGGAGTGGACCGTCGCAGGCCCGAGCGCCGAGTGGAAAAGCAATGGGATCGGGATGTCGTCATAGATGTATTGCGTCCCAGACGGCGGAGCCCCACGGACGTACACGTAGGGTTGCCCATTGGCAACGGGCACGGTGCCCGGCAGAAGCTCCAGCGTTCGAAACGGCTCGCCGAAGGTCCCCGGGATGTTGCGAATCCCGTCGAGCTCAAGCTTGATCGGAACCTGCACACGCGCGTCCACCTCCGCGGTCTCCGAGAACACGAGCTCTTTCTCGACGCTAGCCCCAGCGGGCTCCAGGACGGTTTGGGCGGAACCGGATTCCGGCGTCTCCTGCGTGGCCGGTCGACGAACACGCAGGTCGACTCGGACTTGCGATCGCACCGGCGTTCCGTCCCGTGTCGCAGGCTCGAACTCGGCCTTGGCGATCGCCTCGATGACGACGTCGCAGAGTGCACGCCCAGCGTCACACTTCTGCACCACGCCCTTGCCGTCCGGGTCGATGCGGACGAGCACCTGCACGAGGCCGGACTCGGGCACCTCGATGCCCGCAGGCACCTCTACGCCCGGAAGCGACTTCACCCGAGGCGCCACGAGGTCCTGCGCACCGGCTGAAACCGCCCACGCGCACAACCCGAACCCGAAAGCGAGGCCAAGGCCGAAACGCCCAAACCATCGCATTATGGTTCTTGTACGACCCGTAGCGCCTTCCGTTCCAGTTTCTCGGTGAGGAGCTGCCACTGCTCCCGCTCCTCATCGCTCGCCTGCCACATCGTGAAATGACAGGTCTCGGCGCCCGCGGGGATCGTGGAGTCGAAACGCACTTCGAACCCGAAACGCTTGGCGTGGTCCTGCGCCGCGTCGAAGTCCGTCTTGGCAAGCACCTCTTCCTTCAGTCGCTTCAGCCCCTTTGCGTAGGGCTGATTGAACTCGAAGTCTTTCCACGTCGATTCGTCCCGATGTTCCCAATGCGCCATGCGACCTCCGGATCGATAGCGTACATGGGGGGCGCATCCGGTGGGGGACCAAATGGTCCGTCACTTGACGGCCCGGGCAAGCAGGGCTACTCGTTCCACCTCATTGCGGGAGTAACTCAGTGGTAGAGTTCTTGCTTCCCAAGCAAGCTGTCGCGGGTTCGAATCCCGTCTCCCGCTCCGAGGGGAGGACCTATCCGGTATCTACTCGCGCTGACGCTTCTGTGCGGATGCTACGAGATTTCGCATCCGGCGAAGGGCTATCAGATCGTCGCGAACGTCCTCGAGGCACCCGTGGTGACCGGCGACGGTGCCGCGATCTACGACGGGGACCGTATACGCCAAGACATGCACGTCTGCACCGCTGACTACGTGCAAACCGTGGGCCGCGTGCATTGCGGCGAGCGCCAGGCATGCCTCGGCAGCTACTTCGCGACGAACACCGAACTTCGCGCAAGGCCGAGCGGCTGAAACATCATCGCCGAAGGGATCGCGGGCGGTCCGCCGCATCGAGCTCACGCCGAGCGGGGCTTACCTGGTGGTGGCCCAGGACTACAACGACGCGCAGTACGCTGCGATGAAGCTGGCCGGCCTCGGGCTCGCCGCGGATCCGGGACTCTTCTGCCGCCCCGAGCTTGGAGACAGCGCCTTCGCCCATCTCGAGCGGGCAGGGATGGGCTTCACGGTCCAAAAGCGGGGGATCACCCGTTGACGCCAGAGAATCCTGAAAGCCTGTTGCCATTCTTCGGTGGAAATTTCCGTCGATACAGCCTTAGGAGCCGTAAACAATTACGTATGGACCCGCTGGTCGAAAGACCTGATTCTGTAGTGTGTTTGTGGGTCAATGTGCGTGTGAATTGCAGCGCGCGGGCACGTCGCACGACAGGGAGACCATGTGGACCGAGTCGAGTCAGCGATCATCGACCTCACCGAGGCGGCGTACAACCTCGAGCTGAGCGACGAGGAGTGGCTTCCCCAGGTTATCGAGCGAGGCCTCCCTGTGCTCGACCATGGGCTCGGGGTCGCCGGGATGCACTACGGACGACCACCCGATGAAGGACCGTTCCAATTGCTCGGCATCGATGTCGTTTCGGGCCCCGCGGAGTTCGCGGAGAAACACACCCGCGCATTGGAGACGACGCCTCCCGAAGTGCTCCGGGAACAGGTGCGCCCGGGCTGTGCAGGCACGGCCTCACTAGACAGCCAAGACGACCCCCAACAGCTCGTCCACTACACGTCACATGTGGATTACTGCAAGGACGTTCTCTACCTCACCGCGGTGGACTGCAAGGGTTCCGGGATTGCAATCGTCGCGCCGCTGCACGAGATTACTACGCTAGCCGGACGCGACGCCGAGCGCTGGCAGATGCTCGCGGCGCATGTGGACTCTGCGCACCGCTTGCGGCAAGGGCTTTCCGCCATCGAAGCTGGCGACGAGCTTTGCCCCGACCTCCCCCACGGCGCCGAAGCCATCTTCGACGCGAACAGTTTCCGCCTCTCGGACGCCGTCGGACCAGCACGGGAGGCCAGCGCCACGGCGAAGCTACGCGAAGCGGCGGTCTCTGTGGACCGAGCGCGCGGGAGGATGCGTGACACCGATCCCGAAAGAGCACTCGAGATTTGGCGGGCGCTCGTTCGGGGTCGATGGTCGATGGTCGACTGGTTCGATACGGACGGCAGACGCTTCGTGCTGGCGCTTCCGAACGCGCCGCGGGCCACGGACCCACGCGGACTGACGGAGCGCGAGAGCCAGGTGGTAGGGTACGCGGTGTTGGGACAGACCAACAAGATGATCGCGTATCGGTTAGGTCTCTCGAAGTCCCGTGTCTCCATGCTCCTACGCGGCGCGATGCGAAAACTGAACGTGCAGACGCGGGGGCAGCTGGTCCTCAAAGTCCGGGACTTTCAGGCAATGCACTAGCTCTGCCCGGCTCCCTTTGTGGCGCGAGGGCCCGGACATCTGGGCCGCGGAGTTCGAGTAGCCTAGAGCACGAGCGGGATATCGTACCTGTCGCAGTAGCCCTCGAAGCGCTCTCGGATGCGGCCGAGGGTCATGCCGAAGTCCGCGATCTCGTAACGGTGGGCGCCATGTTTACCGCGGGGATTGTTTGCCAAGAACCCGCGCATGCGGGCTTCGATGTTGACAGTCCACGGGACGTCGAATCGCTCGTACGCGCGGCCGAGAACAGCCACCGGATCGGCGACCACCTCTTCGAACTGAACGTCCATGAACTGATCGGACTTGTCGCGATGCTTGCGGCGGGCCGTCGTGGCCGCGTCGAGTGAGTCGGCCCACCATTGCAGCTGCTGTTCTCCCAGCGCATGCGGATCAACCGAATCGCTGGCGAGACCACGAATCACGTAGATGAGGCTAGCCAACGAGGGAACGGTTTTCGCGGGGTCTCGGTGGGTGAAGATGATCCGCGCGTCCGGGTACTCGCAAAGCAGCGCGTCGAGCGAGCGCAAGTGCACCGGGCTCTTGAGCACCCAACGGTCTTTCATGTGTTTGCTTTGCAGGTGCTCGAGGAAGTGCCGGTGGTACCTGTATGCCGGCGCATCGCTCTGCTCATCCACCCACGCCTGGTAGCTCGGGACGTTGAACGTCACGTTGAACTGAGGCCCGAGCATGGTCTGGGCGAGGATCGGCATGCACTCCTGCGGGAGCTCCGCGCCCACTTCGTGAATGGACGCCAGCGATGGCGCCATCGTGTCCATGTGCCCGAAGTACGTCCTGCCTTTCGCGATTCGCGGGTCGGTGGCGAACGTCGCGCTTTGCGGCGGAGGGTCGGGAAACTGCACCTCCCAGCCGAGGGGCACCCGGTTCGCGGGGTCCTGCGCGAGCAGGTTGAAGAGGATCGTCGTCCCGGTCCGTGGGAATCCCACGATGAACACGGGCCGCTCGATCGGAACCCCTACCACTTCGGGGTGGACCGCGCGGTGCCGATAGACACTGAAGCGATTCTGAAGAAAACCGAGCAACGACTGGCGACACATCACCCGGCCCAACCAGTTCAGATCCGCCTCGCGCGCGATGGCATCGAAGAGCACCGGAAGCGCGTCACGGAAACTCTCGTCGCCGAACTGGTCGGACTTGGCCGCACGCGCCGCGGCGTGAACGATGTTGTCCGGATCCAAGGACGGCCACCGGGGCGCCAATACGGGACCCACGCGGTTGAGGACCCGCATGGTACGGTTTCGATGCGGGGGTGCTGCAGGCATGGCGTCGCGTTGCGTCGAGTAGCACGAGCCTCCATAGCCGGCAAAATGTGGAGAACGCATGAGTGACGGCGAGAAAGCCAAGCGAGTTGCCATCGTCACGGGCGCATCGTCCGGAATCGGGGAGGCCACCGCGCATTGCCTGGCCAAAGAAGGCTATACGGTCGTGTTGGCCGCGCGCAGGGCGGACCTGCTCGATAGCATCGTCGCAGATATCACCGCGAACGGTGGCACGGCACGGAGTGTGCCTACCGATCTGAGTGACGCCCAGCAGACTTCTGCACTCGTGAAGACCACACTCGATGCCTTCGGCAGGGTCGACGTTCTGGTCAACAACGCGGGGTACGGGCCACCCTTCGCGCTCGAGCAGATGGACCGCGCCGCCATGCGCCACGTGTTCGACGTGAACCTGCTGGCGGGTATGCAGCTGATTGCGGAGGTGACGCCGACCATGCGCGAACAAGGCGGCGGACGCATCGTCAACATCAGCTCGCTGTCCCGGTACGTGGGGGCCCCCCTCGCTGCAGCGTACGCGGCCACCAAGGGTGGCATGGAAGCCATGAACGCGTGCATGCGTCTCGAGCTCTCGCCGTGGAACATTCAGTTGAGCGTGATCGTGCCCGGGTTCGTCGACACGCCGACGTTCGACAAGTCTCGACAAGCTGGGGAGCACCTGCGGGACGACCCGAGCAACCCCTACCGGCAGTTGATGTCTGATCTCGACGCCTTTGCCACCGACCAGCTAAAGAGCGCCGTCCCTCCAGAGGACGTCGGCAAAGCGGTGGTCAAAGCGGTCACCGCGGACTCGCCAAAAACGCGATACTTCGTCCCCAGGTCGGCGCGGACGGCGGTGCGAATGTTCGGATCGCTGCCCGACCGCTTCGCGGACCGGCTCCTGCTGAAGATGTACAAGTGGGGGCCGTGGGCATGAGCGCCCGGCCTGCAAACCAGGGACCGAAGCGAGTTTTCGTCACCGGAGCCGCAAAGGGGATCGGCGCGGCCATCATTCGTCTCTGCATCGAGGCGGGGCATCAGGTCGTGGCAGTTGACATCGACCGGGAGGGGTTGTCACGACTCCGTCAAGAGCTTCCGGGCATCGAAACCGCAATCCTCGACGTGCGCGATCTGGCGGCCTGGGAGCGGGTGGTGGAAGCGGCCGAAACGCAGGGTGGCCCCATCGACGTACTGATCAACAACGCGGGCGTGTGCTTGCCCGGGCCCTGCGATCAGGTTTCCGCGGAAGAGGATCGGCTGACCGTCGAGGTGAATCTCATGGGTGTCCTGCACGGCGTGCGTACGGTGCTTCCGAGATTTCTGGCTCGCAAGCGCGGCCATGTGATCAACGTAGCGAGTATGGCGGCCTTCTCGCCCATTCCCGATTTGGCCGCGTACAGCGCAACCAAGCACGCGGTGCGCGCGTACACACACAGCTGTGCGCTCGATCACCGCCATACTGCGATCGATTGGACCCTTGCATGTCCGAGCGCGGTCGAAACCCCGATGCTGGACGGCATGCGCAAACGTCGCGCAGGCGCCGTCGTCTTCACGGAGAAGCCGATGCCGCCCGAGAAGATCGCCAGCGCCATCGTCGACGCGATCCGAACGCCACGCCGCGAAGTGTTGGTGCCTAGCGCGCGCGGGAAGCTGCTCCGGTTCATCGGGCTGTTCCCTGGCCTCCTTTCGCGCGGCATGGACGATGCCGAGCAACGCGGGATGGCTGCGCTCGACGACTAGATTGAGCCGCGAAAAGCCTACCGACTGGGCGCAAATGCGTCGATGACTGCACGCAAAACGTCACGCCGCGCCACCACGCCGACGACCCGGTTGTCCTCCATGACGGGATACCTCCGGTACTTGGTTTCGACGAAACGCGCTGCGACGTCGAGCAAGCTGTCGTCTGCGTTCACCGCTTCCACATCGCGGGTCATGTAGTCCCCTACGCATCCGCCGCGCTCGCCGTGGTAACCCGCAACGAGGGCCGCCTTCAAGAAGTCGCGCTCGGTGAGGACGCCGACTAGATTGCCTCGCTCGTCGACGACGGGCGCGCCGGAGATGTGCCTGTCGACCAACACACGAACGGCGTCTAGTAGATCCGTCTCGCGGGTGAAGACCACGGGCTTGGTGACCATGAAATCCCGAACGCGCACTTCCTTCACTGGCTTCACGACTCGTGCCTCCTCGGACATTCTCGAAGGCTGGTCGCGGACCTACCGCATGCGCCGCAGCCTTGCCCGTCCGGGTTGTTGAGCCCACCACACGTCCCGCGAATGCCGCCGCGCCCCGCGAGCAGGCCGACGCTCAAGCCCAACAGGGCCAGTGCGAAGACCGTGAAGCTGAGTAGGTAGGTCATCATCGCGATCAACTCCCGAAATCGTCGAACATGACGTTCTCCTCGGGAACACCGAGGTCTGTGAGCATCTTCTGAACCGCCGAGATCATCAAGGGTGGACCGCACATATAGTACTCGCAGTCCTCCGGTGCGTCGTGGTCTGCAAGATGTTGGTCGTACGCTACTTGGTGAATGAAACCAACGGGTCCGTCCCAGTCGTCGTCGCTTTTGGGGTCGGAAAGCGCTGCAACGTAACTGAAGTTGGGATGGTCGGCGGCCAGGCGCTCGAACTCCTCGTGGTAGAAAAGGTCGCGCTTGCTCCGGACTCCGAACCAGAACGATATCCTGCGGTCGGTCTTAATGCGCTCGAGTTGGTCCAAGATGTGCGAGCGAAGTGGCGCCATGCCAGTGCCGCCCCCGATGAACACCATCTCGTTGTCGGTGTCCTTCGCGTAGAACTCGCCGTATGGGCCCGCGATGGTCACGTGGTCACCTGGCCGGAGGTTGAAGAGGTACGACGAGACGACGCCGGGCGGCACTTTGTCCCCCGAGCCTGGCGGTGGGAGCGCAATGCCGATGTTGAGAAGAATGATCCCCTTTTCCCCGGGATAGTTGGCCATCGAATAGGCCCGCGTGGTCGGCGTCTTGGTGCCTGCCTCGAACCTCCAAAGGTTGTGATGCTCCCATTCGTCGCGATACTCCGGCTCGATTTCGAAGTCCGAGAATTGGGCTTGGTAGCCCGGGCACTCGACTTGAATGTAGCCGCCGGCCCGGAATGGCACATGCTCGCCGCGCGGAAGCTCGAGGACGATCTCCTTGATGAACGTGCTCAAGCCGCAAGTCGAACGCACCGTGCACTCCCACTTGCGAACACCGAAGACTTCGTCGGGGATGCGGACCCGAATGTTCTCGCGAACGGTCACCTGGCAGCCGAGCCGGACGTGATCCGCAGCTTCCTTGCGTCCGATCAGGGCCGATTCTGTTGGGAGCATGGGACCGCCACCCCCGAGCACCTTCACACGGCACTGGCCGCACGTACCTTTGCCGCCACAACCCCCAGGCAGGTACAAGCCAACGCTCGAGAGCGCGGTGAGCAGCTTCACGCCCCGCAGACACTTGGAAATCACGATCGTCGTTGACGATCATCTCGACCACACCGGTCTCGACGAGCCTCGACCGGGCGAGGAGGATCACTGCCGACAGCGAGACGACGATGCCCGTGAAGATCGCAACCGCGAGGCCGATTTGAAATAGCACCCGCGCGTCCTCCTACAGTTGAATCCCGGCAAAGGCCATGAAGCCGAGCGACATCAGACCGACGATGATGAACGTGATCCCGAGACCTTGGAGGCCGTCAGGCACGTCGCTGTACTTGAGCTTCTCTCGAATGCCAGCGAGCCCCACCAGCGCCAGCGCCCAGCCGAAACCGCTGCCAATGCCGTACACGACACTCTCGGACATCGTGTAGTCGCGCTGGACGGAGAAGAGAGTGCCGCCCAGGATGGCGCAGTTGACCGTGATCAGTGGGAGATAGATGCCGAGCGCGTGAAAGAGCGGCGGGAAGTAGCGGTCGAGGACCATCTCGAGGATCTGCACCATTGCCGCAATGACGCCGATGTAAGTGACCAGCCCCAAAAAGCTGAGGTCGACGTCCGGGAGCCCAGCCCAAGCGAGCGCGCCTTCTTCGAGAACGTAGTGATACAGGAACGTGTTGACCGGAACGGTGATGACCTGAACGACCACGACGGCGGCGCCCAGGCCGAGCGCCGTCTGGATGCGCTTGGAGACCGCCAGAAAGGTGCACATCCCGAGGAAGAACGAGAGCGCAAGGTTCTCGACGAATACCGCTTTGATGAAGAGCTCGACGTAGCTTCCCATCACAACGCCTCCGTTCGATGCACTTCGTGAATGCGGAACTCCGCCTTCTCGACCTGCTCGACTTTCCACGAGCGAACGGCCCATATGATGAGACCGATCACGAAGAACGCACTCGGCGGAAGGAGCATCATGCCGTTCGGGCTGTACCAACCGCCATCCGCAACGGTCGGCAGGATGGTGTAGCCGAGCAGGGTACCGGCGCCGAGGAGCTCGCGTGTGCTGGCGACGAGAATCAAAATCACGCTGTAGCCAAGTCCGTTGCCGACGCCATCGAGAAAGCTGAGCCCGACGGGGTTCTTCGAGGCAAAGCTTTCGGTGCGCCCGAGGACGATGCAGTTGGTGATGATCAATCCCACGAACACCGAAAGCTCGCGACTGGTTTCAAACGCAAATGCCTGAAGCGACTGGTCCACGACGATCACGAGCGATGCGATGATCGTCATTTGCACTATGATGCGGATGCTCGTCGGGAGCACGTGCCGGATCGTGCTGACCGCCGCATTCGCGAACGCGGCGACCACGGTGAGCGCGAGGCACATATAAAGCGAGGGGAGCAGCGACGTCGTGACCGCGAGAGCGGAGCAGATGCCGAGGACGTGCAGCGTAACCGGATTGTTGTCGACCACGGGATCGATGAGAGCGTGTTTAGCGGCGGAGCTCATGGGCCGTCTCCTTGCTGAACGCGGCGCAGGTAGAGCCCGTAGCCATCGTCACCGAGCCAGTGCTGAAGCAGCTTCGTCACACCGTTGCCCGTGAGGGTGGCGCCAGAGACGCCATCGACGTGATAGTCGGCCAAAGGGTCATTTGCGGGGACGCGGCCCTTCACGACCTCGATCATCAGGTCGCCCGACTCGTCGAACACGCGTTTGTTGCGCCAACCGTCCCGCCAAGCTGGTTTGGCGATGAAGTCCCCGAGCCCGGGCGTTTCTGCGTGGGCGTAGAACGTGATGTCAACGACGGTGTTGCCATCCGCCTCGAGCGCGAGAAACCCGTACAGGGTCGACCAGAGGCCATCACCGGACACCGGCAAGATGATCTTGCTCACCTCCCCGTCTTGTCGAACGAGGTACACCAGGCCTCGTTCGGGGCTAGCCTCCAGATCGACCGCTTCGACGTAGGCGCCAGTCTCGAGATCGACGACCCGGCGCTCGATGCTCTCGTAAAGCTCGTTTACATCGCCTTCAGGCTCCAAAAGGCCTGCGACGTCCAGGATATTCCGGCGCATGTCGAGCAGAGCGTTAGCGACCTGGCGCGGCTTCAACAGAACGGCTGCTGAGGCCACGAATGAGGAGCACACCAAACTCACGAAGAAAGCCACGAGCAGCGTGCGCGCGACCGTCTCGGTCTTGGCCCCGGGTTCTTTCACTGTCTCAGACACTGCGCCTCAACCTCCGCGTGATGTTCGCCCGCACGACGAAGTGGTCGATGGTGGGCGCAAAGACATTGGCGAAGAGAATCGCCAACATGATCCCCTCCGGGAACGCGACGTTGACCACTCGGATCACGACCGTGATCACGCCTACGAGAACACCGAAGACCCATCTTCCCGGGTTGGTGACGCATGCGGTGACAGGGTCGGTGGCCATGAAGATCATGCCAAAGGCAAATCCACCGAGCACCAAGTGCCAGTACCAAGGCATCGCGAACATGGGATTGTCGACGGATCCAACCGCATTGAAAAGGGTGGCAGTCGCGAACATGCCGAGCATGACCCCAGCGATGATCCGCCACGAGGCCACGCCGGTGTAGACGATGAAGGCGCCACCGATGAGGCACGCGAGGGTCGACGTTTCGCCAATCGAGCCTTGAATGGGGCCAAGGAAGGCATCCATCCAAGTCACGCCCTCCTCGAGGATGCCCTGCACTCCCCTTTCGGCGCCGATCGCCAGCGGCGTCGCGCCAGTAACGACGTCGATCGGGGGTGTCCACACCGATTCGCCAGACATTTCGACCGGGTATGCGAAATACAAGAAAGCGCGACCCGCTAACGCGGGGTTCATGAAGTTCTTGCCAGTGCCCCCGAAGACCTCTTTGGCCATCACCACGCCAAACGAGATGCCGAGAGCGACCTGCCAAAGCGGTGTCGTCGCAGGGAGCGTCAGTGCGTACAGGATCGAGGTGACGAAAAAGCCTTCGTTGATCTCGTGGTTGCGAATCCCGGCGAAGAGGACTTCCCAGACGCCGCCGGCGGCCAGCGTCACCCCGTAGATCGGCAAGAAATACAGCAGGCCGTGGAAGGTGGCTGCCCCGACGTCATTCGGATTGTGGCCGATCCCCAGCGTAGCCATGGCCGCCCCCCGCCAACCGTCAGGGGCAACCAGGCCGAGCTCCTGGATCGCGAGGTTTGCGTGAAAGCCCGTGCTCCACATCGCCATCGCGGCACATGGCAGGACACCGATCACCACGAGTCCCATCACGCGCTTGAGATCGATCGCGTCCCGCACGTGCGGGGCATGGCGAGACACGTCGGGCGGCGAGTACAAGAGCGTGTCGACCATCTCGTAGATCGCCTGGTAGCTCTCGAAACGGCCGCCCTTCGCAAACTGCGGCCCGATTTTGTCTAGGAGTCTTCGCAGTGGACGCATCAGCCGTCCCTTCTCGATGAGATCCAGGGTGTGCCTCAGAAACGCGCCGTACTCGTACTTGCTGCAACACACGAACGAGCAAAGCGCGAGGTCTTCCTCATCGAGCTCGAGGCACCCAAGCGCCCGTGCGGTTGGGGTATCTTGAACGATCAGCGCTTTCAGCAGGGGCGCCGGCAAGATGTCGAGCGGCATGACTTTCTCGAAATTGCCGATGGGGATCATGGCGCGCGGACTGCCATGCTGCGACGTGGTGAGCGGAAACCGGTGACTCCGGGGGCGTAGGGCGGAGACAAACGCGCGGATTGCCGAGTACGTGTCGAAGCCTGGCGCTAGCCAGTTGAGGAAGCGTCGGCTTTGGTCTTCGCGGAGAACACTCAGTTGGAGGTCGTAGGGACCGAGATATTGGGCGCGCCCCGCCGCACGGCGCCCGCCTAGAATCGACCCAGAGATCACGCGGCAGTCGTTTGGCTCGAGCTCGTCGTTCAAGAGATCCTCGGTGCTCGCTCCGACTCGGGTACGCAGCAGACGCGGTTGCCGAACCACGGGACCGCCGAGGGCGATGATACGTTCGGTCGAGAGCCGCCCCGTCGTGAAGAGGGAGCCGATGGCGATCACATCCTGGTAGTTCAAGTGCCACACCGACTTGTTGTCGCTGACCGGATCGAGGAAATGAATGTGCGTGCCGGGAAGGCCGGCGGGATGCGGCCCCTCGAATACCACCGAGGCTACGGATTGCTCCTTGGGGAGATCGAGCTCTGGTCCTGGCGCTTGGCAAACATAGACGGAGCCGTCAGTCAGCCGGCTGACGACGGCCACACCGTCGGAGAATGCGCGGGCCCGCTCGCCGATGACGAGGCGCGGGTCGCCGCTAAGTGGGTTGGTATCGATTGCGGTGACGAAGATGGAATGCGGGGACGCCTCGGCATTTGGGACGCGACCGAACGGGCGTGTCCGAAACGAAGTCCAAAGGCCGGAACGGAACAGGGTCTCTCGTACTTCATGCCGGTCGAGCGTCGTCAGCGCGCCGGGATCGTGCGAGGCAAACTTCTCCTCCTCGTCGCCCTCGAGCCGGATGACCACCGATTGCAACGACCTCCGCTCGCCCCGATGAATCGCGACCACCTCCCCGCACCCAGGCGACGTGAACATGACGTCGGGATTGCTCTTGTCGGTCAGCAGCGCTTGTCCGAGTCGAACCCGATCGCCGACTTCGACCAGCAGCTGCGGGCGTAGCCCATGGTAGTCCTTCGCGACCAACGCTACCCAGCCGACCGTGTTGGCGTCGTCGATGCGCTGCTCCGGCGCACCGGTGATGGGAATATCCAACCCTCTTCGAACCCTGATCAGCATCGGAGGTGGCGGAGTCTAGCCCGATCCAAGGCAGCTGCAGAGCCGGGTATGAGGTCACCTTCGGGCGGGTGAACGACCCGTCGCTCAACTAGCTTCACGTCGCAGAGTCCAACGTCTCCTGGAGCACGCGCAGCAAGTCCACGTAGCTCACGATGCCGAGCAGGTCACCGGTGTCGAGGTCGGCGACGGCGACCGCACCGACCCGATGCAGAAGCATTAGCTCGGTCAGCTCTCCGATACTAGCCTCGGGCTCGACCTTGACCGGACTGGTTTTCATGATGTTGCCGACGGTCGAGGAGCGGGCGGCCTCGACGGCATCGATCGCATCGTCTTCGGACGGACCCGAGAAAACACGAAGGTCGCGGTCGCTGATGATGCCGACGAGCTCTCGCCCCCGGACCACCGGGAGGTGCCGAACGTCGAGCTCATACAGCAGTCCGAGCGCTTCGGCTACCGACATGAGCTCGGTCGCCGTCACGGGGTTTTCTGTCATGATGTCTTTTGCACGCACAGGCTTCTCCTTTCTAGGTCGTCCGCTAGCAAGCTAGAACATGGGGAACGGCAGAGTTGGTTCCACCGCATCGAAATTCTGGATGATCTTCAACGTGGTGACCACCGCTATTAGCGAACAAAGGTTTGCTGCGACGAGGGTCCACCCCATGAGACGCAGTCGACGAGCGGTTGGCTGAAGGATCGCCATCGTGAGCACCACGACCGCGACGGGCACCGCCGCAGCAAGGACCCAAAGGCCGATCCGAGATCCGTAAGGCGCTGCCACCCCGACGACGATCACCGCCAGGCACACCAGTATCAACAGCAGGCGCTTGAAGCGTGTACGTGCGAGAGCTTCATCGGACTTCGCCTTGGTGCGAGCGACGGTCAGTCGCACGGCCGCCGTCCCCAAAAGGGAGGTTACCAACCAAATCAGGGCCACCGCCAGCGTCGGAGCCAGGCCAAGGCCCGACGAAAGCCCCAAGGGAATCGCGATCGAGGAGAGCGTCGCTGCTGCGAGTACTTCGCCGGCCATGCTCCGTTCGAGCCCCTGCATCGCTAGCATGATCAGCCCACCGCCGAGGAGCAGCGGCATGCCGACGGCGTATTGAACCGCCACCGTTGCAAGCAGGAGCCCTGCAACGCCGGCGCAGAAGGCAACGAGCAAGAAGACCAGGAGCGCGCGTTTGGCGCGGTCGCTCTCTTCGCGTTGCATGCGGTTCCCTCGCTGCCCGAACAGTACGAGAAGCGGCTCGTTCGCGAGGAAAACCGCGATGGCGCCGATGGCGAGGAGCCAGGTCGAGGTCGTCGGCGAGCCGCCCAGGAAGACGGTGGCAATAGGAAACAAAAGCTCCGCGTAAGCGCCGTGCTCGCGGGGGATCATCTTGCGTTGTGCCGTGCCCATGTGTTCTTGGAGATAGCACCCGATGCGGCACGATCCATCGCATTTTGCGCATAACCAGAACGCGCTTCGCGCAATAGCTGCGTATTCGGGCATAACTGGGCCCGCGATGTCGTGGTAAACCGGTTGCCACGTGACCGATCGGAGATTCGACGCTATGGAGGCCGTATGTGGACGGCCGTAGTTGCCGGGGCTGCGGCAGGCCTCGCATCGGTTCCGCATTGCACGGCCATGTGCGGACCGCTGGCTGCATACGCGTGCAGTGGGCAGCCCGGTGCATCCGGACAAAGCCGCTACCAGCTCGGACGCTTCATCAGCTACTCGGTGCTCGGCGCCATCGCTGGCACGGTCGGGGGTGCAACGGCGGTAAGCCTTCCACACGCGTGGGGCAGCGCGCTTCTGAGTTGGTCGCTTGCCCTAGGGCTCGGGTTGGCTGCGGTTCGCCTGTGGCGTCGCCCTAACCAACCACTGGTGACCCTCCGAACCCAACGAGAAGACCAGAAGCCATCCGCCATGTCCCGCGCGCTCGGGGGACTGGGCCGCCATCCATTGCTCGTAGGTCTCGGCACCGCTGTGCTTCCCTGTGGGGCGTTGGCGGCGGCGGTGCTGATCGCGGCGTCAACCGGTTCCACCGCACTCGGCTCGCTGAGTATGCTGGCGTTCGCAGTGGTGAGCGGTGTCGGCTTGGTAGCCGCAACATGGGCTTTCGAACGATTTGCCCGACGTCCGAAACCAGGCACCGCGCGCGTCCTCGCAGCCGTCCTCGCGCTCGGCTCGATCCTGTTTGTCATCCGACCGGTTCACGCGCTGCGCACTGGCGACGCCTCGTCGTGCCACGCGGCTACTCACGCACCGACGGGCGACCTCCACGAACACCCGGCGCATCAGCACCACGCCGATTCACCGTGACTGCGCCTCAGTCAGCCGTTCGCGATGATCCTCAGCGGCAAGGCCTGCCGGCGGTGTCTCGTTGCCTTCACTGCGCGCAACCTCTGGTCGGTGACGCCTTTGCGCCGTACTGCTGCCGAGGTTGTCGCGCGGTGCACGGTATCCTCACCAGGGCTGGCCTCACCCGCTACTACGATCTTCGGCGCGGCCCTGGGCTTCCGCCGGCAGACCTGGAGGCCCGACGCATCGATCACAAGTGGCTCGAGCTCATCGAAGAAACGCGTGCCGCCGAAGACGGAGTCACCCGCGTGGAGCTCGACATTCAGGGCATTCACTGCGCCGCGTGCGTGTGGTTGATCGAGGAGCTTTTCCGGCGGCACGGCGGCGCGCGAGCCGGCGTCATGTCGATCAACCCGGCGCTCGGCCGGATTGACCTCCGAGTCGCCCCCGGTTTTCGGCTCGTCGATTGGGTCGACTCCGTCGAGGACGTCGGATACTTGCTGGGTCCCGCGCGAGCGACCGGCGCCAGGCCGTCCGATGATTTACTGTTGCGCGTGGGCATCTGCGCCGCCCTGGCGGGCAACGTGATGTTGTTCGCCGCGGCGATCTACCTCGGCCTGCGCGACGGGCCTGTCTACGATCTACTCAACCAACTCGGCTACGCCGCGGGCACGCTTGCGGTGCTCATCGGTGGCTCGGTGTTCATCGGATCTGCGCTCAAGGCCATCAGGCAGCGGGTCCTTCACCTCGACGTTCCGATCGCGCTGGGCATCGTCCTGGCCTTTGCGGGGTCGACCTACTCCTTCTTCTTCACGTCGGGACACGCGGCGTACATCGATACGCTCACCGTCTTCGTCGCGTTGATGCTGACAGGCCGTTGGCTCCAGCAACGCATGCTCGAACGCAACCGCGCGCAACTGCTCGCGGACGATGGCACAGAGAGCCTATTGACGCGGGAGGTCAGAGACGGCGTCATGCGCATCGTCCCTTGTATCGGCGTGCGCAAGGGAGACCGGCTGCTGGTTGCCCCCGGGGACCTGGTTCCGTTGGAGCTGCGTCTCCTCGATCAGGCAGCAAGTTGCTCTCTTGACTGGATCGACGGTGAAAGCCGGCCACGCCGCTTCGAAGAGGGTGACGCGATTCCCGCCGGCGCGTTCAACGTCGGCGCGAGGGCTTTCTCAGGGACTGCGATGAGCGACTTCGCCGCTTCGTCGCTCGTGGGTCTGCTAGGCCGCGACCCAGCTTCGAGGGGAGACGGCCCGCTGGCCACGCGCTGGTGGTCGCAACTATCACGATACTACGTCATCGGTGTCGTCACCCTCGCCGTAGGTGGGATCAGCTACTGGTGGTTGCAAACTGGGGACCCGCTCCGGGCCATCGAGATCGGTACGGCCGTGTTGGTCGTCACCTGCCCCTGTGCGTTCGGGATCGCAGCGCCTCTCGCTTACGAGCTCGTACTCACGCAGCTGCGGCGCGCGGGTATCTTCGTGCGCGTCGGTGATTTCCTCGACCGTGCGCGGACTATGACGCGCGTCGTGTTCGACAAGACGGGCACGCTCACCACCGGCATGCTCGAAGTCGTCAACCCGGCTGCTCTCGAAACCCTGTCCGATAGCGAGATCACTCTGCTCTACAACATGGTCGCTCGCAGCTCGCACCCCAAGAGCGTGGCGGTGCGACGCGCCCTCGAGGGACACACGGCCGCGCGCTTCGAGGAGCTCGGGGTCGACGAGCAGACGGGTTACGGGATGCACGCAGAGGGGGGCGGGCATCAATACAGGCTGGGCGCGCCTGCCTGGGCCGCATCCGCATCGGTCGCAGACGGGGACGTGGTCTTCTCGGTCGACGGGAAACCCCTCGCCAGCATACGTACCGACGAACAGCTGCGCCCGGACGCACGTGCCGAAATCACCAAGCTCCAAAATGACGGCTACGAGCTCGCCATCCTGAGCGGTGACGCACCGTCGCGGGTCGTGTCGCTGGGCGCGAGCCTGGGCATGCAGCAAAACGTGTGCATGGGCGGCCACGACCCTGAACAAAAGGCGGCGTACGTCCGAGAGCACGACCCGGCACGGACGTTGCTCGTGGGCGATGGCTTGAATGACCAGGTCGCCATGAGAGAGGCTGCCTGCTCGGGAACGCCCGCAGTGAATCGACCGTTCATGGCCTCACGATGTGACTTCTACTTCGTGTCCCCGGGGTTGCACCCGGTGGCGCAAGTTCTGCGTGCTTCTCATATGCTCGCGCTTGTCGTTCGCCGCATCCTTGCGTTCGCGGTCGCGTACAACCTGGTCGCCGTATCGCTCGCCATAGGTGGATTGATGAAGCCATGGGTCGCAGCTGTGCTAATGCCGCTCAGCTCGCTCGTCACGATCGCTTACACCGTGATGGTGCTTTCGCAAAAAGGACTCCAATGGAGATCTTGATCCTACTGATTTTCGTTAGCGTGGTACTGGTGGGTTCGGCAGTGGCGTTCTTCGCGTGGACTGTACGGCAAGGGACTTTCGATCAAGCCGATCGCCTTGCCCTGCTACCACTCGACGACGACAAGCCAATGACCCCTGTGACGGAGAGGGAAGAGGACGAGGATGCAAACTCAGCGGATCGTTTATAACGACAAGGTTGTCCGCCAGTTCTTATGGGCGTCGGTGCTGTTTGGCATCGTCGGCATGCTGGTTGGTATCATCGTTGCGCTCCAGTTGGCGTACTGGCCGGCAAACCTTGCGCCTTACTTGTCGTTTGGACGTTTGAGGCCCTTGCACACCAACGCGCTGATCTTCGCGTTCGTCGGCAACATGCTCTTCTCGGGCATCTATTATTCGACCCAACGGCTGGTAAAGGCCCGGCTCGCTTCCGATCTTCTGTCTGCGACGCATTTCTGGGGTTGGCAGCTCATCATCGTCGCCGCCGCTGTCACGCTGCCGCTCGGCATTAGTACGGCGAAGGAATACGCCGAGCTCGAGTGGCCGATCGACATCGCCATCGCGGTCATCTGGGTCGTCTTTGCGATCAACTTCTTCTGGACGCTCGGCAAGCGTAGGGAGAAGCACCTTTATGTCGCGATATGGTTCTACATCGCGACGATTATCACGATTGCGGTTCTGCACATCGTCAACAGCTTCGAGCTCCCAGTGAGCGCGTGGAAGAGCTATTCGGTGTTCGCGGGCGTCCAGGACGCGATGGTGCAGTGGTGGTACGGCCACAACGCGGTCGCCTTCTTCCTGACGACGCCGATTCTCGGCATCATGTACTACTTCCTTCCCAAGGCAGCCGATCGGCCGGTCTTCTCCTACCGCTTGTCGATCGTTCACTTCTGGGGGCTGGTCTTCCTCTACATCTGGGCCGGTCCGCACCACTTGCTGTACACCGCTCTGCCCGACTGGGCGCAAAGCCTCGGGATGGTCTTCAGCTTGATGCTCTGGGCGCCCAGCTGGGGCGGTATGCTCAACGGCCTGCTCACACTACGCGGCGCCTGGGACAAGGTTCGCACCGACCCGGTTCTGAAGTTCCTGGCGGCAGGCGTGACCTTCTACGGCATGAGCACCTTCGAGGGTCCGCTCCTCAGTATCAAGGCCGTCAGCGGACTCGCTCACTACACCGACTGGATCATCGCGCACGTCCATGGTGGCACCCTCGGTTGGAACGGTCTCATGGCCGCCGGCATGTTCTACTGGCTCGTTCCGCGGCTTTACGGCACCAAGCTCCACTCGCGCGGCGCCGCCAACTTCCATTTCTGGATCGCAACCGTCGGCATCCTGCTGTACGTCATTTCGATGTGGGTCGCAGGCATCACCCAAGGGTTGATGTGGCGCGCGATGAACGAAACAGGCGGCCTTCTCTATCCGAATTTCGTCGAGACCCTCATCGCGATTCGCCCGATGTACTGGGCCCGCCTCGTCGGTGGTTCCCTCTACTTCATCGGCTTCATCATCATGACCTGGAACCTCATCAAAACCGCCCAAGCGGGCTCCGCCGTCGATGGCGAGATCGAGGTTCCAGTGCTGACTGAGCCACGGGACAAGACCGTCCCCTGGCCCAAGCTGGTTTTCGGTCAGCCGATCATGGCCTCCGTCATCGTGATGGCCCTTTTGTTCGCCATGGTCCTCTTCGACGGTTTGATGAGCACGGTTCTGGCTCTCGCTGCGGTGATGTGGATCGTCGCGGCCATCGCGATTTCCATCCGGGATCGAAACTCCGAGAAGATTCCATGGCACCGCGCCATCGAAGGCCGGGCCGGGGTCTTCACGGTAATCGTCACTCTGGCGATCCTCGTCGGAGGCATCATCGAGATCATCCCCCTGGTCATCTCGGTTCCGGAAACGATCCGCACCACCAAGAACGTGCCCTACACTCCCCTCGAGTTGGAAGGCCGTGACGTCTACGTCCGCGAGGGTTGCTACACCTGCCACTCACAAATGATTCGACCGTTCACCTGGGAGACCGCGCGCTACGGCGAGGTATCGACGCTCGACGACTCGATCTTCGATCATCCGTTCCAGTGGGGCTCGCGCCGTATTGGTCCGGACCTGGCACGCGTCGGCGGCAAGTACGCGGACGTATGGCACTACAAGCACATGACCGATCCACGTGAAATCTCACCGGGCTCGAACATGCCGCCGTACGACCACCTTTCGCAAGAGGCGTTGGACTTCTCCAAAACCGCAAACAAGTTGAGGGTGATGCGCAACGTGGGCGTCCCCTACAAGCCTGATCAGATCCAAACCGCCGAGGAGGTTGCTCGGTCCAACGCGGCCACAATCGCCGCGGGTCTCGCGGAAAATGCGGGCGTCGCTATCTGCGAGGAGCCGAGCGCAGACTGCGAGCTCTTGGTCAACAGCCGAATGGTCGCGCTGATCGCGTACCTGCAACGCCTGGGCCGCGTGCCCGCTGACAAGCCGATCGCGGCAGCCGACACGAAGGAGGTGGCACCATGAGACGATTTGCAGCCGAATTCTTCGCACAGAGCCCAGTGCTTCTCTTGCCGGTCATCACGCTGGTCCTGTTCTTCATCGTGTTCCTGGCTGTGATCGTTCACGTGATGCGCATGAAGAAATCCGAAGCGGATGCATACGCGCACCTTCCGCTCGAGGACGAAATGGAGGTGCCCCATGAATGATGAGGTCAAGCGCACCGACGAAATCCAGGGCGAGATCCTCCACGTTTACGACGACATCGAGGAAGCCGACAACAACCTTCCGGTCTGGTGGCTGCTCACGTTTTACGCAGCGATCGCCTTTGGGCTAGTGTACTGGTTCTACTATCACGAGTACGGGATAGGGAAGCTGCCGCCGCAGATACATGCTGAAGCTATCGCTGCTGCGGAGGCCGAGCGAAGCATCGTCACCGACGAATCGCTCGATGCGTTGGCACTCGACGAGAGTGCCGTGGAAGCAGGACAAGAGATCTTCATGGCGCAGTGCTTTGCTTGTCACGACGCGCAGGGCCAAGGCCGCGAGGGTCTCGGACCGAACCTGACGGACAAGTATTGGGTACACGGCGGCGCGCCGATCGACATCCACGCGACGGTCACCGACGGTGTGGCAGCCAAGGGCATGCCTCCTTGGGCGCCCATCCTCGGAGAAACCGGCGTCAATCAGGTCATCGCCTACGTTCTGACGATTCGGAACACCGACGTTCCAGGCAAGGGGCCCGAAGGCGAGATCTGGGAGCCCGGAGGGGTAGTGGCGGATGACGACGCCAGCCCTAAAGACACCGACGAACCATGACCACCAGACTGCCGGTCGTCGAAGAACCGGCGAGTTCCCTTCGTTCGGACGGCAGCCGCAACTACGTGCACCCGGCCGATGTCGCGGGCCGCTTCACGCGGCTCCGGTACATCATCTTCACGGTCCTGATCGCGGTCTACGTCGTCTTGCCGTTCGTGAAGGTCGGCGGGCATCCGGCAGTCTTCATCGATATCGTGAATCGCCGCTTCTATCTGTTTGGCGCCGTGTTCAACGCTCAGGACTTTTGGCTCGTCTTCTTCCTGCTCAGCGGCGTCGGCCTCACGCTGCTGACCATCACCGCGATCAAGGGCCGCCTGTGGTGCGGGTACGCGTGCCCGCATACCGTCTTTCTCGAAGGCGTCTTCCGGCGGGTCGAGCGACTGATTGAGGGTCCTAGAGCGCAACGCCTGAGGCGCAACGCCGCCGGCCTCAGCTTCGACAAGCTCTGGCGCAAGCTGCTCAAGCACGGGATCTACATCGTGCTCGCGCTCCTGCTCTCGCACGTGTTCATCAGTTATTTCGTGTCGCTCCCCTCGGTCGTCGATATGGTCCAGCGGAGCCCGGCCGCTCACCCGACAGCGTTCACCTGGGTCATCGTGATGTCGGGCATCCTCTACTTCAACTTCAGCTGGTTCCGCGAACAGCTTTGCTTGATCATCTGCCCCTATGGCCGCCTGCAATCCGTGATGACCGACCGCGACACCATGGTAATCGGCTACGACTGGAACCGCGGTGAGCCCCGAGGCAAGGCCAGCAACCCCGAAAACGGAGACTGCGTCGATTGCAAACGCTGCATCGTCGTCTGCCCTACGGGCATCGACATCCGCAACGGTCTTCAAATGGAGTGCGTCGGCTGTGCGGCATGCGTCGACGCCTGTGACGAGATCATGGAAAAAGTCGGGACGTCACAAGGCTTGATCCGCTACGACTCGCTCAACGGCCTGGAAGGCAAGCCCAAGCACCTCGGGAGGCCGCGCCTCTTTTTCTACGGGGGGATCGCGACGCTTTGGCTCATCGGGTCGGTCTTTGCCTTCGCGCAAAGCTCGGCGTTTGAAGCCAACGTCCTGCGGCACGAAGGCGCGCCTTTCTTCGTCGCCGAGGGCCAGGTCCGCAACTCCCTGCGGATCCATCTCGTCAACAAGACGGGCCAAAAGCAAACTTTTCTCATCGAGACAGAATCCGAGAGCGGCATCGAGTACATCATCCCGCAGAAGCGCATCGCGCTCGAGTCCCTCGGAAGCACCTATCTGCCGATCCTCGCCATCCTCCCGGCCGACGAGATGCGCCCAGGCTTGAAGGTCCAGGTCACTATCTCCATGGAAGGGCGCGACGACAGCAAGGCCAGTCGCCTGGTCGAAGCGCCGTTCGTCGGCCCGATTCGCTAGGGCACCGACATCACGATTGCACCGCTCCTGTGCACGAGCTCGTGAGACACGCTTCCGAGGACGGTTCGGGCGACCGCACCCTTCCCCGTCGTGCCGCAGAGAATCAAGGGGCGCGTCGATCTCGCGAGCTAGCGCAACGACCGTGTCCGCCGGATGGCCGCGCAGCGCATGGCATTGCATCGAGAGGTCGTCTGTCTTGATGGTCCCGCAGGTCCGCATCTCGAGCAGCTGACGCAGATCTTCGATTTCCTTGCTTGCCGCGGCCGGATCGGACTCTTGAGAGTCGAGCACCGTAACGACGTGAACGTCGGCCTTCAACTGCCGCCCCATGAACACCGCTAGCTCGAACGCCCGCCGTGCGGGGTCCGAAAAATCATACGCCACAATCAAACGCGGAATCAGCGACATGGCCTAGTCTCCATCTTTCGGCTTGTTGTCACATCGGCCGCGCACCACCAATACGGGACACGGCGCATGGCGTACGACTCGCTCGGCCACACTGCCGAGGAAGGCCCGGGAGAGCCCGCTTCGGCCATGGGAGCCGAGGATGAGGAGGTCGGCGCCCTCATCTTCGGCCATCTCGACCAGGGCCCGGCCCGGGGACGGGTGCTGAATCACGCTGAGCTCCACTTCTGGAACGCCCTTGAGAAGCTCTGCGGTCTTGCCAGTGAGAGTCTCGCGAATCGCGTCTTCGATCTCGACGCGAACGCTGCGCTCGAGGAGGTCGGGGCGCGACCACACGACAGGCGGGACGTTCGGCGTTGGGTCGAACACGTGAGTAACGAGCACGCGAGCCTTGAACATCTTGGCGTAAAGTGCCGCGGCCCGGAGCGCCTCGTCCGAGATGTCGGAGAAGTCTGTGCCGACGAGAATCGTTTGTGGTTGGTCCATGATTGCACCCCTACGCATCAAACTTCGTGCCAGGCGACTGACACGGTTTTTGGGCCCTAAGCATAGCGAAGAAGGCGCAGGTTCTGCGAAAGATTCTGACACGGCGCAGAACTTGCGTGCACGTCAAAGCGAAATGCTGCTAAACCCCTGGCGCAGTCCTTGCAGCATACTGAACCATGAACGACCAACCGTTGATGCCCTCTGAGGTTCGACAAAAGGTGCTGAGCCAGCACCGGGAAATCGAGCAGATGCTCTCGGAGCTCGAGACGGGCGTCGCCCAGCTTGGTACGGGGGCCGTGGATGCCGGACAGGTCAAACGCGCGGCGTACGCCCTGCGCGGCATTCTGGAGCTGCACATGAAGTTCGAAGAAGCTCACTTGGCGCCCGCCATCGAAGAGGCCGACGGCTTCGGCCCCGAGCGCGTCCGGCACCTGTACTCCGAGCATGCCGACCAGCGCAAACAGCTCGATGCGCTAGTGGATGCGATTCGGGAGGCGGGCTCGCCCGACGACCTCGCCTCGGGCGTGGCCAAGCTCGCCGCCATGCTGCGAGTCGACATTGAAGAAGAGGAGCGCGAATACGTGACCGACAGTCTCCTTCGCGACAGCATCATCCCAAGCGACACCTTCGGCGGCTAGGTCGCCGCCCGCATAGAGACAGAGGACCCCACATGCAGATCAATCAAATCCTCGTACCCACAGATTTTTCAGAGAACGCTCAACACGCAGTGAGCTACGCGGTCGAGCTGGCCAAGCAATGCTCCGCGAAGCTCCACCTCCTTCACACCCCGGTGGTTCCGACCTACCTGCTCATGGACCTGTCGTATAGCCCAGGCCCGGAGGCCGTGACTCGCATCCTCAACGAGGCGCAGGATGCCATCGACGAGCAGGGCAAAATCGTGGGGGCCGCCCGGGTGGAGCACTTCACGGCCATTCGAGAGGGAACGGTCCACGAGGTAATTCGGGACTACGCCAAAGAGCACGACGTCGACCTCGTCATCATGGGCACGCACGGCCGCACCGGTATCTCGAAACTGATGTACGGCAGCGTGACGGAGCGGGTCATCAAGACAGTCCACACACCCATAGTCGTCGTCCCGCCCGAGGGCGGTGTGATGCCGAGCTCGATCGTGATTTCGTTCGACTTCTCGGCTCCGTCCAGGCGCGCTGCGGAGGTGGCTCGGGCGATCCACGGTGTCTTCCACGGTCCGCTGCACCTGGTGCACTGCTACCTAGACGTCTGGGGCGAGTACACGGACCGCGGCGCCGTGGTCGGAGAAGCCGCAGAGAAGCGTCGTGAGGCGCTACGCCTCGGGCTCGACGAAATGCTTCAAACCGAAGCGAAGGAGCTTTTCTCGATCGACGCACAAGCGATCCAGACGCACCTAGTCACGGGAGACCCGACCGAGGGTATCCTCCGGGTCGCTGATGACGTCGGCGCGACGCTGATCTGCGCCGGCACCACGGGCAAGAGCGGCATCGAGCGCCTCCTCATCGGAAGCGTCGCTAGGCGGCTCCTTCAAGACGCCAAGGTGCCCCTGCTTCTCACCCACGACGATAGCTGAAAGCGCCGTGTCTTGAACGAGCGCTCGGACAGTGCATAACAGGAGCGTCATGGTCGAGCGGGTCATCGTAGTGGGGCTAGCGATCGCGCTGTTCGGCGGTTGCGACTGCGAGCCGAAGGGCCCACCTCAGGAGGAGGCGACGCCCGAGGGCTTTCAAGCCGTCATGAGAGACCACGCCGCGCTCTCGGTCGTGGCACGAAATGCTCTGATTCGGGGCGACCTCCCCCTCGCGCGGCAAGCGATGCGCAAGCTGGGCTTTTTCATGGAGCACGTCCCCTTCCCCAAACAAGGCAAGGAGTACGCGCGCATCACCCGGGAGCTCGCGGGCCAAGTGCGCGAAGCGGGCGACCTCGAAGAGGCATGCATGGCGTTTGCGCGGCTCTCGTACGCATGCGGGCAATGCCACCACGCCCTCGACCGTGGACCCCCAATGAAGCTCGACCCAACACCGGAAGGCCAAGACCTGACCATGCACATGCGACGGCACTATTGGGCGATCGAGCGGATGTGGGAGGCGCTATTGAGTGACTCGCCGGAGACCTTCCAAATGGCAGCCAGGATGCTCGCCGAGGCACCGCTGCACGGGTCACATGAACCCGACAGGGAGAGCCACGCGGGCGCCACACGTCTCGGTTACGAGGTTCACGACCTTGCGTTCGCCGCCGCAGTCGAGGGCAAAGCACGTGAAGATGAATACGTGCCGAGGCCGGGGGAGCCGGTCGAGGACAAACCGACCACACGAGGACAGGCGGAGATCTTCGGGCGCCTTCTATCGGCGTGCAACCAGTGCCATACGCTGGTCGACGTGAAACCGAATCTAACGCCCAAGGAGCGCAGAAGGGCAACGCCGTGAGCGGCCTACCCCACGCCCTGCTCCTTGGCGCTTGTCTTGTCGCGTGTCTTGTCGCGCTCGTGAGCAGTTGCGCGAGTGGCCGGGTACGCGGTGGGCAGGGCACCGAAATGCAACAAGCGCAAGAGTACCAGCCCAGTACAAAGGTGAATCCCCCCCAGGGCAATATCGACCGAACATCAGGACCGCTCGACCTGCCCACACCGCCCCCGGTACTCGAAATCGATCTCGAACGCCGTCGCCAACCAGTCGGACCCGGGCTCGAGCCTGAGCCGGAACCCGAACCGGGCCACCACCCAGAACAGCCACAATGAGATGTCCAAGCTCTGCTCTGCCGACGAAGCGGTCAACCACATCAACTCCAACCAACGCGTGTTCGTGCATGGAGGCGCCGCAACTCCCACCGGGCTGTTGGACGCCCTGGTCCGAGAAGCGAGCCGGCTTCGCGACGTCGAGCTAATCCACCTGCACACATCGGGGGAAGCGACCTACGCCAAGCCGGAATACGCACGCTCGTTTCGCGTGGCGAATCTGTTTGTCGGCCACAACATTCGCCGCTACGTCGACGGGGCCCGAGTCGACTACCTTCCCTGCTTTCTCTCCGAGATTCCCCAGTTGTTCCGTTCGGGACGGCGCGCGCTCGACGTCGCGCTCGTTCAGGTGTCGCCGCCCGACAAGCACGGGTATTGCAGCCTCGGCGTGTCGGTCGACGTGGCCCGAGCGGCAGTGGACTCCGCAAAGATCGTGATCGCCCAGGTCAATCGTCACATGCCGCGGGTCCATGGCGACGGCTTCGTACACATCGACCAACTCGATTGGCTAGTCGAGCACGACGAGCCCCTCCCGGAGTTCCCCGCCCCGCGCCCCGGCGAGGCGGAGCAGGCGATTGGACATCATACGGCCGCGCTCGTGGAGGACGGGGCTACCCTTCAAATGGGCATTGGGGCGGTCCCCGACGCGGTCCTGGCCGCACTCAAGGGCCATCGTCACCTGGGTGTTCACACCGAGATGTGGTCCGACGGGTTGCTGCCTCTGCTCGAGTGCGGAGCCGTCGACAACAGCCGCAAAATAGTACACCCAGGCCGGACCGTGTCCGGCTTCGTCATGGGCACGCGTCGCGTGTATGACTACGTCGACGACAACCCGACTGTCGTCCAGTACGATATCGGGTACGTGAACCGGGTCGCGGTCATCAACCGGAACCCCAAGGTCACCGCGATCAACTCTGCGGTCGAAGTAGACCTCACCGGGCAGGTTTGCGCCGATTCCATCGGCCATCGCGTCATCTCCGGGGTCGGCGGACAAATGGATTTCATTCGTGGCGCGATGACCTCGGAGGGAGGCAAACCGATCATCGCGCTGACCAGTCGCACCCGAAAAGGTACCCCACGAATCGTGCCCACGCTGCGCCCGGGCGCCGGCGTCGTCACGACGCGAGCACACGTTCGCTTCATCATCACCGAGAATGGCGCCGTCGACCTCTATGGAAGAACACTCAACGAGCGCGCTCAATTGCTGATCTCGATTGCGCACCCCGACGACCAAGAAGCCCTCGAGCGCGCATGGTTCAACGAACGCGTCTAGAGTCAGCGCGCATTGTTTGCGCAACGGCCCCCCATGCCCGCATATGTTGCGTCCGAACGATGATATTGTGGACGAGTTGTGACGGAACGACGTCGGTATCGATGTCAGACTTTGGCACGCCTCCTGCTTGAAGGGGACGTTCAACCCAACCTCGAATTGGGCCCAAGGGGGTGTACTGTGATTCTGCCGAGTTGGTTTCCGTCCCGTTCCGAGAGCGCATCCGGGGTGCGCCTTCTCACGAGAGCGCCGGGAAGTGAAGAAGACAGCGCCGCCGTGTCGACCGTGTCGACTGGGCCTGACGCTGAGTGGTTGACCAGCAACGCAGGCGGATCGTTTGCAATGGGGACCATCGATCGTCGCCCTCGCCGCAAGTACCACGGTCTTCTCACCGTCCGTGAGCCGGGCATCGGCGAACCACTCAACATGGTCGCCGAGGTAGAGGAGTGGTTCGAGGTAGGTGACGAGACGATCGCCCTACACAGCTACAATTGGGGCAACGCAATCGAGCCAAACGGCGTCGATTACCTTACCCGCTTCGAGCCGCTACCCCGTTGGACCTACCAGCTCTTCGGGCTCACGGTAACTCGCGAGCTTTGGCTCGAGGATCACGCCGACGCGGTCTGGGTTCGGTACTCGATCGAGGGGCTGACCAAGCCCGTCCACTTGAGGCTCCGTCCGCTGATCCGATGCCGTCCGATTCACGAGCTGACGTTCGCCAACCCCTTCATGAACGGAGAAATCGACATCGAGGACCGCGAATCGCTTCGCGTGCTCATGCACCCTTACAAAGACGTTCCGCCACTGATCACGAGCCTGCATGGCGCTTCGGGCACATTCCGTGCGGACGGCCACTGGTACGAGGGGGTTCACTACGAATGGGAACGTGAGCGCGGCTACGACGACGCGGAGGACCTCTTCACACCTGGTGAGTTTCGCATCACCCTCGAGCACGACGGCGCCTTCTGCATCCGGCTAGGAACGACGCCAGCCGCCAGCCACGGTCCCCAAGTGCTCAGCTCGGTGCTCAGCTCACGCCGGTCCTTCGTAAAGGAGCTCGACGACGCGGCCGATGCCTATTTGGTCGAGCTCGGAGGCAAGCGCACCGGCGTCATCGCCGGGTATCCCTGGTTTGGCGAATGGGCGCGGGATGCCTTGATCGCCCTGCCCGGCCTCTGTTTGGCCCGGGACGAAGTCGACAAGGCACTCGGGATTCTCGAATCGCTGGCAAGCCGCCTCGAAAACGGCTTGGTCCCCAATATCCCGCGAAGCGGCGACGTGCCGTCGAACGCCGAGTCGCTCGACGCCTCGCTTCTTTTCATCCGAGCGACCGCGCTCACCGCAAAACGGACGCGAAGCCGCCGTATCACCACTCTCCAAGAGGCGTGCCTCGACCTGATCGACCGAATCGGAGACGGGGCGGACCCGCGCGTGCATGTCGATGCGCAGGGTTTCCTATTCGTCGATCATGGACCTTGGGCGCTGACCTGGATGGACGCGCTCGTCGACGGTTGGCCGGTGACCCCCCGTCAGGGCTATGCCGTCGACCTCAACGCCCTCTGGCTGTCCGGGCTGGGGAACGCTCTTCGATGGGCAAAGAAGCTTCGGCCGGAGTTCGTCGAAAAGTGGCGCGAAACGGCGAAGAAACTATCCGACCATTTCGAGGAAAAGTTCTGGCTCCAAGATCAGGGCTTCTTGACCGACACGCACGATGGACACCACCCCGACGGACAACTGCGACCCAATCAGCTGTGGGCTCTCATGCTACCCGGCGTACCGATCGGCAGGGCCCACAGGAAGCAGGCGCTCGCGGCAGTGCGCGACAAGCTCCTCACCCCGGTGGGTTTGCGGACGCTCTCGCCCGACGACCCGGCGTACCAAGGGTTCTACCGCGGCGGACAGGCCGAACGGGATCGGGCCTATCATCAGGGAACGGTCTGGCCGTGGCTTCTCGGGCTCTATGCCGATGCCGTGGAGGCTATCGAGGGTCCCGATGCAGCAACGGAAGAAATGATGCCGGTACTCGCAGCCCTTTGCGCGCACTTCCGAACGGAAGGCTGCATCGGGCAGATCGGTGAAGTATTTGACGGGGACGCGCCCCACCGTCCCGGAGGCGCGCCCGCGCAAGCGTGGAGCGTTTCGGAGGTGCTCAGGGTCGCGAAGATGGCGGGCCCATGAGAGTCCTGATGCTCGGCTGGGAGTATCCTCCCCATATCAGCGGCGGGCTCGGGACAGCCTGCGAAGGGCTGACGACCGCCCTGGCGCGCCGAGGCATCGAGATCGACTTCCTCCTGCCGAAGCTGTACGGCGAGGAGGACGCGCCACACATGCACCTGCTGGGGGCGGCCTCCGCAGCGCCGACGGCTCAGATTCCGGTGCAGGCCCCCGATCCGCTTGCCGCATTGCTTGAAGCGGAGCCGGCGCTTGCCACCGACCCCATCCTCACGGCCACAGCCGAGGCCGTTCATGCGCAGGCCGCCGAGCCCGGCGTCCGGATGCTGCACGTGCCGGCGATGCTCAAACCCTATTTGGACCAGGCGACCTACCGGGAGCTCATCACGAGCGGTGCGCTCCAACAAGGCGCAGCTGCCGACCTTGCCAGCTCGCAGATCGCCCATCCGCTTCCTGAACCGCCCAACGAGGTCACGCGGCTCGAACACGTCCACATTCCCGGAGACGAGCTGCCGTTCGCCGAAGAGGCGGAAACCGGAGCGCACTACGGCGAGGACCTTTTTTCTGAAGTGGCCCGGTACGCGATGTCGGCGACTCGCCGGGTCCACAAACGAAAATACGACTTGGTGCATGCGCACGATTGGATGACTTTCCCCGCCGGGATCGAGATCGCCCGTCGCGCAGGCGCGCCGCTCCTGGTCCACGTTCACAGCCTCGAGTACGACCGGGCCGGCCATGGGGCGGATCGGGACATCGTTGCAGTCGAGCATCAGGGGCTCGAAAGTGCGGCGCGCATCATCGCGGTCAGCTACTACACGCGCGGACTGATCAACCGCGTTCACGATACGCCTCTCGACAAGATCTCGGTCGTGCACAACGGCGTGTACGCGCGCGAAACGGTCGAGGCATACACGGAGCAGCGCACGTCCACTGGGCCGGTCGTCCTTTTCCTGGGCCGAATCACTTTCCAAAAGGGGCCGGAATACTTCGTGCAAGCCGCCGCGCGAGTCCTCGAGCACGTGCCCGACACGGTGTTCATGATGGCGGGGTCCGGCGACATGCTTCCACGCATGAAGGCCTTGGTGGAAGACCTGGGCATCGCCGAATCATTCCGCTTTCCTGGTTTCCTGCGCGGGGCGGAGGTCGAGCGGGCCTTTTCGACGGCCGACGTCTACGTCATGCCGTCAGTCTCGGAGCCCTTTGGCATCGCTCCCCTGGAGGCGATGAGCTACGATCGGCCAGTCATCGTGTCGAAGCAATCCGGCGTCTCGGAGGTCCTTCGCAATGCGCTCAAGGTCGACTTCTGGGATGTCGACAAGATCGCGAGCCAAATCGTGGCGCTCTTGGAGCTCCCCGAGCTCAGGCGGGTCATCGTCGAGCGCGCTCGCGAAGAGATCCGGCACATCCACTGGGACGCCGCTGCAGAAAAACTCATTCCGATCTATGAGTCGGTGCTACGTAGTTGAGGTGAATCATGCCTTCGGTCTGTTTCTATTTTGAGGTACACCAGCCGTATCGACTGAAGCCATACGGCGCGCTTCAGGTCGGTCGCGACCACGAATACTTCGACGAGAAGCTCAACGCCGAAGTCCTGCGCAAGGTGGCCAACAAGTGCTACCTGCCAGCCAACGAGTCGATGCTGCGGCTCATCGAACGCACCGACGGGCGCTTTTGCATCTCCTACGCGGTGACCGGTGTAGCGATCGAGCAGATGAAACTCTACGCGCCCGAGGTGCTCGATAGCTTCGTGCGGCTTGCGAAGACCGGCGCCGTCGAGTTCGTCGCGGAGACGTACTACCACAGCCTAGCCGCCCTCTACGACAAGGACGAATACCGCGAACAAATCGACCTCGAGATGAAGCTCATCAAGAAAGAGTTCGGACAAACCCCGCGCGTGTTCCGTAATACCGAGCTCATCTACAATGACGAGATCGGGCAGTTCATCTCGGACCTCGGGTTCGAGGCGATGCTCATCGAGGGCGCGGACGATATCCTCGACTGGCGAAGCCCGAACTTCGTGTATCGCGTGGCCGACCGCGACACGAAGCTACTCACCAAGAACTACAAGCTGTCCGACGACATCGCATTCCGATTCTCGAACCAGGCCTGGAACGAATATCCCCTCACCGCAGACAAGTTCGCCAGGTGGATCCACGGGCACAGCGGCGCGGGCGACGTGATCAACCTCTTCATGGACTATGAGACCTTCGGCGAACACCAGTGGAGGGAAACCGGGATCTTCGACTTCCTCGAGCACCTTCCGGACCTCCTTTTCACGCACCCGGACTGGGACATACTCACCCCGAGTCAGGTCATCGACCGGTATCCGGTCCTCGGAGAGCTCTCGTTCCACCGAACGGTATCGTGGGCCGACGAGGCGCGGGACATCAGCGCGTGGCGCGGCAACGCCATGCAGCAACGGGCCTTGACGGAGATCTACGCTCTGGGCCCGGCGATCCGGAAGCGCAATAATTCTCACTTACTCGCGCTTTGGCGGCGCCTGCAGACCTCCGACCATTTCTATTACATGGCTACGAAATCCGCTTCTGACGCTGAGGTGCACGACTATTTTAGTCCCTACGAGGGGCCCTACGACGCGTTCATCCACTATATGAACGTCATGAAGGACTTGAACCTGTCGGTGCTGGCCCCCGTGGAGAAGCAGATTCGTCTATGAGCAAGTCGGTATTTTTCGAGATCTCTTGGGAGGTCTGCAACATGGTCGGCGGTATCCACACCGTCTTGGCGAGCCGCGTAGGGGAGGTGCAGAAACGCCACGGCGAAGACGGATACATCACGATCGGACCCGACGTTCCACGAAGCGAGGGCGTCGCGCCGGAGTTCCGAGCCGACATCTGGGATCCGGAGCTTGCTGAGTCGCTCGAGGACCACGAGGTGAGCGTGTTGATGGGGCGATGGTTGGTTCCCGGCGAGCCACGGTGCCTACTCATCAACCAGTCCCGCCTGTACGAGCGCAAGGACGAAATCCTCGGCCGATATTGGGAGGACTACGGGCTCGATTCCTTGTTTGGGGCGTGGGACTACTACGACCCGGTCTTGTTCGCGCATGGCGCCGGCATGATCATCGAGCACATCCGCAACCGCTTCCTGCTGCCGGCTCGGCTGAGCGCCATCGTCCAGGCCCACGAGTGGATGTCGGCTGGCGCAATCCTCCACTTGCAGACGGCCGCTCCCGAGATCGGGACTGTGTTCACGACGCACGCCACGATGCTCGGCCGTTCGCTTGCGGGTAGGCGTGCCGACCCCAATTTCTACCAATCGCTTCCCAGCATCGACCCCGAGGTGGCAGCCAAGGAGCTGAGCGTCTCGTCGAAGCACTCGATGGAAACCGTCGCGGCTCGGGAAGCCGACGTGTTTACGACGGTCAGTGAGATTACCGCGCTCGAATGCGAGCATCTTCTTGGTCGGCGGCCCGACGTGATCCTACCGAATGGTTTTGGTGCGAGGCCGGTCTCGCCCGACCAGCAGCAACGCGCCCGCGAGGAGCTCTTCAAGCTTGCCGAGCTCACCACCGGTGACCAGTACGATCGAGAAAACACGCTGATCTTCGCGCTCGCCGGACGCTACGAGTACATCAACAAGGGCGTAGACGTTTACCTCGATGCCGCCGCTGACCTAGCCGGGGAACTGAAGTCACGCCACGGCAAACGCGTGATCGTCTACGCGATGCTGCCGGCCGGGCACGCCGAGCCCAAACGTCAACTTTGGGATCGAGCCCACGGCGCCTCGGCAGGAGCCCCGTTGCGGTGCACTCACGACCTCGTCGACGAGGCCAATGACCCGATCACGAATCAGCTGAATGCGCTTGGCATCGACAATCGTCCGGGCGCACCCGTCCACGTAGTGCACGTCCCGATCTATCTGGATGGAACCGACCCACTGATCCGCCACAAATACTGGGACCTGCTTCCCGGAGCCGACCTTGGTGTCTTCCCTTCGTTCTACGAGCCCTGGGGATACACACCGCTCGAAGCAGTGGCGTTTGGGGTGCCTGCGATCACGACCGACCGCGCTGGGTTCGGCCGTTGGGTTGCGGCGCAGGGCGATCGAAAGCGCACCGGCGTTAGGGTGCTGAAGCGCGAAGGTGTACCTGTGGACGAGGTCGAAGCTTCGCTCAAGGCGGCCCTGCTCGACTTCGTCGACCTTTCCCCGGCGGACAAGGAGTCGCTCCGAGAAGCTTCGCTCAGAACTGCGGCATTGACCGATTGGTCCAACTTCATGGAGCACTACGAAGACGCACATGAGCGCGCGCTAGCGGCGGGCGCAGCGCGGCGGAAAGAGCTGCCCATGGAGCGCTTGAGCGTGCCCTCCATGCCCGCGGTGTCATCGGACACCTCGGGGGTCTTTGGGCTGTTCGTGAAGCCTCCCGCGAAGGACGGAGAAGAGGCCGCTCCGTACAAACGGACGTTCATGGTGACGAATGCTCTTCCCGAAGAGCTACTGCCACTGCAGGAGATCGCATCCAACCTCTGGTGGCGATGGCATCCCGAAGTGGCCTCTCTGTTCAAGCGAATCGACCCGAGCCTCTGGTTCAAGCTCGAAGAGAATCCGCACGCGCTCCTCGATCAGGTCAAGCCCGATCGGCTCCTCGACTTGGCGATGGACGAGCAGTACGTCGGAGACGTCGCGCGGCTCCATCGAGAGATGCTCGAGTCAACGGAAATGCAGGACCCCCGCATAGCGTACTTCTGCATGGAGTTCGGGATTGCCGGATTCTTGAAGCTCTACTCGGGCGGTCTCGGAATCCTTGCTGGCGATCATCTCAAAGCAGCGAGCGACTTGAACCTGCCCCTGTGCGCGGTGGGGCTCGCTTACCACGATGGCTATTTTCATCAGATCATCGATCGTGAAGGCCGCCAAGAGGACCTCGGCGACACGAACGACTTCGAAAGCCCCCCATTCGAACCGGTGATGGTGGGGCAGTACGCGCCGCTACGGATGACCGTGCCGCTGCCGACCGGCCCTGTGCAGGTGCGGGCGTGGCAACTCAAGGTCGGCCGCGTCCCGCTGTTCCTGCTCGACACCAACGTGCCAGAAAACCGACCTGAGGACCGCGCGATCACCAATCGCTTGTATGGTGGCGACCCAGCTCATCGTCTGCGGCAGGAAATGATCCTGGGCCTCGGAGGCTATCAACTGCTGACCGAGCTCGATATCGACCCCGATGTGTTCCACATGAATGAGGGCCACAGCGCCTTCCTTCTCATCGCGCGGGCGGCCCACCTGATTCAGCGGCACGGCCTCAGGTCGCAGGAGGCGTTCGAGTACATCCGAAACACGACCGTGTTCACGACTCACACACCGGTGCCCGCAGGGCATGACCACTTTCCCGAGGAGATGGTGCGCCCGTACTTGGCGCGCTTCGAGCACCTGCTTCGAATGGACGGGCCCCGCTTGATGGCGATGGGCTACACGCCAGACGATGCGCAAAACAAGTTCGGGACGACCGCGCTCGCCGTGAGAAACGCGGGCCGAATCAACGGCGTCAGCGCCAAGCATGGCCAAGTGGCGCGGGAAATGTTCCTACAGTTCTATCCCGAGTTCGACTCTGCGGACGACGTGCCGTGTACGAGCATCACCAACGGCGTGCACGTCGCGACGTGGCTCGCGCCGCGCTGGCAACGGTTGATGGAGCGGGAGATGGGGCACGGCTGGCGAGACCAGATCGAAGACCCTTACCGCTGGGAGTGGTTGCGCGAGCACGATCCGGCCGAAATCTGGTCGATCCATCGCGAGCTGCGCGCGGACTACGTCAAGTGGCTCAAAGACCACCTGACCGAGACATGGACGCGGAGGCGCGAAGACCTCTCGTTGCTCCGAGACATCCTCGCCCGGCTCGACGAGGATAGCCTCTTCATCGGTTTTGCTCGGAGGTTCGCCCCATACAAGCGCGCCGACTTACTCTTGAGCGAACCCGAACGGCTGGCCAAGCTGCTCAACGGCAACCCGGGCGCGACGATCATCTACGCCGGCAAGGCGCATCCGGCCGACGGCCACGGCCAGGCACTGCTGCAACGGGTCTATCAAGCCACGAAACATCCCGACCTCGCAGGTCGCGTGATCTTCATGGAGAACTACTCGATCGACGAGGCTCGCCGAATGGAAGCCGGATGCGACATCTGGCTGAACACGCCGACCCGTCCTCTCGAAGCAAGCGGCACCTCGGGCATGAAAGCCGCAATGAACGGTTGCTTGAACCTCAGTGTCGATGACGGCTGGTGGCTCGAAGGCTACGAAAAGGACAACGGATGGGTCATCGACCTGCCGGCGACATCGCTACAAGATCCGAACGCCTACGACCGCGCAGTGACGATGGCGCTGCTAGAGGGCGAGATTCTGCCGACCTACATGGATCGCAACGACGAAGGCGTGCCCGTGGCCTGGGTGAACCGGATGAAGGCCAGCATGGCGAGCATCATTCCGAAGTTCTCTGCGCGCCGCATGGTCAGCGACTACGCCGACAATTTCTATGAGCCTGCAATGAAAGACGCAGTGGCGCTGCGCGAGTCAAACTACCGCCCGCTGTTCGCTCTGGCAGACTTGGCCGAAACCATCCGTGCCCGCTGGAGCGACATCGCGATGGAACGCGTCCGCTTGGGCGGTTTGAGCAGCGACGAGCTGATCGTCGGCACGACCGTGTCAGCCGAGTTGTCGCTGCATCACCCCGGACTCGACGCGAGGGACCTCGACGTCGAAGCCACTGTGACGTTCGGCAGCCACCTACCCGACCTCTCCTCGAGAATCGTGGTCCCCTTCGAAACCGAAGACACCGAGGACCGAAGCACCTGGCAAGGCGCCTTCACCGTCCAAGCCAGCGGTGGCCACGAACTGAGATTCCGAGTCCGACCAAAGGACCGAAGCTCGCTACGACCAGCAGGCCTAGGACTGCACACCCAAAAATGGCTGTGACCTGGAGCTGGCACTGCGGGACGTCAGCTCATTGCGCGGGCGAAATCCAACCCACCGACGATCCCGGTCACGCCGCGATCATCTTCGATCAAGATGCGCCGCACGTTCATTCCGAGCGCCTGCTCTGCGGCGCGGCCTAGGCCCATTCCGGCGGGGAGAATCAAGATGCGGACGTTCATGGCATTTTCCACCGCTGTGCTCGGGGGCAGCCGGCGGGAGTCGAGAGCGCAGGCCTGGTCGAAGATGCCGATCGGGAAATCTTCCTCGACCACGACCAGGCCATGCTTGTTGGAGAGATCGAGCCGGTCGACCGCCAATGCGATGGGTTCGTCCGCCCTGACCTTCACCACGGAGCCAGACGCTATCTCCGAGATTGGGGTCTTGAGACGCTTGTCGCTAACTGCACGCATGAGGTCGCGTGTGGAGACGACGCCCTCGGGCTTGCCGCCACTCGTCACGAAGACGCGATGCACGTGTTCCTTCAGCATCAGCTTCGCGGCTTCTGCCAGGCCCACCTCCGGCGAAACCTGAAGCGCAGGTGATTTCATGACCTCTTCAACGGGGCGATCTGGAACGCGAAACGTCTCGCCGTGGGTGAACACCGCAACGTGGAGAATATCCGTGCGAGAAACCACGCCCTTGATCTGGCCGGCGTCGTCCACGACGGCGAGCGCGGACACGCCTTGATTGGAGAACAGGGCGTTCGCGGCGACCAAGCTTTCCCCGATACGAATCGTCTCGACAGGGCTGGTCATGTACTCGGTCACGGGCATTTCAAAGTTGGCCATCTCTCCTACCTCTTCGTGTCAGGCGCCCGATGAGTGAGCGCTCGGTCAAACGGCGATCACGTCGCCAAGATGCTCGATGAGCTCGGCCTCTTTGCTGGCCGCAAGGTTCTTGGAAACCGAGCCGACTACGAGCTGAGCGGTCGGGCCATCGAGCGAGGAACGCAGTAACCCCAAGAATCGGGGTGGAGCAACGAGAACCAGGCGCTCGTATTGATTCTCCGCGCGGGCGCTCTGGAGCTTGCCTGTGAGTGTCCTGGCGAAATCGGCGACCGCCCTGTCGTGCGGGCCCTCGCTTCGGCTCATCGCGGCGCGGCGGGGGTCTCCGCTGTCCTTGCGGAACGAGCGACCGGGGCGGTCGGCGTCGATGTCCCGGTCACGCGCTCGACCCTCTGGATGCTCAATCGTCTCGACGAGATCCAACCCTTTGCCGGAACCACGGTTCTCGAACACCCGTGCCCCTGCCTCGTGAGCCACCAAGATCCATGTCCTCGCCATCGTCAAGGCTCCGTAGCCGCAAGTCAGGACGCTGGCAACGAGGGAAGCGCTCGAAGCTCGATGATCTGCTTCGTGCCGTCCTGAGCAACGACCTCGACACTCGAGAGCCTCCCCGCCTCTTCGCGAACGTAGATTTCCTTCGGCCTAGGCACCCGGTGAGCGATGTTGGAGGTGGCTACCTCGAAAACCTCGTCATTCGAGTCGTAGCTCATCCCCAGCAGCGCCCCGTTCTCGGTCTCGAGCTGCACGCCGATATCGTCCCCCAAGATGGATACGCCAACCCGCATCGACGGGAGGCGCTTTGCGACCTCATCGAAGTACTGTCGCCATTCCGAACGTTCTAGTTTCCGTGTCGTCATCGTCTCCTCCAAGCCTAGGGCTTCACACGAAGCAAACCCCGTGCCTACTTCGGCCCCCTAGTTCCGTGGGAAATCTGGAGAAATGACGCAAACCGTGCGCAATTCTATCGTGGCACGATAGAATTGCGTGGCGGCGGGCTGCGAGTCCGTGAGCGGCACGTCCTTGCTTGGTATGGTAACGGGCGCGTTGCGCGGAGTGTGATGGGAAACCTCAAGGCGGATCTCGAAGCGGCAGGCTTCGAGCTGATCGAGACACATATCTCCTGGGTCTTCCTGGGGGCGGCGGAGGTGTTCAAGGTCAAGCGTCCTGTCGACCTGGGCTTCCTCGACTTCACGACCCTCGAGAAACGGCGCGAGGCCTGCGACGCGGAGCTGCGCCTCAACCGGCGACTCGCACCCGAGGTCTATATCGATGTAGTCCCGATCACCGTCAACGCTTCGGGCGTCCACGCAATCGCAGGCGAAGGCTCGACGGTGGACTGGGCCGTACGCATGCGCCGTCTTGCGATCGAGACACGTGCCGACGAGCTGCTACAAGCCGGCCTCCTCGAGTCGAGGCACATCGACGAGCTCGCCGTGCACGTCGCACGTTTTCACGAAGGTGCACGGTGCGACGCGGAGACGTCTCGACACGGAGACGCCGCCACCATTCGCCGCAACGTGAAGGAGAACTTCGAGCAGACTCGGGTCTTGATCGGCGATTACCTGAGCGCCGATCAAGCGCACGAGATCGAAGCCTGGCAACTCGGCATGCTCGGCAACGAAGGTCCCTTCATGGCGAGAGTCGACGCGAGCCGCGTTCGCGACGGGCACGGTGACCTGAGGCTCGAGCACGTCTACTTCGGAACCGACGGGTCGATCACGATCATCGATTGCATCGAGTTCAACGACCGCTTTCGCTACGGCGATGTCTGTGCGGACATCGCGTTCTTGTCGATGGACCTTGCATGGCATGGCCGGGTAGACCTCGCAGAACGATTTCTGGCTCGGTACGCCCGGGAATCGAATGACTATGACCTCTACTCGGTGGTCAATTTCTACGAGAGTTACCGCGCATTCGTCAGAGGCAAGGTTGCATCACTGCTGGCAGCGGACACGGAAGCGTCGCCAGGTGCGCGGGAGCGCGCGCGGCGCGAGGCGAGGCGATATTTCGTCCTGGCCTTGGCGTACGAACGCCCGCCACTGGTGCCGCCGAGGGTCGTCGCGGTGGGGGGCATGATCGCGAGTGGAAAGAGCAACGCCGCAGCGACGGTCGCGGAGTTACTCGCGGCTCCCCTGCTGAGCTCCGACCGAACGCGGAAGCGCCTCATGGGCCACAGGCCAACCGAATCGATGCAAAGCGAAGCATGGTCGGGAGCCTACTCGCCAAGCTCCACGGAGGCGGTCTACGAGGAGCTTTGGCGGCTTGCGGACATCGTGCTCTCGTCGGGGCGTCCCATCGTGCTCGACGCCTCCTTGCGCACCGCGGCGATGCGGGAGGCCGCACACCGTTTGGCGGACCGGCATGGAGTCCCGTTCTTGCTGATCGAATGCAGCGCCCCTCGCGAGCTCATTCGGAAGCGCCTCGCCAGGCGCGAAAGCTTCGGCGCGCACGAGAGCGACGCCCGGACCAACTTACTCGACGAGTTCGAAAAGCGCTTCGAGCCCATCGATGAGCTCCCGCCCTCCGAGCACGTTCGGCTGGACACCTCTCTTCCTCAGAACGAGAACCGGAAGCGGCTCGAAGCGATCCTCGAGAGCTAGCCTCTACCTCACGGACGAACCGCGAGGACGGGGACCGGCGAGTACCGGAGGCAGTACTGCGAAGCGCTTCCAAGCATCATCCCGCGTAGCCGGCCTTGCCCCCTGCAACCGACGAAGAGGAGATCGGCGTTGATGGCGGCGGTTGCGTTGCATAGCATCTTTCCGATCGGCCCATCCAACACCTGCACCGTCGTGTTGGACTTCAAGCCCTCGCTCAGGATGAGCTGGTCGAGACGCGAACGCGCCGTCGACGCGAGGCCTTCGAGCACGCTCAGCCACTCCCTCGACATCATGCTTTCGATGATCGGGTGAGGCACCACGTAGAGTAGCGATACCTGGCCATCGATCGCGTGGGCCACGTCGCGCGCCCACCGAACCGCTTCGATCCCGTGCACAGAAAAATCGACCCCTACGGCGATGCGCGCCTCTGCATAATCCTTGCGAAGGCGCCCGCACGACACCAGGACGGAGCAAGGCGCCTGCCTGACCACGCGGTCCGCGGTCGAGCCGAGCAAACGCTCCGGAAGGCCAATCGCGCCTACTGGATCGCCCACGGCAATCAAGTCGGCGTTCACCGAAACCGCGGTCCGCAGAATGGTCTCCCAGGGCGAGCCTTCCTCGCATGAGGTCTGGCAACTCAAGCCAAGCTCTTCGCATCGCATGCGTTCGCTCTCCAGCTCTTGCAGCGAGTTCTCGAAGCGCCCCTTGAGGCGCTCACGAAGCGCCTGAGCAGCAGACCTCGCGCCGATGGGCAGATCGTGCCACGCATGCTCCAAACCGACTTCGCTCGCGTGCACCAACCACAGTGTTGCGCCCGTGGGTTGAGCGGTCGCCATCGCGAGCTGCATCGCTCGGTGGCCGGACGCACCGAGATCGGTCCCCACAACGATAGTCTTGATCGCCACGGGTTACTTTTGGAGCAAGCACCGTGCCAGGTCACACGCCCGGGTCGGAGAGCTGCTGGATCGCGTATGCGACGAGCTCCGAGTCCCTCCGCATGCCGACCAGCCGCCCCTGCTCGCCGACTACGGCGACATGATGGATGTTCCACGCGAGGGCTGGTCAGCGAGGCAAGAGGCGCGTATTCTGCACTTCACGAAACCACGACCGCAGATTTTGCGTCGACGAAGGGTCTTTTGCCTCAACTATCTAGTGATTGGCCGCAATGTCGTTGGGCTCACATTTTGCTTGCAGTCGCAGCACCATGCCGGACACATTTTACGAACGTCTGAGCGCGCTCGACGCGACCTTCCTCGACGTGGAGAGCAAGTCCGCCCCCGATGCACGTGGGCGCAGCGCTCATTTTTGACGCGAAGCCTCTAATGCTCGAGCACGGAGGCCTCGATATTGAACGCCTCTCGAGATACACCGAGGCGGCGTTGGATTCGATTCCCCGCTACCGACAACGGGTGGAGTGGATACCTGCGTTTGGGCACCCAGTCTGGGTCGACGACGAGCGTTTCGACATGCGCTTTCACCTGCGCCACACGCGGCTTCCGCTTCCTGGCGACGAGCGCTCCCTCAAGCGGTTGGTCGGTAGGCTGTTCTCCCAGCACCTCGATCGGAGCCGGCCACTATGGGAGTTCTGGGTGGTTGAAGGCGTCGAGAACGAGACCTTCGCACTCATCATCAAGGTGCATCACTGCATGGTCGACGGTGTCGCGGGCGTCCAACTCCTCGAAGCCCTGCTGCAAGTGAGCCGCGACGCTGCGGAACGAGAGCCGCGCAAATGGCAGGCACGCCCGGTACCGAGTCGCGCGCAGCTCGTCCTGAACGAAACGAACCACCGTGTCGATGGCCTTCGGAAGCTCAGCCACTTCATGCCGCGTGTCCGGGAGAACTTCCAGGGCTTGGCGAGCGTGCTTCGCTCGGGGATGAAGCCAGCTCCGAGAACGCCTTTTACGGAGAACGACATCAGCCCCTACCGCCGGTTCGACTGGACCTCCTTCGAGCTCGACCAAATCAAGGCGATCAAGGGGTCGCTCGGCGGCACGATCAACGACGTGGTGGTCGCTGCCACGACTGGCGCGGTGCGACGCTTCCTTCAGCGCAGGGGCTCGGACGTCGACTCGATGGAAGGATTCCGCACGGTTCTGCCCGTCAACACCAGAAAAGCCGGCGGCCTGTCCGTCGGCAACCACGTAGCCATGCTGCTCGCGGACCTCCCCGTGACCGAACGCGATCCTGTGGAACGACTGAAAAAGGTCATTCAGGTGACGACGCGGTTGAAGAAAGAATCGAACCAAACCGGTGGGACAGAGCTCATCGAAGACGTCGCCGACCTCACGACCAAACGTCTCGTCTCGGAGCTCTACCGAGCTGCCATGCGGCTGCGCACGTACAACCTCATCATCACCAACGTGCCAGGTCCGCCATTCCCACTGTATCTGCTCGGGGCACAGATGCAGGCCATCTATCCAATGGTTCCGCTGATGCAGAACCAGAACCTCGGCATCGCGCTCTTCAGCTACAACGGGCAGATGCACTGGGGGTTCAATGCGGACTGGGAGTCCTTCCCAGACGTGCACGAATTCGTCGAAGACCTTCGCGCTTCCTTCGCGGAGTACAAGGAACTCGCCGCCGCGCGCGGCCTACAAACCCGAGTGCCCATGGTTGGCACGACAGCTACAAAGTGAAATGGCAATGACTGTTACAGATATCGCGTCCGAGTTTCCCAAAACGAAGAGAGACGGATCCAAGGGCCATGTGCTCATCGTCGATGACGAGGCGAACGCGAGGAACGCGCTCGCGGAACTCATGGACGATGCTGGCTACTCCGTGAGCACCGCCGCCGATGGACGCACGGCCCTCCTGCAGATAGAACAGGTCGACCCCGACGTGGTTCTGACGGATCTAAAGATGCCCGGGATGGACGGCTTGGCGTTGATCGAACACGGGCGCCCGATGTCGTCCCACACGTCGTTCATCGTGATGACGGCGTTCGCAACGATTGATACCGCAGTCCAGGCCATCAAGCTCGGGGCGGAGAGCTACCTGACCAAGCCGCTCGAACTGGACGCGGTCATCGCCATCGTGGACCGGGCGCTAGAACGAACGCGGCTGTCCCGCGAGGCGGCCCAACTCCGTGAGCGCGTGGACGATCGGTTCCAGTTCGGGAACATCCTGGGCGAGCACCCTTCCATGCAACGACTGATGAAGAACGTCGCGCAGGTCGCACGGAGCCGCGCCACAGTGCTCATTCACGGCGAAACAGGGACCGGCAAGGAACTCATCGCGGCGGCGATTCACCAGAATTCTGCGCGAAAGGACAAGCCGTTCATTCGCCTGAACTGCGCTTCGTTGAGCGAGACCCTGCTCGAGTCCGAGCTGTTCGGGCACGAGCGTGGCTCGTTCACCGGCGCCGTGGCGCGACGTGAGGGGCGCTTCAAGCAAGCTGACGGGGGCACGCTCTTTCTCGACGAGGTGAGCGAGATCCCGATGAGCGTCCAGATCAAACTCCTTCGCTTCCTGCAAGAGAGGGAGTTCGAACGGGTCGGCGGCAACGAAACGTTGAAGGTCGATGTTCGAGTGGTCGCAGCCACGAACCGCGAGCTGACGCAGCGCGTGGAGGATGGCCGGTTCCGTGAGGACCTCTTCTACCGACTGAAGGTCGTCCAACTCGACGTACCCCCGCTTCGCGTGCGCCGGAGCGACATTCCTCTGCTGGCTTCTTCTTTCCTTCGGAAGTATGCGGCCGAGAACGAACGCGCGGTCCCGGGGTTGGATGAAGACGCGCTGCAGTATCTGATGATCTACCCGTGGCCTGGCAACGTTCGCGAGCTGGAGAATGCCATCGAACGGGCAGTGGTCATGTGCGAGGGCGACCTAATTGAACGAGACGACCTGCCGACCTCTGCGCACGGCGACCTGCAGAACGGCTCGGTGATGGCGCTGATTCCCGGCATCACCATGGCCGAGCTCGAACGAGTTGCGATTCTTCGGACGCTGGACGCGGTCGATGGTTCGACGGCGAGAGCGGCGGAAATCCTCGGCATCAGTCAGCGGAAGATCCAGTACCGCGTGAAGGAATGGGGCTACCAGTCGGCGATGGTCGATTGAGGCGCCGTCGGGATCCAGAAGGACGCGCGCGTGCCACCTTCGGGAAGGGGGGTTAGCTGCGCCCTTCCTCCATGGAGGCCCACGATTCGCTTCACGATAGCCAACCCAAGGCCGGTACCGGCCTCCTTGGTGGTCACAAACGACTCAAAAGCCCGAGCCGCCACTTCGGGGGTGACGCCCGACCCGTTGTCGATCACGGCAACTTCCCAACTGCCATCGCTGAGCCTTCGACTGGCGATTCGGATCCTCGACTCAGGGCAGTCGGCGACCGCTTCGACCGCGTTCGTGATCAGGTTGTTGACGACCTGCTTGAGGCGGTCTGGCTCGGCGACGAGCACACAGGTCGTTTCGATGTCTTCTATGAACTCGATTCCCTGTAGCTCTATCTCCGGGACGCCGCAGCTCTACGACCTCCTCGAGTAAGGTACGGGCCTCGCAGCGGACCGGCTCGAGACTACGCGCCCTTGCCAGGTTGAGGAAATCGTCGAGCAGTAGGGACAGCCGTCGGAGCTCATCCTGAACCACGTTGGTGCGCCTCTCGATCTTCCGGCGTATTGATTCGTCTTCGACACGAGCCGCCGTGCGCCGAAGGACATCAAGCTGCAATGTGGCCGCGTTGAGGGGGTTCCTCACTTCGTGGGCCAGGCCGGCCGTCAGCCTGCCCATTACCGCAAGCGACTCTGCTTCGGCAGTCTTCTTGAGCACATAGTCCTCTCGGTAGGTTTCGAGCATGATCGCGAGCTCGATGTCGCAAATCTGGTCGATCGCGCAGTGGTCCGCGAAGGTGCCGGAGCTTTCGTCGGCGCTCTCCGACAAGGCGTGATGGAGCCCTATCCGGACCAGGTTCATCCCCGCGAGCATGTAGCGCTGTTCGAGGCCGACCTTCACATGCATGCGGCCGATTCGCGCGCGCTTCTCAAAGTAGCGCTCGTCATAGAGCCCGCTGAACAGCCCTTCGAGCCATTGCGCCAAGGAGGTCTTGAGTCGCGCGATCTGAGCCTCACTCCGCAGGACCGCGCGCGCGCCCGGGTCGTCCACGATCGACTGATAGAACCGATCGACGATACGGGCGTGATAAGGCTGGATCCGTGCCCCCATCGCCTGCAAGCGGCGGGCAGTCTCGGCGTCAAACCCCACGTAATCCTTCATCGTGGGCAGCAAGCTGGCGTCGGCCATCACGCCTGGCTAAAAAATTACGCCCCCTATGTCAAGGCCCCCGGTCTTTAGGGCACTTAAAAGGCCGAAAGTGGAGGTAGCCGGACCATGCTGACCGGACAGGGGGCATCCTTGGCGAGTCTGTTGATCTGGTCGGTGTCCACCTGATCGGCGCCCGCCTGTGGCTGGAAACCAACCAAAATCAAGTCCACGCTCGAACGCTCCGCGCTCTGCAACACGTGGTCCGGCCAGAGCCCTTCTTCGCAGAGCTCGGCCCGGCAGCGGACGCCGCGGTCGGCGCACCACTGCCGTTGGCTCTCGAGAAGTTGCCCCTCTTGCCGAAGCTTCGCCTCGACCCGGTTCGGAGGCTCGGAGACGCGGCTGCCGCCACCACCATAGGTGGAAACCAAGATCACCTCGCCCCCCGTGGGACCCACGATGAACGCAGCAAACCCCACGAGTTTATAGCTCGCAGACGTCAGGTCGGTGACCGCGAGGATCGTGGACGCCAGAATGTTCATCGAAGCTCGAACGAGGTGCAGCAAAGAGCGTGCCACGCGAGAACGCCTGCAATACAGTGGATCGGCGATCACGCCCTTCGGAAATGCTTGCGGGCAAAACACGAAACGCGCATTTTTTGCGTCAGGGGAGGATAAGCTTGCAAGCATGGCTTCCCGGCGCCACCGCGGGCCACATCCTGTGGACGAGCAGCTCTTCTGCAACGAGGCGCTCCCCAGCCTCCGAGAGGCGGCGAGGGATTTGAGCTGGCTGCGTACACGAGGATACGCAGACGCGTCGGCGATCAAGTTGGTCGGGGACCGCTATCAGTTGCGGACACGCCAGCGCGTCGCGGTTGCCAGGTGTGCCTGTTCGGATTCGGCGAGAAGCCAGCGGGAATCGAAGCGACGCGACCCAAGGACGATGACGGCCCGGCCCCTGGTGATCGACGGGCTCAACGTGATTACCACGATCGAGGTAGCCCTGGCGGGCGGGGTTCTGCTCCTGTGCCGGGACGCATGCATGCGCGACATGGCAAGCTTTCACGGCAACTATCGACTGGTGCAGGAGACCGAGCGTGCGGTGGCCATCTTGGTCGATGTCGTCGAATCGATGAAACCCTCTGAGGTGATGGTCTACATCGACCGGCCAGTGTCGAACTCTGGGCGCCTTGCCGAGATCATACGAACGACAGCAGCGGCGAAAGGCTTGCGTCTCGAGGCCATGACGGCTGATCGCGTCGACGAAACGCTCAAAGCATCGACCGCGGTGGTCGCCACCGCTGACAGCGCGATCCTCGACGGATGTGGCGATTGGCTGAACTTGGCGCGCATCGCCGTCGAGCGACACCACGCACAGCTTAGTCGGCTTTGGTTGCTCGATCTGTCTTGACCTACGACTCGGCGATCTTCAGCGCCTCATCAACCCCGCCTCGCTTGCCGATCAACATGCGGAGCTGAATGAGCTTCGGGGGTTGATTGAAGGCCACTGCGCCGACGAGGCGGCCGGCGCGGCCGTAGAGGGCGATGAATTTCTCGCTTTCGGGTGTGCCACCGGCGAGAACCAGGTCGTCGGTCGGCTTGGGCCTGCCAACGCCCTGAATCTTGATGTCGAACTGGTCGGACCAGAACATCGGAACCGACTCGAATGGTTTAGCCTCGCCGGGCGCGGCAAGTAGGCTGGAAACCGCGTGGCGCGCCTGCTCGACGGCGTTGGTCCAGTGCTCGACCCGCATACGCTCTTCAAACAGCGGGTTGTACCAGCTCGCGACGTCCCCGGCCGCGACGATGCCCGGCACACTGGAAGCAAGCGTTTCATCGCATCGAACCCCGTCGTCGAGCTCGACCCCGGAGTCCGCGAGCCACGATACGGCCGGGCTCACCCCAATGCCGACCACGACGACGTCGCACTCGACCCTGGTGCCGTCGTCTAACAGCACACTCTCGATGCGATCGGTCCCTCCAAAGCCTTCGACCCGCCGTCCGCAGCGAACGCGAACGCCACGGCGTTCATGAGCTTCCTGCAGGATGCGTCCAAGGCGAAGACCAAGACTCTGTGCGAGCGGGGCTTCCAGGGCCTCGATCATGGTGACCTCGAGGCCGAGTTGCCGGGCGGACGCTGCAACCTCGGCACCGATGAAGCCCGCGCCGATGACGGCCACGCGAGGCTTGCTGGCAAACGCCGCGCGGATCGCAAGTGCGTCGTCGAGGGTTCGTAGTGTGTAGATGCCGTCGACGCGTGGCTGATTGTGAAGCTCACGAACCTGGCCGCCAGTCGCGATGACCATCCCGTCGAACGACACCACGGTTCCGCCTTCGAGCCGGATCTCGCGCGTGGCGGTGTCGAGCGAAACCGCGCGCTGCCCAAGCACGAGCTGCAGGTTCAAGTCGTCGTAGCTCCGCCGGCGAAGCGCGAGTCGCTCTGGCTCCCACTCCCCGCGGAGCACTTCCTTGGAGAGCGGGGGCCGGTCGTACGGAAGGTGCACCTCGTCGCCAATCAAAACGAGCTCCCCTTCGAACTTGGCGCGCCGAGTGAACTCCGCAGCGCGCAATCCGGCCAGGGATGCGCCGACGACGGCAATCCGCTTCATCTGGCTCATCGATCGAAGGGATCGTCGTTCTGATGGCTTATCGCGATCGCCTGAATAACGAGCGTCTTGAGGTCCTTCGCCGCCCCCCGAACCACCTGAAGAAGCCCGGAAACCAGCTCCACGTGATCCTGAGGCACCCCCTCGAGATACGAGGCCGGCGGGGACGGAGGCGCTGACACTGGCGCTGACACTGGCGCTGACACTGGCACTGGCGCTGGCACTGGCGCTGACACTGGCACTGGCACCCCTTCCGCTGCCCGCTTTGCTCGCGGCTTAGCTGGCTTGGTTGGCCTGCTCGACTTCTTGGGGGCCTTCGTCGTCCGCTTCTTGGCGGGGGCCTTGCTCGCGCGCTTGCTCGCCGGAGCCTTGCTTGCTCGCTTTTTGGTCGCCTTCCTTTTAGGCCGAGTTTTCTTCGCGGGCGTTCGCTTGTTCGCCATGGCGCCTCCCAGGTCGGGCACCTTATCCGAAACGTCGCCAAGGGCAAGCTCGTGCGACGCGCCTAGTGCTCGACCACGTAGACGAACTCGAGTCGTTCGGGGCGAACGGGGGGCTTGGTCGCCGCAGGAATCAAGCCGACCTCTTGATAGCCCACCGCCTCCAGCACACCCACCATGAGCGTATCGCGCGTGGGCACCCTCGCGAACACGTACTGCAGGGGGGTGCGAACCGCATGCCGGATTACGTGAGTTGCCAACACGCGCCCGAGCCCCGCGGCTTGTCGACCCAAGCAAGTCGTAGCCTCGGCGGTCAGTTGGCGATCCGCGGGATCGGTGCTGGTGGCGGAGAGCATTTCCCATCCCACCATCGAGCCGTGCCCGTCCTCTGCGACCCAGAACTGGAACACATCGTCTTGCGACCGGAGCGCTCGGTCGAAGTACTGGGCCAGCCGAATCTCGCTCGGGAGCTTGCCGTCCCAATATTCGGCATGAGTCTCGCAGACCCGCAGCACTCCACCGAGGTCGGAAACGCCCGCCTGACGGATCAAAAGCCGGCTGGCCGAGGGTATCGTGGACGTACGAAGCACCGGACCGTTGGGTATATCCTGAGGCCGCCTTGTTGGACAATCCCCTCAATCGGGACCCGCAAAGATGGACAACGTCCCTGGTGCTACTCGACCGAGGGGCAGGTGATGGGGTTGGACGTCGCCGCGTTGTTGTCCTCGTTACACTCGTTGTAGCGCTGTCCACCCATCCCATCGGCGTCGACGGTCGCTGAAACTTGAATCCCGGCAGGGTGCGGACCCGACGAAACCACGAACACCACCTCCAATTGCTCCGATTGCCCCGGAAGCAACCAATCGGTGGTCGCTACTGTGCCGAGGTCGAAGATCCGGTCATCGTCGGTCGTGACGACCACGTGGGTTAGATGCCCGGCGGGACGCTCAGCGAGCCGTCGTTTCCGACGACCACGGCGACCCGGAACTGACCCTCCTCGCAGCCGAGTCTGAAGAGTTCACGCACGACGAAGTCCGGCGCGTCGAACAGCCCGCCCGGTTGGACGTTCTGTCGGAAGCTGTTGAGCCCCGAGTGTGTCCAGTTGGGCTCCGGCACGCGTGGAATCTGACCGTCCTCCGTCACGTTGGTCACGCTGTAGGTGTGCTGATTCCAAATGCGCCGCGTGCGCACCCAGTTGTTGTTGGAGTCCTCCCAGATCTCGATACCACCGCGGTTCGAGCTGGTATTCGCTTCGGGGACCACCATCTCGGACTTGCCGTCGTTGTCGACATCGACCACGATCGGCATCTCGAGCCTTGTGCTGCTGCGGTGGGTCGCGTCCTCGTAGAGGACCGTGCCGTTGGAGCCGTTGAAAATCCGGAAGCTCGTCTCGTCCGCGTAGACCACCTCGGCCGACCCATCCCCATCGAAATCGAACACGCTCGATCCAGTCGCACGGCTCGAGCAATCTTCATTTTCGACCATCCACCGCACCCACTCGCGCTCGCATTCCGCGGGCAACGGGTCTCCCGTACACTGGAAGTCGAACACCACGTAAGCCGTCGAGCTTGCGATGCCCACTTCTGCGAATCCGTCGCCATCGAAGTCCGCGACGGTTGGCGGTCCGCCCTCGTTGGCGCCCGCGGTGTGAACCACGACCTGATTCCCTTCGCTCGTGACAGCGTTACCCAGCGCATCGTAAGCCAGCAGATCCAACGGCCCTCCACAGAGGATTCGCTCCGGCGGCAACAGATCCCCATCTCGATCGTACAGCGGAACAGACGGGGCATACGCAGCCGGCGAGTAACTCGGTTCCGCGACGTTCGCGGGGGCGCCGGGGATCCGAATCGGCAACGGAATCCCCGCGACCGGCGAGCCATCATGGTTGAGAATGAACAACTCACCCAGTCGAACGATCACTACTTCGCCATCGTCGTCGCCGTCGAAGTTGCCGACCGCGGTGTACCCGTCGCAGTCGAGCGAGCCCCCGCAGCTGGAATTGGTGGTCGTGTACTCGTACGTCCAACGCTCGCTGCCGTCGTAGTTGTAGACCGTGTTTCCAGCGATCACCTCCTGCAGACCGTCGCGGTCGAGATCCGCCACCGTCGACACGGGACCCAAGAACGCGTTGTTACCGATTCCAAGGTTCGCACCCGACGTCGCCGCTTCCAGATCCCGCCCGTCCCACGCGAGCGCCCCGACGGGCAGATCGACGTCCCCCGGACCCCGACCCGTGAGACCGTCGAGCACGACGTTCCCAATGATGACCTCCGGTCGGCCGTCGCCGTTCAAATCAGCGATCGACGGCTGCGCGCCACCACGGGTTTGCTGATTGCCAGGGAGGCTTTCGTTCTGCCACAGGACCTCCCAGGCGGAGCCGTCATCGGCAATCCGCCGCCAAGCGATGGTGCCCCCGTTCTTGAAGGTCGCTACGATCTCTGGCACACGCTCACTCACCATGTCGTCGGGGTGAAGGTTGCCGAGCGCAATACCGGTCGAGTTCCCGATCCAATCCTCTGATGTCAGCCCCTTGAGCGTGGCATGGGTGGTCATGGTCCCATCGGCATTGCAGCCACCCGAGACGATCCGCACGACACCGCGTCCGGTGCAACAGCCGTTCTCTTCGTAGTCGAAGCTCACGAACACGACGTCCGGGGTGTCGAGCATGTCAGTTACGTCGTCGCCGTTGTCGTCGGTGAGATTGGCGACCGAGGGCGTCATCACGACCTGACCCATACCCGCGATTTCGATCTCTTCAGCAGTCGCACCCGTCGGTGCCTCGGGAGGCGTCCACCGACATCCGATCGTCGGCTCGAACTCGCCTACGGGAGGCTCGAACTCGCCTACGGGAGGCCTGAACTCGCAGACATCGGCCGGGTCGCGCGGGATGCACACGCCGAGGCTCGGCTCACAGAGCTCGTCGATCTCGCAATCCTCGTCGAGCGTGCATTCGTCGAGGACCGAGATCGGAACGCAAGAGCCGTCGGCGGAGCACTCCTCTGCAACGGGACAGTCGCAGGGAAAGTCGACGCCGCCATCCGTAGCGGAGGTCCCCCCGCTTCCTGCCGCGCCCACGCGCGGGGGACTGGCCGGGGGCGCTTCCCCGCAACCAGCCAAGACAACCGAAACCAGTACCAGCCCGCACGATGACCGCATGGTTTGAAATATAAGTGTAATATTACAGTAATGCCAGGTTTGCTGGGCTGCTTGCGTTTGGCCCGGGTGTCAGTAGAACATGTTTCACTCAGAGCCCTCTGGGCCTCGCAGCAACAGGAGCGAATGGATGGCCATCGTCGAACCACTTTCCCCAACCTCCGAAGGGCGCCGCCGGCTCGGGATCCGCAGCCCGGCGACCCGTGAGCCGGTGGGCGAGATCGTCGTGAACAGCCAGGCCGATGTGGAGCTCGCGATCGCCAAGGCCAGAGACGCACAGGTGGAGTGGGCCCGTGTGCCGGTCGCGGAGCGCGCCCGCATCGTACGCGGCGCGATCGACGTGCTCGTCGAAAAGCGCGACGAGGTGGTGAAGACGCTCATCGACGAGACGGGCAAGACGCACCTCGAGGCGCTGATCATGGAGGTCCTTCCAGGCTGCGACTACATCAATTTTTGGTGTGGCCGGGCGGTGAAGGAGCTCTCCGACGAGAAGCGAAAGCTCCATGGTTACCTACGGCCGTACAAGAAGCTGATGATGCACTACCGTCCACTCGGCGTGGTCGGCATCATCACGCCGTGGAACGGTCCATTCTCTTTGGCAATCAACCCCACCGTGCAAGCGATCCTTGCCGGCAACGCTGTCATCTTGAAGCCATCGGAGGTTTCGCCCTACTCGAGTGATTGGGCGACTCGTCTGCTGAGGGAAGCCGGCGTACCCGAAGGCGTCGTGCAGACGTTGCAGGGCGATGGCGAAACCGGCGCGGCGCTCGTCAACGGAGGCGTGCAAAAGATCTCGTTCACGGGGAGCGTGCGAACCGGCAAGAAGATCGCGGCGGCATGCGCTGAACAACTCATTCCTTGCACACTGGAGTTGGGCGGGAAAGACGCGATGATCGTCTGCGAGGACGCCGACGTCGAGCGTGCGGCGGGCGGGGCAGTCTTCAACTCGATGCTGAATTCCGGCCACGTTTGCATGGGAGTCGAGCGTGTGTACGTGGTCGAAAGCATCGCCGACGAGTTCGAAGAACGCGTGAAGACCCTTGTCAGCGAGCTCCGATACGGCACGGGCGAGGATATCGATGTGGGCTCGGTGTTTTGGGACCGGCAGATGCCGATCATCGAGCGCCACATCGAGGATGCGAGGGCAAAAGGCGCGGAGATCGTCGTCGGCGGAGAAGCCGACACAACCGACGGCCTTTTCTACAAGCCCACGTTCGTTCGCAAAGTCGATCATACGATGGAGCTCATGCGAGAAGAGACGTTCGGCCCGATCGTGTCAGTGATGCGCGTCGCCAACGAAGAAGAAGCGATTCGTCTCGCCAACGACTCACCGTACGGCCTGAGCGGCAGCGTCTGGACGAAAAACATAGAGAAGGGCATCGAGATCGCGAAGCGCCTCGAAACCGGCTCGGTCGTGATCAACGACGCATCGATGGTATACGGCGCACCCGAGGCGCCATTCGGCGGCATGAAACAAAGCGGCGTCGGACAGGTCAACGGCCTTGGTGGCCTTCGCGGATACACCCATCAGCAACCGATTCTCATCGACCGATGGGGCGTGAAGAAAGAACGTGTGTGGTACCCGCATACCCCCAAATCCGTTGAGGAAATCGACGGCATGATTCGCTTCATTTACGGGAGCGCACTCAAGAAGCTTGGCTTCTTTTCGTAGCCTCCATCTTCGCCTATAGTCGCGCCCGATGACACGTGCCCGTGACTCGGTCATGCCGTTGGTTCGCAACGGTGTGGACAAGGCTGCGAATCGCCTTTCGCGCGTGGGGTACGGCGTGCTGCCGTGGCTCATTGAGAGCTGGCGCCGCGTTCACGTCGAACACAACATCCCGTACCGGAATACCCGCAAGCGCGCCCACCTGCTCGACATCTACCGGCCGCGTGACGCTGTGGGTCGCCTGCCGTCGATCGTCTACATCCATGGTGGGGCGTTCTCGATGATGTCGAAGGACACCCATCGAATCATGGCCTACGTCCTCGCGGCGCAGGGGTACCAGGTGTTCAACATCAACTACCGCCTCGGCCCCGTGCACTGCTACCCGAAGCCACTCAAGGATGCGATAGCCGCCCTCGAATGGGTCGTCGACAACGGCGCCAAGTACGGCGCCGATACCGATCGCTTGGCCCTCATCGGAGAGTCCGCTGGCGCCAATCTCACGGCCGCTCTGGCCTACTGTGCGACGCATCCCGAGGCCCGAGCCGTTCACCCAGAGCATCTTCGAACGCGACATCTCCATCGCTTGCGTTGCACCCTTGTACGGTCTCCTGGACGTCCACGACGTCCAGCGCTTCTGGCGCGACCCAGACAAGAGCCGGCGCATGGCCGGCTGGATCAAAGGCGAGATCCGGGGGACGGCGTATTCGTATCTGGGTCGGCGCCTGCACCGGGCCCTTCAATTCCCACTCGCCAGTCCGCTTCGTCTCTTCGAGACGCCAGCCGTACCGGGGAGCCGTGCCCTTCCCCCGTTCTTCACCACGGTCGGGACCGCCGACCCCCTGTTGGGCGATACGATCCGCCTCAGCGAGGCGCTCCAACAGCGCGACACGGAATGCGAGTTGCACGTCTTTCGAGGCGAGATCCACGCGTTCAACGTATTGCTCTGGCGTGCGGCCGCGCGCGAACAGTGGGGGGCGCTTTTTGATTTCCTGGAGAAGCACATGCACGGCGCCATTGCGGAAGCGCCCGCGCAAGCGCCGCACTATGTCTCACTGGCGGAAACGTTCGCAGAGTAGTCCCGCGTTTCCACCACGTCCGCATACGGAAGCGGCTCGATCGCTCTGCCGCGATGCCGAGCCCACGCGCGTGTGAACACGGCGCCCATCAGGAAGATCTGCGTGGTGTAGTAAATCCACAAGAGCAGGACGATCAACGAGCCGGCGGCCCCGTAGATCGAAGCCGGGCTGGCGTAGCCGAGGTAGAGACCGATCAAGAACGAGCCCCCGAGGACAAACAGGCAGGTGACGGCAGCCCCGACCCAAACGTCTCTCCACGCGATGGTGGCGTCCGGAAGCCAACGGTAGACCAGCGCGATCAGGGGCGCCAAGACCGCGAATGCGCTCCCAAATTGGGCCAGTGTCAACATGTAGCCACTATCCCCGAAGAGGTTGGCCGCCGCCGCCGCGGCTGAGTGAAGCAATACCAAGGCAACCAACGAGCTGCCGAAGATCAGCACCATCGCAAATGCAAGTAGCCTCCGCTTCGCGAGCTGAAGGTTCTCGGACCGACTCGCATGAACGAGGAGCTTGGGCCGAATCCCCCACATCTGATTGAGCGCCCGCCGCAGCATGGAGAACAGGCGCGCGGAGATATACAGCATGAAGAGCGCGCTGATGACCGGTGCTGTCCAGCTCGTCGCCTGGTTCCCCAATTGAACAATCGTCTCGACCAGAAACGTCGCCATGTCGGGACCGAGAAACACCCCGACCTGCTCGACAAGCTCCTGACGGGCCTCGACTTCGGGCATGACAAGAGACGCGATCAGCAACGCGACCACCCCGAGTGGCGCGATCGCGAGAGACGCATAAAAGGCGATCGCCCCGGAGAGCAATCGCCCATCATGCGATATGAAGTACCGCCAAGTCTCGATGAGAAGCGAGACCATGTGGTTCAGTAGCGGTAGTAGTTCGGCTTGAACGGCCCCTCGACGGGAATGCCGAGATACTCGGCCTGGGCCGGCGTCAACTTGCTGAGGTGGACGCCGAGCTGGCCGAGGTGGAGTTGCGCGACCTTTTCGTCGAGCTCCTTCGACAGCACGTAGACCTTGCCCACTTCGTAGCGATCGCGCTCCATCCATAGGGAGAGCTGAGCGAGCACCTGGTTGCTGAACGAGTTGCTCATCACGAAGCTCGGATGGCCGGTCGCGCAACCGAGGTTCACGAGGCGTCCGCGGGCGAGCACGATGATGCGCTTGCCGTCGGGGAAGATGAAGTGGTCGACCTGGGGCTTGATCTCCTCTTCGGTGACGCCGTTGGCCGAGTCGGTGAGCCACGCCATCTGAATCTCGGAATCGAAGTGCCCGATGTTGCAGAGGATGGCCTCGTTCTTCATCTGTTTCATGTGCTCGCCGGTGACGACGTCACAGCAACCGGTCGACGTGACGAAGATGTCGGCGATCGGAGCTGCTTCTTCCATCGTGACGACCTGGTAACCCTCCATCGAGGCCTGCAAAGCACAAATCGGATCGATCTCGGTCACGAGAACGCGAGCGCCCGCGCGAGCCAGCGCCTGCACGCAGCCCTTACCCACATCTCCGTAGCCGGCCACGACGACCACCTTGCCGGCAATCATCACGTCGGTCGCCCGCTTGATGCCGTCGACAAGCGATTCGCGGCAACCGTAGAGGTTGTCGAACTTCGACTTGGTTACCGAATCGTTCACGTTGATGGCGGGGCACTTGAGCGAGCCGTCGCGCTCCATGTCGTAGAGGCGATGAACGCCGGTGGTCGTCTCCTCGGACAAGCCGAGGATGCGATCGGACCCATCGAACATCTCAGGGTACTTTTGATGGACGATCGCGGTGAGGTCGCCACCGTCGTCGAGCAACAGGTTAGGGGGCCTTGCCGTCGCCGAACGCCCGAAGCTGCTGGTGGATGCACCAGTCGTACTCCTCATCGCTTTCCCCCTTCCAGGCGTACACGGGGACGCCCGTTGCGGCGATGGCGGCAGCAGCATGGTCCTGCGTCGAGAATATGTTGCAGCTCGTCCAGGTGACCTCCGCGCCCAGCTCGGTGAGAGTCTCGATGAGCACGGCCGTTTGGATGGTCATGTGAAGGCAACCCGCGACTCGCGCGCCGGCAAGCGGCTTCTGGGCGCCATACTCTCGGCGTAGCGCCATCAGACCCGGCATTTCGTGCTCGGCGATCGCGATCTCCTTTCGACCCCAGTCGGCCAATGAAAGGTCGGCAACCTTGTACTTCGGATCTGGATTTGGGCTCATGATGGTCTTGTCTCCTCTTTCGTTCCGCGGTGCGGGGAATTACAAGAACTTCGGGGTTGATCAACCCGGCTGCCTCGGCGAGGCTAAATAGCCATGATCACGCGTTTTTCTCCCGCAAAGCGCGCTGATAATAGCCCTCGGCAAACGCTCCACCCCGCTCGCGGGCCGCTTCGAGTAGGGGGACCGCGTCGGCGGGCTTACCCAGCTCGACGAGGACGGCGCCTTCGAGAGCGGGATCGGCAGCCCGATCGCCGGACATCGACGTCAGCGCCTGGTAGGCCTCGGTCGGCTCCCCGTTGATGAGCCTGCCCCAGGCCAAGAGGTGGAACGCCTCGTCGAGCTCCGAGGTCGCGTCGGCCTTTGCGACGAGGGTCGACGCGGCGCGGATCAAGGGCCTGACCATCGCCTCGCTCGAGAGCTTCAAACGCCTGTTGGACGAGGCTCTGAGGCGGGGTGTCGTCCGAAGGCTCGGAAGTGACATGCTGCCGCTCGGCCCGAAAGGCCTGGTAGGTACTAAACGCGAGCAAGAACAGAAGAATGGTCGCGGGGTACTGCTTCAGCGTCACGGTCACCGCGAACAGCAACCCGATGACAGCGAAAGAGACGTAGCACGCCAACAGCCGTCCCCGCGACGGCGCGACGAGCTCCATCAACGACGCCACGATGTTGCCGCCGTCGAGCGGCAAAACTGGAAGAAGATTCAAGAGGCCCCAACCAAGATTGATGAAGATCAAAGAGTGAAACGCGTACCTGGCAAGCGATGGATCAGGCACGCGCAACACATCCATCAACACCAACGCCAGCGACCCGATGAAGATACCGACGGCAGGACCGGCCGCGCTCACGACCAGACTCCGCCCGGGGCTCATGGGCTCGCGTTGCTCCCACCAGGTCAGGCCACCAAGCGCGATGAGCTCGATGCGCGGCTGCCTACCGAATGCGCGCCCGACGAGGGCGTGACCGAGCTCGTGCATCAGGATGCCTTGGAACACCACCGCGACCCAGATCACCAGCCCGGCCCAGCCCTCCTCACTGTTCAGCGTCCAAAGCCACAGGGCCATGAGCCAAAACCACAGATGAATGCGGACAGGAATGCGAAACAGGCGGAACTCGATGCTCATTAGGTAGACTATGGGTCTCCGCCAGCTTGGCGACCAGTGGGGCCGTCAGCGGCGCTGTGATTCTTCGGCAATTCGCTTCTTGGTCGCAGCCCAGCCGCAGATCTCGCATTGGCTCAGATCGTGACCGCGAGCCGGGCAGTGCTCGCGCCCGAAGTAGATGATCTGCAGGTGGCGAGCAATCCAAGTGTCCTCGGGAAACACCTCCTTGAGGTCCGCCTCGGTCTTGACGACGTTCTTGCCGCTCGACAGCCCCCAACGCGCGGCGAGGCGATGGATGTGTGTATCCACGGGAAAGGCGGGGCGTCCAAAGGCTTGGCAAATCACGACCGACGCCGTCTTGTGGCCGACACCCGGAAGCGCCTCGAGCGCGTCCATGTCGTTGGGCACCTCCCCGCCATGCCTTTCAATCAGCAGCTCGGCCATGGCCTTGAGGTTCTTGGCCTTCGTCGGAGCGAGGCCCACGGTTCGAATGAAACCGAGGATGCGATCGACGGGAAGCGCAGCCATCGATCTAGGATTGGAAGCTTCCGCGAACAATGCCGGCGTGACTTCGTTGACCTTCTTGTCGGTGGTCTGGGCGCTCAGCATCACCGACACGAGGAGCGTATACGGATCTTGATGGTCGAGTGGAATCGGCGGCTCCGGGTAGAGCTGATCGAGGATCTGGCCGATGCGGTCGGCTTTGTCCCGGCGCTTCATAGGCGCCGGGCTACAGCTCTTGCGCGTTGGGGTTGATCGTATACTTGAAGCCGATGGTTGCTTCGCCGAGGATGTGCCCCTGCATCGCCGCGAGTACATCGGCCCCGGTGAACTTGCCTTCGACGGGCACTCGGTCGATGTCGAGCGCGTAGGCGACGAAGTCGTACCGATGGACGATTGCGTCATTGAACGGAGGGCACGGCCCGTCGTAGCCATAATAGTCGCCAACCATGTCGGGGTCCCCACCGAACCATCCGGTGTAGTCGTTGATGCCGGAGCGAGTGCCCAGGGGACCTGCCGGGCCGTCCTTGCCGTGCGGCGTCGCTCCGTCACTGAACGCGCCCTCCGCGATGCTAGCGTCGGGCGCAACATCGACGAGAATCCAATGGGCGAAATCGGCACGGGGCAGATCGGCTGGGACCAGTCGCCCTTCCTGATTGACGTCCTCAGGTTTGGTGGGCGCGCTCCTGTCGTAACAGAGGATCGCGATTGACTTGGCCCCTTCGGGGAGATCTGACCAAGCCAAGTGCGGATTCTTGTTTTCGGTGAGATCGATCTTGCCATCGGCGCTTCTCTTACCGAGCGCGTACCGAGTCGGGATGTAGTCGCCGTCGTTGAAACTGTCGCTGTGGAGCTTCATGAGGGCGGAGATCAGCACCGACCACCTCCCCTGTCAAACTCACGGGCTAGTCGCAGCGAGGGTCGTGAGTTACCATCGGCTCGTTGGCTAACAGACCCAAATTCACGATCGGCCAGATGGTTCACCACAGGCTCTTCGACTACCGGGGGGTCGTGGTGGATATCGATCGGACGTTCGCACTGAGCGAGGAGTGGTACCATCAGGTGGCAAAGAGCAGGCCTCCCAAAGATGCGCCATGGTACCGGGTCTTGGTTGGGAGCGCAGTGCAGGAAACATACGTAGCAGAGCAGAACCTCGAAGAAGACCACTCTGGCACTCCGATCGCCCATCCGCTCCTGGCTGAGTTCTTCGACGCCTTTGAGAACGGGCACTATGTGCGCCGCCGTTCGCTGAACTAGCGATCGCGTACGGCGTCTAGGTAGCGTTCTGCCGTGCTGTCCCAGCGGAACTTCGAAGTAACGTACTCCGCCGTTCGCTCGCTCGCCGCGCGGAGGCTGTCGGGGTCCCCGAGCAGCGACTCGATCCGCGCAGAAAACGCGTTGGCGTCCCCGGTGGGCGCGAACCAACCGTTGACGCCTTCGTCGATCACGTCCCGGATCCCTTCGAGGTCCGCCGCCAGCGTCGGCAACCCGCAAGCCCCGGCTTCGAGCATCACGATCCCGAACCCCTCCATGTCGCCCGGGACGACGATGTTGGGCATCACAAACAGCGTTCCGGCCCGGTAGAGCTCAACGAGCTCCTCCTCGGAGATCTGTCCCAAGCAACGGACGCGCCGCCGGAGCCCCGCTCGCCCGATCGCGGATTCGATGTTCTCCCGCTCCGGCCCATCGCCAGCCAACCAAAACACCACACGGTCGGGAAGCTTCGGCATCACGTTCTCGATGAACCAAACGAACCCTTTTCGGCGAATCAGCCGTCCCACGGCCACCAACAAGAACGTATCGTCGGACAGCGCTTGGGCACCCTCAATGCGAGCTCGCGTGGGCTCACCGCGCAAAGCCGCTACTCCTTCGAACCGATCGAGGTCGACGGCGTTCGGAACCACGTGCATTCGCTCCCGAGGCAGGCCGCGCGCGACCAACTCTTCGCCAGTCGCGCGACTTACCGGCATGGCCACGTCGAGCATTCGGCAGAGGCGCCGTACCGCCATCTGATACAAGGGGTTCGGCTCGGTCACATCGAGGCCATGCGCGATCGCGGCGAGTCGAATCCCCTTCCTCTTCAGGAGATGCCCCGAAATGAGCAGCGGAAACGCCGTCGTCATGCTCGTGAACAGAATCGTGTCGGCCCGATGCGCCGCAGCCTCGCGCACCAATCGCACCGCAAGGGAAGCCAAAAATGGCACCACCTTGATGTGCACCGATCTCCAGCTCGACCGAAGCGCGACGGTCCGCATCGCCACGTCGTCTCGCGTCTCGAGCGCCGTATGAAGCTCGGTCGCCACGCGCTGCATACCACCGACATTGCTCAGTGGAGAGTCGGGGGGTGGAAACGAGTGGGAGACGAAGAGGAGACGCATGCAACGGTTGGGAGTCGATTTTCGAGCTAGGATTGCTTCATCCGCCGTAGAAGACTTTTTCTCCGAGGTCCTTGAGCCACAGCGTGGCGTCGTCGGCGCGGCCTTCGGGTTGCTTGGAGACGCCCGCATGGACGACCTCGCCGACGAAAAGGGAGTGGTCACCCTTCTCGACGGTGTCGACGAGCTTGCACTCGAGGAACGCGGGCGCGTTGTCGAGGATGGGCGCGCCGGTCCTCCCGGTGTGGCAGGGCTCATCGCCGAGCATGTCGCCGGTACGCTCGACCGGCTTGAAGAACGCGTAGGCCTGGCCTTGTTGCCCTTTGCCGAGCACGTTGAGGGCGAATGCCCCGGTCGACTTGATCAGCGCATGGGCGCCCGAGTCGACCTTCACCCCAACCGCGACGAGCGGCGGCTCGAAGGCCGTCTGGGTAACCCAGTTGACAGTCGCCGCAGCGACGTGACCGTCAGCATCCTGTGCCGTGAGCACATATAGCCCGTACGGAATCATCCGCAGAGCCGTCTTCTTCGCATCATTGTCCATCAGCGCCGAAGTACCATGCCCCCACCCCCCTGTCACCGCCCCCCTAGCCCCTACCCCCCTGTCACCGCCCCCCTAGCCCGTGCCCTTGGCGCTGACGTACGTCGACTCCTACGCAGGAGGACGGCTCGGGATGGGCAGCACAGTGAATGGGTCGGCGCCTCCGCGTAGGTCGACTTAGGGTGCCGGGCGACGGGGCTCCCATTCGCGAGCACGCCCGTCCCGTGCCGTCCTCCGGTGACTCAGCCGCACAACACACTGGCACTGGCACTGGCACTGGCACTGTTCTAAGACCCCCGCATGATCATCGAGCATTTCTCGGTCGCACCCTTGGGGTGCAACTGTGTGATCCTGGGCGACGAGGAGCGTGGGACGGCCATCGTGGTCGACCCCGGTGGCGAGGCTCCGCGGATTCTCGCGCGTCTCGACGAGCTCGGACTGAAGTGCGACGCCATCGTCCACACGCACACGCACTTCGATCACATCGGCGGCACCAAGGAAGTGCAAGAGGCGACCCAGGCACCGACGATGATCCACGAGAAGGACCTCTTCTTGTACGAAGACGTGCAGATGCAGCTGGACGCTTTCCAGGCGCCGTTTCACGCGCCGGAGGTGGCCGAAATCGACAGGTTTCTCTCCGAGGGTGACACCGTGTTGGCGGGCGGGCTCGAAGCCGAGGTCGTTCACACGCCAGGCCACTCACCTGGAAGCATCTGTTTGACGGTCGAAGATGATCGGCCCGTCGTGATCGCAGGAGACACGCTGTTTGCGCGCAGCGTCGGGCGTACCGACCTCTGGGGCAGCGACACGACTCAACTGCTGGACTCGATCCAACGTAAGCTGTTCGCGCTTCCCGACGAAACACTCGTGATCTGTGGCCACGGCCCCAGCACGACGATCGGGGAAGAGCGGCGTTTGAACCCGTTCGTCGGCGGGGCGGGTCGGGACAACTAGACGCCGTCCCAAAGTTTCAGCGCGCCCCGCAGCCCTTCGGCCAGCGAGAAAGAGCTGACGCGGTCCGGCAGCTGAGCTCGAAGATGACGAACGTTCCCGCCGCCCAGGTGCAGCGTGTCGTAGTTGAAGATCGGCTCGAGTTGTTCGATCGCGTCGAGGACGCGCGCGGTCCATTCCACGGGTCCGATGCGCTTGAGCTCACTATCACGCACGAGGTCCTCGTACGTCTGGCCGTCGCGCAACGGGTGATGACCGAGCTCGAGATTCGGAACCAACGCGCCGTCGGTGAAGAGCGCCGTCCCCATCCCCGTGCCCAGCGTCAGCACGAGCTCCACACCCTGCCCCCGGACGACGCCGAGCCCTTGCAGGTCGGCATCGTTGACTGTGCGAACCGGGCGCTGCAGCAAGCCGGTCAGCCGTTCGTTGATCCGCACACCGTGCCACAGCTCGTTGCCCAGATTCGGCGCGTTGTGCGCCACCCCGCTGTTCACTACGCCCGGAAACCCAACCGAGGCCCGGCGATGCGGCGGCAGGGTGTCGGCCATGTCGTGAATCAGGGTGAACAGCGCATCGGGCTCCGCGGGCGCGGGCGTCGGCCGACTCAGGGTTTCCGTCACGGGCGCGCCCTGGTCGTCGAGCGCGAGAACCTTGACGGTGCCGCCGCCGATGTCGACCGCGAGTGTGGTCATGTCCCCGGAGCCCTTGTGCCGGCGATAGTACGCGATGAGCTGACGCGTGGAGCCGTCGTGCTCACCCTCGGAACCGCTTAGCTCGGGAACAATGGCCTTCGCCAACTGCTTACCGAGCTCGACGCCCCACTGATCGAAGCTGTAGATATTCCAGATCACGCCCTGCACGAAGATCTTGTGCTCGTAGAGTGCCACCAGGCGGCCGAGCGCCCTGGGGGTGAGTTTCTCGACTATGAGCGTGGTGCTCGGTCGGTTCCCAGCAAAGGTCTTGTGGGGCACGAGCGCCGTAACCTGATCCGTGGAAAGGCCCGATAGCTCGAGCTCCCGGCGCGCCTCGTCGGCGGTCTTTCCGCGCATCATGGCTTCGGCCTGGGCGATGCAATTCGCGACCAGAATATCCTGGTGCGAAGGGATGGGATTGTGACTCTGCGCCGCGACGATGAAGTCGCACGGAATCAAATGTGTCCCTTGATGCAGAAGTTGAAAGAACGCGTGCTGCGCGTTGGTCCCGGGCTCACCCCATACAACCGGCCCGGTCGTGTACTCGCTGATGATCGCGCCGTCGCGAGACGCGCTCTTGCCATTGCTTTCCATGTCAGCTTGCTGAAGGTACGCAGCAAAGCGATGCAGGGACTGGTCGTAGGGCAAGACCGCATGCGAGGAGGCGCCGAAGAAGTTGTGATACCAGACGCCGAGCGCCGCCATGATCACGGGAATGTTCTCGCGGAGCGGCGCGGTCCGAAAGTGCTCATCCACTTCGTACGCGCCCGCAAGCATCTCCTCGAAGTGATCCATGCCGATGACAGTCGCGATGCAAAGACCGACGGCAGACCATAGCGAGTATCGACCGCCGACCCAATCCCAGAACTCGAACATATGAGCGGGGTCGATTCCGAATTCCACAACCGCCTCTCGGTTCGTCGAAACGGCAACGAAATGTTTCGCCACCGCGTCTTCGGTGCCTAGCCGTTCGACGAGCCAACGTCGCGCAGAGCGGGCGTTGACGAGAGTCTCCTGAGTGGTGAAGGTCTTCGAGGCGATGATGAACAACGTCGTCTCGGGCTGCACCTGGCGAAGAACTTCGCTCAAGTGGGTGCCGTCGATGTTGGAAACGAAGTGCGCGCGTAGCCCTTGCTTCCAATAGGGACGCAGCGCTTCCGTCACCATCACCGGACCGAGGTCCGAGCCGCCGATCCCGATGTTGACGACATCGGTGATGGCTCGCGCCGTGTGCCCCGTCCAAGTGCCCTCTCGAACCGAGGTCGCGAAGTCTCGCATCTGCAACAACACGCGCCGCACATCCGGCATCACGTCGGCCCCGTCGACGGTCACGCTTCGATCTCCGCGGTTGCGAAGCGCGGTATGCAGGACCGCCCGGCCTTCGGTCTCGTTGATCGCCTCGCCCGAGAACATGCGGGCGATCCAATCCCGGACGCCGCACTCTTCACAGAGCTCCGTCAGAAGCGAGATCGTCTGATCGGTGACGCGGTTCTTCGAGTAGTCGAACAGCAAGTCGTTGAGCGTGAGCGAGAAGCGCGCAGCGCGATCGGGGTCGTCTCTGAAGAGCTCGCGCACCTGAAGGTCGGAGACCTCCTCGTGATGCGCGCGTAACGCTCCCCAAGCGGCAGTGTGTGTGGGGTCCACCATGGCCCCTAACGTACTCCTAGACCAGGAGCGGCGCGAGAACGAGTGCCACGATGCTCATCAGCTTGACGAGGATGTTCAGCGAAGGACCCGCCGTGTCCTTGAAGGGGTCACCGACGGT